>Ga0209163_1002912_pt1 | contig 13343 bp, 11 predicted proteins | sample MTBAKSrepl2MetaG_FD_187457 | JGI IMG/M metagenome (GOLD analysis project Ga0209163, IMG submission 187457) | Enrichment culture microbial communities om Arthur Kill intertidal strait, New Jersey, USA, that are MTBE-degrading - MTBE-AKS2 (Arthur... | ecosystem: Environmental > Aquatic > Marine >...
CGAGACGCCGGGACCCGCATTCGTCAACATCCTGGTGCCCTGCGTCCTTTTCTGGGGAATCGACCCGTCCCTGCAGCAGGACATCTGCAAGCTGGCCGCCGACACCCGGTTCTGGCCGGTCTACGAAGTTATCGACGGGGTTTGGAAACTCACCTACAAGCCAAAGAAGCGCGTGCCGATCGAAGAATTCCTCAAGCCGCAGGGCCGCTTCCGCCACCTGTTCAAGGGTGAGGGCTCAAAGGCCATGCTGGCGGAAATCCAGGCCGACGTCGACGCCGACTGGCAGACGATCCTGGACCGCTGCGGGGAAACCTGGGAAGTTTAATCCCGAAATTCGGGACAGACACTAATTCATCGCGTTCACTTTCACATGAAACACCTTAGGAGGGGCCGGAGAACTTCCGGCCCCTCCTTTTTGCGGAGTAGAATAGGCAAAGCAACCTGCTGCATTCCTTGCCCGAGGAGCCCGTGATGGAAGAATCCGAAGCAAAGACCTGCAACTTCCGTTCCCCCTGCGCAAGGGCCTACAGCCCGGATGCCCACCGGGTCGCAACCCCGATGGGAACCTGGCTCCTCTGGCTCCCCTGGGGGCACGGCACCGGTCCGCTGCGAGGGATCCTCGATAGCTCCCCCCAGGCCTATCAGGCCGCTCGAAGGCTTTGCAGGGTTTCCCCCGAGATCACGGGGGTCTTCCTTCCCAACGGCCGCAACGGGCATCCCCTCGCCTTCAGGAGCCTTTCGTCGGGCTTCGAGCTTTTCTGCCTGCAAGGGCCCGGCGGCGGCATCATCCTGACCGATTTCTTCCGCGATGCCCTGAACTTCCTGCCCTGCGGAAAGAGACGCCTTGAAATTTCCGGCATTGCCGACTACCTCCTGGCCCTATGCCCCCTGGACGAGCGGACTCTCGTTCCAGGCATCACGCGCCTGCCCTGCGGCACCTCCTGGGAATGGACCGGCCCTGGCCTCCCTCCCCGGCAGTCCGTCATCGAGAGCCTGGGAGAGCTCCTGGGGGAAGGTCCTCCCCCATCCGTCGAGGAAGCCCTCGCCTCCTCGCTGGAACCCCTTCGGGACATGCCGTGCCTTGCCCTGCTCTTCTCGGGAGGGATCGATTCCGCGCTTTTGGCCTCTTTTCTGGGCCCCGAAACGGAGGCCCTGACGGCCCTTGCCGCCCCTCCTGAACTTGCCTTCGAGCACGGCCTCGCCCGGGAAGGGGCCCATCATCTCGGCCTCCGGCATTTGGAGGAGATCCCCTTCCGCGAGGACCGGTTCCTCGATGACCTTGCCTCGGCAATCCGCCATACGGGCCTTCCCATTCCCTGCCCGAATTTCCAGGGGCTTTTCCACGAAACGCTGTTCGGCTTCCCGCATACCGCATACTGCAGCGGCGACATGGCCGACTCCCTTTTCGGGTACAGGCATGTTGAACAGGATGTGGAAGAAACGGGCGAGTGGGAAAACATCCTCGATGCCCTTTTCCCGGAGGGGGGAGTCTTAGCGGAAATGGGCACGAAGGGACTCTTTTCGGGGGCCAGGGGCGCCGTCGAGTTCCTGGGCCCGGACGTGGTTTCGGATCGCCTCAGGGCTCGCCACCGGCTCCTCGCGGACCAGGTTGGCGACCTGTCGGGCCTTTCCGGCACCTTCGACGTGGAAAGGGAATGGGGGCACCTCGCCTTTGTGCTTTGCAGCCCATACTGGAGGCACTATTTCCGCCAACAGGCGACAGCCTTCGGCAAATCCCTGGTGTGCCCCTTTGCCCAAAGGAACGTGATGAAAGCGGCCCTCAGCCTGCCCCTGGAGACAAGGTCTCCGAAAAACGGCCCGCTCAAGGCCCTGCTCCGGGAGATACTGGCAAAAAGGGTTCCCGGCTACCCCGTCAATGGCCCCAAGGGAGGCAACGGGGTCCCGAGAACACGCTACTGCACGACGGGACCCCTGGCGGGCTTCTTCGAAGAAAGGCACGGCCCCGTGGCACTCCCCCCCGGGATCCTGCCGCGCTTGAGGAAACCAACCTGGAACACCAGCGGTGCTATCATGAACCTGGCCGTGCTCTCCCTTTGGGAGGAATCCTGCCTCGAAGCCGACAATCCCCCGCCGACCCCTCCCCGGTTCGTCATCCCGTGAAAGCGGCCCCGGAATCCGTTCACGTTCCTGAGGAACTGACCCCGCTTTTCCCCTTCACGGCATTTTCAATGCCCTGCAGCACCTTCCAGGCTTCGGGCTTCTCGAACCCCCTCCGCCAGGCCGCCACGCCGCCGAGACCATATCGCCCGACAAGGGCGGCCTTGAGGGACAACGAGCGCTCTTCCTCGAGCCAGGTCCGGTAGCGTTTTCCGTTCTTCAGGTATTCCCCGTAATACGTCCCCGTCCCCTCGTCCCACGAAACGGCCGCTCCGTTTGCCGCAAGCCGGGCTTCCGCGTCGGCCATGGAAAGGGCGCGGGCGCCCGTTTTCCGCCATGCCCCGTTGACCGGGGTTTCCTCCCATTCCCTCGTGTAGAGCGGAATCCCCAGCCAGATCTTTTCCGGCGGAACAAGTGATGCCAGTTCGGCGACCGACCTCTCCACCCAGCCGATGGAAGCCACTGGGCCGCTTACGGGACCGCCCCTCCAGTTTTCGTCGTAGGCCATGAGCACAACGGCATCGACGATTTCTCCCAGGGCTTCGCGATCGTAGCAGGCCGACCAGTTCGGCTTGTCCGATACGACCGTCACGTCGATCGAAACCCGCAGTCCGGACGCATGAAGTGCACGCGCAAGTTCCGCCACGTAGGAGGTCAGGAGGTCACGGTCCTCGTCGAAGACGTTCTCGAAATCGATGTTGATCCCGTCTAGCCCGAGGCTCCTGCAAAAAGCCAGGATCTGCGTCACCGAGCGGGCCCGTGCGGCCGGATCCGTGAGGAAGGCCCTCGTTCGGTCGGGGTTGAAGCCATTGGAGAAAAGCGGCTCCACCCGAACTCCGCACTTTTTCGCCTCCGTTATGTAGGCCCGGTCCGCCTTGGACGCCACATTGCCTTCCGGGCCGTCCAGGACAAACCATGTGGGGCTTAGCACGGTCACGGCCGAATGGGGCGGCGAGGCCACCAGGTCGGGCGGGATTTTCATGACGTGGTCCCAGGCCAGGATCACGGGGCCGGCCGGCTTTGGCTGCCCCCAGGCCTGGCCAGGCGGAACAAAAGCAGCCGAGAGGACCACGGCGCAAACCATTGCCACCCACGGCAAGAGCCGCAGCGGGTTCATGGTCTTTCTTCCGACCCGTGCTTCATATGAACGTGACGGCAATGAATTAGTCCCTGTCCCGCACCAGGAAGTCGGCGCGGATGCGGTGCCGAAGGGACGGATCGGCCAGGATTCGAAGCCCCGTCGCGGAGAGGGCCTTCGCTCCCCTCAGGAGGGCGTCATGGGCTTCGTCCGTGAAAGTCGCCTCGGCGAATTCAACCGTGTGGAGGGCCAGGGGCCGGGCCGTGATGGCCATCATGGGCTGGATCGCGGGGCAGCGGTAGGAAACGTTGCCCACGTCCGTCGAGCCCATGCTTTCGGGGCGCTCCGTACAGGCAAAGCCCTGGGCCTCCAGCATTTCTTTCACGAGCGCCTCGGCTTGCGGGTTCGGACGCATGTCGTCGAAGCTCTGCAGGAATTTTTCCCACTCCACGGTCGTCCCGGTGGCGAGCGCCGCCCCGCGGGCACAGTCGAACACCTGTGACATCAGCTCATCCAGCCCCGCCTTATCCTGGGCCCTCACCTCGACCCGGCAGGCCGACCGTGAGGGGATGATGTTCACCGCCGACCCCCCGTCGGTGATGATGGCATGCATCCGGGTCCCGGGCCGGGCCTGGAGCCTCAGCATGTCCATCGCCAGCAGGAACAGCTTGACCCCGTTCAGTGCGCTCCGGCCTTCCCAGGGTGCGGCCGCGGAATGGGCGGATCGCCCGTTAAAGACAAAGTCATAGCCGTGCAGGGCGAGAGCCCGGTAGTCCGTCCAGGTGGCCCCTCCGGACGCATGGACCATCATCGCCAGGTCGACCGGGTCGAACACTCCGGCTTCGGCCATGGGGATCTTGGCCCCGTCTGCCTCCTCGGCGGGGGTGCCCACCACCCACACTTCACCCCCGGTTTCCTCAACGGCCTGCCCCAGCGACAGCCCGGCGTAAAGCGAAAGAGTTCCATGAAGGTTGTGGCCGCAGGCGTGTCCGATTTCGGGCAGGGCGTCATACTCGGCCAACAGGGCCACGGCGCCCCCCTCTCCCCGGCGTTTCTTCGCCAAGAACGCCGTCTCGATCCCCAGGAAGGGGAATTCGACCTCGAATCCGTTTTTCCTCAAGACCTCGACGAAGAGACGGCTGCTTTCGAACTCCCTGGCCGGCAATTCCGGGTGATGACCGAGGAAATCGCTGAACGCCGCCATCTCGCCGGCTCGATCGTTGAGGAAATGTTCCAGGCGCCCCTGGAGTTCCTGTAATGGAATCATGCACGAACCCTCCTTTTCGTCTTGCACGGCCTGTAACTTGAAATTCCCGAACCCCTGCCGGCCTAGAATTGGCCCGTGGAACGGCTTGTATGCACGGAAAATCATTTAGTTTCTTCGGCATTTTCGGGGTTTTTAGGATTTTAGAGGGGGAGAAAGTCCCCCGGTTGTTGAAAAAACGAAAAACTCCCGGCACCAATGCTTTCGAAGCATTACAGTCCGTAATCTTTTTATTTTATTTATGATTCTTTTTTGGGCATTTCGCTTGCTATTATGCGCCTTACCAGTATAATTTACTTGTCAACTCTACTTATATTTTGTTTTAAAGTTTATTTTTCCCTGAAGGGGCGGATGCGCATGAAACTCATCTCCGAAAGAGGCGAAAAAAACGATTTTCCGCTTGAAGGACACACCCTGTCCCTGAGGCTGCTCCTCGAGTCCCAGGAAAGGGTCGAGGCGGAAATCTTCTTCTGCAGCCCGGATTACGTCGTGGCCAACTGCATGTCCCTGGCGAGCGACGCCGTTTCCCTCTGGATACGGACCTCCCGGGCCGACGAACCGTTCGAGCTTTTGCGTCCCTGGACACTCCGCCTGAAGGAGATGACCAACGGATTCGTCTTCTCCTCACCCTCGGCCGAAGCCCTCGATATCCTTGAAACCTATTTCAAGACCGAGTGGCTCCGGAATTTCCGCCGCGAATGGTCGACCCGCAAGGCCTTCTGGACATCGAAACCCCAGGATTTCGCCTTGGAGTGCGAGCGAGTGAAGGACAAGCTCAGCGGGATCGTCATGGATTAGGCAGCCCTTTCATCGAAAGCCCGATTCGCCTTCGAACCGCGTCAATAGAGACGACCCGCACGCGGACTCGTTGCCCCGCCCTTACGACGTCAGAGGGGTTCTTCACGAACCGGTCGGCCAGCTGGCTGACGTGGACGAGCCCGTCCTGGTGGACCCCGATGTCCACGAAGGCACCGAAGGCCGTCACGTTCGTGACCACCCCCGCCAGTTCCATCCCCTCCCGCAGGTCGGCCATTTCACGCACGTCCGGGGAAAACTCCACCGCCTCGAACGATTCCCGCGGGTCCCTCCCCGGCTTTTCCAGTTCCTCCAGGATGTCCTTCAGGGTGTAGGCCCCGGTCTGCCCGTCCAGGTACCGCTCGGGCTCGATCCGTTTCCTGAGCTCCGCGTTGGCCATCAGGTCGGCCACCGTGCAGCCCAGGTTCTTCGCCATGGCCTTCACGACCCCATACGACTCGGGGTGCACGGCGCTCGCGTCCAGAGGTTCCCTTCCGCCCCTGACCCGAAGGAAGCCAGCCGCCTGGGTGAAGGCCTTGGGCCCCAGCTTGGGCACCTTGCGCAGTTCGGCCCGGCTGGCAAAAGGACCGTTCTCCTGCCGATAGGCGACGATCGAAGCGGCCAGGGCCGGCCCGACCCCCGAAACAGCGGTCAAAAGCTGCCGGCTGGCAGTGTTCAGTTCCACCCCGACACGGTTCACGCACAGGCTCACCACGTCGTCGAGCGCGGTCTTCAGCATCTTCTGGTCCACGTCGTGCTGGTACTGCCCCACGCCGATGGACTTCGGGTCGATCTTCACCAGTTCCGCCAGGGGATCCTGCAGCCGACGGCCGATGGAAACGGCTCCTCGCACCGTCAGATCCTGGTCCGGGAACTCCTCCCGGGCGGCCTCGGAAGCCGAGTAGACCGAGGCCCCGCTCTCGTTCACCAGGACCACGACGGGTTTGCCCGGCAGGTCCAGCCCGCGCAGGAACGCCTCCGTTTCGCGTCCCCCGGTCCCGTTGCCCACCGCCACAGCCTCCACCGGAAGGCGCGACAGGAGTTCCTTCACGGTTCGGGCCGCCCCTTCGAGATCGCCCTTGCCCCGCAGCGGGTAGATCACCCCGGTTTCCAGCAGCCGGCCCTGGGCGTCCAGCACGGCGAGCTTGCAGCCGGTGCGTATGCCGGGATCCACCGCCAGGACGGATTTCTGCCCCAGGGGGGACTCCATCAGGACCTCCCGGATGTTCCTGGCAAACACGGCCACCGCGGCCTCGTCGGCCTTTTTCTTCAGGACCCCCCGCAGCTCCGTTTCCATGGACGGTCCCGCCAGGCGGGCGTAGCCGTCCGCCAGGGCTTTCCGGACCTGGTCCGCGGCCTCCGAATTCGTCTTCACGAAGAGCCCCTCGAGCAAGCCCACGGCCTCGGCCTCGGGGGGGACGAAAGAAAGGACAAGGAACCCCTCCGCCTCTCCCCTGAAGGCCGCCAGGATCCGGTGCGAAGGGGCCTTCACGGCGGGCTCGGTCCAGTCGAAGTAATCGCGGTACTTGGCCCCTTCCTCTTCCTTCCCCCTGGCCACGCGGCTGGCGAAAACCCCCTTGCGGACAAACAGGCCCCGCAAGGTGTGCCGGGCCATGGGATCCTCGGAAGCCCGTTCGGCCACGATGTCGCGGGCCCCGGCCAGGGCGGCTTCCGAGTCCGGAACGCCCTTTTCCGGGTCGACGTAGCGTGCCGCCTCGACGATCGGGTCCGCGAGCGTCCCTTTTCCCGCCGCAGCGTCCAGCAGGGACGTCGCCAGCGGTTCAAGCCCTCTCTCCGCCGCGATGGAAGCCCGGGTTCGCCGCTTGGGCCGGAAGGGAAGGTACAGGTCTTCCACTCTCGTCAGGGTTTCCGCCGCCTCCAAAGAGGCCTTCAGTTCGTCGGTCAGGAGCTCGCGCTCAACCAGGGACTTCATCACGGCCTCGCGCCGCTTGTCCAGTTCCGCCAGCTGCTCCAGGCGGTCGCGTACCGTCGCGATCTGCACCTCGTCAAGCGCCCCGGTGGCTTCCTTCCGGTAACGGGCGATGAAGGGAACGGTCCCCCCTTCGCCCAGCAGCTCCGCCGCGGCCTTCACCTGCCCCGGCTTTATGCCCGCCTCGCGGGCGATCCGCTCGAAATAAACCTCGTTCATCAGAAAACCTCCCTGCTGGCGATTCACGCCCTCTCCGGCTATCCTATCCGCGGGGACTTCGCATGACAACCCGAAACATGGGGTCAGACCTTGAATCTGACCGTATGTATACTAACAAACGCCGTTAAGAGGAAAAGGAGATGACCGCCATGAAGCCGACCAGGGTCGCCGTATGGCGAGTGGGAGCCATGGGAGCCGGGATCGCCCGATTTATGCATAAAAACATCCAGGGGGCACCCGGCTCGGGTGCCCCCTGGATGTTTTTATGCATAACGAAACAAGACTTTCCTAGGAATGTTCCTGATGCTCCCCTACTTCCGAAAGGCTCGCTTGGCGCTTGCCAAGCCAGAAGCTTTTCAGGCTTCCCCAGACCCCGAGAGGCATCCAGATGATGAATATGACAAGGGCTACCCCATATATGACCAGCCTCAGTGATCCAGCCATCCGGAGAAACTCAGGAAGTACCGTCAGGAACACGGCTCCCAGGATCGGCCCGAACAATGTCGACATCCCCCCGAAAATGATCATGACCAGCATGTTGATGGACTCCGCTACGGTGAAGGTCACTGGGCTGATGAAAAGAATATAGTGCGCATAGAAGGAACCGGCCATACCAGCGAGTCCTCCTCCGATCGAGAAGGCCAGAACCTTGTAGGCCATGGCGTTGATGCCGATCGACCTTGCCAACTCCTCGTTTTCCCGTATGGCAATGAGAGCATTCCCTATTCTGGAATTGACAAGGCGGTGTACCAGGAAAGCCACCAGGACCGCGAAAGCAAGCCCCAGGTAATAATAATGAGCCCGCGTCTGGATGGCTACCGTGAATCCCGGGAAGTTCAGCGGAGCGGGTCGCGGTATTCCCGCAACCCCCATCGGACCGTTCGTCACGTCTATCCAGTTATTAAAGACAAGACCGACAAGAATTCCGAAGAAAGCCGTCGTTATCGCGAGAAAATGCCCGCGAAGCCTCAGGACCAGAGCTCCGATCATAAAGGAAACAAGGCTGGCCACGAACCCGGCAATCCAGATGGTCACCCAGAATGAAAGACCATAATTGACACTTAGAAGGGCCGAGACGTAGGCCCCAATCCCATAAAAAGCCGCATGCCCCATCGATACCTGCCCGGAAAATCCGACGATAAGGGCCAGGGAAAGTGCGAGAACCGCATATATCTCGGACATGACAAACATATGCATGTAATAATCCATAGAGAAGAGTCTCGGAACGAACAGGAGGGCTAGGAGAGCGATTGAGATGACAAAGACCCTGGCCTGGATTTTCATGAACGCCTTCCTCCAATCAGCCCCTGGGGCCGCAGCATGAAGAGAAGGACAAGGAGCAGAAATGGGTAGGCATCCTTGTAGGCGTAAGAGAGATATCCGCCTCCCAGGCTTTCGGCAAGCCCTATGATGATCGCCGCCAGGATGACCCCCCTGATGCTCCCGAAACCTCCAAGGATAATGACTACGAAGGACTTGAGCACAACCGCAAAGCCCATTTCAGGCGAAACGAAGAAAATGGCCCCGACCATCGTTCCAGCAGCAGCAGCGAGAGCGCCGCTGATGGCAAAAGTGACGGAGTAGATCCGCCTTACATTTATCCCTGCCAACTGTGCGGCCACGCGGTCCTGGGAAATGGCCCTCATCGCCTTGCCGGTCTTCGTGTACTGGATGAACCAGGCCAATACTGCTACCAGGACAATGCTGAGCACAAGAACGGACAATCTCTCCGCCGTGACATAAAGCCCCAGGAAGCGGAAGCGGATGTCCGCCAGCCCGGAGTCGATTTTTCTGGGGTCGGCCTTGAAGAAGAAAAGAGCAAGATTGGCTAGCGCCGTTGACAGGCCGAAAGACAGGAGCATGCTGTTAATCATGGGTTTGCCGACGATCGGGCGAAAGACCGCTCTTTCGGTTAATGCTCCAAAAATGGCCATAATAGACATCGAAATAAAGAGGGCGATAAAAAAGGGTGCACCCACCAGTTTTGTGGCAAAAAGCGCCATGAACGCACCCAGCATGTACAGTTCCCCATGGGCGAAATTGGCTACTTCGAGGATCCCGAAGACCAGAGAAAGACCGAGGGCCGTCAAGGCATAGATGCACCCCAGGACAACGCCGTTAAGTGCCTGTTGCATAAAAACCGTGATCATGCTTCCACCCTCACCCCCGCTGGATTTACAAGCGGGCCCGCCCTCTGGGACGAGCCCGCGGGAACTTCTACTCGGCCGAGACGGGACCGGCGACGATCTCGAATACGCCGTCCTTTATCGCAATGATGTACTCGTCAATGATAAGCTGGTTCTTCTCGTTAAAATGTGCCTTGCCCTGGGGGCCCTTGTAGGAAATTTTTGACAAGGCTTCCCTTATCTTGGCAGGTTCCGTCGAATCAGCCTTTGTGATAGCCATCGCCACCATCTTGGCGACATCGTAGCCGGCCTGGGCGTACTTTTCGGGATCCGCGCCATACCGCTTGCGATACTCCGCCACAAACTTCTTGGCCGCCGGCGTCTTGATGGTCGCCACAAAACGACTCGCACCGACAATCCCGTTCGCCTTTTCCTTCACCAGTTCGATAAATTTTGGATTAAAAGTCCCGCTAGTAGGATCCATCAGGGTCATCTTCTCGTTGAGTCCCATTTCATAGAACTGGTTGACAACCCTGGAAAGATCGACAGTCTCGCCGAACATGCACAGCCCGTTGGCTTTGGTCGCCTTCAGCTTGGTGATGATGGGGTAATAGTCCGTTTCGCCCTGTTGGAAGTATTCCGTGAAGACGACTTCCCCGCCAAGCTCGGCGACCTTCTTCTTGAACGCCTCAACAGACCCGCGTCCGTAATCCGTGTTCACCGCTATGAAGGCCCACTTGTCCAGCTTTTTCGTTTTCACGGCCCACTTCGTGAAACCCTTTGCGATCATTTCAGAGTTGTCGCAACCCCGGAAGGTCCAGATATTTCCCTGCTCCGTAATCTTCGGCGCGAGGGAAATGGGGGTAATGAGAGGCACCTGGGCTCGCTGGGCCACGTCCATCATTGCCAGCGTACAGGAACTGCCGAAATCCCCTATGACAGCAGAGACCTTACTCATTCCGACCAGCTTTTCGATTGCCGCGACTGCAGTAGCGGGAACACCTGCGCTATCCTCTACAAACAGCTCCAGCTTGTTTCCTTTGATACCTCCTGCCTTGTTGACCTCATCGACCGCCATCTTGATCCCGTTGAGGGCCAGGCCGCCGTCATACGCCAGCGTGCCCGAGGTCGGCATGACTACGCCGACACGGATGGGACTCGCCGGGATGGCCGCGAACGAAGCGGGGACAAAGCTTACCAGAAACCCCATTGCCGCCAGGATGATCCAGTTCTTGCCTTTCAAACCGCTCACCTCCCTAAGAATTTCGTCCTGGTTACCTTCATATTCCCAGGTACGATTTACGGACTAAATCATTTTTCAGCAACTCCGAAGCTTTTCCGGACATTACAACCCTCCCGGTCTCGAGAACGTATGCCGTATCGGCGATCTGGAGCGCCATGAAAGCATTCTGCTCGACAAGGATCACAGTCGTTCCGTGTTCCTTGATTTCGCGGATTATCGACACGAGCTTCTCCACGATGATTGGAGCCAGGCCCAGGGAAGGTTCGTCCAACATAAGAAGCTTGGGGCCGCTCATGAGGGCACGCCCGATAGCGAGCATCTGCTGCTCTCCCCCGCTCAGGCTGCCGGCAAGTTGATGCTTTCGCTCTTTCAGGATGGGGAAATAACTGAAAACGGATTCCAGCCGATCTTGGACGACCCCCTTCCCTGAAACCGAGAAAGCACCCGTTTCTAGGTTTTCCATAACCGTCATCTGTGGCCAGACTCGCCTGCCCTCCGGGCACTGGGAGATTCCCAGGCTGACGATGCGGTCCGAGGGAAGATGCTCGATTCCTTGCCCGGCGAACACGATTGTCCCGGAACTTGGTCGGATCACCCCGGAGATGGACATCATGAAAGTGCTTTTCCCGGCCCCGTTGGCACCGATAAGGGTGACGATCGTCCCTTCCGGCACATCCACCGAAACATCCTCCAGGGCCTTCACCCTGCCGTAGTGCGTAGTCAAGTTCCTGACCTCAAGAAGCATTCCGGAATCCTCTCCCCAGGTAGGCTTCGATCACTGCGGGATTATTGGCGACTTCATCGGGTCGCCCTTCCGCAATCTTCTGCCCGAAATTAAGGACGGCAATTCGGTCAGAGATGGAAATGACGAGCTTCATATTGTGTTCGATCAATAGAACCGTCATTCCATAAGTCGATCTGATCTTCAGGATGATATCGATCAATTCCTTTGTTTCGACCGGATTCAGGCCTGTTGCCGGTTCGTCCAGGAGAAGAAGGCTCGGCTTCGCCGCGAGGGCCAGCGCGATGGCAAGCAACCGCTGTTTGCCGTAGGGAAGGTTCTTTCCCAGGTATTCCGACCAAGGGAGAAGTCCGGTTAAATCAAGGATCTCCCTGGTTTGACCGTCGATAGATCTCTTTTCGAACCGGCTTGTCGGCCCGTTGATAAGGATATCGCCGATATTCGCATGCCTGTGGGTATGAAACCCGATAGAAACACTTTCCCTCACCGTGGCTTCTGCAAAGATGTTCGTTTTCTGGAAGGTCCTGACTAGCCCCATCGCAGCAATCTCGTGGGGCTGTCGCCCGGTAATCGATTGACCTAGAAAAAGGGTTTCACCGCTATCGGGTTTCAAGAACCCGGTCAGCAGGTTGAAAAGTGTCGTCTTCCCCGCTCCATTGGGCCCTATAAGGCTGAGTATTTCCCCTTCATTCACAAGAAGATCAACTCTCTCAACCGCCTTTAGGCCGCCGAAACTGATCGAGAGATTTCGCGCCTCAAGCAACAGCCATTCCCCCTTGTTTAGGCACCAGCTTTGCAATTGCGGATCCTGCCCGCAACGAGCTGAGCCTTTTCCCTGAGAAGCGACAGTATCCGGTCGAAACCATCGGTAATGTCCTTTTTTGCCCCTGCTACGCTGAGCCCGGCCACAAGGCGGCTTTGGCTATCCACGAGAGGCACCGCGATTTCTGCCGCGCCGAGCGTCAATTCTTCGTAGCTCTCTGCGAAACCCCGCTTACGGATAAGTCCAAGCTCACGTCGGAGTGAATCCGGGTCCACGAGAGTTTTGGTTGTATAGACGGCCAGGGAGCCAGATAGGACTCGCTCCCGGGTTTCTTCCGGGCAGAAGGCAAACAGTATCTTGCCGCAGGCAGCGGCGTGGAGGGGGAATGTTTTTCCGACCTCGGCTACCAGCTTCAGCGTTTTTTCGGGCTCAACCTTGTTGATGCAACGCCCGCAATCCCCGTCCAGGACCACGAGCAGGGCCGTTTCCCTCGTTATTTCGGAAAGTTCTTCGAGAATCGCCTGGGTCTGTTTCACCAGTTCTAGCCGGAACCGCCAGGAGTTGGCGAAGGAGAGGAAATGAAAACCGATGCGGTAAGCCTGGGTGGCGGGGTTCTGGTAAACCCAGCCTGTATCTTCAAGGGAAGAGAGCATCCTCTGGACCGTGCTCTTAGGGATATCGGCTGCATGGCCGATATCCCTGATGCTAGCTTCATCCTCGCGCTCCATCAGGTACTCCATCAGGGAAGAAACTCTCTTTACCGTGTCCAAGGACATCATCCCCTTAAAAATGGGACAGCTGTCCTATATTTTCCTCTGCTGGGAAACAAAGTCAAGAAGGGATGAAGAACGAGATGTTACGATGGAACTCATACGACTATGAAAGGAGGCAAGCATATGAAGCCGACGAAAATCGCCGTATGGGGTGTGGGAGCCATGGGAGCCGGGATCGCCCGGATGATCGGGGAAAAACCGGGCATGGAAGTCGTGGGGGCCATCGACACCGACCCGGCCAAGATCGGCAGGCCGCTCTCGGAATTTACGGGATTCGAAACGCAACGGGAAG
>Ga0209163_1002933_pt1 | contig 13309 bp, 9 predicted proteins | sample MTBAKSrepl2MetaG_FD_187457 | JGI IMG/M metagenome (GOLD analysis project Ga0209163, IMG submission 187457) | Enrichment culture microbial communities om Arthur Kill intertidal strait, New Jersey, USA, that are MTBE-degrading - MTBE-AKS2 (Arthur... | ecosystem: Environmental > Aquatic > Marine >...
CCTCCAGATCGATGGCCAGACAGTTGTAGCCTCCACCGGGAAACACGACGACCGCAACGCCCGTATTCGTTCCCTGGGGCGAATAGACCGTCATTGTCGGGCGCGACACATTGTTCACCACCACCGCCGCCTTGCCGGCGATCAGCTTCGTCGTCGTCGTATAGCTCTCCGGCCCCGGGACAGGCTGCGCATCAGGCGCCGCCCCCGGCCAGATCGGGATTTGCGCATGTCCCGGCGAGGGCTGCCAGACATCCGTCTGCGCTCCCAGATCGCCACACGCAAACACAACACAGAACACAAGGATCAAAGACTTCATTTCGACCTCCATCGACTGCAGGCAAACTCGGGACGGTCACGCCGGGCGGTTCCGCAAGAGCTTTCGAGACATACCGTCACCGGATCGGCGACGGCACCTGCACGAGTTCGCGAGTGCGCTGCCTTGCCAAGAAGAACCGAGAAGACCGCCTTTCTGGTGATTTCGGCAGGTCGGCCCCGAAATCTCCAATCAGAGCGAAAGACAAGGACCGATACCGCCAGAGGAACCAGGCCCAACACATTCGTCGCAGCTTCATCGGGGGCGTTTCGCCGGGAGGCCTCTGGCCTTGCCGCCTCGTGACATCCGGGCGACGACCCACACGACCACCACGAGGTAGATCATGCACAGAATCACGAGCGGGTAGATCAGTTGGGGGAGAGCCGTCAGGATCCCCTCGGAGAGGTAGGCCTGGGCCCAGCAGAGCGGGGCCATGCCCAGGAGCGTGCCGATCATGACCTTCCAGACGGAGATCCCGGCCAGTCCTGCGGCGTAGGAGACCAGGTCCGAGGAGGTCAGCGGATTGATCCGCAGCAGCAGGACTACCCAGAGCCCCGATTGGGCCAGTCTGTCGCGGTAATCTCTCAGACGGCCCTGCTCCAGCCAGGAGGCGAAGCGTCGGCCGCCCAGGACGCGAATCAGCCCGCATGCGATCCCGGCGCCGAGCACGTTGCCGAGCAGCGAGAGCAATCCGCCCCCAAAGCCGCCGAAGACCAAGCCGCCGGGTGCGTAGAGCATCAGTCCTGGGATCGGCGCCACGACGACTTCGATCGTCACGATTGCGACGTACGCGAGCGGGGCCACGACACCGAGTGATTCGAAGTATTCCTGAATCAGCGTCACCCGCTCGCCGGCGGAAATGCCTCTCGTCAAAAGGACCCGAATGATGCCGCCGGAATGATAGGACCAGAGCGCCGAACCCAGCAGAGCTGCCGCGAGCGCCACGACCAGCCACGAAGCCCGCTTCCCCACGATCCAACGCCGCAGACAATCCCAACACAGCCGGCTGCTCGAGGCCATCGAGACGGTCGGGGATGACTGAGGGCGATTGTCAGAGATGGATTCGATCACGACAATGATCCCAATCAAAGGGTCAGATGTCCGTCCGCTTCGATTCACTCCGTGCTGTAGTTGATCTCCATCCGGCGGGAGAGGCGGGCGGCGACCGTGAGGACCACGCACGTCAGGATCACAATGCTCAGGACGGCCATCAACCGGGTGGCAGGCTGGACCGGCGCGATCAGGAGACGGATCAGGCCCGGCACGTCCCGGCCCGGCGCGGCGGTCACCGGGCAGAGGGACTGGAGATAGTAGATCATACTGATCTTCTTGAGGGCGGCGGGCAGAAAGGGGTTCACACCGTCCCACAATAGGACCACGGCGATTGGTACGATGGGATTTCGGAAGATCAGCCCGACGGCCAGGAATACGCTGCCGTACCCCACGCAGGCCAGGGCCGTAACGGCCAGGTACGAGGAGAGCTGGCTCCAACCGGTGGACACCAGGAACTCGGCCACGGTGGCACGGTCGAACTCCCAAAGCAGGGCCAGCCATTGCAGGGCGGTGCTGGAGGTGAAGATCACCACGGTGGCCAGCAGCCCGGCGACGTACTTGCCGGCCAGCAGCACCTCCCGCCGGGTCGGAGTCAGCAGGTAGAAATGGAGGCTCTTGTCGAGCATCTCGCCCCGAAACAGGTTGACGAAGACCCCCGCGCACCCGAAGAAGACCGCGAGGCGGAGGTAGTAGGACTGGAAGATGCCGGCGAAGATGCGCGAGACCTGGGGCAGCGCGTCGAGTTCGCTCCGGTGGACGCTGGTCAGGGCGTCCCCGTCGAAGAGGAGGTAGAGTTCGGTCCGGCCGTCCGTGTACCGCCAGTGGGAGCGTTCGCGGCGCCGGTTCTGTTCGTCGCGGTTGTGGCTACCCCACTGGGCGTAGGGCCGGCCCAATGCCTGCGTGACCTGGTCGCGGGTCATTCCGGCCCGGATGTCGCGGAAGGCCTGGGGGGAGATCGGATGGTCCCGGGCAATTCGCTTGAGCTGGTCCCGGTGGTGCCCGGCGGCGATTGAATGGCCGAGGAAGAGCACCAGAGGCGCGAACGCCAGGAGATACACCCACAAGCCGCGCCGTGCGAAGAAGGTCTTCTTCATCTCCAAACGGATGATCGCCAGGATCTGGGTGCACTCGAGCCGCATCATGGGGTGGTCTCCTCCCCGCCGATGAGATACTCATACACGGAATGGACGTTGTCGTCGGCCGGGACGACGCCCTCGATGTCGATGCCGGCGAGGGCCAGGTGGTTCAGGACGCGGCAGAACCGGTCCGGGTCGCGCGTTTTGACGAGCACGCCCTCGCCTTCCGGCAGCAGTCGCGCCTCCACCACGTGGTCCTCTGCGAAGACTCTGGCGGCCAGCAGGTTGGGCTGACGGCAGCGGATGAGAAACTGCATGGGCCGCTGGTCCTGGATCTCGCTGCGGACGCCGTGGACCCGGCCTTCGGCGACGACGTAGCCGCCGCTCATGAGAACCACCTGGTCCGAGATCATGTCCACTTCATGCAGAACGTGGCTGGAGACCACGACGTGGCGGCCCTGGGCGGCGTAGCGTTTGAACAGGGCGATGGTCTCGGCCCGGACCAGCGGGTCCAGGCCGTTGAGGGGCTCGTCGAGGATCAGGACCCGCGGGTCGTGGGCGATCGCCTGGGCCAGGCGGATCCGCTGGCGCATCCCCTTGCTGTAGGCGGCGACCTTGCGGTCCGCCGCCTCGGTGAGGTCGACTTGCTCGATGGCCGCCGCGGTCAGCCGCCGGCACTCCGTGACGGAATATCCGGATACGCGGAGGAAGGAATAGATGAACTGGAACCCGGTGAGGCCTTTGGGAAAGGCGTCGAACTGGGTCGAGTAACCGACGAAGCGAAAGAGCTGCTGGGGCCGCGCCGGATCGACGCCCAGGACGCTGATCCGGCCCCGGCTCGGCCGGACCAGGCCGGTGATCAGGTTCATCAGGGTCGTCTTGCCCGAGCCGTTGGGGCCGACCAGGCCCGTGATCCCCGGCGGGATCGAGAGAGTCACCCGGTTGACGCCCAGGACTTCGCCATAGAACCGCGAGACGTCGTCGAGAATGATCCGATCCCCGTTCATTTGATCACCTCGAATCCCCGAATCCGCCGGGCCAGCAGTCCCAGGCTCAGGAGGCACGTCACGCCCAGGACGATCCAGGCCTGCGTGACGGACAGATCCGTGCTCCGGCTGGTGTCAAACAGAGACGCCCAGATCGTATGGATCACCTCACTCGAGTTGATCAGCGAGCCCTTGCGAGTCCGCAGGATCTCATTGATGGCTTGGGCGAAGCCCGCGCCCACGAAGTGCAGACCCAGGATGCACGCCCCGGCGGCGATCCGCCACTTCACCCAGGCCGAGAGGGCCAGGGCGATCAGGGATAGAACGCCAATCCAGATCAGGGGCCCCAGGACGAGCGAGCGGGCCAGCCAGAGATTCGGCTTGATCCAGGTCCAGCCCGTGCAACTGGCTTGGATCGCGTAGAGCAGCAGGCCCGGGACCCAGGTAATCAGGGACAGCAACACCAGCAGGACCGCCATCTTTCCGGCCACGTACTCGGTCCGCGAGAAGGGGCGGCTCAGATACAAGGCCAGTCCGCCGTTGGCCAGGTCCGGCGCGATCAGGCTCGGTCCCACGAAGGCCGTCAGCAGCAGGGCCAGGACGCCCTGGACTACACAGAATTCGTAGAAGAATGACCCGTCGATGGGGGGCAGGGCATCAGGTTGCAGACGCAGCATGGCCAAGACCGGGCTGTTGTGGGATAGGTAGATCATCGTGGCACAGCCGAGGGGATAGAAGAAACACAGCGCCAGGAACAGCACCAGAAACCGGGACTGAAAGACCCGGGCATAGGAGTACCGCATCAGGATCAGAAACCGGGACCAGGACGCGGTCCGCCGGCCGCCATAATCCTTGTAGGTTTGCTTGTAGACGGCCACGTCAGACCTCCATCGCCTTGAGGAAGATGTCTTCGAGCGTATCCCGACGATAGCTCAGCCGCCGCAGGGGCAAGTCACGCTCGACCGCTACACGGAAGATCTCGCGGAGGTTGAAGCCTTCGGGCAGGACGATCTTGTATCGTCCTACCCCCGCCGGGGTGTACGCGCACCCGAGCTGGGCCAGGGCCTCGGCCAGGGGGGCCGCATCGCCGGAGGTCTCCAGCTCGACGAACCGCTTGTTGGTGCGGCGTTCCTCTTCGAGATTCGCATAATGAACGATCTGCCCCTGCTTGAGGATCAGGACCTCCTCGCAGGTCTCCTCGACGTCGCGCAGAAGATGGGAGCACAGGAGGATGTGCATCTGGCCGGAATCGCGGATGTCACGGATGAGGCGCACCATCCGTTGACGCGCGCTCGGATCGAGGCCGTTGGTCGGCTCGTCGAGGATGAGCAGCCGCGGCCCATGCACGAGGGCCTGGGCGAGCTTGGCCATCTGCTTCATCCCCAGGGAGTAGGTCCCCAACTTGCGGTAGCGGGCCTCGCCGAGCCCCACGTAGAACAGGACCTCGTGGGCCCGTTCGAGGGCGGCCCGCGCGGGAAGGCCGGATAACTCGCCCATCATGCGAACGAAGGTCACCGCCGTCATATCCGCGATGAAAGCGTCGTTTTCCGGCATATAGCCGATCTGGGCGCGGATCGACCGCAGGTGATCGCGGACGTCCCGGCCGAAGACCTTGGCTGTGCCTCCGGCCACCGGGCAGAAACCCAGCAGGGTCTGGATCAGGGTGGACTTGCCGGCGCCGTTGGGCCCGAGCAACCCCAGCGTGCGTCCCGACAGGGCCGCGGTGAGATCCTTCAGGATCTCGCGTTTGCCGAAGCACACCGTCAATCCAGCCAGTTCAATGACAGGTTGCACGAAGTCGATCTCCCAAAACATCCGGGCCGAAGTGAATCAGACCCCTTGTGCCCCATTCTGCCTATCTGAAAAGCCCATCTCCTGCTCTTTGGACTGAGCCGACCCGCGGACTTCCTTCCGCCGCCGCACCGGTCACACCGGGTTGGTCGTCCGCGCGTCCCGTTTATTGCAGGTGCATCGGAGAATTCAAGCCAGACGCGAGCGGCATTTCCTTGGTAAGAAAGAAGGACCGATACGTCATGGTGTCTTCTCCCGCATCCTCCGGTTCTTGCGAAGCTGGTCTCCAGGATCGGGGGCATCGCCAAGGGCGCAACCCTCGGCGAGGGCTCGTGTCGCGGGCCTCTGGCCCGCGATTCGAGGGCGGGACGCCCTCGACCCCGACCATCGCCAAGCCGCGTCTGACGATGCCACCCGGAGGCACAACAGGGCCGATCACAAGCCTGGTACAGCCAGAGGGCCCGACCCGCCTTCTTCCTGACACGAGCCGCGAAGCGGCTTGGTGACTCGCAATGAAACTCGGTGTTCTGAGATAGCCTCTTACTCATCTGTCATGGCGCCGCTTCACTGCGGAGGGTGACGGTGGCTTCCGTGAGATCCTCGGCGGCGGCCTTCAACGCGATCGGTCCCGTCTGACCCGGCCGGGCGCGGACGATCGCCAGGCACAGGCCGTTGAAGGCGTTCCGCTCCTGCGACTGGAAGGACTCGAAACTGGTCGGATCGCCGTTGTCGGTGGCGACGATCTCGCCCGGACCGTCGAGGGAGAAACGCACACGGTTCCGGGCGTACGGAACGGGCACATCGTCCTGGTCCGCAATCGTGATCGTAACGAAGGCCAGATCGCGGCCGTCCGCAGCGATCGCGGTTCGATCCGCCTGCGCCAAGAGCTTGGCCGCAGGGCCGGCGGTCCGCATCACATCCGTCGCCCACTCCCTGCCCTGCCGGTAAGCGACGACCTTCAACTCACCCGGCTCGTACTTCACATCGTCCCAGCGGAGGCGGTACTCGTACCTGCCTTTCACCTTTCGGCCGAGGGACTTGCCGTTGAGGAACAGTTCGGCCTCGTCGCCGGAGGTGAAGACGTGCACCGGCGTGACCTGACCGACGCGCTGCGGCCAAGTCCAGTGCGGCAGGATGTGGGCCAGCGGCAGCTCGGGTCGCCAGTGCGATTGATACAGGTAGAAGCGGTCCTTCTTGAAGCCGGCCAGATCGATGATGCCGAAGTAGGAACTGCGGGACGAATAGTACGGCGTCGGCTCGCCGAGATAGTCCCAGCCGCTCCAGACGAATCCGCCGGCCACATACGGATGCCGATCCTGGGCGGCGAACACCTTGTCCGCCGAGGAGCCGAAATCCGCGGCATGAAGCTCGTAGGCGGTGACGTAATGGTTCCTCGAATCCCCGCCCAGGCCGTCCTTCACCGGGGCGCTGATTCCGTCGATGACCGGGAAGAGGTACGTCCCGCGAGTGCTCAGTGCGGCGGCGTTCTCGCTGCTGAGGATGAGCTTATCGGGGAACGCCTCGTGGAAAGCAGCGTACTGCGGGGGCGTGCGGATTCCTTTGCTCTGCTCATGCTCCGGCGTGTCGCGGATGCCCTCGCCCTGGTAGTTCAGGCCGATGACGTCCGGGACGGCGGGCAGAGGCATGTCCGCCTTGGACCAGTTCATCGCGACCGTCGTGGGACGGGTGGGATCCTCGTCCTTCACGATATCGTGCAGCCGCTGCGCCAGCGCCGCGCCTTGGGCGCCGGTGAATTGTTCGCCGACTTCATTGCCGAAACTCCACAGGATCACCGAAGGATGGTCCCGGTCCCGGCGGACCAGTGCGCGGAGATCCTGCTCGTGCCAATCCGGGAAGATAAGATGGAAATCGCGCGGGGTCTTTTGCCGTTCCCACACGTCGAAGATCTCGTCCACGACCAGGAACCCCATGCGATCCGTCAGTTCGAGCAGTTCGGGCGCCGGCGGATTGTGGCTCGTGCGGATCGCGTTGCAGCCCATTTCGCGGAGGATCTCAAGCTGCCGCTCGGCCGCACGCAGGTTGAATGCGGCGCCCAGGGCGCCGAGATCATGGTGCTGGTTGACGCCTTTGATGTAGACGCGCTCGCCGTTGACGTGGAGACCCGTGTCCGGATCGAACGTCAGCGTGCGGACGCCGAAGGGGGTCGCGTACGTGTCCACCACTTCGCCCCCCTGCCGGACGGTGGTCACCGCCACGTAGCGATGGGGCTGCTGTTGCGGCGGCGGGCCCCACCGCTTGGGATTGGCGACGGTCGCAGTGCCCTCGGCAACCGCGCTGCCGTCCGGCGGGATTTGCAGGCTCACCGGCGCGATGTCGGCTACGGCTGCCCCCCTGCCGTGCCCGTGCGCATCCAGGAGGAAGACCTGCGTGGACAGGCGGACATCGGCGGTTTGCCTCGAATGGTTCTCAACCGTCACCCTCAGCCTGACAGTAGCTGCGGCGGAGGAGACCTCCGGTGTCGTCAGATAGGTCCCCCAGTGTCCGACGTGCACCGGCGCCGTCTTGGTCAGCCAGACGTTGCGGTAGATCCCGCCGCCCGGATACCAGCGGGAGGAGTCGGGCGGATTGTCCAGGCGGACGGCGACCACGTTCTCGCCGCCGAACGTGACATAGGGCGTCAGATCGACCCGCCAGGAGGTGTAGCCGTAGGGCCAGCCGCCGACGTAGTGGCCGTTCAGCCAGACGTTGGCGTAGGACATGGCCCCATCCACCTCCAGGTAGAACCGCCGGCCCCGATCGCGGGCGGGAACGTGGAAGTGCTTGCGATACCAGCCGACGCCGAAGAAGGGCAGCTTCCCTGTGCCGCCCGGAACTCTTGGGTCGAACGGACCTTCGATCCCCCAGTCGTGCGGCAGCGTCACAGGTTGCCAGGCTTGGTCATCGAATCCCGGCTGCGTGTACGCAACGTCGGTGCCGGGAGCGCCGGCCGGGAGCTTCCTGTCGGTGAAATTCGGGGCCTTCGGGAACGAAATGCCAGTCACCAGTACCCAGTCGCGGATCGCGGCGTAGCTGAGCTTGCCCACGGCGCCGTTGGGGTCGTCCTTGGCGAAGCGCCAATCCGCGTTGAAGGAAACGCGTTCCCGGACGGGCGTCTGCGCCGGCCACGACGCCGAGGCCAGCATCAGCACCAAGCCCGCGGACACCAACACGCGTCGCCCCGGCACAGACCAATCCCTCATCACGCCCAATCCGCATGACTTCTTCACAGCCGCTCCTTTCCCTTCGACTCTGCTTGATGCCGGCCTGCATCAGGTCGTGTACGGGGCGCGCATGGCGCGGGAGCGCAGCCGGTTGGCGTCCACGTCGCCGACGAACTCCGCCTTGGCCAGGTCGAACTTCAGGTTGCGCCCCAGTTGCTCGCAGATGTCGGCCGCCAGGCAGATGTTCATGGAGCGCTGCATCACCTCCGGACTGGCGATGGCGGATCGACGCGAGCGGATGCAGTCGAGGAAATCGCGGACGTGGTCCAGAGGCCGTTGTGTGCGGGCGGTGTAGTCCGCCAACACCTTCTTGTATTCGCGCATCAGGGCATCCGAGGAGACGTCGGGCGCGGAGTAGCCGTCAGCAGCCCCGGCCCAGCCTTCCGGGCCGTCGAACCGCTCGCCGCAGGCGCCGTGCCAGTACTCGCACGGGTCCCACACCGAGCCGGTGACGCGGTACAGGACCAGTCTCACGCCATTGGAAAGGCGCGTCATCATCGTCGCATCGGGACCGGCATACTCGAACTCGATGGAGGACACGTCCGTCAGATCCAGTCCGGCCAGCGCCTGGGCCACCGTGTGCGCGCCCCACATCGCAACATCGGTGGCAAAGTCATAGAAATGATACCAGCCCCCGCCATTGACGTAGCCAGCGTTGTAGGGCCGCCAGGGACAGGCTCCAAGCCAGAGGTCCCAGTCCAGTTCGTCCTTGGCCGGCTCCGGCTCCGCCGGCAGCCAGTCGTGACGCAACCCATCGCGCCAACGGCAGTCGGCGTAGACGGTATGGATCGGACCCAGCCGCCCGGAGCGGGCCATTTCGATAGCAAACACGTGATGCGGCTCGCTCAGCCGCTGGGCGCCGGTCTGATAGACCCGCCGATACCGCCGGGCGGTTTCCACGACCGCCTGGCCCTGCGCCATCGTCAGACAGGCGGGCTTTTCACAATAGACATCCTTGCCCGCCCGCATCGCCAGGATCGACGCCAGCGCGTGCCAGCGGTCGCCGGTGGCGATCAGCACAGCGTCCACGTCCGTCCGTTCAGCCAGGAACTGGCGCAGGTCGCCATACACGGCACAATCCTGATTGCCGTACTTCTTGTCCACCACGTTCTTGGCGGCTTCGCGCTTGGCCTTGAGGACATCGCAGACGGCGACCCACTGGACGTCGGGCTGGGTCAGCAGGTACCCCAAATCATAGGAGCCGCGACCGCCCATGCCGATGCCGCCCATCACGATGCGTTCACTGGGCGCGACGGCGCCGCCGCGTCCCAGCGCGGAAGCCGGAACGTAATAGGGCAGCGCCAACGCACCGGCCGCCAGCGCCCCCTGTGCCAGGAATCGACGCCGCGTGAGGGTCATACAGTTGCTGTGTCTCATCGGGCTTGCCCCCTTTCTCTTGGGTCTGGTCGTTCTTCACCGCGTGGCCGGGACATCCTGGGACGCCGGACCTAAGCTTAACGCCGAAGACGGCACTTCTCAAGAGCGCCACGCGAAATCTCCCTCGCTGAAGTTCGCCCTGCCAGGGCAATCGCAAAGTCATTCGACAGGCCCGCCGCATGTCATTGCGAGGAGCGCAACGACGAAGCAATCCCAGGCTCCCGAGTTGGAGATTGCTTCGCTCCGCTCGCAATGACATTCGTGGCGGCGCCCGGGAACGACTCTGCGCTCGCCCCGCCCGCGCGGCGCTCTGCATTCACACCACCCGTGCGTCTGTGTACAATGGGTCTCACCCAATCCAGCATGGAGCTATCACGATGAAGTACGCTTCTGACACAGGTCGGCACAATCCACAGTGGGTCATTCTGCTTGCGGCACTCGGTTTCGCCGTCAACGCTGCGGCGGTGTCCATGGAGACCCCGGAGATAGCCCTGCGTTTCGACGAAGAACAGGGACATCTCGTTTCCCTGCTCGACAAGCACGCGGGCCATGACCACCTGGCTGGCAAGGCCTTCGGCCGTCTCTGGGTGTTGGAGTTGCCGGAGCAGGCCGGAAGCGCGCTGTTTCCCGAACACGCGCAACAATTCGAATACCGGCACGAAGAAAACGATCCGACTCGGTTGCACCTGTCATGGAGCGGATTCGGGCGGGGAGCCATGCCCACGCTGTCCGTGTCTGTCCGGGTCCGCTGGGACGCCGCGGCCCGGGCCAGTCGTTTCTCTCTCCAGGTGCAAGGTCTGGGCGGTGCGGTTCCACGGGTGGTGCGCTTCCCGCGCCTCGGCGCCATCACCCGCCAGGAAGCGGAAGTGCTCGCCGTGCCCTACTGGATGGGCGAGAAGACGACGCAGGCGCGGCAACTCCTTTCGCCGGCGCCGGGACAAGCCCACCGGCGTGAATTCGCCTATCCCGGCATATTGTCCATGCAATGCATGGCGTTCTACCGGGAACAGGGTCCGGGCGTATATCTGGCCGCCGATGACATCGAGGCGCGCAGCAAGAGCTTTGCCGCCTTCGGCGACGGACAAGGCGGCCTCGGCCTGGAGGTCTGTCACTTCCCGGGCGCCGATATGGCCACCCAGGCAGTGTACGAACCGGGCTACGATGTGCTGATCGGCCTGTTTCAGGGCGACTGGTTCACGGTGGCCGCGCGGTACCGCCAGTGGGCGCTGCAACAACCCTGGGCGCGGGAGAGCCGCCTGAAACAAGGCCGTACGCCGGACTGGGTCAGGGACACGGGGTTCTGGGTCTGGAATCGTGGCTCTTCCGACGGCGTCTTGCCCCCGGCCGCTGTCATGCAGGACTATCTCGGCGTGCCGGTCAGCGTGTTCTGGCACTGGTGGCATGGGTGCGCTTATGATGTCAACTTTCCCGAGTACCTGCCGCCGCGCGAGGGGACGGAGGCCTTTCGCGCGGCGGTGCGTCAAGCCCGTAAGAGAGGATTGAACGCCATCGTGTACATGAACCAGCGTCTCTGGGGCATGACCGCAGAAAGCTGGGTCTCCAAGCAGGCGGAACGCTACGCTGTGAAGAAGCCGGACGGCACGGTGCAGCCGGAGGTGTACAACACCTTTACCCGATCCCCTATGGCCTCCATGTGCATGGGCACGCCTTTCTGGCGCAATACCTACGCAGGCCTGTCCGAAGCGGTGTACCACGATCTCGGCGTCAGCGGCATCTACATGGACCAGGCCTGCTCAAGCTTGGTCTGTTATGACGCCGAACACGGGCACCCTCCCGGCGGCGGCGCGTACTGGATGGGAGGATTTCGCGCCCTGGAATCGGACATCCGCGGACGATGTCCCGGCATCGCCCTGGCTGGCGAAGGTTGCGGCGAGGCCTGGCTGCCCCACCTTGATCTGATGTTGAGCCTGCAGGTCAGCCGGGAGCGTTACGCAGCACCCGGCCAGTGGGAGCCCATCCCCTTCTTCCACGCGGTCTATCACGGCTACACTGTTCTCTATGGAAACTACGCGTCCCTAACGCGGCCGCCGTATGACCCGCTCTGGCCCAAGGATTCCGCCCCGAAACACCCCCTGCAACTGCTCGACGAGAAATTCCGGTATCAGTTCCGTCTGGAACAGGCGCGCACCTTCATCTGGGGGCAGCAACCCTGCCTTTCGAACTTCCTGCCCGAACACCTGATGCAGCGCAGAACGGACCTGGGGTATCTCCGGCAACTGGTCCAACTACGACAGGCGGCCCTGCCCTATCTCCTGCACGGCACGTTTCTGCGACCCCCGCACATGGAGATTCCCGACATGGAGATCGACGTGTCGCGTCTGTCCATTTATGCCGGCCAGCAGGAGGCCGTCCAGGAGTATCGCCAGCAGGTGCCCCAGTACCTAGCGGGCGCCTGGCGTGCCGCGGACGGTACAATCGCGGTAGCGGTTGCCAACATTGCCGACACGGACCACGAGATACGTTTTACCCTCAGCCACGAAGAACACGGGTTGCCCGACCGGGGACGCGTGTACAAACAACTTCCCGAAGGCCGCACGGAACTATGCCTGTTTGAAAACGGACGGGCAACCATCGCCGACACGCTGGCCGCCGCAGGTGCGGTCATCTACGAAATCGCGGGCGATCTAGAACGAGATGCAGAGCGCACGCTGAGCAGATAGGAAAGGCCGCCACGGACGAACCGTGGCGGCTTTCACGTGGAATCTGGATAGATGAGACACAATCAGGTGCTCTTGCGCCGGAGACGGGACGAGGCTACGCCCAAGCCCACCGCGCCGAGGAGTATCGCGCCGGGGACCGGAACGGCCACGGTGTCGGGAACCAGCACATGCGCGAAGACGCCGGTGGCCAGATAATCCGTCGACGCGGGGAAAAGACCGGGATCAGGATCGGAATCGGGATTCCCGAAGCCGGCATTGTAGAGATAGCCGTTCCCGCCTTTGGCGTAGAAGTCTCCCCAGACAGGCACGCGATTCGAAAAGAAGTCAAAGTTCACCAGTCCGGTGTCGCCAACCTTCAACCCGTGGATGGTCCCCGGCAGTCCAGGGTTGCCTTGCTGCGACGTGTTGTCTTTGACTTCGACTTCCGCGTCCGCGTCTTCCTCCCAGGAAGGATCGAACAGGTTTTCGAGAAGGGTAAAGCCGTTGGACACCTCGAGGATGACATGGCTGGTCTCATGGCCCGTGACACTGAGCGTGTACGAGTAGTGCCATAGGCCCGCCATATCCTGGTTGCTTACGGTCCACGAGAGGGTGTGCAGTCCGGCCGCCCAGTCGCCGTCGGCAGCCACCAGCCCGCCGTTGGCAGTACTGAGCGACCCTTGATAAATGTTGGCTTGGCTTTGCGAAGCCCAGAGAGCCACGAAACTCAAGACAGCCATGGCGAGAGCTACACTGTGATTGAACTTCCATCCTTTCATCATCTCTTCTCCCGGGAGCAGTCTCCCTTAATCCATTCATCCGCCCTGTCCCG
>Ga0209163_1002940_pt1 | contig 13284 bp, 12 predicted proteins | sample MTBAKSrepl2MetaG_FD_187457 | JGI IMG/M metagenome (GOLD analysis project Ga0209163, IMG submission 187457) | Enrichment culture microbial communities om Arthur Kill intertidal strait, New Jersey, USA, that are MTBE-degrading - MTBE-AKS2 (Arthur... | ecosystem: Environmental > Aquatic > Marine >...
CGATTCATCAGGGTTCATAATGACCAAACCGCCAAGCCGTTCCGATGGACAAAGTGCGCTACGTCAATCATAGACTCGGTCAATCCTTCAAAATTAAATGACACGACTAACCAAACAGGACACTAGCACCAGTCGGGGCAGCCCAATTCGATGGAAGGTTCATCCGGTTCGATTTCGGCGTCCACCAGCAGGGGCAGGCTCTCCAGCCAGGAGGCCCCGCGCATGGCCCGCCGGGCATAGGCGAAGCAGTTCTTGCCGTAGGTGACGATCCCGGCCCGGGCCGCCGACATCCGGGCGGGCGATCCCTCGTCAAAAAAGACGCGGAGGCCTTCATCTTTCAAAAACCGCAGGTAATCGACCAGCCGCTGGTGCTCTTCGCCTTTTTCCTTGCGCTCGTCCACCTGGTAGCAGCGGCCGATTTTGCCCACCAGGGACTGAGGAAAACACCGCCGATGGTAGTTGCGGATCAGAACGACCAGGGATTTGGCCCAGGGGTGTTTTTGGGCCAAAGTAGCCCCCCGTTTCAGGTCGAACCGTTCGGTCATGGCCCAGTCGTACATGTCCGGGCGGGATTCGATCTCTTTAAGATAGAGATCAAGAGGTTCGGCGCCGGTGAAGCCGATGTCATCGAAACCAAGTTCCAAGGCCTGGTCGCGCAGTCGTTCTTTTAATTCGATTTCCGCCCCCTGCTTTCCGGTGAAGAAAATATCAACTATCTTCTCACGGAGTCGTTTTATTTTCAATCAAGTCGAATGAACTACTGAGCGCCGGCCAGGTCGATGACCTTGATCAGGTTGGTCGTGCCGGGCACGGCCAAGGGGACGCCGGCGGTGAGGATGAGCTTGTCGCCGGGGCCGGCCCAGCCGTTTTTAGTCATCCAAACTCGGGTTTCCTCGGTCAACTCGTCGATGGTGGCGCTGCGCAGGATCATGGCCGGGGTCACCCCCCAGGACAGGCAGAGCTGCCGGGCCGTGCGGGGGACCGAAGTCAGTCCGACCATGGGCCAGGCTGGGCGGAAGCGGGCGATCAGCCTGGCGGTGGTCCCGCTGGTGGTGGCGGCCACGATGGCCGCGGGCTTGAGGTCCTGGGCCAGCCAGCAGGCCGCCCGGCTGATGGCCGCTTCGGCGGCGGGGAGAAGCTCGGAAGACTCCTCCCGGAGAAAGCGTCCGAAGTCGATCTGAGGTTCGGTGATCCGGCAGACTTTATCGAGCACCTCGACCGCTTCGACCGGATAGCTCCCCACGGCGGTTTCCTCGGACAGCATGACCGCGTCGGTCCCGTCCAGGACGGCGTTGGCCACGTCGGTGACTTCGGCCCGGCTGGGCCTCGGGTTGGCGATCATGGACCGGAGCATCTGGGTGGCCGTGATGACCGGCCGTCCGGCCCGCCGGGACTCCTGGATGACCCGCTTCTGAATAAGCGGCACTTCCTCGAGGGGCATTTCCACGCCCAGGTCGCCCCGGGCGACCATGACCCCGTCCACGGCCGCCAGGATTTCCTTGAGCCGCTCCACGGCCTGGGGTTTTTCGATCTTGGCGATCAAAAGGGGCGGCTGATCTATAACCTTTATGATTTCGCGCAAGGGGGCCAGGTCCTGTTCGTGGCGGACGAAGGACATGGCGATCAGGTCCACGCCCTGGGTCACCCCGAACTCGAGGTCCCGGCGGTCCTTTTCGGTAAAGGCCGGGATACGCAGAGGGCTGGTCGGCAGATTGACCCCCTTGTTCGAGGAAACCGGACCGCCGACGATGACCCGGCAGAATATTTTTTGATCTTTTTTGGCCGTGACCAGCAGTTCGACCAGGCCGTCGGCCAGCAGGATGCGGTTGCCCACGGCCACGTCTTCGGCCAGATAAGGATAGTTGACCGGCAGTTCCCCGCCCGCGGCCTGTCGGCCCGGGACCAGAACCACTTCCCGGCCCGACTCGAGCCGGCGCTCGCCTTCGGGTATTTGACCCAGGCGGATTTTGGGTCCGGCCAGGTCCATGAGGATTCCGACCGGACGGCCCAGTTCCCGGGAGGCCCGGCGCAGGTCCTGGATGACCCGGCCATGCTCCTCGTGCTCGCCGTGGGAGAAGTTCAGCCGGGCCACGTCCATGCCGGCGGTGATCAAGCGCCGGATCAGGTCCGGGGAAGAAGAGGCCGGGCCGATGGTGCAGACGATCTTGGTCTTGCGGGCCGAATTGCGGTCGATCATAATCTTTCTCTCAGTCCTCCCGGTCGGAAACCACCGGGAAAGTTTCGGGCGGCGTCCTGGAGATGCGGTCTCGCCTTGTTTGACAAACTGATTTTACAATATCAAAATTATTTGGAAAACATTTCTCGAACCGGACTTGTCCCAAGCCGATATTGACAAGAGGCTCAACCCGTGAATAATGGCGGGTGAAAGGAGAAGTCGATGCCCATTTATGAATTTCGTTGCCTGAAATGCAACGATCTGTCCGAATTCCTTTTTGCCTCCTCCAATGACCAAAATGAAATCCGTTGCCGGCATTGCGGTTCCGAGATGCTGGAGCGGGTGTTGAGCGCGAGCAACTTCGCCGTGGCCTCTTCCGCCCGCCCGGCGGAACCATCGGTTTCCAGCAGGCAATGCAGCACCGGAACCTGCTCGACCATCGAACTGCCGGGTTTGGATGACTGAAAAGCGCCAGGCCGAACTGGAAGCGGCTATAAAAGCCTGGCGGGCGGAGCGGGACCAGTTGGAAGCGGCCTGGCCGCCCCACGGGGTGAAACCGGATCACCTCCGCCGCATAGAGGAACTGGAGGACTTGATCGAGGCCGGCCTCAAGGAACTGGCTGGGCTGGGGCGCTGAACCGCCCCGGTCGACTTCGGCTTGATCCAAGGCCGCCGGAGAGACGGCATGAAGGAACTCAATCCCCAATGGGTCCAGACCATCAAGGACCTGGTCAACTCCGCCCCCTATTTTCGATTGGAATCGATGACCGTGCTCGACCTTGGCCCGGGTACTTCCCGAGTGGAAATCGAAGTTCAAAAAAAACATCTCCAACCGTTCGGGATGATCCACGGGGGAGTCTATTCCGGCTTGATCGACGCCGCCGGATTCTGGGCCGCCTACACCCAGGTTGCAGAAGACCAGGTCCTGACCACGGTGGAAATGAAGCTCAATTATCTGGCCCCGGCCAATTCGGGCCGGCTGATCGGCTTGGGCCGCTGCCTCAAACTCGGCAAGACCCTGGGACTGGCCGAAGCCCGAATTGAGAATGAAGACGGCCAGTTTCTGGCCCACGGTCTGGTAACGATGATGGTCGTCCCCAACCTCCAGCTTAAAGGCGCGGCCTCGACACCGCCCAAATTCCTTGGTTAGACGCACCCGGAACAAAAAGGCCGGGGTCAAGGCCGAAAGGGAGAATCACGAAGCCCCGGGTGAAAAAATGGGAGGATGCGGCGTTTGGGTGGGGATTCGGGGGACCGAACTCCCAGCGTTTGTGACACCTACTTTCAGGAATCGAATACGGGACCGCAATACAATGTCCCGGCGATGGTCATGGCTGATAGTCGTCATGGCCGTGTCCGGATTATGGCTGTTTTTCCCCGGACCGGTTCAAGGGAAGACCCCTGACGGTCTCTCCATTGTGTTGGATGGTCGCAGCCGATATGAGGTCGGGAATTTTTTACACATCCTCGAAGACCCTGAAGGCAAGCTGACCATAAACGAGGTCTCTTCCTCCGAGTTCACCAGGCGGTTCCGCCGAATTCCGGGGTCCGTGCCTAACATGGGCATCACTCCGTCGGTCTTTTGGGCTCGCTTTCAGATAAAAAATCCGACTGATCAAACTCAGCAACCGTACCTGAGCTTTGAGTACCCCGTCACGGATTCGGTTTCCCTTTTCCTGCCCGAATCGGACGGCGGGTGGGCCAGGCTGGAGGCCGGGGACTCCGTCCCCAATTCCCCCGAAGTGATTCCTCACCGCTATTTCGTCTTCCCTCTGAACCTTCAGCCCCACCAGGAAACCGCCTATTATGTCCGGGTCCGGACCACCGCGGCCATGACCCTGCCCCTGACCCTCTGGACGCCCACGGCCTTTTTACTGGCCGATCATCACGGCCAGATCATTTTCGGCCTCCTGTTCGGAATGGCCGTCGGCTTCATCATTTATTTTCTGGTCACCGCTTTCAAACTGAACAACCCGTCCTGTTTTTGGTTCGCCTTGTACCTGACCGCCTTGGGCCTCCTGGTCAGCATACGCGAGGGCTTTTTTCAGGAGCTCGTCCCGCCGACCTTCAAACCATGGAACAACCTTATCAATGTGGCCGACATCGGCTTTCTCTATTTCATCGGGGCCAAATTTCTGCGGACCTTCCTGGACGTCGAGAGCCACTCCCCAAAGGTTGACTTCGTCCTGGCCCTTCTCCAGTGGATGGGGCTTCTTTACATCCCGGTCCTTTTGTTCCCCACGCCGATAACGCCGCTTTATTCCCTGCTCCTGGTCGGCCTGGGCCCCATTTTTTCCACCACCGTCTCCATCGTCTATTGGCTTAAAGGCGTGCCCAACGCCAAATACTTCGCCATCGGCTGGCTGGTCGGTCATTTCACCTCGACCATCGATTTTCTGCGCATCTCGGGCTTAATTCCCTACATCTCCTTGATGGACTTCGCCATCCCGGCCTCGCTGGTTTCCTCCCTGATCTTTTTTACCATGGCCGTGGTTCAGCAGTTATACACCTATCGCTTGTTCGCCAATCAGGACGGGTTGACCGGCCTGGCCAACCGGCGTTGTTTCGATCAGGTCCTGAACAGTGAATGGCGTCGCAACCAACGCCATTTAAGACCGCTGTCCCTGATCATGGCCGACATAGACTTTTTCAAGGATTACAACGATGCTTACGGCCACAAGGCCGGCGACGCCTGCCTGGTCGGCGTAGCTAAGGTGCTCCAACATTACGCCCGGCGGCCCGGGGACCTGGCCGCCAGATACGGCGGAGAAGAATTCGTCGTCCTGCTTCCCGAGTCCTCGGCCGAGGAAGCCGAACAGATAGCGGAAAGAATCAGAGAGGGGACTGAAACCCTGCACCTGTCCCACAAATCCTCGACGGTCAAGGGCGTGGTCACCGTCAGTCTGGGCGTAGCCACCGTGATCCCCGATCAGAACACCGGCCCGGACAGCCTGGTGCAGAAAGCCGATCAAGCCCTGTACCAAGCTAAACAAACCGGCCGCAACCGGGTCATCTGCTCCGCCGCCGCCTAATCAGGACCCCTTTCCGCCTTGGCCTGAAAAAATCTCTCGACCTCGGAGAGTTCATGGGTCAGACGGCCGGGGGGCAGGCTGGCCAGGACCTTCCGTCCGTATCCCTTGCTGACCAGCCTTGAATCAAGGACGGCCAGGAGTCCGTAATCGGTCCTGGTCCGGATCAGTCGGCCCAGACCCTGCTTGAGAGTGATAATGGCTCCGGGCAGGTGAAAACCGAGGAACGGGTCCCCGCCCTCTTCCCTGATTTTCTCGGCCCGGGCCTTGACCAAGGGCCGATCGGGCGGCGGGAAGGGCAGCTTGTCGATGATGACCGCCGAGAGGCTCTGGCCCGGCACATCCACCCCCTGCCAGAAACTCTGGGTGGCCAGGAGCACGGAAGAGGTCTCGCGGCGGAATCGTTCCAGCAGAACCGTGCGGGGGGCCTGGCCCTGGACCAGACAGGGCCAGGGCAGGCGGCCTGACAGGGTCTGATAAACGAAATTCAAATTCCGGTACGAGGTGAAGAGGACAAAGGCCCGGCCTCGGCTGAAAGTCAAAAGGCGTTCGATCTCCTCAGCCAGGGCCGGCAGATAGCCCTGGCTCCGGGGTGAAGGCAGACGCGGAGAGACATAAAGCAGGGTCTGTTCCTGATAATCAAACGGGGAATCCACCATCAGGCCTTCGATTTCCTCGAACAATCCCAGACGCTGTTTGAAAAAATGAAAAGAGCGTTCAGCGGTCAGGGTGGCCGAGGTGAAGACCAGGGGCAGGCCTCGGCTGTAAAGGTATTCATGCAGGTAGGCAGCCACATCGATGGGCGAGGCCCGTAGATAAAGGCCCCTGCCGCGGCGTTCGGCCCAATAGACGAATTTTCGGTCGGTCCCTTCGAGGATGAGGCCCAATTCCCGGCTGATGAGCCTGGCCCGTGCGGCCAGGGACTCGATTTCTTCTTCCCCGCGGGCGGCCCCTTCCAAAAGCCCGGCCAGAGAGTCCAGTCCGGCCAGGACTTCTCCGCCGAAGCGCCTCAGGCGATCCATGGACGGATCATCCCCGGTCCACAGCTCGACTTCTTCGGCTTTAGGAAAGAATTCAGAGGCCAGGACATCGGCCTGGTGGCCCAGGGCGATCAAGGCTTGGCCCAGGGCCGGGGTCAGGCGGCCGGCTGAGGCCAAAACCCTTTGGGCGTCACGACGAAGTTCACTCAGACGCCAGGAACTCACGGCCAGGCCGAAATGTTGGGTGGCCGCCTCTTCGACCAAATGGGCTTCATCAAAAATTACGGCCTCATAATCGGGGATGACCTCGCCGAACCCCTCGCCCCGGACCGCCAAGTCGGCCATGAGCAGGTGGTGATTGACCACGACCAGGTCGGCGGCCGCGGCCGTCCGGCGGGCCCGTTGCAGGAAACAAGCATCCCATTCCGGACACTTGCCGCCCAGACAACGGTCGCCCGGCGCGGACAGATCGCTCCAGGTCAGGAAATTTTCGGGCAGTTCGGCCAGTTCGGCCCGGTCGCCGGTGGCGGTCTCTTCGGCCCATTTCTTCAAAACGTCCCAAAAAACGGCTTCGGCCACGGCGGCAAAGGTGGGTTCTTTCAGGAAAGCCTTGAAACGGTGCAGACACAAGTAGTTTTCGCGGCCCTTGAGACAAGCCGCCTTGAATCCCCGCCCCAGATGACGTTGAATGAAAGGGATATCCTTGTCAAAGATTTGTTCCTGTAAATTCTTGGTCCCGGTCGAAATCACCGTTTTCCGGCCGCTGAGCAGGGCCGGGAGTAAATAGGCCAGCGTCTTGCCCGTGCCGGTCCCGGCTTCGATCACCGCCACGTCGTCTTGAGCAAAAGCCCGGGCCACTTCTTCAGCCATTTGAATCTGACCGGGACGATGTTCATACGAAGCCCAGGCTTGGGCCAGCGGGCCCTGGGGACCGATGATCTCGCCGAGACTGGCCGGAACAGGGCGCGGTTTCACGGGAACAGCTTAAAGGTCTTTTTCGCTGAATTCGGACTTGAGGAAGTCATCGGCGCCCGTGTCGGTGCTGACTTCAGACAAGCCGGTCCCCACGGTGCCTTCTTTATAGCAAACCTGGTTGCCCCCGGTGTTGACGAAGGTGACGCCTTCCGGGACCGGGAAATCCTGAATCGGCTTGCCCTCCATTATCTGCTGCATGTAATAAAGGAAAATGGGCGCGGCGGCCTTGCCCCCGCTTTCCCCGAAACCCATCCGTTTCATCTCGTCCAGCCCCACCCAGACGCCGGTGATGTACTCCGGGGTGAAACCGATGAACCAGGCGTCAGCCAGGTCGTTGGTCGTCCCGGTCTTGCCGCCGACCGGCCGGCCCAGAGCCTTGACCCTGGTCCCGGTCCCGTGAGCCACCACCCCTCGAAGCATGGACAGCAGGACGCAAGCGGTTTGAGGCGAGACGGCCTCGGCCAACCGGGGCTGGTAGACCTTGATCACCCGGCCGTCCCGATCCTCGACATGGGTGATGTAAAATGGTTCCACCCTGGTCCCCAGACCGGGAAAAACCGAGTAGGCCGTGATCAATTCGGCCAGGGAGACCCCGGACGAGCCCAAAGCCAGGGAAAGGTTTTCGGCCAAATCCGAAGTGATGCCCATTTTTCGGGCATACTCGATCACCCTGGGCACCCCGACTTTGCTCAGCAGCTTGACCGTCACCACGTTCCGGGAATTGGTCAAAGCGGTGTACAGGTCGGTGGGGCCATAAAATTTGCCGTCGTAATTCCGTGGCTTCCATCGCCGCATGTGGGCGAAATCGTCGTAGACAATGGGCGAATCGATGATAATCGAGCCGGGAGTAAAACCGCTGTCCATGGCCGCGGTATAGATAATCGGCTTGAAGGCCGAGCCGGGCTGACGACGGGACTGCACCGCCCGGTTGAACTGGGACTCCTGAAAATCCCGGCCGCCGATCATGGCCTTGACCGCGCCGGTCTTGAGGTCCAGGCACATCAAGGCCCCTTGGACGTCAGGCTCCTGTTCCAACGAAAAAAGCCAGCCGCCGTTTTGGTCCGGTCCTTGGGCCTGGACCAGGACCACGTCGCCCACGTTGAAAAGCTTGTTGAACGGCGTCCCGTAAGCCGTGGTCCATTGCAGGTCCTCGGCTTTGATCCGCCCCGGGTGCCGGCCCACGGCGACGTCAAGCGTCCGGGCTTTCTGATTGATTTGGGTTATCACCGCCTCCACGTCCCGCCCCGCTTCCAGAGGCTCCTCGGCCGGCGTTTCGGCCTGACGGGCCAGAAAGGCTTCCACTTCGGCCGGCGAAAGTGTCCGGAGCGGACCCCGATACTTCCGCCGTTTGGCGAATTCGGCCAGACCTTTTTTGATCGCGGCCCGAGCCGCGGTCTGCATCTCGATGTTCACCGTGGTGTAAACCTTCAAGCCGTCGTTGTACAGGCGGTCCTCGCCGAATTCCTCCTCGAGCATCCGGCGAACGTGTTCGGTGAAATAGGGCGTATACTGGAGATTCGGGTTGGGTCGGTTGTGAAAGACCAGTTTTTCCGCCAAGGCCTCATCGGCCTCTTGCTGAGTGATAAAGCCTTCGGCGACCATGCGCTGGAGGGTGTACTGCTGCCGGGCCTTGGCTGATTCCGGGCTGGAGAAAGGCGAATAACGGCTGGGGGCCTGAGGCATGCCGGCCAGTAAAGCCGCTTCGGCCAGAGTGATCTGGTCCACGTGTTTGCCGAAGTAAAGTTCAGCCGCCGATTCCACGCCATGGGCCCCATGGCCCAGATAAATCTGGTTCAAGTACAGATATAAAATTTCGTCCTTGGTCAGATTCTTGTCGATGCGGTAAGCTAAAATCGCCTCCTTGATCTTGCGGGTGTAAGTCTTTTCCGGGGTGAGCAGGAAGGAACGCGTCACCTGCTGGGTAATGGTACTGCCGCCCTGGACGATCCTGCCGGCTTCCAGGTTCTTGACAAAAGCCCGGGCGATGCTGAAGATGTCTATGCCTTCATGATGATAAAAATTGGCGTCCTCGGCGGCGATAAAGGCCAAACGCACGTGCTCGGGCACCTTGGCCAGGGGCACCACGATCCGCCGCTCGTGACTGAATTCGCCGATGACCCGCCCGTCATCCGCATAAAAATAGGTCACGGTCTTCGGACGGTAATTGCGGAGGCTGTCCGTCGGCGGCAGGTTTTGGGTGAAATAATGGTAAACCAGGACCGCGGCCATACTGCCGACGATGAAGACGGCCAGGAAAAGGGACAGAAAAGCCCAGGCCATTCGGCGGGCCCAGCTTGATCCAGACTTGGGCTTTTTCTTACTAATTCCGGTTTTTTTCTTTGGGCCGGTCTTTTTCGGCCTTGTTTTTTCAGCCACCCTGACTCACCACGCTCCGTTTTGACTCCTGGTCTTGACTATCCGTAAAAATTAAGTATATTTAAGTCACTATGTCCAGTCAACCCCCATCTTCCGCTTGTCCCTTTCCTTTGAATTCATGGCGGAAAATCAATCCGGCCTTCGGTGGGGGAGTTAAACAACATCACGTTCCAGGGATGGATAAAGGTCTAAATCTCTCACGAGGTGGAAATGGAATGCCCGATTTGCCGGTCGGCGGCCGTGGTAGCCAGAACCTGTATTGAAAATTACGTCGCGCTGCTCCAGGAAGGAATCGATCCTTACGATCTGATTTGCCATGATCAGGCCGAAGCCGAATGCCGGTCATGCGGCCACGTCTTCGTCCCCGGCGCCGATACTCATAACCCGGGCCGATAGCCGTGAGCAGCCCGAAAGACCTTAACCACCATTACCTAAAATGGCCAGGAAATCAATAAATTTGGCTCGAATCGGCCGCGGAGCCCTGATGGTTCTCTTTCTGTCAATCATTCCGGCGGCCGCCGGCGTGCTGGATGATCTGGAAGCCGGCTTCATGGCTTACCGCCGAGGGGACTACCAAAAAGCCTTTGATCATTACACCAAGGTCGTTGGGGCGGACGACCTGAGCCAGACCGAGCGGGCGGTGGCTTTCCTGCTCAGGGGACAGTCCGCTTCGGCCAAAGGCGATTACGACCAGGCCGTCCAAGACTTCACCATGGCCGTCAATTTGAAAATGAATTATGCCATGGCCTATTATTTGCGAAGTTTGGCCTATGAAGCCCAAGGCCAAATGAGCCGGGCCTACGAGGATGTTAAAAAAGCGGTGGAGTATGATCCCGAGCGGGCCATGTTTCAGACTAAACTGACCCAACTGAAAAATAAAAGGGAGCCGACGGCCCCGGTTCAACCGGAGCAACCCGGGGGGACCAAGACCGGGGCGGAACCAGCCGAATGAACAGCGTCGGGTCCGGTTTAATAAAAATTGACCTGTTCTAGGGCGAGGGTTCCGTTGATCAAAATGGTTACCTTTAAAACATTCGGCGACTTGAAAAACCGGTGGCGGATAGTTAGAATAACTATATATTCACAATAATAAGGAGACGAAAAATGAAGATCAAACGCATCGCTCACATCGGCATAGCGGTAAACAACGTGGACCAGGCCCGGGCGGTTTTCAACGGCATGCTTGACCTCCCCTTCATCGGCGAAGAAATGGTCGGGGAACTAAAAATCGGTTTTATCAACGTGGGCCAGACCAACCTGGAGTTTGTTCAGTCCACCACGCCCGAAGGCACCATCGCTCAACACATCGCCAAGCGTGGAGAAGGCATCCAGCACGTCGCGTTTGAAGTTGAGGATATCGATTCGGCCTTGGCCGAACTGAAGGCCAAGGGGGTCCGCCTGATCGACGAGCAGGCCCGGCCCGGGGCCCACGGGGCCAGGATCGCCTTCATTCACCCCAAAATGACGCACGGAGTTTTAACTGAACTGTGTGAATATACCGAAAAACATTAAAGATTTTGAGGCCGGACCATGTGGGATTATACGGAAAAAGTAAAAGAACACTTCCAGAATCCCCATAATGTGGGCGAAGTGGCCCGGGTGGATGGGGTGGGCGAAGTAGGTTCCTTGGCTTGCGGAGACGCCTTGCGCCTGACCATTCAAATCAGCGAGGAGGGCCGGATCGAGGACGCCAAGTTTAAAACTTTCGGCTGTGCCAGCGCCATAGCCAGTTCCTCGGCCCTGACCGAAATGATCCTCGGCAAGACCCTCGATGAAGCGGCCCGGATCACCAACCAGGACATTGCCGACTACCTGGGCGGGCTGCCCAAGGAGAAGATGCACTGTTCGGTCATGGGCATGCAGGCCCTCGAAGCGGCCATCGCCAATTATCGCGGCGAAGAGACCCAGAAGCCTCAAGGTGAGATCATTTGCGAGTGCTTTGGGGTGACCGACGTGGATATCGAGCGGGTGGTCGAGGAAAACAATTTGTCCACTCTCGAAGAAGTGACCGCCTACACCAAGGCCGGGGGCGGGTGCGGAAACTGCCATGAAAAGATCGAGGCCCTGCTGTACCGCATCATGACCAAACGGAAGCAGGCCGAACAGCTCCGGGAACAAAAACCGAAAAAATTGACCAACATACAAAAGATCAAACTGATCGAGGAGACCATTGACCGGGAGATACGCCCGGCCTTGCGGACGGACGGGGGAGATATAGAACTGGTGGACGTGGAAGGCGATAGGGTGTCGGTCAGTCTGAAAGGAACCTGCGCCACCTGTGCGGCCAGCCAGTTCACCCTCAAGGATTATGTGGAACAAAAACTCAAGGAATTCGTCACCCCCGAACTGATGGTGGTGGAGGTGAAGCCGTGAAAACGATTTACGTGGATAATAACGCCACGACCAGGACGGCCCCGGAAGTCGTCGAAACCATGCTCCCCTATTTCAGCGAACTTTACGGCAACCCCTCCAGCATGCACTTTTTCGGCGGTCAAGTGGAAAAGTCCCTTCGCGAAGCCCGGGCCAGGCTGGCCGCGCTGCTGGGGGCCGATCCTGATGAAATCGTCTACACCTCCTGCGGCACCGAAAGCGACAACGCCGCTATCTGGGGGACACTGCATTCCTATCCTGAAAAAAAACACGTGATCACCACCAGGGTCGAGCACCCGGCCGTCAATAACCTGGCCAATCATCTGCGCCGGTTCGGCTATCGGGTGACCGAGGTCGGCGTGGACCGGGAAGGCCGGGTGAACCCGGACCAAATCAAGGAAGCCATCTCCGAGGACACGGCCATTATCAGCGTGATGTGGGCCAACAACGAGACCGGGGTGATCTTTCCGGTCGAGGAAATAGCCGCCCTGGCCCGCGGCCGGGGGGTGGTCTTTCATACCGACGCGGTTCAGGCCGTGGGTAAGGTCCCCATCAACCTGCACGAGACCAAGATCGACATGTTGTCTCTCTCCGGCCACAAACTGCACGCCCCCAAAGGCATCGGCGCCCTTTATATCCGCAAGGGCGCCAAATTCAAACCTTTCATCGTCGGCGGACACCAGGAAAAGGGACGCCGGGGCGGCACCGAAAACGTCCCCTATATCATCGGCCTGGGCCGGGCCGCGGAACTGGCCCTCGCCCACCTGAACGAAGAAAACACCCGGATCAAGACTTTGAGAGATAAACTGGAAAACGGCCTCCTGACCGCCGTCCCTAATTCGATGGTTAATGGGGATCGAAATCAAAGGCTGCCCAACACCACCAGCATCAGCTTCGAGTACGTCGAAGGCGAAGCTATTTTGATTCACCTGTCCGAACTGGGCATCTGCGCTTCCTCCGGCTCGGCCTGCACTTCCGGGTCCCTGGAACCGTCCCACGTCCTCAGGGCCATGGGCGTGCCCTTCACCGCCGCCCACGGCTCCATCCGTTTTTCATTAAGTATTTACAACACCGAAGAAGAAATCGATTATATTTTGGAACATGTCCCCCAGGTCGTGGCCAAGCTCAGGGAACTGTCGCCCTTCTGGAAGGACGGCGGCCCCACCGAATCGGCCCTTTTGGCCGGGACCGCCTCCTGCGCCATCAGGCACTAAGCCCTCTAATCGCCCTCCCATTATAGGGACCAGACCGGTTCGGGCGCACGCCGTGCGCCCCTAATTTGTACAATGGGACGTGGTTGGGATTTGGGTAGGGGCGACCGGCCGGTCGCCCCTACCTTGTAAAATGCACCGCAGGTCGGGTTTGGGTAGGGGCGGGT
>Ga0209163_1002942_pt1 | contig 13276 bp, 10 predicted proteins | sample MTBAKSrepl2MetaG_FD_187457 | JGI IMG/M metagenome (GOLD analysis project Ga0209163, IMG submission 187457) | Enrichment culture microbial communities om Arthur Kill intertidal strait, New Jersey, USA, that are MTBE-degrading - MTBE-AKS2 (Arthur... | ecosystem: Environmental > Aquatic > Marine >...
CGGCAATAATATGCCGCGAAACGATTTAAAACTAACCCAAAGAATAATTGCTATAACAAGAAAAACAATGGGTATCAACCAAATTATGTCGGATATTATTAAATCGTTAATATCGTTCATCATCATGGGGAGCCCGCCAAAGTATAGTGTTTCCGGCAGGTCCATATTTTCAATCTTGTCCTTTATTTCTTTTGCAATAGTTTGATTATCTGCATCCGGAAGCAGGGTAAACATAATTGCAGTCGCCTTACAGTCATCGGAAACGATTGCCCCCCTGTACATTTCTTTTGAAAGAACATAAGCTTTAAGGCTGTCTAAGTCAGATTGGTCTGTCGGTAATTCATACTCATCAACCAGCTTTCCTATTTCAATACCCCATTCAGAGCTTTTGATATCGAGAATATTGGTTAAGCTTGTAACGGTTGAAACACCAATGGTATATTTAAGGCTGTCAGTAATTTGTTTGATATGCTCAATTACCTCTGCATTAAAAATATTTTCGGTTTCCAAAACAATCATGCCCATATCATTCCCGCCAAATTCAGTTCCTATGTCTTTGTAAAGTTTAGCAACCGGTTCGTCATCGGGCAAAGAGCTGATGATATCGGAATTGATATGCAAATTTTTTGTCTGGTAACCAAAGAAAACGGTTAATACCATAACAACTGAAATTATCAGCCATTTTAGTCTGATTATTGATTTTACAAATCTGTTCATGTTTTTATTTGTTGTTATTTGTACTAATATCGTTTTATAGTCAGTTTTGGCGCAAAAAAAATTATTGAGACAAACCTTTTGTGAGTATTCCAATTAAACCTTCAAAATGAGGAGAGTATTTCACATATTTGTTCTGTAGAAAGAAAGGTATCTCAAGCCCCTTTATAACCATAATGAATACATCTAACAAAACATCAATATCTCCAATTATTGTAAATTCACCCTTTTCAGCACCTTCTAGTATTATGTTTTTCAGGTTTTCTTTTTCCCATGCATCTAATTCGGTCCGCAAATCATCAATGAAATGAAAATGTTCAAAAAAATCAGCTTTTAGCGTTTCATGATAATTTGCAGCAGAATTGAGAATCTCCATTCTTTTAACGAGATATTTTTTTACCTTTTCAGAAGAATTCAAATCAGGATTTTTAGCAATAAAAGACAACTGATTTTTCAGGTTGATCATTTCTATTGATACTACCTCCTTAAATAGTTCCTCCTTGCTTGCAAAATGATAGTATAAGGAACCTTTCGCTTTCCTCGCAATTTTAGCGATTTCGTCCATCGAGGTTTTGTGGAACCCAAAGCGACTGAATAGCTTGTTCGCAACGCTTAAAATTGATTCTTTGGTATTATCAATGCTCATGTCATTTTTTGTACTAAAATTGTTTTTCAGTACAAATATAGAAGTTATTTTATCATGTACAAATTTCTTTACATTTTTTGAATGGCTATAGCTCCTGAATTAGTACTAAAGTATTACCGCCAAATTCGGTTGGCTTAATTTTTGTAAGTGGCTGTCATAAGGCCCCCAATTTTTCCATGAGATGAAAATCTTTTAGCTTCCGAATTATTTTCATGGGTACATTTATTTGCAAATCGTTTTCGTGAAGATACATATTTATGTTTTGAATATCAAGTTGGGCAAATTTTTTAGCCAAGGTGTTTAATCCTCCTACAATGTTTTGTACATAGTGTTGATTTTTCAGATTTTTAACCAACACGATTTCTTCGGGTAAATAGTCGATATCTTTGCTAACTGTTGGTTTCCCTGTTAACCGCCTCAGCAAATGTTTTATTTTTCGATAGAACTGTTCCGATAAATTGTTGGTTCGTTAAGGAATGATCGTTTTTTCTTCATTCCCGACCATTACCTTTATGGGGCTTGCTTTTTGTGAACAGCGAATCTTCGGGGGGTGCGGAATTTTCCGCATCATCATCTATAACATCTTCATAATCAACATCAGTTTTTTCATTAAGTGCGGAATTTTCCGCATCTTTTTTGTTGTCTAATCTTATTGTTTTTTCATCAACCCCCAACATTTCTGCCGTTGCACGCTGGGATGCTTCAAGTTCTTTTAGCTTCTGAGCTATTTTTTTCCTTTGCTCGATAGCAATTTTAAATTCTGAAAAATTTAATGTTTTCAAAAAATCATTAATACTATCATACCCGATGCTTACTTCTTTCCATCTGTTATCTTCCAACAGCCATTCAAACTCTGACATTGCACGTTCCAGGCTATATCCTGAAATATGCGTTGCCTCTGCCAGTCTGCCATATATGATATTTGAATTTTCTTTCATTTTTTATGTTAGTTACTAAAGTTTCGCACATACATTTTATCTTCTCTGATTCAAACGGTTATAAATTTTCTATTTTTATTATTTTGTTGGTATTCAATACTTTATGTTTTCCAATTTCATTAAGCTGCGATATCTAACCTTTCGGGTTCGTTTAGTAGTAGAGCTATTTTCTTTCGTGCATTATCATCATAAAATATTTTTTTAATTATTTCATCCTCATCTAATTCTTCAAATAACGATTCTATTATTCTCAGTATTTCAATAAACAACCCCCAAAGTCGCCTGTCTAATCGCTCTTGTACTATTTTTTCTGCTATTTCCGAGAACAATCCCTGCATTGATTCATAGTTTTCAATTCTGTATCTCGTTGTCAATAAAATATGTTGAATCATGGTAATAGTCGCATCGGCAATCTGAGCATCAAAGTCATTTGACTGGCATTTTCCTAAGCCCAGCAATTGTTTTGCCTCTTTGAAAAACACCTCTATAGTCCAACGAATCTGGTATATCTCTATCATTTCAACAAAAGAAAGCCTGGTATTGATGCAAATAAAAACTTTCCATTTTCCATGAGTTCCTTTTTTACTGAAGAACAATTTGATAGGTTTCCCATTATATTCAACCTTTGCTTCCAGGTAATATAGCTTCAATTTACGGCAACGTTTTGGTTTGCCCAGTTGAAGACGAATCTGTTTATGAGTTAATGCTTTGCCGTTATACGAAAACTTGGTTCTTACAATTTTGTACATACCGATTAAATGCATTGTATGCTTTTTTACTTTCAATACAGTATCTATCAAGGCTTCACAGGTAAACCAACTGTCAACCAGCACGTAATCCGCCACAAAGCCTAATGAAACAGCACGTTTGAACATTTTTATGGCACAGTCTATTTTCGATTCATCAACCTCACATGCCCGTTCATAAGCACAGCTATCTTTTTTACGTGTTTTCCTGAATTGCTTATTGAACTCTCTTTTCTTTAATCCGTAAGGCTTCTCCTTGTTGTTTCCTTGCTCCCTGTGAAAACTAAAATCAACAGGTATAAAAGAGACACCATCCCAGTATCCCATTAACAAAAGCTTGAACCCCAGCAAATAACGCCTGGTTACATGATCAAACATTCTGGATACTTTTTCAATACGACTGCCGGTTTTCCCCAAAAATGTATCATCAAAAATAAGGCATCTGGGCCCTTGATTGTCTTGCTTAAATTCGCTATTTGCCAGTTTTTTAAATTTTGATGCAAACAGCCACAGCAGTAACCTCCAACAAATGCATGAATGGTTCTTCATCCGGTAAAAAGTGTCTTTTCCTGCTTCAATGCGGTGCCGGACATATCCGTTAAGCATCGAATTTATCGTTGGTGCATCAATAAATGGCATGGACAATAACACGGTCATAATCCACTGAAAACTGTATCCTTTTTGCTTGATTTCTGATACCGCTTTGCTTAATTGAGAAAAAGAAAATAATTTCAATGAACTTGCAATAAATTCCGGTTCAACCCAACTATGTGTAAAACCGTTTTTTAATTCCCAAATGTTTTTTATATCTTTACTCTGCAGCATGTTTTTTTGTTTTTGTATTCACCCCTAATTTATTAAAAATTAGGGATTTAACTTAAAAATCATGCTGCTTTTTTCAACATTAAATTGTTAATTATCAACTATTTCATATTGGTGCGAAACTTTAGTTAGTTATATCTTTTATTAAAAATTGCTGCTTTTCCTTGAAATGGCCGGCCTGGCCAGCCCGGTGCGTTGATTTGAACATTGTCTGGCAAATTATCCAAACCTTTGGCCTTATAGTAATCAATTATATCACCAATTGTTTGATATTTTGGTGTAGTTTCTGCAACGTCAACCGATTTATATTCAGGCATAATTTTTACTATGTCAGTTGATTTTACTGTATGAGTTTTACATTCTTCCTTTTGTTCATTGATTTTCTGTTTGGATATGGTTTCAATAATTTCAGCCGATTTTGTTGGGCAAGGTTTAGGATTTTTCATTTGTTCTATGCGTAATATCCCAGGATGAGGCAATTCTCTTGTTTTAACATCTTGTCTTCTGAACCTTCGCCAATCGAGTTTTATTAAAAAATCGGCAATATCGCTCCCTGCTTGTTTATCCATTTCAGGTGCAATTTTTTCTAACAAATCAGAAAAAATGAAATGTGTTCCGGGTAATCTGTTTTCAATCTCTTTTGCTTTTGCCTGCCATTCATTGAACGTTGAACCGTCTTTGGAAAGATCAGGAAACACATAAACATCCCGGCCATGTAATATTTTAAGTTTATCAAATGAAAAGCTGCTTCTGTTATAAACTGCCAACCAAATAAAATTTCCCGTTTGTTCAGGAAATCCAAAATACAAAGTACCGTAAACGGCTGTTTTCGGGGCTTCAACCAATGCAACGGGGTTTAATGGGTATTTGTTTAAAAGGTGTTCACCAAATAAACAGGAAATTCGTTTATCCTGCCTTATATATGCTTCCAACCATCCTGGTAACGGCTTGTTGTTCCGTACATAATGTTTTTCAATTATCGAGTGTAAAAAGTCCGTGCCTATGGTATGGTTTGCTTCGTCAAACTGTTTAACCTGGACCGCCCTTACATTGCCGTTTATATCAATGAAAGGAAAGGTGACTGCTTCGGCCCTGTATCCTTTGCTTATCGTGCCCAAATAATAAAGGGAGATAACTTTTTCAATATCTTTGATTTCAAATGGAAATACAACCAGAGAAAGTAGATTTTGAATAAAGATGTTTTGTTCATAGTGTTTTGGTTCTAATGTTTTCTTTAATATCTCAACAGGAATAGATACAGGTTCAGGCTTTGGGGTTAGTTTCGTATTCGTGCAAAAATATTTTTGTTTTGGAACAGTAATTTGAGTAATTCCAATAATTCCGTTTTCCTGTTCCCTTATTGCTTTGACGTACCCGTCTAAATAGGGGTTGAGATAATAAGAACAATTACTTTCACGGTCGCAACGTCCGTACTGGCTTGGTAAATAGTCACCTGTCTGCTTATCAATATATCGGACAAAGGTCTTCTTACCACATTCCGGGCAATAGTGCTTTTTACTGCCTTTTTCTAATATGTATCGGTGCGAATTACTATAATTACTAAAATTACCCATTGGAAAAACTCTTTTTTTTTTAAAAATTAATCTCGGGCGATTTAATATAAACTGCTAACTTATTATCAGTAACTCTGTCCACGACAAACCCCAATGCCTTTAATTGTTTTATAAAATTGGTCTTTTTAAAGGCTGTCATCCCGTCCTCAATGCAAAAGATTTTATATTCGGGGTATAGGTCTTTAATTAAACGGAATTTGGAGGCACTGCTTTTGTAACCGTTCTCATCAAGAAACAGCCTTGTGCTATTACTTTCAGTTTTGTATTGTTCAAGTGTTTTTTTTGCTGCTTCACAATCGGAAAACCTCTTTTGCTCCAGTAACCTGTTGAGCCCTTCCAATACCCAATTAAAAACGCCGGAAAGTTCCTTTGAAATAATCTTTGTATGCAAATTCTTGTCCTGCTCATGTTCAGGGATAGTAACATCAAAAGGAATAATTAAAAATCTTCTGAAATAGGCGTTTGTATGCTCGACGTCTTTAGGTAATTCATTACAATTGAAAATAAACTTTGCGTATTCAGTCATTGTAAAGGGTTGTCCGTATTTTAAACATGCTTCAACGGGTTCACCAGAAACCATATTTTTGAATAAAGAGGCTTCCAGTTTATTGTTTATTTCACTACTATAATTCAGTAACTTATTACTAATCTTTGCCCGGTAAAACCCTTTTTCCTCTGTCAAACTTTGCAATGAAAAGTTACTTACATTTTCACGTCCAAGTAATGCTGTTACTATTTCAAAAAATACGCTTTTACCGTTCGCCCCTGTTCCGTAAAGCATTAAGGCTTTTTCCTCTTTTAGCGTGTTACTGCTATGTTTAATAAATACAAAGCCCAAATATTCGGCCAATATCTTTTGGCGTTCAATATCAGGCAATACCCGGTTCAAATAGGCTTCAAATATGGGTGCTTTTGCCTGTGGATTGTATTCAAACGGTAGTTGATAGGTGATGAAGTCAGACTGGTTAAAAGGCCTTAATTTTGTGCCCTGCGGAGTGATTTCAAAAGTTCCGTTCTGCAGGTTAATTAATACTTTGTCACTTTTATTTTTAGGTGTAGGTAAATATGCAGTTGCCATGAATTGTTTATGGAGGTGATCCCTGAACTGGTAATATCTTGCAGAAAACATGGGAACGCCCATTTTTTCAGCTGCTTCTCCCAAAAATTTTTGAAAAGTTTCCTGGTCAATTTCTGACCAAAATCTCCCATTATACAGATAAATAAAATCATGGTTTTTGCATAAGCCCCACCGGTTTTTTCCGGCAATTTTTAATACATTTTCAATTGAAAGAATTAGGTAATGCTTAAGGTTTACTTTCAGTTTGTCTAACTGCTTTCGTATATTCTTTGCCTGTTCGCTTTTGGTTGACAGCTGTCTAAGCTGCTCTTTTAATTTTTCAAATTGGGGAAATGCCAATACTTCAAAGTCTAAAGGCTCAAATTGCTCAAGAAGTTGCTGTAAAATTTCAGTGTGGGGAGTTGCCTTGGTTTTTTTTATAAGTTTTGTAACTTGGTCAATAAATGTATCCGCGTTGTTGAGGCTATCGAAAACGGGATTTAATTTTTGCTGTTTCCCATTTCCGTTAGATGGTCTTATTACAGATCGTTTATTTACCGATACAGTATATTTCTTTTCGGATTTTTTTTCACCGAAGAGTTCTAATTGTGAATTTTTTTCACTATCTTCGTAATATCTTTTATTATTTCTGCCGGCGTCATTAGTTGTGAGCCGGCTGTTTTTTTGACTATTCATTGCTTATTTCCTCCCAATATCTTCTTGATGTCACTCATTCGGTACCTTCTTTTTCCCCCAACTTCGATGGGCACCAGATAGCCTTTTTTATGCCATCTCCAAAGGGTTGAGGGATCGATATCGAGTATTTCACAAGTTTGCTTAGGTGACGGGTATGTTTCCACCTTGTCGCTCAAAACTATCTCCTCAAGCTCCTTCCTTGTGTCAGCAATTACTTCTTTATGCCATTTTCTAAGGTCTTCAAGCCCGACTGTCACCGAAATGCCTGAACCTTCTTTTAAAAATTCCTGAATTAGCCTTTGTTCCATTTTATTTTTTTTAAAATTTTTTACTCCCCCAGTTGGCAACTGCTACAACTCGTTTTTTCTATAGCATAAAGGTAATAGCGACCTGGATGGCATGGTGGTGGTAAACATGTATTTTTTGCAACAAAAAAACGAGCTAACAATTTGACTATTAGCTCGATTTAAAATCATTGCAAAATATTTTTGGTAGTGGTCTGGGGGTCAGCTATTGCATTGTTATTCTTTTTTTTGGTTTGGCAATAATCTTATAAGTTTCCTAACTTTGGGGTACTCTTTTACTTTAGAACCTTGTCCGCTACAGCCTGATTTTTTCCACTTCATAGTTTTGCACACATCGCTATACCAATCATCACCAAGGTGATGGGATAATAGATATGTCAAGTATTGCATCTTGTTTTTTTTTATCTTTAAATCACGAAAGTTTGCTATCTCAACGCATTCTCGAAATACTAAAAACTCTACTTTCTCAAAAAAATCTAAATTACAAATTTCAAAAACCTCCTTTATCAAATTGGGGTCTTTTGTTTCGTATCTCTTAGTCGGTGTCTTAATTTCCAATATTTTCAATAAATCTGAATCAGACACAAATTCTTTATCAATGTCATATACAATAAAACCTTCTTTCCTGTTACAATATTGGCTTAAAACAAGTTTTGAATAATAACTTCCACGATCTTCCCATAATGCTTCCAAAAGCCAATTAATTATCAAATTATATTTTATATCACTCCAATATGAACCCTCCCATCTCGGATGCTCAGAATGTTGTATTATTCTATTAATTATAGCTTTAGTAAGTATTTTGGAATGTCTAACATTTTGCAATTTTTCAATATAATTACAAATTAGTCTGAAAATATCATTTGCCTGTACATCAGAAAAACCATTATCTGTTATACAGTTAAAAATAATGTCCTCTTTTTTAAAATTTATGTAGTCAAGAGGTTTCATTGTTCAAGCATTTTTACAAGGTCGAGTTTCATTTCTTCATCTATTTCTCTGTAGCGGGCAAAGGCTTTACTGCCTTCTTTGTGACCGGATAAGCTGCCAACCAAGTTTGGGTCTTTTACTTTTTTGTATAGATTCCCGATGAAAGCCCTCCGTGCTAAATGCGATGATGCAATTTCATTCAATGGCCGCTTCTCCTCTTTTCTCGTTGCGGGATTAATAATAGTAACCATTCGGGTTAATCCGGCAGCAGCAAACATATCTTTTATCGCAAAATTGTAATTCTGCTCTGCAATAAATGGCAATAATCGCTCATTATCATTATCAGAATAACGTTTTAATATTTCTTTTGCAGTAGTATTTAATGGAACTCTCACCGTAACTGGCCTACCATCTTTAGATTTGCGGGCAATATATTCAATAGCCTCATTAATAACACTTGACTTTGTTAGGCTATACAGGTCACCAATCCGACATCCAACAAGGCAATGAAATACAAAAATATCCCTTTGAATCGCTAAATTTGGCCTGTTGGACAGATCAAAACTATACAGCTTGTTTCGCTCCTCTATCGAGATATAAAAAGGCGTGCCGTAAACTTCCGCATCAATCGAAAATCCTTTGAATGGATTATTCATGGTCTTTTCTTCTTCAATCAACCAGAAACAAAAAGTTCTAAATTTTGATAACATGCCTGAAACAGTATTTATTCCTCTCGGCTTTGGTGTCCGGCTTTCGGGTACTAATTCGTAAATTTCCGGATGCTTATCATATACACTTTTCTCATCTTTCAGAAACTTTTCAATATCCACAATTGTTTCTTTCGTGACAGCGTGTATATTAAGTTTTGTTTTACTATAAAGTTCATAACGCTGTAACGCCCGTTTCAATACCATAAAGTGTGCCTTCCGGCCATCAGATACCTTGTGCTGTTCTAAGAATAAATCATATAATTCAAAATAAGTATTGGTATGAACAGGTTCCTTTAAATTATATTTATCAGGATGCAAAGACTGATCAATTTTTAGGTTTAATTCCTGCGAAGTTATCCCCGGTGTACCATTATAAATTGATATTAATAGTTTTTTCCTATCTGCAACATAATTATCAAAGGCAGTTCGTTCCTCTTTTGTGCAAATAACCTTAGCTTTGATTGCTTGTTTTTTTGCATCAAATTTATTTGGATCAACTTCTATTTCTGATTTATGAAATAGTTGAATATTCCTGCCATCACTTAACCGGAATCGGACTTTTGCTTTATCTGCTTTTTTAGCTGATGTTCTGATAAATGCTGTAATGGATGCCATAATTATAGATTTGATTTATAAAATCAGTTGTGCAAATATAACATACTTGCACAACATAAATGCAATAAGTTGAAATAATTTGAAACTGTATTCAATAAATTATTAGGTTATAAATTATTGATTATAATTGCATAGCAATAATAATACTGTTGTCATTAAGATAATTAGCAAACCATAAGAATTGCATAATTAAGACTCCGGTGGGGTCACCAGAGTATTTAAAAATGGAGTATGATTCCGGCTCCATTTTTTTCTTTAAATCCTCCCTCACTTTGCAGATCGATGAATAAAAACAGTGCAAAATGGTTTGATTTTTTTTTACTTTTGAACCCTCAAAAGAAAAAAATGATCAACACTATACGATCCCTTCTTATAACACTGCTCTTCCTTTCCGGAGGAATATCGCTTTATGCACAGCAAAAAGCTGTTAACCGCGAAAATTACCGTATCAAAATTTCACAAACCAGTCAGGAAATAAAGATTGACGGAGTACTTGATGAGAAAGCCTGGCAGACCCCGGATAAAGCTGATAATTTTATACCTGTAACACCTGTGGATACAGGTTTGGCAATTGCTCAGACCACTGTTTTGATTACATACGATAAATCAAATATTTATGTCGGAGCAGTCTGCTATGATCCCACACCGGGAAAAAGGCCCGTAGAATCCCTGCGGAGGGATTTTGAGTTTGGGAAAAATGATAACTTCAGGATACATATAGATACCTATAATAACCAGACAAACGGATTTGTATTCGGGGTCTCGGCAGCGGGCGCACAGTGCGACGGTGTGATAAACAACGGAAACCAGTCGAGCTTTACCTGGGATACCAAATGGAAATCCGCGGTGAAGAGTTACGACGATCGCTGGGTGGCTGAGATGGCGATCCCTTTTCGCAGTCTTCGTTATCTCGGGGGCGAGAAAGAATGGGGTGTTAACTTCGGTCGTCTTGATCTTAAAACGAATGAAAAATCAGCATGGGCTCCTGTTCCGCGTCAGTTTCCTCATAACTCCCTGCCGCACACCGGAACGATGGTGTGGGATAAGCCCCTTGATAAAGCAGGATTACGGTTATCTGTAATTCCCTATGCAACTTCAACCGTAATAGAAAACAGAGAAGCAGGTGAATCTGCAATGTGGAAATGGAATGCCGGGTTTGATACTAAAATGATTTTGTCAACATCCATGAACCTCGATCTGACAGTCAATCCTGATTATTCCCAGGTTGAAGAGGACAGGCAGCAGACTAATCTCGATCGATTTGAACTGTTTTATCCTGAAAGACGACAGTTTTTCCTGGAGAACAGTGACCTGTTTGCGAATCTGGGTAACAGTCAGGCACGTCCTTTCTTTTCAAGGCGTATCGGACTTAATGTCCCTGTTAATTTCGGCGGAAGACTGACAGGAAGGATCGGAAATAAATGGAGAATAGGTATTATGGATATGCAGACAGGCTCAAAAGGCGAAAACCTGGCAGGTAATTATGCGGTCGCTGTTTTGCAGCGGGAGATCTTCAGCCGTTCCAGTATTGTGGGATTTCTTGTTAATAAAAATATAACCGGATCGTTCAGTGATACTGCTTTTACTGCACCCCGCAACAATAGTGTGGCAGGACTGGAATATAATTACGCTTCCTTAAATAACCAGTGGCAGGGTAAGGCATTCTATCATCAGTCGTTTTATTCCGGGGCAGGAAAGGATGCTGCTGCTTTATCCGGAAATTTCACCTATTCCAACCAGTACCTGAAAGCGGGCATCGAACAGTCATGGATAGGATCAGATTATATTGCCGAAGCTGGTTATATAAGAAGAACCGGTTTATTTGAGATCAATCCCTCTGTAAGTTACCTGTTCTATCCATCAGGGTCGAAAAGTATCATCAATCATGGTCCGGGTGCCGGCCTCAATGCTATCTTTGATCAGGAATTCAATCTTACCGACCGCCAGATAAAACTTTCATACAGCATCAGTTGGCAGAGCAAAAGTCAGTTGTCTCTCAGCATAGAAGAACAATTTGTCAAGCTCCGCCGCTCTTTTGATCCTACCAATACAGGGGGCGAGAAACTTGCCGCCGGTGAGCAGTATAACTGGAAAAGTGTCCGGGCAGAATTTACTTCAGATGCCCGCAGGTTATTATACTACTCCCTGAATACAGGTATCGGAGGGTACTATAACGGAAACATCCGGAGCATAAACGGAATGACGAACTACCGGGTACAGCCATATGGCAGCATCGGAATGACAGTGAGCTATAACGACATCTCACTGCCCGACCCGTACAACAGTGCGAAGCTGGTACTTGTGGGACCTTCGCTGGATATAACCTTTACCGATAAATTATTCCTCACTACATTCGTACAGTATAACAATCAGATCGATAACCTGAATACAAATATCCGCTTTCAGTGGCGTTTTGCACCGGTATCGGATCTGTTTATTGTGTATACAGGAAATTCCCACACAGAAAATTTAGTGAATAAGGACAGGGGACTGGTCATTAAACTGTCATACTGGTTTAACTGATTTCATAATTCATAAAAAAGTAAAATGTTCTGAGAATATTTTAGAAAACTCCGCAAATAACAGAAAATAAGTTATTTGTGTCAGATGATACTTTTGTGGTTCTGCTTATCCTGGAATTCATCAAGGATCAAAAATAAAAAAGATACTTCTGAATTTGCAAATAAAAAATTTATGTAATTTCCACACCGTTTTTCCCATCCCTTTTTATGCGGTCAAACATATATTATTTCAAAGTTAGTGAACTAATTATTAACTATTTAGAGAGATTTTATTATTAATCATATGAACATTTTTAAATTGAAACTTCACTGGCAGGTTCTGATAGCCCTGATAATTGCTGTTATGCTTGGTCTTTTTATGCCCGGCACAGTAAAATATGTATCCTGGATGGGAGAATTGTTTATCAGAGGACTTAAGATGGTTATCGTTCCTCTCATCTTCACCTCTATTGTCAGTGGGGTAACCAATATCGGGAGTGGCAAAAATCTGGGAAGGATCGGATTAAAAACAATAAGTTATTATGCAATGACCAGTTTGCTTGCCATTTTTACCGGATTGATACTTGTAAATATCATCAGGCCGGGAGTGGGAATGAGCATGGTCTTTCAACAGGAAGTTAAAGAACTGTCTACCGAGTCGGCAAAAATCAATAATCTTCTAATGAGAATGGTGCCCGAGAATATTATTGATTCAATGGCCCGTGGGGATATACTGCCAATAATATTTTTTGCTGTTCTGTTTGGATTTTTCATTGCACAGGTTAGTGATCAATACCGTAAACCGATATCACTCTTTTTCGAAAGTGCATTTGAAGTAATGATGAAGGTGACAACCTTTGTTATTAAGTTCACTCCGCTGGGAATTTTAGGAATAGTATCAAATGAGGTTCTAGAAAACTCAGACAAACTGACAAATATTGCCGGAAGCATGGGAATATACATGCTTACAGTAGCCCTTGGCCTTATTATACATGCCTTTGTCACATTGCCGTTAATTGTCA
>Ga0209163_1002949_pt1 | contig 13262 bp, 8 predicted proteins | sample MTBAKSrepl2MetaG_FD_187457 | JGI IMG/M metagenome (GOLD analysis project Ga0209163, IMG submission 187457) | Enrichment culture microbial communities om Arthur Kill intertidal strait, New Jersey, USA, that are MTBE-degrading - MTBE-AKS2 (Arthur... | ecosystem: Environmental > Aquatic > Marine >...
GATGCCTTTTGAAGCGGAGTATCGATGGTTGTTGGCTTTCCGGGCGGCCTCGACCAGTTTATCCACGATATGCTTGGGCGTGGCCAGGTCGGGATTGCCCATGCCCAGGTCAATGATGTCCTCACCGGCCCGACGGGCTGAAATTTTGAGTTCATTGACCGTGGCAAAGACGTAAGGCGGCAGACGCTTCATCCGGCGGAATTCAAATAGCGACATTTTCATCATCCCCTGTCATTAATTCTTGCCAATCGAAGTCTATAGAAGAATTATCATTATCCAATTGTTCCCGCCTTGTCAATTTCCGAGCTCAATAACCGGCCTCTTTACCCGACCCCGGCCATTTCAGTCTGTATGGTTCGTTCGAGTTGATCAACCGCCTGGCGGACCAATTTAAAAGGCGGGGCTGCCAGTTCAGGGTCATGAGCAATTATTTCTTCAGCCAAGGACCGCGCCTGGAGCAAGAGGGGCAGGTCGTCGGGCAGACGGGCCCAGGTCAAGGGCGGCAGGCCGGCCTGCCTGACCCCGGCCGGATCGCCGGGGCCGCGCCGTTTAAGGTCTTCCTCAGCGATGACGAATCCGTCGTTGGTGCGGGTCAGGACTTGAAGCCGGTCTCGGGTTTCGGCCCCGTTTTCTCCGGCCACTAAAAGGCACTGACCTGGTTGGCTTCTCCGGCCCACCCGGCCGCGAAGCTGGTGAAGCTGGGCCAGGCCGAAACGTTCGGCCCCTTCGATCAGGACCAGGGTGGCCCCGGCCACGTCCAGGCCCACTTCGATCACGGTGGTGGCGACCAGGACCCGGACCCGGCCTTTTCGAAAGCCGGCCATGGCTTCTTCCCTTTCCTCGGTCTTCATCCGGCCGTGGACCAGCTCCACCTTCCAGTCGGGCGGGACTTTACGTCTGACGAATTCGACCAGGCCTTCGGCCGAGGTCAGGTCTTCGCCCGAGCTGTTATCATCCCGGGCGTCAGTGATCCGGGGGGCGACCACGTAAGCCTGACCGCCCCGGTTGATTTCTTCGACTAAAATTTTATAGGCCGCCTCGCGCTGATCCGGACCGAAGAGCCTGGTTTTGACCGGGCGGCGGCCGGGCGGCAGTCCGCTGATGGTGGACAGGTCCAGGTCGCCGTACAGGACCAGGCTCAAGGAGCGGGGGATCGGGGTGGCGGTCATGACTAAAATGTCCGGCCGGTCGGCTTTGGTCCGGAGGGCCAGGCGCTGGGCCACACCGAAACGATGTTGTTCGTCAATCACGGCCAGGCCCAGGGCGGCGAAACGGACGCCTTCGGAAATCAGGGCGTGGGTCCCGACGGCGATCTGGGCGCGGCCGCAAGTCAAATCGTCCCGAATTTCCGCCTTTTGCGGTTCGGGCAGATTACCGACCAGCAAGTCGGCTTTCAGCCCCAACCGCTCGGCGTAAGGGTATATGGTCCGGAAATGCTGCCGGGCCAGGATTTCCGTGGGCGCCATCAAGGCGGCTTGACGGCCCCCTTCGACGGCGGTGAAAATCGCGGCCAGGGCCACGACGGTCTTGCCGCTGCCCACGTCGCCCTGTAGGAGACGATTCATGGGCGAAGGGGCGGCCATGTCCTGGCGGATTTCCTGAAGGACTTTCTTCTGGGACTCGGTCAATCGAAAGGGCAATTCAGCCAAAAATTTTTCCGTCAGGGCCGACTCGGCCGGACAGGACCACCCCGGCCGGCCGGCCTGTCTGGCTTTGGAGCGGAGGAGGGTCAACTGGAGAAAGAGCAGTTCAAAAAGGGCCAGGTTGCGCCAGGCCTTGGACTCTTCCGGTCGAGGCAGGGGGCCGGGGCGTTCGGCCGGAGGGAGGTGCAAGGTCTGGAGGCAGGCGATGGGGTCGGTCAGGTCATGGGCGTCGAGCCACTCTTTGGGGAAGATGAACGGGACGCCGGAAAGCTGCTGTCGGGCCTGAAGCATGATCCGCCGGAGGGTTCCGGGCCGCAGGTCTTCAAATTCCGGGTAAACCGGCCGGATTTCCGGAGCGGGGGGTTTTTTTTCGGGCCAGGGAAAAAGTTCGGGGTGGGTAAAAGTAAGCCGCCCTTTTCTTTTTTGGACTCGACCGAACAAAAGCAGGTCCCGGCCCGGGACGATGGTCTGACGTAAATGGGCCGGCAGACTGAACCACAAAGCCGAAACCCGGGCCTGGCCGTCGGTTAGAATGATTTCAAAATAGCGGCGGCCGGTTCGAGGAAAGCGGCCCTGCTTAGCCGACTCGATCCGTCCGCCGGTGAGGACCTCCTGGTCAGGGACAAGGTCTTTTAAGGGGACGAATCGGCGCCGGTCTTGATACCTGGAGGGCATCAGGGCGATAAGTCCGCCCACCGTCTCATAGCCCCGTTTGGACAAGGCTTTCTCGATTTGCGGCCCCACTCCTTTCAGGTTCTTGACCTTCTGAAAAAGGTTCGGGTGATCCGGCAGGGGTATCATAATATATCTCGCTGAAACCTTTTGATTATTCCCCAGGAGACACAAAAATCATTGACAAGAATCATGGCCTAAGATTAGCATTATACTTCAACTTTGCTTAAAGCGCATGATCGCTGTCGGCTGTTTTTTTGGGGGATTGATGAAAACGGGGGATGAAAAAAGGAAGCAGGCTCGGACTGCGGGGGAAGGGGGCCGGGGGGAGCAATCCGCCCGCAAAATCAAGATCAGGACCTACAAAAATGCGGGCGTGGATATCGACGCCGGCTCGGAACTTGTTCGCCTGATTAAACCTCTGGTCAAAGAGACGTTTAATTCGAGGGTGATCACGGACATCGGCGGGTTCTCCGGACTGTACAGCTTTGACATAGAGAGATTCAACCAGCCGGTTTTGGTTTCTTCGACCGACGGCGTCGGCAGTAAACTCAAATTGGCCTTTCTGACCGGCCGACATGACACCATCGGCATCGACCTGGTGGCCATGTGTGTCAACGATATTTTGGCTCAAGGGGCCAAACCTTTGTTTTTTCTTGATTATATGGCCATGTCCAAGGTGGATCTCCCGCTGGCCGAGCAGATTATCAAAGGGATTGTCTCCGGCTGTCAGGAGGCCCAGTGCGCCCTGATCGGCGGCGAGACGGCCGAACTGCCCGATTTTTACGCTCCGGGTGAATATGATCTGGCCGGATTCGTCGTGGGGGTGGTTGACCGGGACAAGGTTATCGACGGGTCGGAGATCGGGGTCGGCGACCAGATCATCGGACTGGCCTCGAGCGGCCTCCACAGCAACGGTTACACCCTGGTCCGACGCGTTGTTTTGGAAGAACTCCAAATGAAAGTGAGCGACCCGCTTCTGTCCAGCACCGTGGGCGAGGAGCTTTTGCGGCCTACGCGGATTTACGTGAACACGGTCCAGATGTTGCTGCGGGACTTCCATATCCTGGGCATCGCCCACATCACCGGCGGCGGACTGATCGACAACATCCCGAGGGTTCTGCCCCAAGGCTGTCAGGCGGTCATCGGGAAAGAATCGTGGACCAGACCGGAAATATTTGACTTCATACAGGAATCAGGCGAAATAGCCGAGGGGGAAATGTTCCGCACCTTCAACATGGGTCTGGGGCTGGTTCTGGTCGTCCGGGCCGAGCAATGCCAGGAGATTTTAGAGCGTCTCCAGGGAATGAACGAACCGGTCTTCCATATCGGTGAAATCAAGGAACGGCCTGAAGGGGAAAGCCCTCTCCTGTTGGTCTGAGACTTTTTTTTCCGCAAGAGACTTTTGATGGCCAAGGTCAAGATAGGCGTTCTTATCTCCGGCAGCGGCTCGAACCTCCAGGCTATTATTGATCGGATCGAAGCCGGGACTCTGGACGCCGAGATTGCCGTGGTCATTTCCAACGAACCGGAAGCCTACGGACTGACCAGGGCCGAAAAACACGGTTTGCCTGCTCTGGTGGTCAATCATCGGGATTTTCCAGGTCGGGAGGCTTTTGACCTTCGTTTGGTCGAAGTGCTTCGAGCCCACGGTGTCGAACTGGTCGTCCTGGCCGGTTTCATGCGCCTGATCACCAGAACTCTTTTGGAAGCTTTTCCCCACCGGGTCATGAACATCCACCCGGCCTTGCTGCCCGCCTTTCCCGGAGTTCACGTCTGGGGCAAAGTAGTGGATTACGGCGTGAAATTTTCAGGGTGTACGGTGCATTTCGTCGATGAGGGTGCGGACACCGGTCCGATTATCATTCAGGCTGTGGTGCCGGTTTTGGACGATGACGACGCTGAGACCTTGGCCGCCCGGATTCTCAAACAGGAACACCGCATCTATCCCCGAGCCATTCAGCTTTTCGCCGAGGGCCGCCTTAAGGTCGAGGGCCGGCGGGTCAGGGTCCTGCCTCTAGACCGCTCCCAAGACGAAGCCGCCCTGGCCAATCCCCGTCTCGAAGATTAATCCTCAGGAAAATAGACCGTTGACCCGGGATGGTCCTGGTGGTACAGATTCCGGGGTTGAGGCCGGTCAAGAGCAAGGTCCCGGCCGGAGAGAGGAAAGCCCGTGGACGCGGCTGTTTTGGTCGTCTTCATCGGTGTTTATTTTGGTTTGATCTTGGGCCGGCTGCCTGGTCTGGCCCTGGATCGGACCGGGGTGGCCCTTTTGGGGGCCATAGCCCTGCTGGCCTTAAAACGGATAATTCCGGACGAAGTCTGTCAGGCCGTTGACCTGCCGACCATGGCCCTTCTATTCGGCTTAATGGTCGTTTCCGCTCAGTTTCGCCTGGGCGGTTTTTATTCCCACCTGGTCAGGCGTTTGGCCGGCCTGAAGTTGAGTCCTCGGGCGTTGTTGGCCTTTCTGATCGGCTTGGTCGGGATTCTTTCCGCCTTGCTGGCCAATGATATTGTCTGTCTGGCCGTGGCCCCGGTTCTGATTGAAGGCTGCTTCCGCCGGGGGCTGAACCCCAAGCCTTTTCTGTTGGCTCTGGCCTGCGCGGCCAACGTGGGCTCGGCCGCCACCCTCATCGGCAATCCCCAGAACATGCTGATCGGCCAGGTCCTCCAGCTTGATTTCGGCCGGTATCTCTACCAGGCCAGCCCGCCGGCCGCCGCAGGTCTTGTCCTGGTCTGGGGGGTTATCGCCTGGAGTTACGCCGGCCGATGGACCCAGGAGGCCCGCCGATTGGACGTAGCCGCCCCGCCCTTGAATGTCTGGCAGACAACCAAGGGTATGATCGTTCTCAGCGCCCTGGTCCTGTCCTTTTTGATCGCCCCTTGGCCCAGGGAAGTCCTGGCCCTGGTGGCGGCCGGGGTCCTGCTGTGTTCCCGGCGCATGCGCTCCCGGGAAATGCTGGCTTTGATCGACTGGCAGCTCCTGGTCCTTTTTTTAAGTCTTTTCGTGGTCAACCACGCCCTCAAGACGGCCGGCGGCCTGACCCAGGTTCAAACCTTGCTGGCCTCGGGAGGGGTTCGTTTGGATCAGCCCGCCTGGCTGTTCATGGTGAGCGCCCTGCTGTCCAATTTAGTTTCGAATGTTCCCGCAGTAATGCTTCTGCTGCCCTATGCCGGACACCTCCAGGCCGGTCCGGTTCTGGCCCTGTCCTCGACCCTGGCCGGCAACCTCTTGATAGTTGGTTCGATCGCCAACATCATCGTCGTGGATCAGGCTTCGAGATTCGGAGTGACCGTGACCTGGGGGGAACACGCCCGGGTCGGTCTGCCGGTGACGATTTTGACTTTAACCGCCGCGGCCGTTTGGTTGTGGTGGGGGATTATTTAAAGAATTGAGGGAAAAGGCCAAATGTCTAAGTCGCTAAGGAGGTTCCGATGATCCTGGTCAGCGCCTGCCTGGTCGGCCGCTTCTGCCGCTATGACGGCCGCCGGGCCTTGAACCGGGGACTTATGTCCGACCTGGCTGATAAGCCCTGGACGGCCGTCTGCCCGGAGCAATTGGGCGGACTGGCCACCCCCAGGGTCCGGGCCAGTCTGGTCGGCGGCGATGGGGCAGACGTTTTGGACGGACTGGCCCGGGTAGTCGACCTTGACGGCCGGGACGTGACCGAGGCCTTCGTCCGGGGGGCGGAGGTCGTTCTCCAATTAGCCCGCCGCCTGCGGGTCGAGGTTTGCTGCCTGAAAGACCGGTCTCCTTCCTGCGGCCCCACTCCCACGCCGGAAAGAGACGGAACCCTCAGAGGTCGAGGCGTCTGCGCGGCCCTCCTGGTCAGGAATGGGATAAAAGTCATCGAGGTCCAAGCCACAGCAGACCTCCCCCATCTCTGACCCGAATTTTTTTCTATTTGGTCGGGCCGTGGCCCGGCTTTACTTGCCAAATATTTCAAACCTGTTAAGATAAAAAATCGAAACGGGCGCCAAATCGGCGGCGGACCATTTCGCTCCGTTTTTCATCGTGTTTAGACCATGAACCGCTTTTATTTACACCCGGACCCGAATTTTTCAAACCCACTTTCTGCTCTGGACCCCTTGTCTGTCCAACCGGGCGGATGGGAAGACCGAAAGAGCAGTATCAAGGCGGCTGACGGGACGGCCGCCTGTTCATTAAAGCCCAACAGGGATAAAAGACCGCCGCTGAACCATGAGGAGGGGGCATGCAATTTAAATCGGCTTTGAGGGCCTATACGGCGAAACGTCTGGAAGAGATAGGGCAGGCGGACATTTTGGTGGGTATTCCCAGTTATAACAATCAAAGCACCATCGAACACGTGGTCCAAATGGTCACTCACGGTCTGAACCGCCATTATAAGAATTTACGATCGGTCATCATGGTGGCCGACGGCGGTTCAACCGACGACACCCGGGAGGTGACCAAGGAATTCCAGATAAAACCCTGGCAGGAAAAGATCATCTCTATTTATCGGGGTCCTGGAGGCAAGGGTTCGGCCTTTCGGTCCATTTTCGAGTCGGCCAAGCTTCTGAAAGTCAGGGTCTGCCTGGTGGTTGATTCGGACCTCAGGTCCATCACCTCGGACTGGGTCAAATATCTTCTCGATCCGGTTCTGGAACACGGTTATGAGTATGTCTCGCCGGTCTATTCCCGGTACAAGTACGATGGAACGATCACCAACAATATCGTTTACAACCTGACTCGGACCCTGTATGGTCTTCGGATTCGCCAACCCATCGGCGGTGATTTTGCCTTTGTCGGGGACTTGGCCGCTAATTATATCGAACAAGAGGTTTGGGAGACGGACGTGGCCAGGTACGGCATCGATATCTGGATGACCACCAACGCCATCACCAGTAATTTCAAGATATGCCAGTCCAACCTGGGGGTGAAAATCCACGACGCCAAGGACCCGGCCGAATCCCTGGGCCCGATGTTTCGGCAGGTGGTGCACACCCTTTTTGTCCTGATGGAGCAGAATGAGGACTTTTGGAAATCGGTCCGGGGCAGTCGGACCGTCCCCACCTTCGGGTTGAAGGAATTTTTGGAACCCGAGCCGATCAAGGTGAACCTGGGCCGTCTGGTCACGGAATACAAGACAGGGTTCAAACAGTTCAAGGGTTTATATAAGGACATTTTTTGTCCGGACTGCTATGAGGAATTAAAGAAATGCGCCTCACTGTCCAAGACCAGGTTCATCATGCCCGTAGAGACCTGGGTTAAAGTCCTGTACGAGACGGCGGCCATGTTCCACCGATGGAGTTACAACCGGACGCAACTGGTCAACCTGGTCACTCCGCTTTACTTGGGCCGGGTAGCCTCTTTTATCAATCAGACCAAAGACATGACTTCCAGTGAGGCCGAAAAGGTTGTTGAAGAACAGGCTCAGATTTTCGAGGAGCATAAGGACTACCTGATCCAGATTTGGAATGAAGCCCCGGTCACCGCGGCTCAAGCGGCCAATCCGGGCAAAAAAAAGAATAAGGTCCCTGAGGTCAGAATAGTCTAACTCAGTCTGATTTCAGCCGGCGGTCAAGGTTCGGGGTGACGCAGTGCCAACGGGTAAGAGAAAAAAACGGCCTAAAAAACATCGGTACGGTCCGCAGATCGCCATAGAACCAGGGTCGTCGCCGGCCACTTTAAGGACTGATGCCGAGGCCGAGAAGCCTGCGGTCCGGGTCCTGGCCTACGGGCCGGATGAGATGTACGAAGAAGAAATAAAGGAAACAAGCGATTTGAAGCGCTGGTTGGGCCGATGTCCGGTTATTTGGGTCCAGGTGACCGGTCTGGGCCACGCCGAAAGCATTCAGCAGATCGGCGAGACCTTCGGCGTTCATCCCTTGGCCCTCGAAGATATAGTCAACACCGGCCAGCAGCCGAAACTGGAAGAATATGGTGAAAACCTTTTTATTGTTCTTCAGGCCGTCGCCAAGGCTGAACATCTTCAACTGAGCCAAATTGGAATCTATATGGGCCGCGGCTTTGTCTTGATCTTCCAGGAAGAAACCAACCCGGCCCTCGAGCGGGTGCGGGATCGCGTCCATAAAGGGCGAGGCAGTCTTCGGAAGTCCGGGGCTGAATACCTGACTTACGCCATTTTAGATTCGATAGTCGACCATTACTTTCCGCTGTTGGAGCAATACGGTGAGCATCTGGAAAAAATCGAGGATGATGTCATAGTTTCACCGGAGCCGATGATTATGGCTCAAATACACCAAGTCAAACGGGAGTTTCTGGCCCTGCGCCGCACCTTGTGGCCTTTGCGGGAAGTCATGACCAGGCTCCTGGATGAAGACCTGGACTTGATGAGTCAAGACATGCGCCCTTTTCTCCGGGATTGTCAAGATCATATCATTCAGGCCATCGATCTGGTCTCCGCTTATCGGGAAGTAAGCGCTTCACTCTCCGATATGTATCTGTCCAGCGTCAGCAACCGCATGAACGAAGTCATGAAGGTCTTGACCATCATCGCCACTATCTTCATCCCCTTGACCTTCGTGGCCGGAATATACGGGATGAATTTCAATCCGGAGACCTCACCCTGGAATATGCCCGAACTGGATTGGTTCTGGGGTTATCCTTTCGCCCTTTTTTTGATGGGCCTGATCGCGGCAGGCCTGCTCGTCTATTTTAAAAGGCGTAAATGGCTATGATGAATTTTTCAAACCGGGTCGAGCGCCGGTGTCGGCCGGCGGGGCAGGAGGTGCGATTCATGCGGGGGCAAGCTCGCCTTTTTTTTCTGATCTGGCTCATGGTCTGCCTGCTCGGCGCGCCCGTATTGAAGGCCTCGGCCCAAGAACCGGCCGCCGAGCCTCAATCCCGGCTATCCCAGGATGAACTGCGCCGCCTGGTTCTTTTTCTTGAAAACGAACCGGAACGGCAGGAATTTATCCGCAACCTGAAAGCCCTTATCCAGCTCCGGGAGGAGCAAGCCGCGGGCCAGGCCGAGCCGGCTCCGGAAGTCACACCGCTGGTTGAACAGCTCTTCCGGAAATTCGACCATTTTTCCGAACAGTTGATCCAGACCGGCCGGAATGTGACCGATTTGGCCTGGCGCCTGCCCGAAGTCTTAAGCAAATTGGTCCGGCTGGTCTCGGAACCAGCCGGACGGGCCGATTTGGGGCAGCTTTTGGCCGACACTTTAGGCGGCTTGCTTTTCGCCTTGGCCGCGACCATCCTGTTGCGCCGGTTTACACCCAAAATTCCCGAAACCCGACCCGGCCTGTTCCGCAGGATCGACCTGGCCTTCAAAAGATTCGTTCTTGGTATTGTTCCGTATTTTGCTTTGTTAATCGCCGTCTTCGGCCTCTATCAGACCTTCCCGGTCTTCCGGGAGGTCCAGGCGGCCATCATTTTGTTTTTATTTATCATTTTATGTTACCAAATATCCGTTCATTTTCTGCTGGGCCTTTTGTCTCCCGAGGCCGCCTCAGCCAGGCTGGTCCCGCTCGATGACGAAGATGCCAATTACCTCTGGGTCTGGGGTCTGCGTTTCGCCAGATTCACCGCCTTCTATTTTTTTGTCACCCAAGGTTTATTGGCGGCCGGGTTGAGCGGGGAAGCCCATTCCTTGATCCGCGGGGTCCTTTTGGTCGTTTTTCCCATGCTCCTGACCATCCTCATTCTCCAAATCGCCAGGGAAATAAAGAGTCGGCGAACCTCGGCCGGCCCGGTCCCGTCCGAAAGGGAGACCGCGGCGAGGAGAAGGGTCTGGTTGAAGAAACTAGGCCGCTTGGCGGCTGGATATTGGACCATTCCGGCCGTGATCTATACCTGGGCCGTCTTCATTTTTCTGATCAGTCAGTACCAGGCCGGTTTTCAATATCTCATATCGGGGACCTTGGGGACCATCGCCGTTCTTTTAGGCTTGCTGCTCCTTCTGGCCGTCAACGATAAAGGCTTCCAGAAGCTTTTCGCCGTCAGCGAACTGATGAAGGCCCGCTTCCCCATGCTGGAAGAAAAGACCGACCGGTATCTCAAGGTCTTTCGGACCATTACCCGGGTGGTCATCGTTTTAATCGGGTTGTTTGTCCTGGCCCAGGCCTGGGGCGTCCCGGTGGCCGCCCTGGTCACTTCCACGGCCGGCTCTTTGGTCATTGCCCGGATTCTGGCCATAGCCTTCACCGTCGCCGTGGTGGTGGTTATTATGGGCGGCAGTCAAATGGGCACGGATTGGCTGCTCGAAGAAAAAGAAGGGAAGATAGTCAGCCAGCATCGTAAGACCCTGGCTCCCATGATCAACACCACCATCAAGGTGGCCGCAGGCTTCGTGGGCGGGGTGGTCATTCTGGGCCGGCTAGGGGTCAACGTGGCCCCGATCCTGGCCGGGGCCGGCATCCTGGGTTTAGGCGTGGGCCTGGGGGCTCAATCCCTGGTCAAAGATTTCATCAACGGCCTCTTCATTATTTTCCAGGACATGATCGCCGTGGGCGACTGGGCTGTGCTGGGCGACAAATCAGGATTGGTTGAAGCCATCAGTCTGAGAGCGGTCCGTTTGAGAGATTTACACGGCAACGTCCATATCATCCCCAACAGCGCCATCGATTCAGTGACCAACATGACCAAGGGCTTTTCACGGGCCGTTCTGGACATTGGGGTGGCCTACCGTGAAGACGTGGACCAGGTCATGGACATCCTGCGGGAGATCGGCGAAGAGATGTTAAACGACCCTGAATACGGGCCGGACATTCTCGAGCCGCTCGAGGTTTTAGGCCTCCAAAAGTTCGACGATTCCGCCGTGATCGTCAGGGCCAGGGTCACGACCAAGCCCATGAAACAGTGGGCTATCGGCCGGGAATTCAACCGGCGGATCAAAAAGGTCTTTGACGCCCGCGGTATCGAAATACCCTTTCCTCACCAAACCGTATACATGGGACAGCCTAAACAGGGCCAGGCCCCGCCTTTGGAAGTCCACATCGAACGATCATGAACGGGCTAATGCCAAATTACATTTGATACTAAGCTGCTTTCATACATAGAATTAAAAAATTGTCAGGTCATGGCGAGGTTCGTCGCGGACGGACCGAATCAATCCATTGATATTAATAGCTGTTTCTTGGTCAAGCTTTTTTAGTCCAATCGGCCGCATAATCCAGGGCTGAAATTAGGAGGGCATATTGGCCGTGCTTAAACCGGTTCAAGCAAGGTCAGTTCCGCACCTATTTTAGACAAGGCCGCCTCCAGGCGCCTCATTTCTTTGCCCAAGACCTCCAAAGCCTCCTGGGCACGGCTAAGGTCCCTCTCCCGACCCATCCGTTCCAGCCGCTCGGCCGCCCGAAGGGCTCCCGGGGCGCAAAAGTTGGCGCTCATGCCCTTGATCGAGTGGGCGGCCCATTCCACTTTCTCGGATTCGTTGGCGGCGATGGCCCGGTCCAGTTCCGTCATCAGGGTTGGCAATTCTCTTTGAAAGAGACCGATTAAATCCTCAAGCAGCTTGTGGTCGCTGTCCACTAAAGCCAGGACCTCTTCCAGGTTGACCGCCTCGCCGGCCCGTTTTACAGCCGCCGCCTTTTCTATGACGGCGTAAAATTCTTCCCTTTTGACCGGTTTGGAAACATAGGCGTCCATGCCTGCTTCCAGGCAGCGCTTCTTATCGTCTTCCAGGGCATGAGCGGTCAAGGCCACAATCGGGAGGTGCCCTCCGGTTTGTTCTTCTTTTCTTCTAATAAGCCGGGCGGCTTCGAGCCCATTCATCTCCGGCATTTGAACATCCAAAACAGCCAAGTCGAATCGTTCTCGCTCCAAGGCTTCCACGGCGGCCCGGCCGTTCGAGACCGCCGTGACCTGGTGACCTCGTTTGGTCAACAAGGTCACGAACAGTTTCTGGTTCAAATCATTGTCTTCGGCCAGCAGAATCTTCAGTCTTCGGTCAGTCTGGTCCATGCTCGGCCGCCTCGCCTCGACTTTCTTTTCCACCCGCCGTCCCATTAGATCGATGATCGTTTCCAAGAGTCTGGACCTCCCCACCGGCTTGGTCAAAATGGCTGTGCGCGGCCAAATCTCCTCCGACCAGCCTCGTTCCTTGGGAATCGAAGAGGTGAGGAAGATCAAGGGCAAATCGGCCAGGTGTCTTTTTGATCGGATCAGCCGGGCCAGTTCGAAGCCGTCCATCTCCGGCATGTGCACGTCCAGAATAACTAAGTCCACTGCTTTACCGGCCCGCCTCAGCCGATCCAACTCCGCCAGGGCCTTGATCCCGCTGTCCGCCTCGACCGGAACCAAGCCCCAGCCCGAAACTTCCTCTCTCAGGATCATCAGGTTGGTCGAGTTGTCGTCGACCAGCAAGACCTGGAGTCCCTTTAACTCCGGGGTTTCCTCAACTTGGGACCTGACCGTGTCTTGAATTTCCGGGGTCTTGATGATGAAATGAAAAGAGCTGCCCTGGCCGACGTTGCTTTCCGCCCATATACCTCCGCCCATCATCTCGACCAGTTGTTTGGATATGGCCAGTCCCAAACCGGTCCCCCCGAAACGTCTGGTCGTGGATTCCTCGGCCTGGATGAATCGTTCGAAGATTTTTCCCAGCCGGTCCGGAGCAATACCGAGGCCTGTATCAGAGACCGTGAAATGGAGAACAGTCTTTCCCGCCTCGTAACCGGCCTTGGTCACCCTGACCAGAACTTCCCCTTTGGTGGTGAACTTGACGGCGTTGCCTACCAGGTTAACCAAGACCTGGCGGAGCCGCTGGGAGTCTCCCCGGATGAAAACCGGCGCCTCCGGTTCTATCAGGCCGATCAGCTCCAGGCCCTTTTCGTGGGCCTTCAGGGCCAGGACTTTCAGCGTCGTTTCCACCATCTCCCGCAACTCAAAATCCGTCTCTTCCAACTTCAAATAGCCGGCTTCGATCTTGGAAAAGTCCAGAATGTCATTAAGAAGGCCCAGGAGCAGTTCGGCCGAATCATGGGCCGATTGAATGAATTCCCTCTGTTCCTTGTTTA
>Ga0209163_1002953_pt1 | contig 13254 bp, 12 predicted proteins | sample MTBAKSrepl2MetaG_FD_187457 | JGI IMG/M metagenome (GOLD analysis project Ga0209163, IMG submission 187457) | Enrichment culture microbial communities om Arthur Kill intertidal strait, New Jersey, USA, that are MTBE-degrading - MTBE-AKS2 (Arthur... | ecosystem: Environmental > Aquatic > Marine >...
CCTTTTCCCAATTAGGCGGAGAAGTCGAGGTCCTCAACCAGCTCCAGACCGGGACCATCCAGGGGATGTCGTGCAGTTCGGTGGCTTCGACCAACCTGGGGCCGCGCATGGGTATAGTGAATCTGCCATATTTGGTCGACACTTACGAAAAAATGGAAAAATTCGCCGCCGACAAGAAGCTGTATCAGCACTTCCTGGACGGCATGAAACATCAGGGCATCATGGCTGTAAACGTGACCGGCTACGGCCAGTACGGCTGGGCCACCACCAAGCCGGTGCGTAACCTTGATGACGCCAAGAAGGTCAAGTTCCGGATCGCCGAGGCGGCAGTCAACAAACTGACCTATCAGGTCTGGGGCCTCAACCCCGTGGTCATGCCCTGGCCCGATGTCCACGTGGCCCTCAAACAGGGCGTCATCGAAGGTCTGGACCACACGGCCATCGTCTGCAATTTGACTAAAAAGTTTGAAGTCTGCAAATACTTCACCGAATTGAACTATGCCCAGGGCCTGTTCATCTGGCTCTTCAACGAGGCCTGGTTAAAATCCCTGCCCCCGGACCTGGCCAAGACCCTTTTGGACGTGGTCAACGAAAAGTGTGAGGAGATGCGGGCGGCCACCAAGGCTCAACAAGAAGAGCAGATCGCCGACGGGAAAAGTAAGGGCGTCGAATTTATCCAACTGTCCGCCCAGGACCTGGAAACCCTCAGAGTGATGGGCAAGAAGGTGCACGAGACATACGCCAATGAAATCGGACCGGAATTCCTCAAAGAAGTCCAGAATTTGTTAGGCTTTAAATAATTACTTCCAGTCAAAGCGAAGAGGAATCCACTGACTCCTCTTCGCTTTGCCGCCTTTTGGGACTGAAACGGGGGCTTTTGTTTTTCAATTGCTCAACAATGACCGAGTTATCTTTTTCTTAAGTCCTTGCGCGGAGACAGGCTTATGCTGGGGCGGATCATTGATTTTTTCGATAAAATATTGACTATCTTTGAAAATTGGACCCTATTCATTGCCGTGATGATCGGGATGATCTCACTGTTCATCAACGTGATCCTCAGATACGGCTTTAACTACTCCCTGGCCTGGTCGGAAGAACTGATCCGGGAGATCATCATTTACACCACCTTTATAGGATGCAGCGCGGCTATCAAGAACCGAAACATGATCACCATTGACGCTCTGCCCCAGATGGTCCCCCGCCTCAGACTGGCCCTGACCTTCTTCGGTCACGCCTCGACCCTGTTTTTCAGCCTCCTCATTACCTATCTGGGCTGGCAGATGGCCGCCCTCCAGGTGACCACCCATCAAAAGACCATCATCCTCGAAATTCCGCTGGTCTATCTTTACGCCATTCTGCCCCTCATGGGCGTCATGATGACCATTCGAACCATCCAGGTCATCTATCTGGATTTTCACCGACACTTTTTGACCAGGGAAAAAACACCCTGACCCCTTTCGGGGCGACGCCCGGTCCGTTTTATGCTTTTTTAAAAGAAATCAATAAGGAAAAGGCGCGGCTGGCATGCAGATTCAGTATATAGTCATTATCCTGGTTATGCTGGGGGCGATGGCCGCCACCGTCCCGGTGTTCATGTCCCTGTTCTTCACCGCCGTGGTCGGCTTCGCCTTTTTTACCGACTTGCCCCTGCTCATGTTGGCCCAGACCCTTTTTCGAAGCATGGACAACTTTTCCCTGGTCGTGGTCCTGTTTTTCGTTCTCTGCGGCAACATCATGACTTCCGGATCGATCGTGGACAAACTCATCAAGGTGGCCAACGTGGTGGTGGGCTGGCTTCCCGGCGGTCTGGGCATGGCCGGCGTTCTGGGTTGCGGTCTGTTCGGGGCCATTTCCGGCTCGACCGTGGCCACGGTCGTGGCCATCGGCGGATTCATGATCCCGGCTTTGCTGGACCAGAAGTACGACGAAAAATTCGCCCTGGGCATCATGACCACTTCACCCATACTCGGGGTGGTCATCCCGCCGTCCATTTCCATGATCCTCTATTCCATGGTCACCCATTGCTCCCTGGAAAAGCTCTTCATGACCGGTTTCATCCCCGGAATTTTCATCATTTTGGCCACCTGTATTTATACTTACGTGGTCTGCCGCCGGGGCGAGCAGGTCCAGAAGCCTGTGCCCACCAGGGGTGAAGTCCTGGCCGCTTTCAGGGAAGGCATTTGGTCGTTGCTCTTGCCCATAATCATTTTCGGCGGCATCTTTTCCGGGGCCTTCACCGCCAACGAGGCCGCGGTGGTGGCCTGTGTCTACGCCTTCTTCGTGGAGATTTTCATCCACAAGGACATGAAGTGGAACCAGGTTTTCAAGGTCACGGTCAACTCGGCCGTCACCTCGGCCACCCTGCTGATCATTGTGGCCGGGGCCACCTGCTTCGGCCGCTACCTGACCTTGGAAAACATCCCGGCCATTATCACCAGAGCCGTGGTGTCTAATATCCACTCGCCCGTAGTCTTTCTCATGGCTATGAACATCCTGCTCCTGATCGTGGGCATGTTCATGGACATCATCTCGGCGACCCTGATCCTGACCCCGATCTTCCTGCCCATTCTTTTCGAGTACAATATCAGCGTTCTCCATTTCGGGCTGCTTATGACGGTCAACCTGGGCATCGGCTACTGCACCCCCCCGCTGGGTGTATCCCTTTACATTACCGGAGCCTTGGCCAACCGGAACCTGGTCTATATGACCCGGGCCGTTATTCCTTTCCTGATTATCCAGATAATCATTTTGGCCCTTCTGACTTATTGGCCGGACGCAGTCTTGTTCCTGCCCAAACTCATATACGGGACGGTCGAGTAAGCCCCGTCTTTCCGAAGTAGTCGAAAGACCGAGGCCGTCGAGGCGGCTTATCAGTAATCCAGAAGAATCAAGGCTCGGCCGAGGCAATCATCGACGTTATGGCGCCCTGGAACCGGCCGGCCGGCCTGGAGGCGGAAGGTTCGGCCGCAAAGCAGACACCTGAAGGAAGCCGGTCGGTCCAGAACCACCGTGGCCGTGCAGCACAGGTCGCAACCCAATTTAACCAAGGTCCCCGCGGCTAGTTCTTTTTTGGCCCCGCAATAGTAACATTGGATCATCAGGCTCATGGCCCTTCCCCTGAGGGGCCTTGATCGGTCAACGCTCGACTTGAACGATCAAATATTCATGCCCGGCCACCGGGAGAAAAAAACGGCCGTCCCGCTCAAGCACATATTCCGCCAACTGATAATAACCGGGCCGGAGAAACCTGGCCGGGAAACGTCCTGACTTAACCTTAGCGTACAGCACATTATCACGATTTTGCCTCAAGGTCGTCGGGTCCAATTCTTCCTCCGTCCGGTCATTCAGGGTCAGGATGAAGGCCTCGGGGCCTTCTTGTCCCGCCGGACGATAAACAACCTGGTTAATGACGAAAAAGGTGTCTTCCACTTCGACAAAACAGCGTTCCCCGCGGAAGTTGATAATATAACGCCCCTTTTCGTCCAGCTCCACATGGTCCATGATCAGGCGGTTGATGCCTTGATGGATCATTTCCGCGCCTAGGTGCCAGAAGCGCCCCTCCTTGTCCACATGAATCAGGCAAGGGGGCAGATGGTCCGGCCAGTCTTCGGGCCGGGGAGAAAAGGAACCGTGATTTTCATTCATCATTTTCTACTTGTTGCGGCTGTCCAGAATCAGGGTCACCGGACCGTCGTTGACCAAATGGACCTGCATCATGGCCCCGAAGCGGCCCGTGGCGGTCTTGATCCCCATTTTTTCCGTTTGGTCAATAAACTCCAGATACAATTTCTCGGCGATTTCGGGCGGGGCCGCCTCGACAAAAGACGGGCGCCGGCCCTTTCGACAGTCGCCCCAAAGGGTGAACTGAGAAACGATCAGGGCCTGGCCGGCCACGTCCAGCAGAGAACGATTCATCTTATCGTTTTCATCTTCAAAAATCCGCAAATTCGCGATCTTGGCGGCTAAATAGTCTGCGTCGGCCGAATCGTCCTCCCGGCCCACGCCCAGGAGTATCAACAGCCCCGGCCCGACAGCCCCGATCACCGCTCCGTCGACCACCACCTTGGCCTGACTGACTCTTTGAATCACCGCGCGCATCACTTCAACCTATAAGGTTATATATCAATAAACAGGCCCACGGATTCCCGCCAAGACCAAGTAAGGCCCATGATCAATCCCGAGGCACGGCCAGCATCCGTTCCACGGCGGCCAGGGCCCTGACCCGAACCTTTTCCGGCACCTTGACCACCGGGCTCATGGTCTCGATGGCCCGCAGCACGTCTTCCAGACGGGTCAGCTTCATGTTCGGACAAAGCATGGTCCGGGAGACCTGATAGAATTTCTTGTGGGGATTACGTTGACGCATCCGGTGCAGGATGCCGTTTTCCGTGGCCACCAGGAACTCCTCGGCCTCGCTTTTGGCCGCGTACTCGATCATGCCCGAAGTGGACTTAATCACGTCGGCCAGGTCCAGCACCTCCGGCCGGCATTCCGGATGGGCCATGAGCACGGCCTCGGGCCGGCGTTCCCTGGCCTTTCGGACCTGGTCGGCGGTCAGACGGTCGTGGATGTTGCAGCACCCGTCCCAGGGAATGATCTCCTTGTTCACGTGACGCTGAGTGTAAGCGGCCAGGTTGCGGTCCGGGGTCATCAGGACTCGAGCCGCCTTGACCGACCTGACCACGGCCACGGCGTTGGCCGAGGTGCAGCAGATGTCGCTTTCGGCCTTGACTTCGGCCGTGGAATTGACGTAGGTCACCACCGGCACGCCCGGCAGTTCCTTTTTTCTGGCCCGCAAGGCCGGGGCGGTGATGGTGTCGGCCATGGGGCAGCCGGCGTCCAGCCGGGGCAGGAGGACGGTCTTGTCGGGGCAAAGAATCGAGGCCGTCTCGGCCATGAAATGGACCCCGCAAAAGACGATGACTTTGGCTTCGGTCTTGGCGGCCTGCACGGACAGGCCCAAAGAGTCGCCGGTCAAATCGGCTATATCCTGGACCTCGCCCCGCTGGTAGTTGTGAACCAGAAGGATGGCCTCCCGTTTGTTAAGCCAGGCTCTTATTCGAGTCTGAAGTTCCTTGATTTCCATTACTTTCTCCCCGCCGCTCAACAGTCACATGAAACCCACCATAACACAACACTTTTGGCGGGGGCAACCATGCCGGTCCTTAATATCATTAGTGACTATTGCCGGAAAACTAAACTATAAATAATATTTTCAATAAGTTGCTAAAATTATACTGGTGAACTTCCTTTGTGTGGTCTCACAAGCAGCCTCCGTTCTTACGCATGAAAAGACGCGACAACGCGTAAGGCTTGGCTCGCTTCTAATGTGGACCGGATCGTTTAATCACCAAGCCGCTTTCGATATGTATCCAGATCTTCTTCGGTGACTTCTTCCGGAGGAACCAACTTGTAATGTTTTTCGTTAGCTATGCGAATGCCATCATCTGAGTCTTCAAATTGAAACAACGCAATTACATCGTTATCCATGAATTGCGCTGCAATCGCCCGGCAAACTAGCGAAGGGAATTTTTGGCCGCATACTGCAAAATCTTGCTCGATTTGAACTACGCCGATTTTATCTGCCCCGCCCTTCGCTTGGATCGGGAACACATAATGTATTCCTTTCTTGTCTACGCCAATATAGATTTCATCCGTCTCAACTTGCCCTACACCAGAGACCGTGGTGCGAAGGTGGTTTTGCAGAGAATAACAAGTTACACCGGTAAATATGTCAACTAACCTATTATAGCGTACTTTAGCGAGTAGGGCCTGCTCATCATTAAATGAGTACTTCGCGACAATACCCGGTGTCGCGTCAGGAACCTTAGTCACAGCCATATTTTCGTTGGGAGCCAAGGGTCGATTTGGTACCAGAGCAAAGCGGTATTTTGCTCGCCCAACTGGCCTAATAATCCATTCTTCATCTTTGTCAGCGTGGGCTCGGATTTTTTCAGGCAGCATCTTGCGGTAACGAAAACTGTAAACCACATCGCCAAGGTTTTTAGGCAAACGTATGCCAAGTTTTCCTGCAACTCTTACAATATCCTCTCGCTCAAAATCCATCGCTTTCATGCCGTTTTTAAATTTCGAAAAGAAAATTTCCTCGATGATCTGAGAATATATACTTTGTTTTGTCATACTATTCTTTCCCTTCGCTTGGCGTCTCCCGGCCAGCGAAGGATGACGATTTCCTCCCTAAGTTGTTCCTTCGTGGCAGTTGCTAATCTAGTGCGAAAAAGTTCGATTCCAACCACCTCATAGCCCAAAGATTGGGCTATATCCGCAAGTAACTGTCCGGTGCGAATCATTACACGAAGATATGACGCTTGGTCTCCCACTACATAGGCTAGCCATGCCCCAGGGCGTAACACTTTTCGCAGGCCAGCTAGATGCCTTTTCATTCCACCAAAATATAATTTTACCACCCTTGCGTACATCCGTTCGAAGCCAGATGTTTTCCCTAATTCTATTCGTCGCTTTTCTATCGCTTTTGCAATCGCTCGTATCTCGGGATGATCAGCGACTAAAAGATCATCAGAGTCTGTCTTATAGACACCCCTCGTATTAGATCGAATAAAACCTTTCTTCAAAAATCTGAGATCTTTCCTGTCCTTGATAAATCCCAAAAGAACAGATTCTAGTCGTGTAGTTCTAGTATAGTCTTTCTCGTTAGGGTAGGGTGGTGATGTAATAACTGCATCTACAGATTGAGGCTTTAAGATATTCTCAACTGCTCTGGAATCAGAATAAAATAAAAGTGCGCTTGTTTCAGATCGGTCGCTGAACATACGCAGATCTTCCACCATTTGTCCGATACACTGAATCCATGCACAAACGACAGATGTATCCTCTTTGGGATTTTTTACACCGACTTCAGGACCAAAATGCAGGTTACTAATTTTAAAGACTAAAGCCTTCGATAGAGCCAAACGCTCATGCTGGTAATAGTTTTCATCTTTGTTGTTTTCTATTGTTAGGAGCAATTCTAAAGTTTTATGTAGCGGTAAAGGACTAATAGAGTTTTTTAGAAGTAGTTTTTGAGCTTCTAATGGAAGCACCCGTAAATCTACAAAGCGTTTCTTTGTCGAAAAAAACAAGGGGAGGAAGCCGTCATCGTCGATTCCCTGCGTCCCGAGGACTTCAAGAGTAATGTTTGCAATACGATCAGCATGTCTCCAGAATCTTTCTGGATCAATATCCCATTTTGTCTTCACTGTACTGGCAAAGTAAGCCATGGGGTTCGCTTCGATACCAATACTAGGAATACCCAATTTCTTGCATTCTACTAACGTCGTCCCTGTGCCACAGAAGGGATCTAGAACACAGTGTTGTGACTTAATTCCGAAGTGTTCAAGGTAGTTACGAACTAAATGGGGTGGGAAGGAGAGCACAAATCGATACCAATCGTGAATAGCGCGATCTTCTTCTAAAAGCTTGTTGTTTCCATTAGTTATCCGCTCAGATGAATAATTCAGGGGAGTAACTCGGGCTTCCAAAGGGGCAAAATGTCCATGTTTATCCACGTTGTTTACTCCCAGGTGAAGATTGAAGAATTGGTATATTCTTAACCGGCTCAGAGATTAGGCCGAATACGAACCCCTGAATCGTCACGTCTTCCAGCATACACTTGACGAGAAGCTTCTGATATATTTTTTATGGAGGATTGATGTGAATTTTATGTACTGCCGGCCGTTTGTTCTCACATTTCGCCCTCGTATTCCCAGTCCTCCTCATGTTCATAAGATTAAAATATACTTGAATCGTCCAGGATATCAAGCCAAAACTCGGCTCTAATAATTCCGTTCACGAAACCTCGGTCCCGGGCGTGGCCCGGGCCAGCCTGCGGAGAGAGAAAAGGGGGGTTCCCTGGATCGACGGCAAAGGGTATTATGGAAAAAAACATCTTGGTCGAGGACTTTGAGCCATGGAAAAACCGACGCCAGTTAAACCTGTTGAAACCATTATCATCTTGGCCACTAAAAACCAAGGCAAGACAAAGGAAATTCAGGAGATGTTGGCCGACCAGCCGGTCAGGATCATGAATTTGACCGATTTCGGGCCTACGCCCGAGCCGATTGAAGACGCCCCGACTTTCGAAGACAACGCCTACCATAAGGCCTGGTTCTACGCCCGCATCCTGGGCTTCCCGGCTCTGGCCGACGATTCCGGCCTGGTGGTCGAGGCCTTGAACGGTCGGCCCGGAGTTTTGTCGGCCCGCTACGCCGGGGAAGACGCGTCCGATGAAGACCGTTGCGCCAAGGTCCTGGCCGAAATGGCCGGGCAGTCCGACCGCCGGGCCGCTTTTGTCTGCGCCCTGGTCCTGGCCGTGCCCAGCGGTCCGGGTTTGACCTGGGTCGGGCGCTGCCAGGGAGAAATCACCGCTGAACCGCGCGGCCGGAACGGCTTCGGGTACGATCCGATTTTTTATTATCCTCCTTTGAAAAAGACTTTCGCCGAAATGACCGGGGACGAAAAAAACCTGGTCAGCCATCGGGGTTTGGCTTTGGCCGAATTTAAGTCCGAATTCGACAAGGTCTTGATTTGGCTCGGGCAGCGTCTGGCCGAAACCCGTCCGCCCCACTCTCACCATTGAATATTCCACAAGTCAACCCGTCCGTTTTTTTATCGGGCCGAAAAAACAATTACCCCTCTGGTCAAGAGCCTGATCAGTGATTATTAAGAAATAGAAAAGGCCGAAAGATGCAGAGCGGCCGGAGAAATGGAGAACGATTATGTCCGAGCAAGATAAAGTGGCGGCTTGGGTCTGGGTGGTGGTGGAAAAGGCGGAAAACAAGGAAACCCTATTGGCCTTGAAGGATGAGGACCGAAATCTGAGCTTCATTCCGGTCTTCCAAACCAAGGAAGACGGCCTGATCGGCCAGCGCAGTTTCAAGAAAAGCCCGGGGGTGGAACACGAACTGGAGGCCATGTCCCTGGCCGAGGCGGCCCGTTACGCCCGGGCCAATCACCTGGAAATCTTCATCCTTGACCACGCCGGCAAGGTTCTGGAGAGGCTGGGCCCCCTTCCGGACGCTTAAAGCCGGGTCGAGTCCGGCCCGTCTTCATCACGGGTTCATACGCTGTCCGGAGACTTAATGTCGGGAATTCCCCGGACCGGATAAAAAAATACAGCCGGTCAGGACAGGGCCTGCGGTGAAATTTATGAAACGATTTAAATCGGTAAAGGTCGGACTGTTCCTTGTGATGATTTTTGGCCTGGTCGTCGGTCCACTTTACCGAGCTGGCCTGGAAGATCATGTCCGCCATGGGCTTGGCCCAAGCCGATTCCGCCCGGCCGTATCGGGGTGATTCTGTAATTTCTGAGCCGGCCCGTGCAATGAACCGGTAGTTTCTTGACTCAATGCATGGAGGCCGGTTATTATTACTATCCTATGACCGGACCCTGTCAGGACCTTCGGGCCGGTCCTCGGAGGTCCCGGGGGACTTTGACCTTCATAGACGGCCAAAGCCCCCGATCTTTTTCCCCGGCCATCCGCTTTAAAAAGATAATCAAGTTTTTAGGGCAATCTGCTTTGCAAAGCGTCCAACAGCTTGATCCCGGTGGAGAAATCCTTGAGGCGGCCGGCGATCATCACGTAAGGCCCCTGGACGGCCAGGATCATACCGCCCCGGTATTTGTCCCGGACCGCTGTCCAGCCCCCCGGCAGATTCTTTATTTCTTCGGCCGGTTGAGTTTGGGAACGGGACAGACGGGCGATCAAAGCCTCCCTGGCCCGGGCGGCTTGATCGGGTGATTCAAAAAGGGCCAAGCCGAGTTCGGCCCTTTGGCCGTTGACTTCATACTTGGCCGAAAAACCTCTGGGCAGTTCGGCCAGACGGAGGACGCCGTCTTTGACGTAGCTCAGGCTGCCGGGCTCCTGGCCTTCAGGCGGAAGCAGACCCAGTTCAGGGGGTTCGGCGGTCGCCGGCAGGATATCGGCCATTTCTTTTAAAAGGGCCATCATGGCCTGATCGGCTTCGACTCCGGGCGTCTGAACCGAGGTCTTGACCAGATAGCGGCCCCTGACCAGGGCCGCGCCGTACCGGTCGCCGGAAGACGGCGAACCAAGGCCTAGGCGGTCAGCCGAACCGAAACCTTGGCCCAGGTAGAGCCCATAGGCATCCAGCGGCGTCGCCACCTGATAAATATCCAAAGCTACGAGTGATTTTGTATCGATATTTTCATAAGCCAGTGAAACCAGGGACTCAAAGCCGTATTTGATATACTGTTCGGCCTGGCCGTTGATGTATTCGAACAGATTTTGGGGCCGATAACTTTTTTCTTCAACCAACCGGTAACCAGCGGGGGCGGCAGGCCTGAGGTCCTGGGCCGCCGCCGGACCATGAGACTGGACCGGCCCCAGCCAAAGTAATCCCCCCAGGGCCATTATTGAAATTATCCGCCAAAATCTAATCATTGTCCGGATATTTAAGCGTAATTAGACCGACCACTCTCACCCGGGATAAAAGTCGTCCGTCTTTTCAATCGTTATTTCCTTGCTGCCAGGACCTTCTTTAAGGCCGCTTCGGCGCTCCCGTGAAACTCCAAATATTCAATGCCTTGGCCCTTCATGGCTTGGATCATGTTTTTTCCGAATTCCCCGGCCACAACAAAGGTCACTCCCTTTTGAGCCAAAAAAGGCACCACTGAAGTGCCGGCCCCCCCTTTAGCTGCCTGGTAGGGGTTATCCACGGCCTCCAACAGGGCGCCGGTTTCGTCAAATATTAAAAAATAGGGGCTGCGGGCGGCCACCCCGCTCACCTCGGCGGCGGCGGTCCTTCCCTCAGCGGCCACGGCAATTTTAATCTTGTCCCCGGCATAGGCCGAGCTGGTGATGAGTAAAACCAGAACCAGAATGGCTATTCCTAACTTTTTCATTCTTAAATCTCCTTATCCCATGCAGGCCTTTGGCCGCATCCAAATGCAATCAGCCAAGGCGGATCTCCTATAGCGCCCCTTCAGGGTTTTATGGCCATTGTGTCTAAATCGGCTTCGATTGTTTCCAGTTTCAAGGCCGCATCTTCCCAGGCCCGGACCGTTCGATCCATTTCAGCTTTTAATTCGGCATATTCCAAATTCAGGGCCCTCAACCGTTCCGGGTCCTGATAAGTGGCCGCATCGGCCAGGGTTTCCGATACCCGGTCCAGCCTGGCCGCCAACTCGGCTTGTCTGGCCTCCAGGCGTTCCACCTCCCTCACCAAGGGAACCTTGGCTTGATAGAGCCGCTGACGGGCCAGGGCCTCGGCCTTTTTTCTGGCCTCCCGCTCGACCCGGGTCTCACTCTTGGTTTGAACCTTGGGGACGTCGGGAGAAGGTGAAGCTTCTCCGGCTTCGGCCGTCAGACGTTTTTGCCAGACCTCCTGGAAATCACGGAAATTACCAGGAAATATTTCCAGGCCTCCCTGGCGGACCAGGAGAATTTTATTGGCCACGGCGTTGATCAAGTGACGGTCGTGGCTGATCAGGCAGATGGTGCCTTGGTATTCCCGGAGGGCCTGCTCCAGCATGTCCCGGCCGGGAATATCCAAATGATTCGAAGGTTCGTCCAGGAGAAGGAGATTGGGGCCGACCATCATGATCTTAGCCAGGATAAGCCGGGTCTTTTCACCCCCGGAAAGGACGGCCACCTTCTTGAACACATCGTCGCCTCTGAACAAAAAGCTGCCCAGGATGGACCTCAACCGGCCGGGCGACAGGTCGCCGGCCACGCTGTCCAGTTCTTGCAGAACGGTCCGGTCAGGATTGAGTTCCTCGAGCTGGAACTGGGCGAAATAGGACAGGATCACCCCTTCCCCCACCCGGCGGGTGCCGGCCTGAAAATCGGCGGTCCCGGCCAGTAATTTCATCAAGGTGGTCTTGCCGGCGCCGTTGGGTCCGAGAAAAGCGAGGCGGTCGCCCCGCCTGAGGGACAGGTTCAAGTCGCAATAGACCGTTTTTGAACCGTAGCGTTTGGTCACACCCATCAACTCAATCAGGTTTTCCGGCGACCGGGACGGGCGGGGCAGGGAAAAGGTCAACTTTTCCCTCTGGGGGGGCGGTTCGATTTTGTCCATCTTTTCGACCATTTTGATCCGGCTCTGGACCTGTTTGGCCCGGTCTTTTCGCACCCGGTTGCGTTCGATGAACCGCTCGATCTGCTTGATCTGTTCCCGCTGGCCGGCGTAGGCGGCAGCCTGGGTAGCCAGACGCTTTTCCTTTTCTTTCACGTATGTTGCATAATTACCCGAATAGCTGATCAGTTGTCCCCGGTCGATCTCCACGATCCGGCGGACCACGTTGTCGAGAAAAACCCGGTCGTGAGAGACCAGAAGCAGGGACGAGGCGGCGGTTTGGAGGTAATTTTCCAGCCAGAGCAGCGAATCCAGGTCCAGGTGGTTGGTCGGTTCGTCTAGGAGCAGCAGATCGGGTTCGGCCAAGAGCAGTCTGGCCAGGACGGCCCTCATGATCCAGCCTCCGGAAAATTCCTCGATGGGTTTATAAAAGTCCTCCTCGGCGAAACCCAGGCCGGTCAATATTTTGCGGGCCTGGGTCTCCAGGGTGTACCCGCCCAGGTTTTCGAACAGTTCCATCAAATGGCTCTGCCGGGCGGTCAGTTCCAACAAGGCGGTTTCGTCGCGGAGACGCCGGGCGGAGACCTCCTCCAGCTCTTGGGTTATTTGGGCAAGCTCGGCCTCGATGGCCCGGACCTCCTCGGCCGTCTCCATGACCAGGTCCAAAAGGTGGCGGCCGGCAAAGGTCATCAGGTCCTGGGGCAGGTAACCCAGCCGGAGACCTTTGGCCCGGTGGACCGCCCCGGCCTCAGGAGACTCTTCGGCCAGAACGAGACGGATCAGGGTGGTTTTGCCGGCGCCGTTGGGTCCGATCAGGCCGACCCGTTCGCCGGGGTTGATGTAAAAAGAGGCCTCCCGAAGCACGTCCTGACGGCCGTAAAACTTGCTCACATTTTCCAGAGTGATCAAAGACATCTGATTCAAAAAAGTGAACCCGGAGATATGCTCCGGGTCCAACCGATTACGTCCAGCATGGTGTGCCGGGGCTGAAGATACAGCCCTTTCCGGTTACTCTTCCTCTCCTTCCGCGCTCGGCGGCATGTTCACTTCGGCCAGATCTTCCCCGAGATAGGTCCGTTCGTTTTCGCCCAAAACGCCCAGGGCCAGGCAGATTATGGTCCAGAGGTGGACCACGGGGAAACCGGCCTCAAAGTGTTCGGACAGGTCGTGAATCTGGGAATGGCAGTTGTGACAAGGAGC
>Ga0209163_1002966_pt1 | contig 13206 bp, 10 predicted proteins | sample MTBAKSrepl2MetaG_FD_187457 | JGI IMG/M metagenome (GOLD analysis project Ga0209163, IMG submission 187457) | Enrichment culture microbial communities om Arthur Kill intertidal strait, New Jersey, USA, that are MTBE-degrading - MTBE-AKS2 (Arthur... | ecosystem: Environmental > Aquatic > Marine >...
TCGCAGCAATGAACAAATTGTTACACATTGCCTATGGAGTCTTGAAGTCAGGAGTGCCGTTCGATCCAAATTATGGCAAGCAATTTTCCTTTACCCCTTGACATCCAAGACGGTATCTACGAAAAGAATATGCCGGGTTGAACCACGTAGCCCGGCCAATAAAAAAGAATAAGCCGGGTTCAACCATGGATCCAGTCCTACGAATATAAAAAGCCGGGTTGACAATCTCAAACCCGGCTTACAATTCGTAAAGCTATCAGCTATCAGCTATCAGCTATCAGCTATCAGCTATCAGCTATCAGCTATCAGCTATCAGCTATCAACTATACTTTCCGTTCGATCTCATCCAGCGCAAGCGCAACAAAATCATCCATGCTCATGGCGCCGGGGTTTTCACCGTTGCGGCGGCGCAGGGCAACCTGTCCATCTTCCATCTCGCGGTCACCGATCACGAGCATGTAGGGGTATTTTTCCTTCTGGGCATTACGGATCTTGGCGTTCATGCGGTCTGAACCGTCATCCACGCTCACGCGCAAGCCAGCCACCTTCAATTTTGCAGCAACCTCATGCGCATAATCGTTATGGCGATCAGCGATCGGGATCAGTTTGACTTGCTTAGGTGCTAACCAGGCAGGGAAAGCCCCGCCATAATGCTCGATCAGCACGCCGAAGAAGCGTTCCATCGAACCCAACAGGGCGCGGTGCACCATGTAGGGGCGGTGTTCTTTGCCATCTTCGCCGATATAGGTCAGGTCGAAGCGCTCCGGTTCGTTGAAGTCGAATTGAATGGTCGAAAGCTGCCATTCTCTGCCCAAAGCATCGCGCACTTTCAGGTCGATTTTGGGTCCATAGAAGGCTCCGCCGCCTGCATCCACATCGTAAGGCACGCCCATGCGTTTGAGCGTATCTTCCAAGGCTGCTTCGGCATCATGCCACATTTTCTCATCACCAACGCTCTTCTCGGGCATGGTGCTCAGATAAGCCTGGAAATCGCTAAAGCCAAATGCTCGAAGCATATTGATGCTGAAATTGAGCGTGAAGTCGACTTCATCCGCCATTTGATCGGGTCGGCAAAAGTGGTGGGCATCGTCCTGGGTAAAGCCGCGCACGCGCATCAGCCCATGCAGCACGCCGGAACGCTCGTAGCGATACACTGTTCCCTTTTCCGCAAAGCGTAAGGGGAGATCGCGGTATGAACGCAGCTGACTCTTATAGATATGCAGGTGGAAGGGGCAGTTCATGGGTTTGATGTAATACTCCTGGTCCTCGATTTTTATCGGAGAATACATGTTTTCTTTGTAAAAACCCAGATGTCCGCTGGTCTCCCAAAGGCTGGCTTTGCCGATGTGGGGCGTGTAGACCAGATCGTAGCCGTTGGCGATATGCTGGTCATCCCAGTACCGTTCAATTTGATGCCGGATCATGCCGCCGTTGGGGTGCCACAAAATCAGACCCTGCCCGACCTCGTCGTTTGAGCTGAACAGATCCAGCTCTTTGCCGAGCTTGCGATGGTCGCGCTTTTTGGCTTCTTCCAACTTCCACAAGTAATCTTTTAGCTCGTCTTTGGTTTCCCAGGCTGTTCCGTAAATGCGTTGTAGCATGGGGCGGTGTTCGTCCCCGCGCCAGTACGCTCCAGCCACATTGAGCAGCTTGATGGCGTGTGGGTTGATTTGGGCGGTATTTTCAACGTGCGGTCCGCGGCAAAGGTCAACGAACTTGCCGGACGTATAGGTGGTGATGGGCACTTTTTCATCCGTCGGATTCCCGTCATCATCCAGGTTACCGCTCTCGAGCCCTTCGATAAGTTCGATTTTGTAGACCTGGTCCTTGAAAAGCTTCTTGGCGTCTTCTGCAGAAATCTCCTGGCAGACGAAGTCAGATTTTGCCTTGATCAGTTCCCTCATACGGTTCTCGATGGTTTCGAGATCGTCCGGTGTTAAAGTGCGCGGCAAGTCGAAATCGTAATAAAAACCGTCTTCGATGGCTGGTCCGATGGCGACTTGACCCTCCGGGAACATTTCCAGGACGGCTTCAGCCATCACGTGGGCAGCTGAATGGCGGATACGGTAAAGTTGAGACTTTTCGTATTCCTCTTGTTTGTGTGACATACTTCCTCCATTGCCGGTTGTTTGCTGAGATTTTTACGGGATCTTTTTGTACAACCGATTCTTAAAACAAAAAGACCCTCGCCCTGGGGCGAGAGATCTCTCACGCGGTTCCACCCAGATTGCTCCAAGGGAGCATCTCGTTGTGCCGATAACGGGGCGACCGTTCACCTTAATTGGAAACCTTTCAGGCTCATGCTGGCAGGTGGTTTTCAGAGGCTTATCTGAACCGGTTCACACTCTCCCGGTCTCACTGGCAGAATCTCGGCAACTTACTCATCCTGCGTGAACGCATTGTGGTAACTATATCTCATTTTCCTGGAAAATCAAGATACACCTTGTTATGTTTAAGGAAATGAAGCGGTAAAACCATGCCAAAATCATCCAGCTTTTTTTGAAGGCGATAAAAACAGCTTCTCGTGCATTAACTTATTGAATGTAAGAAAAGTAAATAAATGTAAAATGAAAGGAAATAACATGAAAAATAATCGGAAATTTGGTTTATTGTTTGGAATCCTGTTGATTGTTGTGTTGTTGGTCGGAGGCATCTGGCTTTTCAAAACCCCGGCAGGCCATATATCAATTGACGTAAACCCGAGTATTGAACTATCTTACAACCGTATCAATAAAATTGTGGCTGTAAAAGGTGTAAACCCTGAAGGTAAGCGCCTGATTTCTAATCAAAAACTGGTCGGTCAGGATGTTGACGATGCAATAGAAACGATCGTGGAAGCCTTGCTGGCAAACGGTTATCTCACGAAGGAAGATTCGAAGATTCTCTTTAGTGCTGATGATAGCTCTAAGTCGCAAGAATTGCTAAATCGAATCAAGTATGAAGTCGTCTATTGGTTGAAAGAATACTATGACAACACTGATGTAGTTTCTCAAACCTATCAATTATCAGATGCAGAACGTGCTCAAGCCGAGAAACTTGGTTTTTCTTATGGAAAATATGCTCTACTGCGTGAATTGTTTGATGACAGTGGCGATTTCAACGAAATCTTGAAAAGCAATCTGCTCACTCTGACCGTTGGCGAGCTCCTCGAATATCTGAGCAAAGACGATTTCACATCAGATCGTATTCACCTTGAATGGGATGATAACTACTATCGCTACGACGACGATGACGACGGTATGGACGACGACATGGACGACGATATGGACGACGACATGGACGACGATATGGACGACGACATGGACGACGACACGGACGATGACATGGACGACGACATGGACGACGACACGGACGACGACATGGACGACGACATGGACGACGACACGGACGACGACATGGACGACGACACGGACGACGATATGGACGATGATCAAGACGACGACATGGACGACGATATGGACGACGACATGGACGACGATGATGCCGACGACGTGGACGATGATGACGACGACATGGACGACGACATGGACGACGATGATGACGACGACATGGACGACGATGATGCCGACGACATGGACGACGATGATGACGACGACATGGACGACGATCAAGACGACGACATGGACGACGATCAAGACGACGACAATGATGATGACTAAAACACAACCAGGCTACTTTACAAGGTAGTATCTATCAAGGATAATGGAGGAGAAGAGAAAACTTCTCCTCCAACGGAAACCAAAATCATGCTCTTATTTGGAATCATCGAAGGTAGTCCCCCCAAAAAAAAGGTCAATCAACGTAGACGAAACCTTAATCTCGAGAATTGGACAGGATGATCAAGTGGCTTTCCGCGAACTATATGAAACAGTCAACAAACCCTTGTTTGCCTACATTATCAGCTTGGTTCGGGATCCAAACGTAGCTCAGGATATCCTCCAGGAGACGTACCTGAAAATTCGCTCAGCAGCTCATCTGTATCGATCACAGGGAAAGCCGATGGCCTGGATTTTTACAATCGCAAGAAATTTGGCGAACATGTATTTTCGTCAGTCATATCGAGTGTTGGATGATCCAATCGATGAAATAAGTTCCAGGCACCTTGAAATTCAGGATAATGATCGGTCAGACATGATTGTCACGAAAATCTTGCTGAATGAAATTGATGAAGAAGAGCGCTCGATAATTCTTTTGCACACTGTCTCAGGTTACAAGCATCATGAGATCGCCAGAGATTTAGAAAAACCGCTTTCCACTGTCCTTTCAAGGTATAACCGCGGAATAAAGAAGCTTAGGAAATTGGTTGAAACACAAATGGCAGTAAAAATATGAAGAAGCAACAGGTTAACGAATCTATCAAGAGATGTCTGGACGAATGGACCCCAGATTGCTATGAAACTGTGGCTAATGCTACGGTGGCAAAGATGCCTTTTCAAGATACAGTCACCGAGCAGATAAAAAATGAAACCATTGTTCCTAAAACGAATAACAGCGCCCTAAGATTGGCACCAGTCTTCGCTCTGTTGCTGCTTGCATTGATCTCCTCATTGGTCTATATAGAATTCTTTCAAATCAGAGGCACGGTGGGTCTTGATGTAAACCCCAGCGTCCAGATCGATGTAAACCGTCAGAACCGTGTAGTTGCAATCAAACCTCTCAATGCCGATGCAGTCCCGATTATTCGCGGAATTGGCTATAAGCAAGTGAGGCTGGAATTTGTGGTGCGTGCATTAATTGGTTCCATGTATCAAAGCGGTTATCTGCAAGACCCTGAGAGCGCCATATTGGTTTCTGTTGAGAGCAATGACTCTTCATTGGCTGAGGAATTAAAAAGGAAAGTCGTTATTGAAGTCAATGAATTAATCAGCCTGGATTCAAGCCAGGTTTATAGTCAAATTGTCCCTGACGAGCAGTTGACCAGCAGGGCAGAGGCGTATGGTGTCTCATTCGGCGTTCTGAATCTTGCGATCCAAGCCCAAAAGCTCCATCCAGCATTTGGTTTGGAAGAACTATTTGTGATGCCGTTGTCGAGGCTCTATCAGTTAGCCTTTGATGCTGAGAAGGATGACGACGCATCAACAAAATCAGAGGATGGCGGAGTAGAAACAAATACGAATTACATTTACCATCTGCCCTTAATCAACAGTCCTGCGATCGAAGATCAGCAACTTCAAACTCCTACACAGCCCAATTTTGACGTTCTTTGGGGCGATGACGATGATGGTTCGGGTGATGACGATGATTGGGATTACGACGATGACGATGATGCTGACGATTAAACTAATGTTTGAGTCTGACAGATTGTGATCGTTAACCCTTCTGGATTCTATAACAAAAGACCACTCCTTCGTTTAGACAGGGGTGGTCTTTTTAATCATTATCTATCTTAGTATCGTCTAAACCTGGACTTTACTACTTCCGTTCACAACTTCTAATTCTGCTCCCGCCAGTCCTGTTTCGCCTGGTCCGCTAAGGTTGTCTTTTCGGATCAAGCACGCAAGGTTATCCCCAAGCCTGGTTTTTCGGGAACGTGGATCATGGCATTTTCATCAAACCGCATGCCTGCAAAGGGATCATTTGTAACCAAAAGGCTGGCATCCAGATCCAGCCAATCTGCGAAACCTGATAAGTGTGCCATGGCTGTCAATCCGATGGAAGTCTCTATCATACAACCCAGCATAATCTGCATTTTTTTTCCTTTTGCCCAGCGAATCATCTCCAGCGCTGGTGTCAATCCGCCCACTTTCATCAGTTTTATGTTGATGCCTCTTACCCCAACCTCTTGCAAGGCTTTTACATCCTGCAAAGTGCGTACAGACTCGTCAGCGACGATTGGAATCCTGGTCAAAGCTTGCAGGTGACCCATACCTTCCAGCTCAGAAATGGCTAAGGGCTGTTCCAGCAATTCCACATCAAATCGTTCCAGGTGTTTCAAGTAGTCCTTAGCCTGAGCCTGGGACCAGCCTGCATTTGCATCAACCAATACATGGGCATCTGGTCTGGCTGCGCGAACTGCTTCCAGACGCTCCATATCCTGAGCATCGCCAGCAAGTTTGAGTTTAATGATGGGGAACATATTTACTCGCATTGCCTCAGCCGCCATTGCTTCCGGGGTGTCCACTGAGATAGTAAAGCAGCTGGGTTTGGGTGCTGGGCGCCTCAATCCGAAAGCCGCATAAAGCGGCAAGCCTTGTTTTCGACCGATGTAATCGTGCAATGCAAGGTCTATAGCTGCCCTGGCTGGAGCTGGCCCATGCGGATCAAGCCAATCCCGGATTTCGTCAATGCTATTTGGCAAAGCATCCAATCGTTCTGATTGCTTCTGCCAATAATCCAGCATGGACTGTCTGCTAATGTTGTAATATGGCGGAATTGTCCCTTCCCCCCAACCTTCATCGCCTCGCATCCTGATCCAATGTGCCTGGCGTTGCTCACTTGCGCCATAAGAAAGCCTAAAAGGAATCCTAAGCTGAAGCTGGATTGTCTCCCATGAAAAAAGACCTTCATTATGATGCATCATAAACACCTTATAAGCAAATCCAAGCCGGGATTAAGCAAAATGGCAGGCGACAAAATGCCTGGGCTCAATTTCCCGGTATTCAGGGTCTTTTTTGAAACAAATATCCTGTGCCAGTGGACAACGTGTGTTGAAATTACAGCCTTCAGGAGGATTGAGTGGGCTGGGAATGTCTCCCTTGAGGATTATCTTCTGGCGATCACGCGCTTTGCGTGGATTCGGAATAGGTACAGCAGACATCAGCGCTTTGGTGTATGGATGTCGTGGGTGCAGATAAATCTCATTTCGATCGGCTAATTCCATCACTTTACCAAGGTACATGACAACCATGCGATCACTAATGTGCCGGACCATACTGAGGTCATGAGCCACAAAAATGTAAGTCAAACCTATTCTATCCTGAAGTTCTTCAAGGAGGTTGACAACCTGCGCTTGAATACTCACATCCAAAGAAGAAATTGGCTCGTCACAAATAACAAGATCAGGGCTTAGCGCCAATGCGCGGGCAATGCCTATGCGTTGGCGTTGACCTCCAGAAAATTCATGGGGATACCGATTGACAAAATCCGGATTTAAGCCAACCAATTTGAGCAAATCCTGAACTTTATCCTGTTTTTCAGATCGATTGAGATCTGTATGGACATCCAGTGGAGCTGAAATAATGGATCCAACGGTCATGCGGGGATTGAGAGAAGCATAAGGATCCTGAAAAATCATCTGCATGCGCCGGCGCATTTTACGCAAATCATTCTCTGGCAGGCTGGCCAGATCAACACCGTCAAAAATTATCTGACCTGAAGTTGGGTGATAAAGCTGCAAAATTGTACGGGCAACCGTGGTTTTCCCACATCCTGTCTCTCCTACAAGACCCAGAGTTTCACCATCATAGACATCAAAACTTACATCGTCCACCGCTTTAACAAAACGCACCTGTCGGTTGGTGAATAATCCCTTTGATACAGGAAAGTATTTCTTTAGGTTCTTAACCTGAAGGAGCACCTTTGTTTCCATGTTCATGAAACACCCATTTTCTGAATTTCGCGCCAGCGCCAACAAGCGACACTATGACCCTCTTCCGGTCCATTTTCTAATTCCTGCAGTTCCTTCGCACACCTTTCTTCACGATATGTGCATCGGGCAAAGAAAGGACAGCCAGGCGGCAAATCAATTAGATCGGGCGGCAATCCGGGAATTGAAATCAATTTTTTTCCTGGCGCTTCGTCAATACTTGGGAGTGAACCTAACAAACCCATAGTGTAGGGATGCAAAGTGTTGTTGTAAATGTCGTCTACTAACCCGCGCTCGATGATTGATCCGGCGTACATCACATTAATGCGGTGAACCATTTCTGCCACAATACCCAGGTCATGTGTGATCCACATTACCGACATGCCCAATTCCTGCTGCAGCCCGATGACAAGGTTGATAATTTGAGCCTGAATAGTCACATCCAGCGCCGTAGTGGGTTCATCCGCAATCAAAAGTTTTGGCTCGCATGAAAGCGCCATAGCTATCATCGCTCTCTGGCGCATTCCACCAGAAAATTGATGCGGATAACAATTGAAGCGGCTACCTGCTTCAGGAATTCCGACCAGGTCGAGCAGCTCAATAGTCCTTTCCTTAGCCTGTCGTTTATTCATATTCTTGTGCAAAATGAGTGCTTCAGATATCTGAAAACCGACTGTATAAACCGGGTTTAGCGAAGACATAGGGTCCTGAAAGACCATCGCAATTTCACGACCACGAACTGAGCGTATTTCTTTTTCGGAGAGCTTTAATAAATCCCTACCATCAAAAATTACTTCCCCAGCTGAAATTTCACCCGGTGGGATTTGAATCAAGCGCATAATTGACAAAGCGTGAACACTTTTTCCGCATCCACTTTCTCCAACAACACCTAGAATTTCACCATGGTCAAGTGTGTAAGAAATGCCGTTCACAGCATTCACAGTACCATCCTGAGTGTGAAAGCGAGTTGTCAGATTTTTGATTTCCATTAATGGTTTCATAGTATTCCCATTGCTCAGACGCGCATTTTTGGATCAAGGGCATCGCGCAAACCATCACCCAGAAGATTGAAACCCAAGACACTGAACATGATAGCGAGACCGGGAAAAAGCACTGCCCACCAAGCTCCGCTGGATAAATATTTGTAACTATCACCTAACATGGCTCCCCATTCAGGCTCAGGCGGGATTGCACCTAAACCTAAAAAGCCAAGTGCAGCAGCCGAAAGAATTGCATTAGCCAAACCCATAGTAGCCTGGACAATAATCGGAGACAGGATGTTTGGTACGATGTGTTTGAAAAGGATCCGACCATGCCCTTCTCCAACCGATTGAGCTGCTAAAACATATTCTTTTTGGGTTACAGATAAGACCGCCGAGCGAGCCAGACGTGCATAGATGGGGATGCCAACAACCCCGATAGCGATCATACCCTTCTCCAAGCCTGGACCAAGAAAAGCGACGATGGCAATGGCTAATAAATAGCTCGGGAAAGAAAGAATAATATCCATGATCCGCATCACAATGTTTGAAAATACTTTCCCACCAACTGGTTTTGCCAGCAGGAGTCCGATGCCCAGACCAAGAACTCCGCAAACCAGCGCGACCATGGGTCCCACAAAGATTCCTGAAAGTGCCCCTATAAGCAATCCTATAATTCCGAATACCAACCGGCGCAATCTGGATTTGTTTTCTAAAAAGGCTGGAGTTGATACAGAGGCAACGCCCAATAAAGCGAACAATAGACTTTGAATGGGTTGCCTTGCAATCCAGGCTGGTAAGGCTCCCAGGCTCAGTCCGATACCAGCCATCAACAAAGATTGTTCCAAGCGATTTAAATCTGTACTTTCAAAAAAACCTGCAAGGAGACCGAGAATCCCACCAATTGTCAGAGATATCGTGACAGCCACCAGCCCGACTCTCAGTGAGTTCCATCCGCCGTGTACTACACGTCGAAAAATGTCTCTGCCCAATTTATCAGTGCCAAATATATGAATTTCTGGGGACTCCTCAGACACCCGCAAAACTGGAGCTACCAATTTTGCGCCGTAATCAAGATCCATTTTGGCATCATATTTCCAAAAGAAATGAGCGCTAACCGCAGAAAGCACAAATATCGCCACGACGATCAGACCAATCATGGCAGTGCGGTTTGAAATTAAACGTCTCCAGGCATCCAACCACAATGACCTGTGTTCACGTACCGCGAAATCTGTAAGGTCATCCAGAACAGGAGTTTTCTCTGTCATAATTGATCTCACTCATACGAAATCCGCGGATCAATTAATGCATAAGAAAGATCCACTAATAAATTAACAAGCAAAAAAATGATTGCAATAAGCAAAGTAACACCCTGAACGATGGGGTAATCACGACCTAAAATTGAGTCGTATACCCATTTCCCAATCCCCGGCCATGAGAAGATTGTTTCAGTAAGAACAGCACCAGCCAAAAGCGACCCTACCTGAATGCCAATAATGGTAATCACAGGTAAAAACGCATTCTTTAGTGCATGTCTGAAAAGAACGATTCCTTCCGCCAGACCTTTTGCGGATGCAGTACGAATATAATCTTCCTGCAGCACATCCAACATGCTCGAGCGAGTCATCCTGGTGATGATCGCAGTTGGAATGGTTGCAAGCGCTACCGCTGGCATGATGATGTGTTTTAGAGCATCGGTAAATCCCGCCCAATTGCCGGTTAACAGGCTATCCAACAGAAGCAAATTGGTAATTGGTTCAATCACGACCCCACTGGAAAGCCGGCCACCGGAGGGAAGCCATTTTAGGATTACTGCAAACAGCATAATCTCCATGATGCCCAACCAGAATATTGGAACTGATACACCAATCAGAGAGCCGACCATCGTCGTTCCATCCAGGATTGAGTTTCGTCTTGCGGCTGACAATATCCCAATAGGGATGCCAATTGTTAAAGAAATAGCCATGGCAAGCAGTGCCAATTCAACTGTCGCAGGAAAACGCTCCTGCAGTGTTTCGGCGATTGGAATACGACGATGAATGGAATCACCCAAATCAAACTGCAGTAAACGCCCGAAGTAGCGCACATACTGACTGTCAAAAAATCCTGAAAGATCCCCTTCTGCTAATGCGTCACGATCCAAAAAAGCTGGTTTATCGAGCCCAAATTGTTCTCTAATCCGGGCGACGTTTTCGGTAGTGGCATGCTCTCCCAACATCGCTACTGCAGGATCACCTGGTATCAGTCTTTGAAAAAGGAAAATTACCAGTGTGACGCCAATAAGCGTTGGAATTACAGAAAATAGCCTGCGAAGGATATAACGGCCCAAAGTAACCTCGCTTCAATTTACCATTCGGGGGGCGGTTATTCAACCGCCTCCCGATTCTCGTGGTCATTCAAAACAGGAAAGCGCCTATAGAAACGCTATCTTAATTTGAAAAAGATACATACTCAAAATTCTCTGCTCCTACAGGTTGTGGTACATAGCCCTGGACAGCGGCAGAAAGAATCAGAGGTGTATTGTTGTGGCCTAACCAAATCCTGGCCACGTCATCGTGCAGCATCTGCTCAGCCTGGCGATAGAGCGCAGCCCGATCTTCCGGAACTGGCAGAGTAACAGCTTCCTGCAGGATAGCTGCAAGGTCAGCATTCTGATACCAACCTTCTCGAGCAATCGGTTCAGCACCGGAGCTGTAGAAGTAGCCGAGGAAGTTGTCAGGGTCACCATTGTCACCGCCCCAGCCTAACAGGTATAGACCCATCAGGGTACCATTTCTGCGACCACCAAGATAAGTTGGCCAGTCGCCTTCAAGGTAGAGTTCAACGTTGAAACCAGCAGCATTGAGGTTAGCAGCCATGCCTTCCCCAACCTCTTTCGCCGCCGGGAAGTAGAAGCGAGTTACGGGCATGTAGTACAAACGCAGGGGGATTTTCTCACCGGCGGTGTAGAGTACATTGCCGTCCGCATCCGTTACATCCTCAGCCACTGTCACTTCCTTTAGCCCGTCCGGGAATCCAGCATCAGCCAGTAAGGATTTGGAAAGTTCCGGATCAAAAGTCCAGTCCTTAATATCCGCATTGTGACCGAGTAATAAGGGGGGCAGGAAGTTTGTGGCGACAGATCCATACTTTCCGAAGAAGTTGGAAATCAAACCTTCCCTATCAATTGCATGCGCAACTGCCTCGCGAACACGAATATCCTGAAATTCAAGGATCTTGAAGTTAAAAGCAAGATAGCTGGTATTTAATGCAGGTCGGGTCAAAATTTGCAAATTGGTATCTGCTTCAGCAGTTATTAGGTCTTCAACAACGGCTTGTTCCAGCGCATCGATATCGCCAGCTTGCAGTGCCAGGAAGCGTGCTGAATCATCAGGAATGACCCGGATGATAACATTCTTCACCTTTGCCGGCTCGCCCCAGTATTCTTCATTCGCAACAAGTACGATCTCGGTACCTTCCTGCCACGAAACAAACTTATAGGGTCCGGTACCTACACAACCGCCATTGGGGGTTCCATAAGCTTCCCCGGCTGCTTGAATTGCAGCAGGACTTGAAATTGCGAACATGTCCATGGCCAGATTGGCCAGAAAGGGAGCCATAGGCGAACTCAATACAAATTCAATATTGAGATCGTCAATCTTTTTAACCTCTGTAATGATGCTTGCATCATCAAAACCGCCCCACATGGCTTCATAATATTCAAAAACCTGGCTGGGGAAGTGGAATGGATGATCTGTGAAGCGCCATCGTTCAAAGTTAAAAATTACCGCATCGGCGTTGAAGTCGGTACCATCGTGGAATTTCACGCCCTCGCGTAACTTACACGCCCAGACACTTGCATCTTCATTTGGAGTACATTCAGCCAAAGATGGCACGGGATTGGTAGTACCTTGTTCGAAAGCGTATAGCGAATCCAAGACCTGCCCAGTGACCCTGAATGATTCACCGTCAGTGACCAAAGAAGGATCAAGCTGCACCGAATCAGCACCACGTCCAAAGATAAAAGTGTCTTTTACCTCTTCTGGTTCTACAGGAACTTCAGGTTCAACTGCAGGCTCCGCAGGTGCCTCGGCTGGTGTCCCGCATGCTGAAAGAAGCATGCCAGACAAAAGTAGAAGCACAAATAATCTATAAAATATTTTTCTATTCATTTTTCTCCTCATGAATTGTTGATTGAATTGAACAAAATAGTGTTAGGCTGATAGGTTTTATGCAAATAAACCTCCTTCTGGACTACAAAAAGATTATGAGGTCTTAAATTAACTGAAAAGGCTGAGAATAAAACATATTGTAACACAAAAAACAACTTTCATTTCACATTTAAAGTTACATACTTGTAGGGGAGAATATAGAATTAAAAAAAACATCCCTGAAAGGGATGTTTTTTATGGGTGGTATAGGACTCGAACCTACGACCTTTGCGATGTCAACGCAACGCTCTAACCAACTGAGCTAACCGCCCAAGGAAACAGCATTATAACTGAGGCTTTTTGATTTGGCAAGAGATTCGCATTAGTTCAACTAAAATGTTACTGAAATGCTATCGTTAGGTCAAATGAAAATGTTACCGAGGTGGCGATGGCAGAAACGGATCCAATGACAATTAGTGAACGACGCAAATATATTCATAAAGTCTGGGGGCGTTATCGGGATAGTACCAAACAAGAAAAAAGTCGGCTGCTGGATGAAGCAGTGAAAGTC
>Ga0209163_1002969_pt1 | contig 13197 bp, 8 predicted proteins | sample MTBAKSrepl2MetaG_FD_187457 | JGI IMG/M metagenome (GOLD analysis project Ga0209163, IMG submission 187457) | Enrichment culture microbial communities om Arthur Kill intertidal strait, New Jersey, USA, that are MTBE-degrading - MTBE-AKS2 (Arthur... | ecosystem: Environmental > Aquatic > Marine >...
CCTGGCTGGAATTTGAAATCCATCCGGACAGGCTCATCCAGACCGCCCATTTCAATCCCCGGGGCGTCTGGGGAAGGATATACTGGTACTCGGTCGCCCCCCTGCACAACCTGGTCTTTGCCGATCTCGCCCGCCAGATAGTCGCCCGCGCCGCCCAATGGGAAGGGACGGACAGTCCGACATAAGGCCGTTGCACAGGCCAGGAGCCTGCCCGCCTGATTTTCTTTCCCGCTCCCTCTTTACTCCTGAAGGTTTCATGCGTATTATGGAAACGAAGTTTGCAGTCGGCAGTTGGCAGCAGGGATGGCAGCAGGGAGTTGGCAGTCGGCAGTTGGCAGCTTGAAGTTTGAAGCCTGGCGGCTTGTGGTGGAAAAAGTCTGGTGGTTGCCCTGGAAAAGGGCGTAGGTTGGTGGTGAGCTTGCGAACCCCAACATTTCCATCGTTTACATCGCCGGCAGTTGGCAGTCGGCAGTTGGCAGTTTGAAGTTTGAAGCCTGGCGGCTTGTTGGTGGAAAAAGTTTGGTGGTTGCGCCGAAAAAGGCGTAGGTTGGGGTGAGTTTCACGAACCCCAACAATTCCCACCGTTTGCGTTGGGCTTCGCGAGCTCAGCCCAACCTGCGAAAATGTACCCGGCTTCAAAACCCTAAACCTCGAATCATTCGCGTCGGCGAATTCAGGCCACGCAAGATGAAATATATATGACGGCAATCCCTTTTCCCTCGAAAGAATATCCTGAAGATGTGGCAGTGATCAACCTGAAGGACAAAACCGTCCTTCTGGTCGGCACCGCCCATATTTCCCACCAATCAACCGACCTGGTCAGGGAGGTGATTGAACAGGAAAAGCCGGATACGGTCTGCATAGAGCTGGATGAGAAACGGTACCTCGCCCTGTCCCGAAAACAGCAATGGGATAATCTCGACCTCAAGCAGATCATCCGCGACAAGCAGCTCTCGACCCTGCTGGTCAATCTGATCCTTGCTTCCTACCAGAAAAAACTCGGGGGTCAACTGGGCATCATGCCCGGCACCGAACTGCTGACCGCGGCCAGGACCGCGGAAAAAACCGGGAGCGCAATGATTCTTTGCGACCGCGATGTCCGGGTCACCCTGCGCCGCGCCTGGCATGCGACTTCGCTGTGGAAAAAAATGTATCTGCTGGCCTCCATCATCACCAGTCTCTTTGACCGGACGGAGATTGACGAGGAGAAACTTGCCGAATTGCGGCGTAAAGACGTTCTGTCCGAACTGATGAGCGAAATAGGGGCGGTGATTCCCGACACCAAGCGGGTCCTCATTGACGAGCGGGACATCTACATGGCGGAGATGATAAAAAAATCTCCGGGCAGCAGACTGGTGGCGGTGGTCGGGGCCGGCCACATGGAGGGAATCCTCCGGGTCATCTCCGAGAACAACAGGGGCCGGCTTGGCGAGATAAATACGATACCGCCGGTCAACAAGTCATGGAAAACCGTGGGCTGGGCCATACCGGTGCTGATCATCCTGTCCCTCTTCCTGATCGGCATCAGGGAAGGAGCAGGAGCCGCAGGGGCCAACATCGCATACTGGATACTGGCCAACGGCATACCCTCGGCCATCGGGGCCATGATAGCCTTGGCCCATCCGGCAACAATTCTGTCGGCCTTTGCTGCGGCGCCGATAACCAGCCTGACCCCGGTAATCGGCGCCGGCTATGTCACCGCTTTTGTCCAGGTAATGGCCGCGCCGCCGGTGGTGCGGGAATTTGAGTCCGTCAGCACCGACATTGCCTCCTTCAGGGGCTGGTGGTGCAACAAGCTGCTGCGCATATTCATGGTGTTCCTGCTCACTGGCCTGGGATCAGCCATCGGCACCTGGATCGGCGGCTACAAAATATTCTCGACCCTGTTCAGTTGATCCATGAAAAAGAAAAATCCCGCCCCGTCCCTGACGGGGAGACAGAAAAAATATCTCCGCGGCCTTGGACATCACCTTGACCAGTGCCTGCTTGTCGGCCGGGACGGCCTGGCGGAAAATGTCCTGCAGTCATGCGATGACAGCCTGCGGGCCCATGAACTGATCAAGGTCAAGCTGGGCCAGAACTGCCCCCTGGAAAAAAAAGAGGCGGCAGACATGATCGCCGCGCAAACCGGTTCCCATCTGGTCCAGCTCATCGGCAGAACAATCCTTCTGTATCGCCCCAACCGCGACCTGCCGCCCGACAAGACGATCCACCTGCCCCGCTGACAAACCGCTGTTTCGATCGCGCTCATGTCATTTCGACCACAGGGAGAAATCTCCTCGCGGTGTGGAAGGAAATTTGTTGGTTTCGAAAAAACATTCGCAACCAACGGTTCAGTGTTGCAAAAGTAAATAATCTCTGTGCTCTGCCAGTTTTAATGCTGTTGGCAAAACTTATCGAATATACTCACATCCGTTCGAAATGACACAGCGGCTGGGCGTGCTGTCATTTCGACCGCAGGGAGAAATCTCCTCGCGATGCGGAATGAGATTTCTCACATCCGTTCGAAATGACACGGTTGCCATCGATTTTCAGTCATTTCGACCGAAGGGAGAAATCTCCACGCCTGCTCTCCCTCTCACCGGAAGAACGATGCTGACACTGTTTTTTTCACAACGGGCCGGATTGTTGCAATGCATATGCAAAGGTGATGAAAAAATGATATAGTTACCTGGGCTGCGATTTCGATCCCGAAGGGTTCAGATTTTGCCCGGAGAGCCAGGCCATCGTGTTCCCGCAACTCGAGGCCCAGGCTCCAACAACAAACCTTGCGGCCGGCACACTGCATATAACAACGCGCCCCCATGTACCTTTCCTTTTATAATCTTCGCGAAAACCCCTTTCAGATCAGCACGGACCCGAAATTTCTCTGGCTGGGGCCGAAACATGAAGAAGGGCTGGCAACGCTCAAGTACGGCGTGCTGGGCAAAAAAGGATTCCTCCTTCTCACCGGCGATGTCGGGACCGGAAAGACCACTCTGGTCAATGCCCTGCTGAACACTTTGGGGGAGGATATCCTTGTCGCCGTCATCCGGGACCCCAATCTCGAGCCCCTCGATTTCTTCAACTATATCGCCCATGCTTTCAAAATGGGCAGGGAATTCGACCGCAAAGGCTCCTTTCTCATCCATTTTGAAAAGTTTCTGGTCGCGGCCCATGCCGCCGGCCGAACAGTTCTGCTCATCATCGACGAATCCCAGCGCATCACCCCGGAACTGCTGGAGGAAGTCCGGCTGCTGTCGAATATCGAGCGCCATGATTGCAAACTGCTCAACATTTTTTTCGTCGGCCAGATTGAATTCAACGACATTCTCCTCCGGCCCGAAAACAGGGCCATCCGCCAGAGAATAACAGTCAATTACACCATTCCGGCCCTGACCGAGTCGGAAACGGGCAGCTACATTGAACACCGCCTGGAAGTCGCCGGTTTGCCGGAAAAGAAGTCCGCTCCCCAACACGATCAGGAGATCGAAACCGACGAAAATGACAAGGATGCCCCTGAACCCCCTGCCCCGCGGAAAGAAATATTCACCCCCGGAGCCGTTCAGGAAATTTTCTCTTTCTCACGGGGCTATCCCCGCCTGATCAACGTCATCTGCGACAGGTGCCTGCTCACCGGCTTCGTGGAGGACGCGGCAACCATAACCACGGAAATCGTCCGGGAATGCAGGGAGGAGCTCCGCATACCCGAATCCGGACTGCCGCTGGGGAAGCATGCCCTGGGACAGGCGCAAAACAAGGGACCTGGCGTTTTCCCGGAACGGGAAGAGAAGAAGAGTCAACAGGCCGTGGCGACTGATGATACTGCTCACCTCCCGGGGAGTCGGCAAAAACAGCCCGGCAGGTTCAATATCCGCCTGATGCTGATCCTTGCTGTTCTTCTCATCGGGATCGCCTTCACCTACACCGATTTGTCAAAAAATGACGACCAGTCCCTGCTCACCAATATGCTCATGAAATATGCCGGAGAGCCAGGACCGTCAACAACCGACCCGGCACCGGGAGAGGATGAGGGGAAAAAATCAGAACCAGTCCGCCTGACCTTGCCGCAAGCGGAAAAAAGCGGGACCGTCCAGGCCTCCGCCACTGAAAAAATAAACAATGGGCAGGATGGAAGTACCCTACGGGAACTGGGCGGAACGTCCCGTACAGCCACCGCAGAAACAAACGGTTCAGCCGATTACCGGACCCAGCCTCCGGCAGAGAAAAGCATTATATATTTTCCCAAGGATTCCATTAATCCAGCGGACACCTCCCTGGCGGAATTGAACAGTCTGGCGGAAAGCCTCCTGCACCATCCCCGGCTCAACATCCTGATTACAGGGTATTCCGATTCCCTGGGGCACGAGCAGTACAATGTAAAACTCTCCGAATTCAGGGCCAACACGGTGAAAAGTTACCTGATGGGCAGAGGCCTGGCTGAATCAAGGATCCGGGTCCAGGGATTGGGTTCGCAAGATCCCATTGCCTCCAACGAAACGACTGACGGCCGCAACGCAAACCGCCGCGTGGAAATAGAAATCATCGAGTCCCTTGATAATTGACAAAGTTCTGACGCGTTTTCCCTTTTTATGCCGTTTCATCCTCTTTGGATTCGTTGCGAGGTCAGTTCGGATTACTATCCCGATAGCGATTCCGACTTCGATCAGCGGCAGAACCCGAAAGTCCCGTAGGTTGGGCTGAGCTCGCGAAGCCCAACGCAACCGTTGAGAATTGTTGGGGTTCTCAGGTTCACCCCAACCTACACTGGCTTCTGATTTCTTGCATGCTGCCGACTGCTAACTGCCGACTGCCAACTTCCCCATCACACCCGGACCGCTTTTCCTGATTTCCGGAAAAATCCTCTTCGTGCCGTCGTATTTGTTTAAATTATCCCATGATATCAGTAGGTATTACTTTCCCTGGCAACTACCTCCTTTTCCGTTTTCATGAAATCATTTTTCACTAGTTGGAAAACCAATCAAATTTGACTCGCTTTTGTCATTTATCTTAAAAGGAGTTGCTCTTTTGACGCGGGACAAACTTCTTCCTTCCCCAACGAAAATAACACATAATAACAAGATGTTGAATGTTGAAGATCAATATCCAATAATTGGTTTTATATAAATTGCTAACAGGCATTCATTTTGCATTTCATAGGCAGGAAAGATTATTCACGTTAACTCCTGGAGGAAGAGATGAAGAAAATTTTAGCTATCAGTGCCGTCTTGGTGTTGGGGGTCGCTGCCTCTGCCTTTGCACTTCCCATCGTTGACTCCGGCTATGGTGTGACGAAGGGAGAGGGGAGCGATTCTCTGTCTGTCAACTTCACAATGGGTGAGTTGAACAGTTCGGGAGTTGATCTCCAGGTCTTCAGCCCTGAAATTGCCGATTACAGCAATTCCACCTTTGCATCCATGGGATGGGCACCGAATTGGTATAAGAATCGGGCTCGTCATGGCCACGGATGGGGATGGGCAAAAGGCCGTCCGACTTCTCCCGATTCCGGCGGAAATCCAAGTCCTGTGCCCGAACCGGCAACTTTGCTGCTTTTTGGCGCCGGCTTGATTGGACTCGCCGGGCTGGGCCGACGAAAGCTGAAAAACTGATATTTTCGAAATCTTTCCTCCGGAGATAAAAAACCCTGGCGTTCTGCCAGGGTTTTTCTTTATCTGATTACCACCAATTCTCAGCTGCGAATTTGACAGGATTCGTAACCGACTGATTTAAAATGTTTTTGTCATTCCGAAAGCAGTGAGAAATCTCAGGTCTCCAGCGCAAGGAGATTTCTCACATCCGTTCGAAATGACAGCATTTTCCTGACTGCAATAAATTTGCTGAGGATTGGTGATAATCACATTCTATTAGCTGTTTACCACCAAACCTCAGCTGGAAATTCGTCGCTATTTACAAAATACTGATTTTATTTGCTTTGTCCTTTCAACCCGGCCCTTTGTCATTTCGACCGCAGGGAGAAATCTCACATCCTCGGCGTAAGGAGATTTCTCACAGTTCTATCGCTTGCTATAAATTTGCTGAGAATGAGTAGCCATCAGGTTTTTTGCACTCTCAGCCTTGAATCATATTAAATTTATCAGAAATCAATAACCTGGCACATTTTCCAAACCGGGAACACTGAGAAATTGTTCATCGGGGAGGACCAGGCAGGTCAGCCGGCCGCTGTACACCGCCCCGGTATCGATACCTATTTTTTCCGGGCGCACATACGGATCATGAAATGCCGTATGGCCGAATATCACCCTTTTCCCGAAATCATAGGTGGAGGAAACAAATGCCTCTCCCGCCCAGAGACACCATTCGGGGGACTGCAGGGCGAGATGCACACCGGGCTCCAGTCCCGCGTGAACATAGATATGCGTATCGTCTTCCCAGTGCAGAAGCAGATCATTGAAAAATGCCAGGTGTTCTTCCGGAAGCGCGGCACGAGGATCGTTGTTTTTTTCCAGAGGGTCAATTCCGTAGCTTTCCAGTGTCCGGAGCCCTCCGTTGCGCAGGAATAGTTGCTGGTCGAATCCGTGCAGATATCGTAGAAACATTGCTTCATGGTTGCCTTGAAGGGTAATGATCCTGTCAAATTCCTTCTTCAATCGAATAAGGCGCGATACCACTCTTTTCGAGTCAGGCCCCCTGTCAATATAATCTCCTAAAAATATGACCGTATTGTCCGGGCCCGGTATGTATTGCAACAGTTCATCAAGCGATCGGTAACAACCATGAATATCACCGATTACATAGGTCTTTCCCATCGGATCTCAGCCCAGCGGTGACATTAAGCCCGGCCCCTCCATTTCTTATTTAAGGTCAGGGAATCCATTTTGACCGGCGGGAAGGAACTTCCCGCCTGCGAGGTTACGAGTTTTGCCGCCACTTCTGGAGCAGTTTTTCCGCTTCCTCGCGTTCAGGGAAATCACCAGACTGTCCAATGCTGTGGACTAACTCCTGCATGGCTTCCGTATCAGCGCCCTGGGCTTTCAGGGACAGGGCAAGGTGATAACGGATTGTCGGAACATGGGGCGCAGCGGCAAGTGCATTCCTGAACTGGACAGTTGCCAGATCATACGCTTTCCGCAGGTAAAAGACATATCCCAGCGTGTCATTGATAAAAGGATTTCTTGACTGGCTCTCCCTGGCTGATTGGGCCAGGCGCAAGGCCTCGCCAAGATCGGGTTCCTTCTCCTGTGTGATAAGCCAGGCAAGATTGTTGGCAGCCGCTGCAAATTGAGGCTGCAGGCCAAGTACTCGAATGTAGGCATTCTTTGCTTCATCCAACCTCCCCGATTGTTCCAGCAGTACGCCCAGCTCCATGAGCCCTTCGATTGAATCAGGATCCTGCGAGAGTATATGTTCATACTCTGCAATCGCGCTTTCCAGTTTCCCTTCATTTTTCCATATTTCGGCCAGCATAAAATAGGAACGAGGATCTTCCGGAGCGAGCTGCCGAACCTGATGCAGTATCTCAACGGCCTCGTCATATGACCGTTGTTCACGCAACAGGCCGGCAAGCAGAATCAGGTTTTGCGGAACCTCCGGTGCGCTTTCAATCTGCCTGCGCACCCGGTTTACCGCTGCTTCTCTTTGGCTGGCGCGCATGTACAGATCGGCAAGTTGAGCCAGGGCCGGCGAATAATCAGGCTCCAGGGAAAGAATATTTTCCAGCAGAGCCTCTGCTTCGGCACTTTCTCCACGCATAATCCTGGTGAGGGCCAGATTATAGGAGACCTCAATGTTTTCCGGCAGAAGGGTATGCATCTTTTCAAACACTTCCAAGGCCTTGTCCGTATCTTGACCATAGAGATAGCTCTGGCCGAGAATAACCGCGGCCTGGACATTACCGGAATCATTGGCCAGGGCCGACAGCGACTCCTGCCGCGCCTTGTTGAAGTCCCGCTTGCGAAGATGGTGGTGGGCCAGAAGTGCGTGGGCCATTGAGTCTCCACCGCCGTACCGTACCGCCTTGTCGGCAAAACTTTGCGAAAGTTCCAGGTTGCCGATATTGAGATGGGCCAGGGCGAGTTGAAAATATGCTGCACCCCACCTTGGGTAGTCACGCACCAACTGATCCAGGAGCGCGACAGCTTCGTTATTATTGCCGTCTTTCATGATGAGCCTGGCCCTGACCAGTTTGGCCTGCGGCTGATTGGTGTCGCTCTGGAGTAACTCTTCCACCAGTTTCTCCGCCTTGGCGTATTCCTTCTGTTCAAAATACAAATCGGCAAGCTGCCCTTTAATTTCCTGGCTGTCGCTGCTCAACTCAAGAATCTTGAGCAGCAGCTCCTCTGCCTTTGCAAATTCTCTCTGCTGCTTGTAAAAGTCCGCAGCCATGAGATACACCTGTTCGTTTTCCGGACCGAGGGAAATGGCTTTGCGCAAAGTCTGCTCCGCTTTCTCCTTCTCCTGTACGCGAAGGTAATAAGAGGTGAGATCCAGGAGAGGTTCCGGATCGGCAGGAAAAGAGTCGGCCGTATCGAGAAGATTTTTCAACGCTTTTTCATTCTCTTTCCGGCTGAAATAAAAAGTGGTGAGAAGTTGACGGGTTAATAGATTTCCGGGATTAAGTTCAACGGCTTTGATCAACGCCTGTTCTGCCTCCCTGTTCATCTGCCGGGCTGAATAAATCCTGGCCAGGAGAGTGTAAAGGGAATCCCTGCCCGGCTGACCGGCTATGGCGCGATTGACAATCTTTTCCGCTTCCTCGAGATTGCCTTTTTGCAGTTCAATGTTGCCCAGAAGAGCAAGGGCATCAGGATGTTCAGGCTGTTGCTCAAGAATTTTGTCTACATAAGCCAGGCTGTCTTCAAGATTCTCATCAAGATAAAAAAACTCAGCGGTTTTTAACTGGGCGTCATAATTCAAAGGATCAAGCCTGGCTGCCTCCCTGATTTCCAGAAAGGCCCTCCGGAGATCACCCGTTTCGATGTAGGCAAGCCCCAACTGGTATCGCGCCTCGGCATGGCCTGGATCCAACTGCACTACATTGCGAAACTCTATAATCGCTTCATTGTACTTCTCCTGCTGGACATAATTCATGCCCCTGTCAAAATGCTCGCCCTTTTTCATCTCGGCGTCGCTGCAGGCGAATAACATCGGCAGGAAAACAACAACCAGGAACGGGAAAATGCGGAACGGAAAAACCATTGATAACCTCAGATTAAATATATGGTATTTCATTGCCAGCATAATGCAAATGAATTGGAAGAGAAAGGCAACATCGCACTGAAGTCCCCACAATTAGTAAATATGATTACCACCAATCCTTAGCAAATTTATTGCTGGTACTTGAAAAAAGGCTGCCATTTCGGATGGATGTGTAAAAATTTCATTCCACATCGCAAGGAGATTTCTCCCTGCGGTCGAAATGACAGCACGCCCCCGGACACCGCGTCATTTTGAAGGGATGTGAGAAAATCTCGTTCCGTATCGTGAGGAGATTTCTCCCTGAGGTCGGAATGACAAAAACACATACGACCAGTTACCTGTGAACCATGACAAGTTCCCTGCAGAGGATTAGTGATAATCAGAAAAGATTTATCTTGCAGTATCATTAAGATTATCACTCCTTCTCAGGGGCGAATATGTTATCATCCTCAACCAACTGCTCATATCTTCCTTTCCCATGCTGCCGGGGAATCTCGCGGCACTGACAGGGAACGGGCGCAGCCATGGAATTGTTATGCAATTCTGATGCCGTAAGGATAATGACCCTGGTGTGCAAAGAGCTCTCAACAGATGCTGATTTTTCTGGTATAATAAATACTACGATTTCAATGAAATGCTTACATTCACCCACAACGCTGCATATTGACCATCCATGGCACTTTGACCCGGTTTTCAGGAGAACCTTGTACCAAGTGAATGTATGAAAATTGATTCAAATCAGACTGCATATCGATCGCAGCCATGAAACTTTCCCTCTCAACATACAATTTTTTTGTGCACTCCCTATGGATATTGAACAGCGCCGACAAATCAAAAAATACATAGACATACTCCTTCGCAGGAAAATAATTATCATTTTATGTCTTTTACTCGGGGTTTCCCTTGGGTTGGGCCAATATCTAAGAACACCAAAGGTCTACAAATCCTCCGCTTTGCTCAAGTATCAACGGCAGAGCGTAAATCCCACTGTTATGTCTCCCGATGATATAAGGACTCGTACCAGGGATGTCGTGGATACCGTCAGTCAACAGATAATGAGCAGAACAAGCCTGGAAACGATTATCAGGGAATTTGACCTGTATGCTGGGGTACGACAGACCCTGCCCATGGAAAATATAGTCGACATTATGCGGAAATTACACATACAAACCCGCTTTCTCGAAGGTGGTGATGTATTCGAGGTCTCTTATCAGGGAAGTGACCAGGATAAAGTGCAGCGTGTAACAAATGCCCTGGCAGCCAAATTTATTGAGGAAAATCTGCGATTTCGACAGGAATTAGCGTCCCAGACATCCAATTATGTCAAGGATGAGCTTGAAATGGCAAAAGAGGCCTTGGACAAAAAAGAGCTTCTGATGCGGGATTACAAACTGAAATACTACAACGAAATGCCGGATCAGCTTGCAAACAACATGAACAGACTAAGCGCTTTGCAGGTGCAGTATCAGAACAATCAGGCAAGCATTAACGAACTTGAACGCACCCGTCTTCTTGTCCAGGAACAGTTTTCCGCACGTCAAAACTTCCTGTCTCAACTTTCGGCTCAAACAACGATCGATACGTCGAATTCATCATCTCTCAGTGGTGGAACAAACGAAATTTACCAGATGCGCTTACAACTCCAGAACCTGCAATCACGATATACCGAAAAACACCCCGAAATCCGAAGACTCAAAAAAGCTATCGAGGATCTCGAAACACGACACGGCGTGTTATCTGGAGGAGATGACGCCGCATCAACAGGTACTCCTGCAGCGCAGGACCATCAATATGACCCGCAGCTTCAACAACTCAGCAAGCAATCAAAGGAACTTGAGGTCAGCATAGCTCGATTAAAGGAAGAAAGGGACACTCTTACCGAACGGATTAATAACTATGAAAAGTGGATTGCCGCCGCCCCGGTAAGAGAAGCAGAATGGTCGGCCCTGACAAGAGATTATGAACAGCTCAATGCCCATTACCAGAGACTGGTAACCCTCAACCTGCAGGCTGAATCAGCCCAGAGTCTCGAAAATCAACTGGAAGGGAGCCAGTTTAAAGTCATTGACGCTGCTCATTTTCCTGAAAAGCCGTTTAAACCTGATTTAAAGAGAATCTTGATGTTGTCCATTGGTATTGGCCTAGCAGCCGGTGGAGGGATAGCTTTAGGCTTGGAGCTGCTCAGCACCTCCTTTACTGACCCGGTTGAGATGGAAGCCTATCTGAAGGTCCCTGTTGTGTGTGCAATCCCAACGATTTACACAAAAAATGAAGTGATGAGGAAAAAAGCCATACATTTCATCTGGTACATCATTTTGTTTATCGCATTTGGAAGCGTCCTTGGCGTTGCGGGATACTTCTGGAAACAAGGCATGATCATTCTCTAAGGGAGAGCAACCGTGGGAAAGGTTTCCAAAGCACTGAACAAGGCCGAAACCAATAGAGAAACGGCTGAAACCGGTGAGCCACCTTCCCTGGAAGGTCAGCAGCTTCATCATTCATCTGCGGATGAGGAATTGAATATTCCCCCGAACCTCGAAACAAAAGTAGATAATGAGGTCGTCAAACTCCGCAGACCGCAACCGCAGTCACGTGATATCCGGCATCATTCTCTTAATGAGGAGGCAAAGGAAGGGTGGAACGAAAGACTGAAAATCGCAAATGAAAAATTTTCCGGCGTTGCTGAAAGTTTCAGAAAACTCCGCACCACCATATTGTATCCGGAAGATAATAAACCGCCCCGGACACTCTTGGTGCTCAGTGCGGACCCCCATGAGGGAAAAAGTTTTGTCTGCGCCAATCTGGGCATCAGCCTGGCGCATGGCGTAGCCAAAGAGGCACTCCTGATTGATTGTGACCTGCGGAGGCCTTCACTCCATACCCTTTTCGGCTTGAACAGCTCCAAGGGACTGGTTGACTATCTCAGCGGGGCCGAAGAACTTTCTTCTCTCCTGTTGCCGACCGGACTTGCCAATTTGGCTCTCATTCCAGCCGGTCGTCCTCCCGACAACCCCGCTGAACTGGTAGCATCGGGCAAAATGGCCGCAATGATGCACAATTTCAGCCATAGCGATACTGATCGTCTGGTGGTTCTTGACAGTCCCCCTTTTCTTGCAGCTTCCGAGACTATTATTCTGGCACAGCTAGTTGACAAGGTTGTTCTGGTAGTGCGATGGAAGAAATCAGGCAGGGACAATGTAAAGAAATTAATCGAACAGATCGGCCGTGAAAAAATTATCGGTATTGTTTTTAACGCTTTTGAAATGAACGTTCTCGATAAAAAGATACAAGGCGTGGGATATCACAATTACTATTCAGAAGCGTACTATTAACTCATGCCCTATATTCTGAAAAAATACTATCCTGTCAGAAATGTCCTTTTTTTCATCGGCGAAGGTTTACTCATATTTATTGCTTTGAATATTGTTCAATTCTTATTTTCGGGACAAGAACATTCCAGCCGATTTGTTCTGCTCTGTGGGCTTCGATCCTTTCTGGCAACCGCAGTTTTCCAGCTTTCCCTCTATTTTTGCGACCTCTATGACCTTGCGGAGAATATGTCTCCCCAGGAATCCATATCCCGAATGATCCAGTCACTCGGGATAGGGTGTATCCTGCTTGCCCTGACCTATTACTTCTTTCCCGGGAGCATGATCCCGTTTCCTCAATTCTGGTACGGATTCGGCGCCATATGCCTGAGCATCTTCCTCTGGCGATTCATGTATAATCATATTCTGAACAAAAGGATGTTCGCCTACCCCGTTATTATTCTTGGTACGGGCAAGATGGCCCAGAACATAGTCAACGAGATTATAGGCAAAAGGGATACCGGATTCAAAATAGTCAAGTTCGTAGGGGAACACAAACCGAATTCCCCCCTCCCCTCTGATATTGAAATTTGTGAGGATGTCACCCGGCTCCCGCGGCTCTGTCAACAGTTCAACGTTGAGCGGGTAGTTGTTGCCATGGATGAAAGACGGGGCAAAACTCCTATCCAGGAACTGCTGCAGTGCAAACTTCTTGGTTTCCCCGTGGAATACGGCGTCAATTTTTATGAAAGAC
>Ga0209163_1002972_pt1 | contig 13195 bp, 13 predicted proteins | sample MTBAKSrepl2MetaG_FD_187457 | JGI IMG/M metagenome (GOLD analysis project Ga0209163, IMG submission 187457) | Enrichment culture microbial communities om Arthur Kill intertidal strait, New Jersey, USA, that are MTBE-degrading - MTBE-AKS2 (Arthur... | ecosystem: Environmental > Aquatic > Marine >...
TGACAAGCCGCGGGTCTACACGGCGAAGCCGTCGTCAAGCTATTGGCAGAGGACCTCCAACGGGAATTCCCAGGAGTCAAAGGTCTTTCCTGGCGGAATCTCTTCAACATGAGCGAGTTCTTCCATGCCTATCGCGACCCCCCAAAATTGCAACCGCTGGTTGCAATAATCGCCTGGACCCACAATCTGACTATCTTTCAGCGAGGCAAGGACCCGCTGGAACGAGAGTTCTACCTCCGCATGACGCGCAAGTTCGGCTGGTCCAAGAACGTCCTGATCCACCAGATCGAAAGCCGTGCCTACGAAGCGACCCTGCTGGGCCAGACCAATTTCGATCAGGCGGTCACGGCGGAGCTGCGCTCGCAGGCCAAGCTGGCCGTGAAGGACGATTACACGTTCGACTTCCTCGAACTGGGCGAGCAGCACGCGGAGCGGGACCTGGAGCGGGCGATGGTTGCGCGGATCGAGGAATTCCTGCGGGCCATGGGCGGCCTGTTCGCCTTCGTCGGCAGTCAGTATCGCCTTGAGGTGGATGACAGGGAGTATTCCATCGACCTGCTGCTCTTCCACCGGCGGCTCAAGTGCCTCGTCGCCGTGGAGTTGAAGGTGGGCGAGTTCGAGCCGGAGTACGTCGGCAAGATGCAATTCTACCTCGCCGCACTCGACGACCGAGCACGAGAGGAGGGCGAGAACCCGTCCATCGGGATCATCCTTTGCAGGGAGAAGCACCGGACCATCGTCGAATACGCCCTTCGCGACGCCCGAAGACCCATCGGTGTAGCCACCTACCGCATCGTCAGACGCCTGCCCAGGGAACTGAAGGGCCAACTCCCCTCCCCCGAACAGATCGGCAGGCTACTGGAGGACCTCGGATAGGACCGCCCGGACGACAAGCCGGCCCCCGGCCGCCATGCTTCTACACTCCCACGCGCCGTCCCGCCGCGGCTTTTCCCTTGTCACCTATCATTTGTCTCCTCTACAATCCTCCCAGGAAGACGCCGGGAAGCAACTGCGACGAACGAGTTGGAGTCTGAGGCGGGATGTGTGGATGTGGAGAGGTCCGGAGGAAGGCAATGGGTGCAGGAATTGGAGAGCCGAGGAGACAACCGGATAGAGGACAGCTAAAACACGTGACGGCCCCCATCATCCCGGATCGCCGCTTTGGTCTTCTTGAGCTTTTGTAGCGTTGTGGTACTGGGAGGTACTATGGAAAGGAAAGACAAGGTCGCTGTTGTGGTTTCCGTTCTTGCATTAGCAGTGTCTATCATGACTCTGTACTTCTCGTTTCTGAGTTCTCCGCGCGTAAGCACCCAAACAGGCGAATACCTCCACGTTGCACATGTGCCTTTAGGGAATACTCAGTGCTTCTCTCTTAATCTCTCTGTGAGCTATGTAAACCAAGGATCCAGAACGGGCCTCATAAGGCGGTTTGGGCTTCAGATTCGGGCCCCCCACTCCGAGGAGGTGCATTTCCTGGAGGCTGCCTGGTATCAGCGGATTAGCGACAATTGTACTTTCGTTGGGGAGTCATACGCTCATCCAATAGGTGTGCTCGGGCGGAGTTCCGGGACGAAGAACATACAGTTTCTCTCGCAAGCCCCACCGAACGCGTTCACGGTTACTGAGCCCGGCCGCTACAAACTCGATCTGCTGTGCTGGGTGAACAGCAAGAGCAGGGCGGACGTGATGGATTCGTTCGAAGTTGAGATTTCAGATGATAATGTGGCCGACATACAAAAGAAACTACATAATCAAGGCACCGTGCGACTCCAAAAGGTCAGACCTACGAAGCAAGCTCGTGAAATAGGGCTCGCCACATCCGGCTGGTCCGGCGCTCTTGATCTGGTGCTAACGTCGGCGACAGCGGCAGCGGCCGTTGCAGCATGGCTTGCCGTGCGCACAACGCGGAATGCTACGCAAGGGAGCGTCTTCCTGCAAGTGCTTCAGGACTATGACTCCAAAGAGATGTACAAAGCCCTCTTCACTATTGGCAAACAGGAAAAAATGAGGGATGCCGACAGGGAAGGCTTCGCGCGATTCCTCGATGAGATGAAGAAAGATCCCCCCAAACTAAGACCTGTTGACGAATGTAGGCGCCGAGTATCGCACTTCTGGCTCCGGGCCGCAGAATTGTTCAGACACGGCCTGATATCAGACCATCAGTTCCACCACCTGTGTGGATACGGTTCCTTCAGGTTGCTGTTCTCTGTCATCGAGCCCATGGAACGTGCCGTCGCAGCGCGAAGGCCTAGCGGTGAACACGTCAAGGAGACTTTTGACTATCTCCTTGAACACTGCGGCCGCGACGACACTGGGGACCTACAAAGACTGCGAGCAGAATTCGAGCCTCCTCAAGAAGTGAGGTGAAACCCTATGAGCAAGCCCGAAGTCCACCAGATCGCCGCTTTCCTCAACGACGTTCGTAACAACAGGGACAGCTACCAGGCGGAAGCCAGGTGCCCACCTACACATTTCACAAACGGATCTTGACCTGCGGCGGGGTGAGCACGGCCGAGGCGGCCGTGCACGGGGAGTGTTTCGCGTTGGGTCCTCCATTTTGGAACGCGAGCGAGGCGCTCGCTTGGGAAACCGGGGACAGACACGAATGGCATGAAGATAAGCACAGTGGACTCATCGGAACCGCCTTTTCGCTGGCGAACACGCGGGTGTGCCAGCAAGAGAACCGCTTGACTTCATGGCATTCGGGACAACTACTGAGTCTGGCGGCCAATAACCGGAACCTGTCCCCATTGGCCCCAGTTGTCCGCTGAAAGGAAGTGCGCCGATGAGACGTTACCGAGTTCTGTTGATCGTCGTAGGTTTGGGCGTGACCGCAATGGCTGCTCGTGAGATGACTTTTACCGAGTTCGCCGCATGGCACACGACACCAGGCAAATGGGAGCAACCGCGGAACTATCATACGCCCTTCGATCTGTACTTCTCCACTCAGATCCGAATAGGAAGGGATGTAGTGTCGGTCCCGGCCACGGAGAAGACCTGGTCTTCAAACCGCGCGTACTGGTTCATGGGGAATTACCCGGACACCAGCAAAGAAGGCCCGTGGAATACCACGATTTCCGTGTTCAACGAGCGGGAGTACCTGGTGCAGATTACCTTTGGGGACCACCGATATCTCCCGAAGGCCAGATGGATCAACGAGAAGTTGCTGTACCTGGAGGTGTGGTGGGGCCGCGTAGTCGGGACGGAGATCATCTTTGACGTCGAGCAGGAGAAGACCATTTATCAGGAGATGATCTGCGACGGAACCAATGTCTGGCAACAATGGCAGGAGGCTCTCAAGTCGCAGAGAAAACCCTGATCACGGTAGCTTGTTGTGCCACCGCCTGTACAAAAGCCAAGGGAAGAAGCGGAAGCGGGGTCACATCCTGGAAGCGGAAGCGGGGTCACATCCAGCGGAAGCGGGGTCAGAGCGGACGGGGGAAGCGGGGTCACATCCTGAATTTGGAATTATTCGACTGCCCCGAGAGACTCCGTATCACACCTCAAACGGTTCTCGACCTGCTGCGAGGTGAGCACGCCCGAGGCGGTCGTGCGACGGGAGTTTGTCGCGTTGGGGCCTCCGGCTCGGAACGCTCGCTTGTGACTTGGAGATCGTGCGTGGGGTGTGCGCAGGAATCCGGTGGGCGGAGCCCACCCTACCGCTGTCGCCCTCTGCTACCAACCTAATCCCGAAAAAAGACCAATGTCCTTACTCCTTGGGCGACAACGACTTAGGCCAATAGCTGCAAAAAGTGGTATATTTTCTATTGACACATAACTTGCTAACGGCCCATAATAAACCATTAGTAGTGCCGAGCAGGTGCGAGCGGGCGGGCGCACCGGCGTGGAGCGGCGCCTGCCGGGAACTGACAACTACACAAAGGACGGAAGGGAGACATGATGGCCAGGTACTGCTGCAACAACTGCATCTACGTGTACATCGATCCGGAGGAGTGGCTGCACGATTTCTGGATGGGGATCTGGCCCGCGCCCCAGTGCGCCAATCATCCGTGGTTCCCCGGCCGGATGCAGGCGGTGTCGGGCATCCCGTGCCGGAACTACCGTCCCAAGCCCGCGGCGCCGCAGGGCAACGTCCGGCTCATCCCGCTGACCGACGGGCTCTATGCCTACGTGGACGCCGCCGATTACGAGTGGCTCAGTCAGTACACCTGGTGGTCGGCGAGCGGATACGCCGCACGGAGCGAAAAGGGCCGGACGATCTTCATGCATCGCGAGATCATGAAGCCGCCCCCGGGGATGCTCGTGGACCACATCGACGGCAGCCGGGCCAACAACTGCCGCTTCAACCTGCGGCTGTGCACCCGCGCGGAGAACCAGCAGAATAAGTGCAAGAAAGGCGGTTGCACGTCCTGTTTCAAGGGCGTTTCCTACGACAAGAAGCATCAGAAGTGGTACGCCTACTGCCAGGTCGAAGGCGCGTACCGGTGGCTGGGCTACTTCGACGACGAGGTTGAGGCGGCGCGCACGTACGATCGCACGGCGGTCGAGCAATTCGGCGAGTACGCACGGCTGAACTTCCCCGGGGAATGGCCGCCCGAGAGGAGAGAGCAGGTGCACGCGGAATACCGGGCGCAGAAGGCCCGCGATGGCCCCTGAAGATGAGGGCCTGCCCTGGAAATACAAGAAATCCGGTGGGCGGAGCCCACCCTCCCGCTGTCGCCGCGCAGGTTTGTGCCCTCTGCAAGGAGAGGACGTTCCCGGCAGCCTCGGCTTGTTCCCCCCTTCATTTCTTTCGGCGCGCCAGCAGCAGGAACTGCTTGCTGAGACTCCGACAGATGTGCGGCAGCGAGAACTTGATCGGCATCAATTGCGGCAGGATGAAATCCATGCCGGGCTTGTCCGGCAAGGCGTCGCCGACCACCTCGATCTGATCGAGGTCCGAGCAGCCGAAATCGATCTGCCGGGCGGTGCGGATGACAGGGACCGAATCGGGGGCCAGGCCGATCAGGCGGCAGCAGACTGTCTCGCACGCGATAGGGTCCGTGCCGGCAATCAGCCAGCCCAGCGGTCGACTGGGGCCGCGGATCGGGCCCTGACCCTCCATCGCCACAATGGCGTCGATGATCGTCAGGGCCGGGCCCAGATATTCGTAGATGCCGATCAGCATCTTGCAGAACTCCGCGGGATCGTCGCCTCTGCGGAAGTGCCAGAGAGCCTTGTGCTTGCCGCTGACGCAGCCGAACATGTTCTTGACCGCGAAGGTGGCCGTGAGCTGCTGATGGGCCTTGAACTTCGGCAGGTTGATGATGGCATCCGCGTCGAGGGCGACGGCGCTGAGACCGACCCGCGGGCCGCCCCGCCCGAGCCGGCATTTCCTCGGATCGTCCAATTGCCGGATCGGCACACCCAACCTTCGCAACGGTTCGATCAACTCCAGTACGCGGGCACAGGCCATCGTGTCGGCCCAGGCGGGCGAGTCGCCCACGAACGGGCGGGCCCCGCAGTCTTTGAGCAATCGGACCACTTCCAGGATAACAGCCGGGTGGGTCTGGGCGGCGCTGCGGCGGTGCGACCGCGGGGCGATGAAGTTCGGTTTGACCAATACGGAATCGCCCCGTTTGACGAACGCTTCGAGCCCACCAAGCAGATCAAGCTGCCGCCGGATCGCCTCGGCCACTCGCGCGGATTCGTAGTCTTCACAACGGACAAGCGCAACTTTCGCAGGCGGCATAGTCCCTCAATGGACTTGTCAATCATTGACCGCGGTGCAGATCAGGATGTAGATCCGCACAGCGGGCTTGATCTGGGGCGGCGTCCGCTTGGCCGGGTTGAAGAACAACGTGCCTTCCGGCTTGTTGAAGAACAGTCCGCCGAGCGTGCGTCGTTCTCCGGTGTACTCGTCGGGGCCCAGCACGGCCAGATCGCCCGGCGCCATCTGGACGGCGAACGCCGCCGGGGCGAAGTAGAACTCGTTGCGGCGGGCCTTCGCCTGCAGGGGCTCAATAGCACTGTTGACGGGAATCGTATAGGTCGGATAGCCGATGATCTTGTGCACGCCGCGCGCCCAAGGGATCGGCTCGGCCCGCAGACGCAGCGCCAGCACGCCCGGCCCGATGTTCACGGTCTGCTTGGACAGGTTGTTGCCCACAAAAGAGACCTGCCGGCCTGCATGAAGATGCGCGATGGGAAAGTCGCTCGTGTCGTTCACCGGCAGGACCATCGAAGTCGTGGACACCTTCTGGGCGTCGGCGTCGATCAGCATCGACTGGACCTGCGGCCAGAGATCCATCCGCCCGTAGCGCATGCGAAAGGAATTCCCGGTGAACGCATTGTAGCTGGTGAGCTTGACCGGATTGGGCGACAGGATCGGCCAGAGATCGGCCAGGCGATCCATACGGTCCGCGGGGATTTCCATAACCTGGATATCGATCGTAACCGTGGCAAAGAACTGGGGGGCCGGGAGTCCGTCACGCGGCGCCAGATCGCCGATCTTCACTTGCTCCCAGATCCACTCTTCCTCCTGGGGCTCGGTTCGACATCCCGCCAACGCCAAGAACAGCCCAAGGCCAATGAAGGCAACGCACAGGGTCCGACACATAGACATAGGATATCAAAACCACCGTCTTTTGTCAATGCCGGCCCGAGCGAGTCGGCCCTGGGCCGCCGTCGCGTTTCGCAGCAGAATCTCGCCGGACGCACCGAGATTCAGACCACCATCCCATCCTGCAACAGGATCATCTCCGCGGCGAACTCCCGCAGCAGGTCCTGCTCGTGCGAGATCATCACGATGGTCAGACCACGACGGCAGTTCAGTTCAAACAAGGTCTCCATGATCTGCCGGGAGGTCTTGCTGTCCAGGTTCCCGGTGGGCTCGTCGGCCAACAGGATCTGTGGCTCGTTGACCAGTGCCCGCGCAATCGCCACCCGCTGCTGCTCGCCGCCGGAAAGCTCGGTCGGACGATGGTCCTTCCTGGCCTCCAGACTGACCGCGTGCAGGAGCTCCGCCGCACGCTCGCGCCGCTGTCGCTTGGCCACGCCGGCAAACAACAGGGGCAGGGCCACGTTTTCCAGGGCGGTGTATGCGTTGACGAGATTGAACGACTGGAAGATCATGCCGACCATATTGCGGCGGTAGAGGGCCAGCTCTCGTTTGCTCAGATCGGAGATCAGTCTGCCGTCGACCCGGATCGAGCCGGACGAAGGGGTGTCCAAGCCACCCAGCAGGTTCATCAGGGTGGACTTGCCCGAGCCGGAGGCCCCGGTCACACCGACGAGCCGCCCGCGGGCGATCGACAGCGTCACATCCCGCAAGGCAGCGACCTCGACCTCGCCAAAGGTATAGACCTTGCTCAGGCCCGCTGTTTCGATGAAACCGTCAGTGCCGGTGCTCAAGGAGGAACCTCCGCAATCCTTCCAAGTCGTCCGTGTTGATCAAATCGACCCCGGCCGTGAGGAGTTCCCGCCACACCGCCGCGCGGCCGGACCCGGGCTGATCGGGCGTCGCCCAGAACCGTACCCGCCGGCCCTTGGCATGGGCCTTCGCGACAATGCCTGCGAGCTTTGCACGTTCTTCGGCCGGCATGGCCCCGTTGCCCTGCCAAGTGAAGTGCCTGCCCCAATGGTCGCTGATCAGGGGAATGACATCCGCCGGGACCTCGGAATCGAGGTCGGTCAGGCGGCCATCATACCCGGCGTAGCGAACCTGCTGCGATCGGATCTGCTCCAGCGAGCGATTGCCTGATACGATCACGAGCACCGCCCCCTCCTTGCGACCGGCCGGACCGAAGGTCGTGAGCATGTCGGCGTACTGGGCCAGAATCTCATGCAACCTCCGCCAAGTCGGTTCGGCGGCGGATTTGACATCTACCAGCAGCATGAATCCCGGCCCACCTCGATATACCCGGCCCTCGTTCCTGCGGACCCGCTCCCGCAAAGGCTCCAAGTACAGCGCCTGCAAGGTTCTCTCCGGGCGGATCTCGTCGAGGTCGTGCGCCACGCAGAGTTGGTCGCCCACCAGGAAGATGTCCGCCTCCACACTCGTGAAGCCCTGTTCGAGGGCCTTGAACAGAGGCGGGTCATGCTGATAGTCGTTGTGGGCGTGCGCGCCGGGCACGGGCGTCACGCGGTCTTCCGACCCCGCCAGCAAGACCAACAACAGGCCGAAAACCGAGATTACTCCACGCATGTCATCTCCTGGACGCTGGACCTCCTGCCACCACACGAGCCGTTCTCGTGTGCCCTGGATTCCATACGATACCCCCCACCGCACGCTTCAACAAGTGGAACTCGGGGCCAAGCCGGCGACGGGCGCGGATTGTGCCGTGCCCGCGGTTTCCCGCAATAGACAGACCGGGATTGCACGTCTGTACCTGAGCCCCTACAATGGAGCGCTCACAGGTTCACAGTGCCAGAGGTTTCTCGTCCTTACAGAAGAGCAGATCGGAGTCTTCGATGAGCCGGACAATACTGCCGAGCACAAAGATCGCCACCATCCTCGTCACAATTCTCGTCTTCATGGTGTGCCCCGCGGGCTCCGCCGAGACCGTCATGGTCCCGATGCGGGACGGCGTCAAGCTGGCCACGGATATCCACGTGCCCGAGGGCGAAGGTCCTTGGCCGACCGTCCTCGTGATGACGCCGTACAGCCGAAAAGGCGCGGCCGGGTTCGCCGCCGAGACGAACCGGCGGGGGTACGCCCTGGTCGCACAGGACTTCCGCGGTCGATTCGATTCCGAAGGCGAGGACCATCCCGTCTTCCTCTCCTGCGGCTGGGGCGAGCATCAGGACGGCTACGATACCGTCGAGTGGATCGCCGCCCAGAAATGGTCCAACGGCAAGATCGGCGGCTGGGGGATCAGCGCCCCCGGCATCGCGCTGAACATGACGGCTCCCAGCGCCCCGCCGCACCTGACCTGCTGCTACGTCGGCGTGGCCTTCTCGAATATGTACTCCCAGGCCGCCTACCAGGGCGGGGCCTTCCGCAAGGGCCTGCTCGAAGATTGGCTCACGCAGAGCAAGTTCAGTCCCAAAAATCTGGAGGTCTTCCGGGCCCATCCGCGCTATGACGATTTCTGGAAGGCGCTCGATCCCGAGCGGGTCGCCGCGCAGGTGAACGTGCCCACGATGTTCCTGGGTGGCTGGTACGACATCTTCAGCGCCGGCACCCTCAACAGCTTCATGACGATCAGCCAGCAAGGGGGCGAGGGCGCCCGGGGCAAATGCCGGCTCGTGATGGAGCCGTATGGCCATGGCCGCTGCGACGATCTCGTCTTCCCCAATGCCAAACACCCGCAAGCAGCGGACCTGTGGAACTGGTTCGACGTCTGGCTCAAGAACGACGGCCAGGGACTCGACCAGATCCCGCCGGTGCAGTACTTTGTGATGGGCGACCCGGCCGATCCCAACACGCCGGGCAACAGATGGAAGACCGCCGATGACTGGCCGGTTCCCGCGCAGGTGGTGCCGGTCTATTTCCACACGGACAGCAAGCTCCGTCTCACCCCGCCCCAGGAGCTCTTCGGCTCGCTCGCCTTCAAGTACGATCCGAAGGACCCTATCCCCACGGTTGGCGGCGCGAACCTGACCGGGACCAAAGGCCCCAAGGACCAGCGTCCCGTCGAGGGGCGCTCGGACCAATTACTGTTCACCTCGCCCGCTCTGGACATGTACGTTGAGATCACCGGGCCCATTAAGGTCAAGCTCTGGGCCTCGTCGACGGCGCCGGACACCGACTTTACGGCCAAGATCTCCGACGTCTATCCGGACGGTCGGAGCATGATTGTCCTCGACGGCATCCTCCGTGCCGGTCACCGCCGCTCCAGTGAGAAGTCCGAGCCGATGGAGCCGGGCAAGATCTACGAGTTCGAGATCGATCTATGGTCCACCAGCCTGGTCATCAGCCCGGGCCACCGCGTCCGCATCGCTCTGTCCTCCAGCAACGCCCCGCGCTTCGAGCCTAATCCCAACACAGGCAACGCCTCAGGGCCAGATAGCAAGACGGAGATCGCCACAAACACGATCTACATGGACGCCAACCACCCGTCGCACATCCTCCTGCCGGTCGCCGGACACCAAGCCGCGAAGAACACCAAGAACTGATGATCGATCATCAATAGAGAAGGGTAAGACCCTCGTCTTCCGCTAACGAATCTGCGACCCTTCGCAGATTCAGACAAGAGCCTTACCCTTGGCGAGCCTCGAATGGCCCGGGTCAAGTGATCGAGGAAGAGGACAGCCGGACCGGTCGATTAGACGTAGCCCTGCTGTACCATGGCGTCGGCGACCTTGACGAAGCCGGCGATGTTGGCGCCCTTCACGTAATCGACGAACCCATTCTCACGGCCATACTTGACGCAGTTCTCGTGGATGGAATGCATGATCGTCCGGAGTTGGGCATCGACATCCTCGCGCGAGCGCCGCATGCAGCCGGCGTTCTGATTCATTTCGAGACCGGAGACCGCGACGCCGCCGGCATTGGCCGCCTTGCCCGGCCCGTACAGGATCTTGGCCTCGAGGAAGACCTCGACCGCGTCGGCGTGGCTGGGCATGTTGGCCCCTTCGCTGACGCAGTAGCAGCCGTTCTTGATCAACTGGCGGGCATCGTCTTCTTCGATCTCGTTCTGGGTCGCACTGGGGAACGCCAGGTCACACGGGACTCCCCACGGCCGCTTGCCGGCCAGGTACTGGGCGCCCTTGAAGTGGCTGGCGTACTCGCTGATCCGCCCGCGACGGACGTTCTTGAGTTCCATGACCCACGCGAGTTTCTCCGCGTTGATCCCGCCCATATCGACGATGGTGCCGTTCGAGTCCGACAGGGTGACGACCTTGGCGCCCAGTGTATTGAGCTTCTCGACGGTGTATTGGGCGACATTGCCGGAGCCCGAAACCGTGGCGGTCTTGCCTTTGACGCTCTCGCCGCGGGTACCCAGCATGTCTTCCGCGAAGTACACGGCACCGTACCCGGTCGCCTCGGGGCGCAGGTTCGAGCCGCCCCAGTTGAGGCTCTTGCCGGTCAGGGCGCCGTCGAAGCGGCGAGTCAGTTTGCGGTACTGGCCGAAAAGGAAGCCGATCTCGCGGCCGCCGACGCCGATGTCCCCGGCCGGGACGTCGATCTCGGAGCCGATGTGCCGGAACAGACAGGACATGAACGACTGGCAGAACCGCATGACTTCATTGTCGCTGCGGCCCTTGGGGTCGAAGTCGGACCCGCCCTTGCCACCGCCCAACATCAGCGTGGTCAGGCTGTTCTTGAAGACCTGCTCGAAGGCCAGGAACTTCAGCACGCCGAGATTGACCGACGGATGGAAGCGCAGGCCGCCCTTGTAGGGGCCGATCAGGCTGCTCATCTGGATGCGGTAGCCCCGATTGACCTGGACCTCGCCGTTATCGTCGGCCCAGACCACGCGGAACTGGTAGACATTCTCGGGGACGACGAGCCGTTCGAGGACCTTGGCCTCGCGGTAGGCCCGCGTGCTCTGCACCAGAGGCATGACCGATCGAGCAACCTCCCGCACGGCCTGGTGGAATTCCACCTCGCCGGGCGATTGCGTGACGACGCGTGCCATGAAGGCGTCGACCTGGGATTCGAGGGACGATTCATCGGTGGTTCGCGACACTGCAACAGTCATACGTTCTCCTCTTGGTTCTAAAGGGTTCGGTTTTCGTGGGATTCCACACCGCGCGGATCAGCCGTGGCTACCGAGCGTATCTTACTGCCGTCTTTCGCAGATCCGCTGGATCGAATCCAGGTAGTGCTTTAGCAGCCAGAACTTCTCCAGAAACTCCGGCCATCCACAGGCCGGGGCAAAATGCTCCGCCGCCTCGGGGACGATCATGCCGTTGGCGGTCACGACTCGCCGGAACTCGCCCCACATCTCGGCCCAAACCTGGTTGGCGTCCTGCGAGACGGATCCGGCGACCTTCAGAAGATGATCCAGTTCCACCAGGGGCGTGAACGGCAGCATCGTGGGCTGTTCGGCGGGCGCCTCGGTGGAACGTCTCTTCCTTCTCGGTCCGGCGGCCATGACAAGCTCCGTTCTTGAACAACCCTGTCGGGCGACGTGCGCGCCGCGCGACGCACACGGGCAAATCCATCAGGCAATCCGCATTGTAGTCGGGAACGTCGATATCCGATTCCCCACCAAAAAACGCACATATACCACACTTGATATGTGGATTGTGTACCACACATAATACGCATATATATGCAACCGTCTATTGGCATGGCGCACTGGGGCGGACAGAGGTGCTTTATCATATCTGCTTTTCATACAAGCGTTTACGTGCGATTGCATTGGAAGGCACAAAAAAGCTTGCATCTGGATGCCATTTTCCGGATCATGAGAATGATATCGTTGTCTCCTGGAATCGATGTGCATTAAATGGGTAATCAGCATGGACAAGATTCCGACGCGTGACCAACTGCTCAAACAAGTGGCGGTCCTGCAGAAGCGTCTGGCTGCCGTGGAGACCGTCGCGGGCAGACAATCGCAGTCCGAACTCGAACTCGCTCTGCGCGAGCGGATCAAGGAACTCGACTGCCTCTACACGATCTCGACTCTGCGAGAGATGTATCTCCATTCTCCGGACCGCTTCCTGCAGAGCGTGGTCGATTGTCTGCCGAGGAGTTGGCAATTTCCGGAACATGCCTGCGCGAGGATCGCCTACGCGGACGGGCAGTACGTCACCGAGCGCTTCGCTGAGGGCAAGTGGCGTATGGCCGCCGACATCGTGACCGACGGGCGCGTGGCCGGCGTCGTCGAGGTCTTTTATCACAGCGGCGTGCCGACATCGGCCACGGGGCCCTTCCTCAAAGAGGAATACGCCCTGATCCGCGCGGTGGCCGAACGCCTTGGGGGCGTCCTGATGCACATGAAGACCCTCGCGGATCTCCAGGAGGCGCATGGGGCAATTCAGCAGGAGCACCAGGCCCTGCAGGAGGCCAACATCGCCCTCCGCGCGGTCCTGTCGCGCCTGGAAGAGGAGAAACGCGAGATCAAGGCCTCGGTCGCCGCCAACATCCAGAAGGTGATCATGCCCATCGTCTTTGAACTGGAACTCGAGGTTACCGGTCGCCAGCGCTCTTACGCAACGCTGCTGCGGCGGAACCTGCAGGAGATCACCTCCCCCTTCCTGAGCCAGATCGCGCGGGACCACGTGCAGTTGTCGCCGGTGGAGATCGCCATCAGCACGATGATCCGCAACGGCCTTTCGACAAAGGAGATCGCTCAATTGC
>Ga0209163_1002976_pt1 | contig 13185 bp, 11 predicted proteins | sample MTBAKSrepl2MetaG_FD_187457 | JGI IMG/M metagenome (GOLD analysis project Ga0209163, IMG submission 187457) | Enrichment culture microbial communities om Arthur Kill intertidal strait, New Jersey, USA, that are MTBE-degrading - MTBE-AKS2 (Arthur... | ecosystem: Environmental > Aquatic > Marine >...
TATAGTTTATAGAAAAAAATTGAAGATGAAAATGAAAAACCATTTAAAGAAGACTCCCTTTAATCCCAAATCAACCGGAGTGAAGCCTTATCCGCAAAAAGAGATAATGCCTTCATTTTTGGCCCCGGATCCAATAATATATAACGGGAAAGAAATTACAATCCCGGAATCGATAATAGATTAACATTAGTGTTCCAAAAATATTATTAGCGTGTTGTACTTTATTTATTCTCCTGTTAGTCTTTTTTTTTATAAATATTTTCATTAGCTTTAGACGTTTGTAAATCAAATGATTATGAAAAATTTTACAATTTTAATTACTTTTATTGCAATTATTTCAGCATGTTCTCCTACCAGTTACAATAACAGATAAACCGAAACATGGATGCATTTTATAAATGAAAACGATGGAAGTAAGTGAATTTAAAAAGCTATTCAAAACAACTAATTTAAAAAAGATTGGTAACGATAGATTAATGGAAGTGGCATATCACGAGGCTGGCCATGTATTGATAAACTTATTGTATGGACTACCCGGCACGCGAACCACTATAATACCAGACAGTGAAAATAATTCCGCTGGTAGTGTTAAACATAGCTGGCAACAATCAGGCGATTATGATTTTACCAATTACATATTTGGCTATTGTTTAGATAATGATATTGAAGAATGGGATCGACAGAAGGAAATTGATTATCTGGTTATAACTCAAATGGCCGGGATAATTGGCGGAGCGTTTTATTCCGGGATTTATGACTGGAAAGTGGCCGCAAATGATTTTAACCAGATATTGGATATTTTTATGGATTATATGATTTTTGATATCCCGGACTTACAACCGTATTGGGATAAAACATTTGATATGATTCAAACAAACATTAACCAATTAGAAAAGATTGCCGGGGATTTATATAAATATAAAACACTGGATGCGGAATATTTTGAAACCATAGTCCTTTAAAAAAGGTATATTTTTGAGATTTTTCCAGAACAATGGATTGTACAGAATCTGCGCAAAACGGACACCTATTCTTGTTCAAAGCGGACACCAATTCCTGAGTAAAGCGGATGAGCAAATTCATTGAGAAGGTATTATGATAAGTCTTATCTGTCCTGTCCTGAGAAGAAAACTTAAAACAAATTGGCTCATCCTGAATAGAGCTCAAATTTGAGCTGAAGTTGATAATCAAATCAATAGCTTTCTTTTCTATTAAAACCTGAATATCTCTTATTACATCTGCATGTCTTTTTTCTGTTGCTTCCGCAATTCGTTTATGTGCTATTGTACCTCTACCCTTCCCTCTTTTTAATTTTATAATACGGTTTGAAACCGTATTTAAAATATTACTCACTGTATCAATTAATTGTTGGGATTAATCTTGTCTTGCCCAATCATAATAAAGAGGAGACGTGTTTTCCTCACTGAAAAAATCTGCCTGGTGACTTTTAACCTCTAAATACAGTATGATCTTACAAACTTTAAGATAAAATATTCGTAAAATGATATGAAAATATTCATACTTATTTTTTTATTATTGTTTTAGGAGTTGCTAACACTGCTCAGCAGTTAGTTGCCGGCTTCGGGAGTACGCATACAGCCGGAAGTTATTATATTGATGACTGGACCCTTGGGAAACCTGCAAATGAAACCTTAACCGGTTTCAACAACATTTTAACACAGGGCATGCACAAGGTAAATTTTGTAGTGATCCGGATAGAAGAAATACTTATCCATGGATTGGAAGTTAAGGTTTATCCTAATCCCACAAGTGAATTTCTGATAATAGAAGTGAGCCAACAGGAAAATGAATACTTAGTATATGAACTTTCCGATATTACAGGCCGTAAAATAGTTCTGAAGGAAATGTAATCCAACAGGGAAGAAATTGACATAGCAATTATGTATCAGGTATTTATTTACTGCGCTTATTTACCTCAAATACAGAATACACGAAAGTTTGTAAAATCATAAAAAAGTAAACCGATGAAAAAATTTACCATTACACTATCAATTTTTCTATTTGCCATGACTATAATGGCACAGATCTCGGTTCCGAATGCTTTTAGTTATCAGGCAGTTGTGCGTAACAATACCGGTGAGATAGTGGACAACCAGGCTGTAAAATTTAAATTCAGCATTCTTCAGAACTCTGAGACAGATACCGCAGTTTATATTGAAACTCAAAATGTTACTACCAATGATTTTGGACTGGTGAATTTAGTCATCGGCAGGGGTACTCCTGTTTTGGGGATGTTTGACTCAGGGAGTTGGGGTCTTAAAAGACATTTTTTAAAAGTTGAGCTGGATGTTTCCGGTGGGTCAACATTTTCTCATTTAGGTACTATGGAACTAATGTCAGTGCCTTATGCATTTCATGCAAAAACGGCAGAAACGGTAGTTTGTATTGATGCATTAGAAGCACAAATCGAAGAGCTGCAATTAGCAACAGGTATAAAAATAAAAGACTATGATGGTAATGTTTACAGAACCGTAATCATAGGCAATCAGGCATGGATGGCCGAAAATTTAAAAACCACGAAATATAAGGATGGATCTTCTATATCTGATATTACTGACAATAAAGAATGGAACAATTTAACAAACGGCGCCTATTGCTGGTATAATAATGATGTTGAAAATAAGAATACCTATGGCGCTTTGTATAATTGGCACGCGGTTAATACCGGTAAACTTTGTCCGGAAGGATGGCATGTGCCATTAGATTCCGAGTGGATATTATTAATCGATTATTTGACATCAGGTATACATGATGGAACGGATTATTATGGTTTTACACCCCTTCCGGGTGGCGGTCGCAGAGATGATGGGACATTTTTCGATATGGGAAATTACGGCTATTGGTGGAATGCTACCGAAGTTTTCCCGTATAGTTGGGAGGGTCCACAATTTGACAGCCTTGATGACAGTCAATATAACGAGTTGTTTGGCTTTTCTGTTCGTTGCCTGAAGAATTAAAACATTTTTCCAATTAGACAATATCCTTATAACTTGAATACAGAATATTCAACATATTTGCTTATAGAACATTAATAGCTTAGTGATACTGTTTTAAAACCGGCAAGTGGTACCGTCTCATACCGGCGCTGAAATGGAGAAAACGAAAATGCAATTCGCACGCAGGTTTGGTGTACGTTGATTGCTTAACTATTGTTGACAGTCATTCAGAAAATTGCAAAAACAAAAAAAGCTTTTTCAGTTGTTGCTTCACTGGTAAGGATACACCTGATCAGCATGTTTGAAATGGGTGAACTGCTTCGAAGCACAAACCGGGGTTATAAGGTACAAATTTTTAAACCACCGGGACAGTTGAAATTAATGCTATAAAAGAGGAGGGTCTGTTTTGAAAATAAAAAAAGATTGCCCATAAAATGGGCGTTAGAGATAATAAAATTTAATAATCCCGACTTTAGTTGGATAATAGTGATAATAAATGGCTTATTGAAACATTTGGTATTATATCTCGTAAATGATTTTATCATCGATAATAAAGGATAAGGAGGACTAATAATGATTGGAATGGATTTCATTAGTTTTCTGATTTTACTTGTAATCAGTGCAATTGTTTCAGCCCTGTTGCATTACGTTTGTAAGTTTTACATCCGACCGGGATTGGTTTCATTCCTTTCCAAAGTTGTATTTGGCTGGATAGGAGCTTGGCTTGGAACACCTGTTTTTGGACGGTGGTTTAGTGGGGTATGTTATGAAGATATCTTCATCATATCTGCTATTCTGGGATCTCTGGCAGTAATGGTACTATTGGTTGATCTTGTAAAAACTACTAAAGTTATTACTACGCCGGAAGAAAAATAATAAAACGTGATTTAATGCTTATGGGGAAATATATTATTTTAAAGAATTTTTAAATCCTATAAGTTTATTCTTTGCAATTTTTAATCCAGTGATTTCTTTCATGCGATTGCCGTGAGTATATTCTAAGGATATTTAGTTAGAATAAAAGACTTTAGTTAATTTTGATATATGTTCACTATTCAAACCAAACTTGAACTGAAAGAAGGGAATCCGGGAGCATACAGAGAGGTTTTCCGTATACTTTATCCGCGCCTGAAAGGATATTGCAGACTTTTCATTACAAATAAAGATGTAGTTGAGGATATTATCCAGGAAAGTTATTTGGTTTTATGGGAACATCGAAATTCAATAGATGTATACAAGAGAAAAATAGAAAAAGTCGAAGGTTAAAAAACCAGCAGTGCAGCAACACCGCCGGCTTGTTACTTACCATCGGCAAACGGTAAATAAATTTATAAACTAAACAGAGCAAAATTATGAAGAAAATCCGAATTACAAGAGGGAAAATTCCTTCTTTTGGGAACAAATGTATTAGGATTATGAAACTAACATTATTGTTCTTGACAATCGGGCTGCTGCAGGTTTCTGGTAGTGTTTACAGCCAGAACACAAAGCTGACTCTTAAAGTAAGAGATTCAAAGGTGTCCGAAATCCTTGATGCGATTGAAAATCAATCAGAGTTCAGGTTTGCCTACAGCCCAGGTTACATCGATCTCGAACGAATACTGTCTGTGGATGTAAAGGAAAAAACATTAGAACAATGTCTTCAGATTATCTTTAATGAAACGGATGTAAAATATGAAATCCTTGACAGGCATATTTTGTTATTTCCAGATGCTATGGATAGAGGTTCTGGCAATATGGTGGCCCACTCTCATTTTGAAATTTCACAACAGCGAACTGTTTCTGGAAAGGTAACAGATCAGGTAGATCAACCCTTACCAGGTGTAAGTATAATTGTTAAAGGCACCATCCAAGGTACAGTTTCAAATGCGGATGGTGAATATTCGCTTAGCAATATACCTGATAATGCAATCCTTGTGTTTTCATTTGTCGGAATGAGAACCCAGGAATTGGAGGTAGGAGATCAAACAAGTCTAAATGTGAAAATGGAGGAAGAAACGATTGGGCTTGAAGAGGTTGTTGCTATTGGGTATGGAACAATGAAAAAAGCGAACTTAACCGGTTCTGTGGCTGCAGTATCAGGTGAGGAGATTGAAAACAGATCTCTACCAAATGTAGGGGAAGTTTTAAGGGGAGTTTCGCCCAACCTGAATATTAATTTGACAGGTTATGGAGGTGAGCCTGGTTCCTCAAGAAGCTGGAATATTCGTGGAATAGGCTCGATTACTGGAAATTATTCCCCCTTGATTTTAGTAGACGGAGTGGAAACTAATATAAATCAACTTGATCCGCAGGATATCGAAAGCGTTTCCATTCTTAAAGATGCTTCTGCATCGGCTATTTATGGTTCACGTGCACCTTTCGGAGTTGTTTTAATAACTACAAAGACAGGGACCGAGGGAGAAATACATCTTGAGTATAACAATAATCTTTCATTTGACAGATTGTTAGGCGTAAGTCATATGTATAATTCAGTTATTTATGCTACCGCATTGAACCAGGTCGCTGCGAATTCAGGAAGCGCCCCGGTGTTCTCGGATACCCAGATTGAAAGGATGAAAGAGTTCATGGCAGGTACCTTAAAAGAGGAATATGATCCGAATAGACCTGCACATTCCATATGGCAGACCCGACAAACGGGAAATGCAAATTATGACTGGCCATATGAATATTTAAAGAATTTTAAATTCGACCAGGCTCACAATGTTAATATAAGAGGGGGAGATGAAAGAAATAAGTATTACATTTCATTAGGTTATTATGATGAGGACGGTTTTTATGCTGTTGGATATGACGATTACAGAAGATATAACGCTTTGGCAAATTTCACCACAAAAATTACTGACTGGCTTAAAGCTGACTTCAATACAAAATACGCGAACTCTCATACAGATCATCCTCTGGGAATAACCACAGTAGAGAGAAGATATTTCTGGACGAATTTTTATATTTTTGGTCCGAATGTAGCTAAGTATAATCTGGATGGAAGTTATTCAAATCCTATGTACCGATCGATTGAAAGTTCAGGCAGAGATATAACGAATACCAATGATTTCCTAATATCACTTAAAACTGAATTAGAGCCAATAAAAGATTGGAAAACTAATATTTCATTTAATTATAATTTCATTGGGAGGAATACGACCGTAAACCCAAAACCTATACCGGTTGTACTTCAGGATGGTAATATAGGTAATGTGGGTAAACCAAACACGGCGTATGAAGATAATTTTGACAATTCTACTTATGCTTTATTTAACGTGGTCACTTCGTATGAAAAAAACATGGGTAATCATTATTTTAAAGCATTGGCCGGTTATGAACAGGAAAAAAAATTTTATACATGGCTATATGCAAGAGGAGATAATTTGATTACTGAAGAAGTACCTTCAATAAGCACCTCACTTGGTACAAAAACAGTGGATGATACTAAGTGGGAGTGGGCTACCCAGGGCATTTTTGGCCGTTTAAATTATAATTATAAGGAAAAATACCTGCTGGAATTCAGCGCTCGTTACAATGGCTCTTCAAGGTTTGCTCCTAAGATAAGGTGGGGATTTTTCCCGTCCGGTTCAGCAGGATACCAGATTTCAAAGGAAAATTTCTGGCAACCTATTGAATCTTATATTAACAATTTAAAAATAAGAGCATCTTATGGATCGCTCGGGAACCAGAACGTAGCAAACTATTTGTATATCCCGGTTATTAATGTCGTAAACGAGACACCATATATTATAGGTGGAGAAAGACCTGTTTATGCCCAAACTCCTGGGATACTCGGCGCAGACCTAACATGGGAAACTATCACAACTTTAAATTTTGGCATCGATGCTGGATTCCTTAAGAATCGTTTAACCCTGAGTTTTGATCAGTTTATCAGGAAAACTTCCAATATGTTTGGTCCTCAGGGTACATTACCCTATACTCTTGGAACAGGTACACCGAAGGCTAACAATGCTGAGATGGAAACTAAAGGTTTTGAATTGATTTTGGGATGGAAAGACAGACTTTCCAATGATTTTACCTATGATGTACAATTTAATCTGGGAGACTATCATTCTACCATCCTTAAGTATAAAAATGACAACGGAATTATTTCCGATTGGTATGTAGGCAAACAAGTTGGTGAAATATGGGGATATGTCACTGAAGGGATTATTCAAACCCAGGCACAGGCAGATCAAATGCCTGATCAGACTGCAATTTATCCAAATTGGGGTCCTGGTGATATTCAATACAAGGACATCAATGGAGATGGCAAGATCACCAGTGGAGCTGGAACACTGACCGATCATGGGGATAAGAAAATTATAGGGAACAGTACTCCTCGTTATAATATTGGCATTTCAGGAGGATTTAACTGGAAAAGTATTGATTTTAATATGCAATGGATGGGTCTGGGTAGGCATGACTGGTTCCCTCCCGTGTATAGCGGTACATTCTGGGGGCTGAGTTATACCTATTTGAATACTGCTATATTAAAAGGTTCACCGGTCTTGGATTATTGGAGGCCTGCTGATGAAACTAATATGCTTGGGCCAAATACAGATGCTTATCTGCCAAAACCATATGGAAATAACAATGCGCTTAGAAAGAACAGAGAAACGCAATCAAAGTATCTTCTTAATGCTGCTTATTTACGCTTAAAGCATGTACAGTTGGGATATACGCTACCATCAAGTATTACAAAATTAATTTTTATTCAAACAGCCAGGGTTTTTATAACTGGAGAAAACTTGATTACAATACAAAATATTCCGAGATCTATTGATCCTGAACAGGCTATTGATATTTCCGGAAGCTATACAAGTCAAGGAGCGTATTACCCCATGGCAAAAACAGTTTCAATTGGAGTAAACTTAACATTCTAAAAAATCTATTGATTATGAAAAAGTTAAATAATATAATAAGCATTTTTGTATTGATTCTAATGTTCAGTGGATGTAATAAGGATTTTTTGGACCTAAACCCGTTGGATAAAGTAGGAGAGACAGATTTTTTCAAAAGTCCCAATGATCTTAAAATTTATTTAAACCAGTTTTACAATTTTTATGTTTCGGGGGAATATGGATCTGACATAGGTACTGATAATGCGATTTATAAAACCGTTAGTACATGGTTGGACGGACAAAATACTCTGGATGAGGCTGGTTCTCCTGATTTTGGCCCGGTAAGAAGAATTAATTATTTCTTTGATAATTACAAAAGTGTTGAAGCAAATGCCAATTTTTCTGAATACAAGCAATATGTGGGTGAAGCTTATTTTTTCAAGGCAAGCATATATTTTAACCTGTTACAAAATTACGGGAATATTCAGTGGTATAATTCTGTTCTTTCGACGGATTCTCCAGAATTGTATAATAATAGAGATCCAAGAAATATCCTAGCAGATAATATTATTGCATGTCTGGATACTGCAGCTTTGTATCTGACAGCAGACAGAACTGACGGCGCTTCCCGTTTAAATAAATGGATGGCGCTCCATTTACAAAGTTCGGTGGCCCTTTATGAAGGTACCTGGGAAAAATATCATAATGGCGATCCGTTCGGAGTAAGTAATCCCCAACCGGACAAATACTTTAATAAGGCTGTTGAGGCAGCAACTGCTATCATAAATTCCGATCTTTATGATATTTATTCAACCGGTAAACCTACAGAGGATTATTATGACCTTTTTGCTACTCTACGGACCTATGCTCAGAATTCGGAAGTTTTATTTTGGAAGGAATATAATAATGAACTTGGGAAAGGAGAAACAGTTTTCAGAAGACAACGGAATTATGGTCAATTTACCCCTTATGACCATACATTCACAAAAGAACTTGCAGATGCCTACCTGTGTACTGATGGTCAGCCTATATCCGTGAGCCCTCAATTTAAAGGTTATGGTTCATTGATCCTTGAAGCGCAAAACCGGGATCCCCGGTTTTATCAAACCATATCTGTCCCTGACCAGCCATGGATTATTCATGCAGATGGTTCGATAACCTATTTTACGGAACTTTATGATAATCTTAATACAGGAGAAGCCTATAATGCTTCATGTGGTTATTGTATGAGAAAAGGTTATGATGCACGGGAAATTTACCATGTACCCCAATACGGTGAAGAACCGGGTATTATCTTTCGATATGGCGCTGTCCTGCTCAACTTTGCTGAGGCTAAAGCGGAATTAGGTTCTATCACTCAAGCTGATTTAGATCTCTCCATTAACAAGCTAAGAGACAGGGTAGCTATGCCACATCTGGAACTGTCCAACATAACAACCGATCCAAACTGGGATTTTCCGATCTTGTCCCCAGTAATCAACGAAATAAGACGTGAAAGAAGGGTTGAACTTGCATCCGAAGGATTTAGACATATGGATATCTGCCGCTGGGCAGCAGCCGATGAGCTGATCGTAGGGAAAAGACCAAAAGGTTTCAAAGCCTCTCAGCTCGCAAATAATCCCTTTTCTGTTGATGCAAACGGATTTCTTGATCCTTACGCGTATGAAGTACCTTCCGGTTATGGCTTTCATATTGGGCGGGATTATCTGAATGCAATTTCTAAAAGTGCACTGGTTCTGAATCCAAATCTGACTCAGAATCCTGGCTGGGAATGATATTTCCAAGGGATTATTAAAAATTAAGTAGATTAATTTCAACCTGTCATTTTTTGATAACAAATGACAGGTTAATTATAACTTTGAAAAACTTAAATATTTATTAGGCATAAAATTATTGAAATTTAATTAATTAAAGTTTGATTAACTTGTTTGGAAGGACAGCACTAAATTATTATATGTTCAAATTATAGAAAAATTAAATAATATTTATTGTATTGGTCAATTTATCGAAAACATAAATTTTCCATATTGCTTTAATGATTAAAGATAATTTTCATATATGTATATTTATACTTTATAGAAGTTAAAATTATAAAATATGAAGCGAAAAAATTTTGTAAGCTATACTGCATTAGGAACTGCCGGAGCGGTAATGGCTTTATCGTCTCTCTCTTCTTTGCTGTTATCATGTAATGACAAAAACAGGCAAATTACATTGGCCCTGATCGGGTGCAGTGATAAGGGGATTGATTTTTTATCTGGTATTAAGGATATTGAGAATGTTGCGGTCAAATATATTTTCGATTTTGATAATAAGAAAATTAAAAAAGCCAGTGAGATCTTAAGTCCGGTTTTAGGTTATACTCCTAAAACGGCCCAGGACATGAGTATTGTTTTTGAAGACAGGGAGGTTGACGGAGTATTTATATTTCTGCCTGAACACTGGCGGGCACCGGCAACTATTCTGGCTTGTAATGCCAAAAAAGATATATATGTTAACTCTTTGCCATCACATAGTATCCGGGAAGGACGGTTGATGACAGAGACTGCCCGGAAGAAGAAAAGAGTTGTACAATGCGGATTTCCCTTGAGAAATTCTCCGGCTGTATTGTCTGCAAAAGAATTTATTGCAGAAGGTAATCTCGGCCAGGTTGTTCATGTTAAAATTTATGGATTACGGAGCATAAGCAATGGAAATTTAAAATACGGCAGTGAAGAAAAGGAAAGTGATCTGCAAAAAGTACCGGAAGATCTGAACTGGGATGGCTGGCTTGGTCCGGCTCCATACAGACCTTTCAGACGGGAGATCTATGATCCGGAGATTTCAATTAACCTTAATACTTGCTGGGATTTCCATTCCGGCTTAATGACCGGAACATCATACGGATTGGATCTTGCCAGGATGGTCACTGGCGATCCGGGTCATCCGCAATCTGTCTATGGTTACGGAAGCGGTACAGGCTGGCGCAGTGAATCAGGAATAGCAGAAAGGCAAGTCGTTACCTATGATTATGGAGATTTTACAATGGTATGCGAGTCCGGTAATGGATACAGATATATGCAAAAAACAGCCAGTCCTTTCAGGAACAAGGGAGAGGCGGATTCGCTGAATTGGCTGACCTGCCCTGAAAGGGTTGAGGTATATGGAGCTACAGGATTGATGTACCTGGATACTATTGAAGGCAGCTGGCAGGTTATAGGTAATAAAGGTAATATTCTTTCTCAGGAGACCGGCAAAAATCCAAATAAATTACACCTGCAAAATTTCATTGATTCTGTCAGAAACAGGAATTTACCGCAAAGTAATATTGAGCAGGGTCATTTAACAGCTGCCCTTGCTCACATGGGCAATATTGCCTGTCGTGTTGGTAACATGCAGTTGTTATTCGATGCAGAAAGTGAAACGTTTGAGAACAACGATATTGCCAATGAAATGTTGGAAACAAAATATCGTGATGGATATGAAAAGGATTAAAAAAGACAATAAAATGATTACATCAGAAAAATTTGGAGTAATAGATGAATATTATGCAATAGGGTTACCTGCGGCTTTAATCCGTGTATGTTTAAAATCAAATGAGAAGACAACATGACAAAAAATAATTCAATAAATCAGATCAGCGCAAATGATAAGGTAGTGCTTGGATTAATAGGTGCCGGCGGCAGAGGTACGACATTAATTCTTGGTTTTATGAATAACTGTCCGGGTGTTGAGGTAAAATATATCTGCGATGTTGACTCATCACGCGGAGGTCGAGCCATTAAAGAGCTGGGTGGGCATCAGGGCTATGAACCTTTGTGGGTTGAAGATATGCGCAAGGTTTTTGACGACCCCGATGTTAATGCCGTGATCATTGCTACTCCGGAACACTGGCATGCACTGGCCTTTATCTGGGCCTGCCAGGCCGGGAAAGATGTTTATATTGAAAAGAATCTTTCCCAGAGTATACCTGAGGGTATGAAAATGGTTGAGGCTGTCTGTAAGTATAATAATATTGTCCAGGTTGGTACCCAGAACAGAAACTCCGATTATGCATATTCTGCAAGAGATTATATAAAAGAAGGTAAATTGGGAAAGGTAGTCAGCGTAAAAAGTTATTGTCTCCTGGATGGTCATCTGCCATGGTCGTTGAAACCAGATTCTCCTGCACCTGAAACTCTGAACTGGGATATGTGGCTTGGTCCTGCACCGCTTGTTCCATACAATGTTTCCCGGCATAAGGCTTCTTATGACTGGTGGGAGTATTCACCAGGATTGCAAATGGCTATGGCTGCCCATGTTGTGGACATGATACGTTTGGTATTAAATGATCCTGATGATCCTGTTTCGGTTTATTGTGCCGGGGGCAGGGTATTATACGACGATCAAAGACCTATTCCTGATATGCAGGCAGTTACTTATGAATTTGCTGAATTTCCGATGACACTGGAATGCTCAAAATTTGGTAATTACATGGGAAAGTCAGGACCTGATGTACGGTTTGCTGATAAATTTCCTGACTGGGGATTGAACAGTACAAGAACTGAAATTTATGGTACGGAAGGAATGATGTTGATTGAAGTAATGGGCGGAGGTTACCAGGTAATAGGTGATAATGGAGAAGTGAAAGACCAGATGCATGGGTATTTTCCTGACGAGGCGCATCAAAAGGATTTTATCGACTGCGTGCGTACCAGGGAAACTCCCAGGGGAGATATTGTTCAGGGACATAAAAGTGCTACATTGATTCACCTGGCAAATCTGGCTTACCGTGTTGGAAATAAACAGTTATATTATGACGGCCGACAGGGAAAGATAACAAATTCAGATCTGGCCAATTCTATATCGGAAGGCAGTTACCGTGAACCATACACTATTCCTGAAACGATTTCATAAATTTTGTTATTGATCTGATAAAATTATTCTCTTATACTTGTGAAGCAGGATATATATTATAGCATCAGGATTGTAGCTATATTTTCTGTTGCTTTATTACCTGATTAGGGGAAACTATTAACCAATCAAACAAATATTTAGATTAGTTTGAGAGAATACAGGTCAGAGTTTTCAGGCACACTAACAAGTATGGCTATATTGATTTATGGGATTTTTAATATTTAAAGTTATTCTGTTTAAAGGGTATAATTCGCGGGGAGTCTACCTGTTTTCCTGATATAAATCCGGGAAATACGGAAATTATAGATCACAGGGTAATATGCCTGGCATTGCAAATTATCGAACAATGAATATTTAGCTTTTAAGTAAATTGTTATATGAGAAACATTGAAAATTTCAGAAAAAGATTATTGCGGGGAGGGATGGTAATTATTGGTCTTATAATCATTATGTTAGCCTATGAGCTGATCATTACGATTGGCCGTACACAAATTCAGATTAATATACGTCAAAACGAAGAGTTA
>Ga0209163_1002981_pt1 | contig 13152 bp, 12 predicted proteins | sample MTBAKSrepl2MetaG_FD_187457 | JGI IMG/M metagenome (GOLD analysis project Ga0209163, IMG submission 187457) | Enrichment culture microbial communities om Arthur Kill intertidal strait, New Jersey, USA, that are MTBE-degrading - MTBE-AKS2 (Arthur... | ecosystem: Environmental > Aquatic > Marine >...
CGTCGATTCCCTGGAGAAGGTGAGTCTCAAGACAATCCGGGAGATTATCGGTTGACGACGCGGATCCGATAGGGAGGCCGTACGGATGGACGCGACGATTCGCAAGGACCACGAACCGCCGGCCGCGGTGGCCCGGGGCTGGCGCTATCATCACCTCGGGATTCCCACCGATCAGCCCAGGGCGGGAGAGACGTATCTCGAGCACCTCGGGATGTACGTATCCGGTTTCGAAACCAGTCCTTATGGCATCGAGTGGATGCGTTTCGAGCCCGGCAGCCCGATCTCCGCACTGGTTCGGACCGTGCCCCACATCGCCTTCGAGGTCGACGATCTGGATGCGGAGATCGAGGGCAAGGAACTCCTGGGCGCGGTCAGTGAGCCCTCCGCAGGCGTTCGCGTCGCGATGTTCGTTGACAACGGCGCGCCCGTGGAACTGCTGGAGTTCCGAAACACGCCGCTTGAGTGGAGGAAGTGAGAATGGACGCCAGACGTTCGGGAACCGGAATGCATCCGCTGTTGGTGGTGACGATGCCCTTGTTGACGTTGGTCCTGTCTGCGACGAGTCTGGCGTCGCAGGCCGAGCCGGCGACTCTGCCCGAGGCGGCCTCGTGGCTCCAAGCGGAGTCACACCGGATCATTCGGGCCTCGCAGCGAACGATGTCCGACGGCACGGCGGCGTTTCCACCTCAGGTGGGCATTGGCTATGAGGCCTTCTGGCTGCGGGACTACGCCTACACGCTGGAAGGCTCTGTCGAAGCCTATTCTGATCGCGAGTTGCTCGATGCCTGCCGCCTGTTTGTGCGGAGCCTGCGGGCCGACGGGGCGGGCGTCGATTGCGTGAAGTTCGACGGAACGCCCATCTATATGCCGGGCTATGGGACAATGGGCGTCAATCCAGTCGCAGATGGATCGCAATTCACGGTCGCCGTCGTCTGGCACACGTATCGCAGGACGAAGGACGCCCAGCTCCTTCAGGAGTCTATCGAGCCGCTCGTGAAGGCGATGAACGTCGTGCCGCGCAATCCCGACACGCGCCTGGTCCACATCAAGCCGGGCGAACCCCAGGATCGATGTCCCTACGGCTTCACGGACACGGTCCGCAAGCAGGGCGACGAACTGTTCTGCTCGCTCCTGTACGTTCAGGCGAGCCGGCAACTCTCGGACCTACTGAAAGCCACTGAGCGTACGGCCGATGCCGAGACGTGGCGGCAGGAAGCAGACCGTGTGGCAGACAGCATTCGCAGCGTGTTCTGGGATGCGCGGGTCGGGCTGTTCCGCGCCGCCACCATCTGCTGCCGGGAGCACGATATTTGGGGCTCGGCGTTCGCGGTTTATCTTGGCGTGGCCGATCGCGAGCAGGCCAAGGCGGTCACGACGTATTTTCAGAAGAACCACGCCGGCCTCGTCCAGAATGGCCAGATTCGCCACCTGCCGCCGGGCGAGTATTGGGAGAAAGCTGGCCCGCGCGACACCTACCAGAATGGAGCCTTTTGGGCGACGCCGACCGGGTGGTTCGTGTATACTCTCGATCTCGTGGACCCCGCGTTGGCGGACCAAACGATCCTTGACTTGGTGAAGGATTTCCAGGCCGGCGGCGCCTGCGAATGGGTGTTCCGGGAGAAGCGTCAACTCCCCAACTACTTGGCCAGTGCGTCGCTGCCGCTGGCGGGCATCCGCGCGATGATCGAGCGCCGCCGTACACCTTAGGAAATGGTCCCTGTACAGTCAGAAGGTGCGGAAATGAAGCATATGGTGGGACAACTGGGGCCGGTACTGATTCTCGTCGTCGGCCTGTTTCTGCTGGCGGATCGGCTGGGGCCTGGCGCGGAACCGGAGGATGTGGTCGATCTGTTCGTCAATGCGGGGATCGAGTTTGCGACCAGTCCCGTCGAGGCCGAGCTGTTGGAGCAGCGCAAGATCGTCATCGGGACCGATATCAACGGGATCACGACGCAGCGGGTCATTCGGGCGTTGTTGCTCCTGGAGGCCCGGGACAGCCGCCGGCCCATCGAGCTGTACATCCGGACCGAAGGAGGTTGGATCGACGACGCCTTCAGCATCATCAACGTTATGCAGAACCTGAAGTCACCCGTCAACACGCACGCGATCGGCGGCACGCACTCCTCGGGTGCGATGATCCTTGCGGCCGGCACGGGCGTGCGGTATGCGTACCCGTACTCCTCGATCATGTTCCACGGCGGTTTGTGTGACGAAGACAGCGGTCGCGACGAGGATCGGATCGACAGCCAGCGGCTGGCCGCCTTCTGGGAACAGCGTGCCCGGCTCCCCTCTGAGTGGCTCCACAGCCGTGAGGAGAAGACATGTTTCCTGGGAGCGGAGGAGGCCCTGAAACTGGGACTCGTGGATCAGATCCTCACCGCCAGACCCAACCCCGACGGACAGCCCTCCGTCATCGGCAAGTAGCATCCTCGTGCGAGCGGTCGGCTCTCATGCATCGCCAAAAGCCCTTTGGCTTCAACGCGGATACATGTTACGATGGCTCTGGAAGTCGGCGGCGAAGCGGTTGCTGGCGAATCGCCCTTGGGCAAATGATGAAAGGGGAATCATGATGCGCGCATCTGTGACCAAGGCACTCTATGGTTTGCTGCTGATCTGTCTGTCGGCGAGTCCGTCGCGGGCCTGTACATGCTTCTGTCTCAACACGCCGGATGGTCCGGTCTTCGGATCTAACCTCGATCTGTTCTTCCCCGCAGATGGGCTCGTGTTCGTCAATCAACGCGGGATCGCGAAAGAGGGGTTTCCGTCGCAGGCGGGTACGACGGGAAGAACGGTCAAGTGGGTTTCCAAATATGGCAGTGTGACATTCAACTTGGCCGGGCGCGAGTGGGCGTTCGGTGGCATGAACGAGGCCGGTCTGGCTATTGGCACGATGGAACTGCTGAAATCGGAGTTCCCGGAGCGCGACGAACGACCGGGTCTTCCCATCGGCCTATGGGCGCAGTACGTCCTGGACACCTGCGGGAATATCGAGGAAGCCATCCAGGTCGACGCGAAGGTGCGCATCGAGGACTCCGCTGGCCCGGAACACTTTCTGATCGCGGACGCCGAGGGCAATTGTGCCGCGATCGAGTGGCTGGACGGGAAGTTCGTGTGTTATACCGGCGAGAAGTTGCCGGTCAAGGCTATGTCGAACATGGCCTATGGCCGCGCGCTGGCCGCTTTCGAACGGGGCGGGCCGCGCTGGTGGTGGTCGAACCCGGGCCGGTCGGCCGAGCGCTTCGCGGACGCGCACGCCCGCAGCAAGAGCTACGACGTGGACCGCGACCCCGACGCGGTCAAGTACGCCTTCGGGACGCTGGTCGATGTGGTCGCCGCGCCGCACACGAAATGGTGCATCGTATATGACATCGCCAAGCGAGAAATATGGTATGGGACCGCGGTCAGCAAACCGGTGAAACACATCTCATTTGCGAACCTGGATTTCTCCTGCGAGGGTCCCTTGCTGATGCTGGACGTGAACGCCGCCCTTGAGGGCGATGTGGAGCGGTCCTTCATCGACTACGATCCTGACGTGAACCTGAAGATCTTGCGCACGCTCTGCGCCCGCTACAACATCAGGCTCTCGGAGGAAGAGGCCATTGCCGTCTTGCGTCACGTTGACAGCTTCAAGTGCGCTCACCGAAGTCACTGAGTTGCCGTCGATGCCGACGGGGCCGAGGGCTCTGCCGGCAGACCGGAGGCGAGCCGGATCGAGGCAATCGCCTGGCGGTAGTCCGGGTCGCTCAGGCTCCAGGATCGTGGATCGTTGACCAGGACCTGCATCGGATTGGGACCGTCGCCCCCTCGTCGACCGCTGCCCATGCCGGCCCAGGTCATCCACCAAGTCCAGCCGGGCTGGGCATTGAGGACTTCGATAGTGGGTGCCCGTCCCACCTCCGCCAAGGCCAGCGGCTTGCCCGCCGCCACCTTGAGCAGATCGTCGTAATACGACTGCTTGAACTCGCCGTATACGTCCAGTGACGCAATGTCGAAATACTCGGGACCGGGGTAATAATCCGCGAATTGCCGATCCTCCCGCTCGGGCCGGTCCACGCTCCAGACCCAGACCAGGTTCGTGAGCTTGTGATGGTTGACGTACCGGTCGAAGATCTGGCGATAGAGCCGGGCGGTGCTGTACTCGCCGCGCCGGCCGCCCCACCAGAACCAGTCGCCGTTCATCTCGTGGTAGGGCCGCCAGAGCACCGGGACCCTCGCGTCCTGCAATTGCTTGAGGAAACCCGCTACGGCGTCGACCTGGGCGCACCACCGCGTGTGCAACTCCGTGCCGGGGGTCAGCACGTCCTTGAACTGCTCGTCTGTCAGTCTGCCCTGGACGCTGGCGAGTTTCTGGGGGACGGGCGCCGGCTGCGTCTCAGGGGGCTGCTGCCCACGCGGGCGCCTGGGGGGCATGAAGGTGACCGGCTCATCCGCCGTTGGCGGGACCGCGTGCCAGCAGATCGTGATGATCGCGCCCATCGCATACTGCCGCTTGCACTCGGCCACGATGTCCGGCCGGGCCAGGTACGAATCCTGGTTTCCCTCCTTCGCGAAGCCCCAATCCTGGCCATAGACCGCCGGCACCTTGCCCCAGTTCTGCGCCGCACGCTGGGTGTACGTGTCCTTCGTATTGGGGAAGTTGTGCTGGCCGGTCAGTGTGTGCGTGCCGGAGATGCTGTAGATAAACTTGAGCAGTTCCACCGCCTCCGGCGACGCCTTCGGTGTCACCGGCTTGACGCTGCCCTCCGAGCCCAGGACCAGGGAAGTCCCGATCCAGAGCAGTCCGATGAACAATCCGAGGACCATCCGCCACTGCCTCATGAGACACGCTCCTTTCCTCTGAAGACCGATGGCACACGATCTGCCTTCAGCCATAGAGACTACCGCCGGTCGTCCGGCTGTCAAGGAAGGGCCATGGAGATTGCGGCTTTTGCTGATTCGCCCAACCTATCGACCTGACGTACTGTAGTTTCAATAGCCGATGTGGTGTGTTCTTTGGACAACAAGGGAGACAATAGGAAAGGTGAACGACGATGGCCAAGTATGGACCCAAAGCAGAGGAAGAAGTCGGCAAGGCGGTGCACGAGCAGAAGAAGGGGACGCTCAAAAGCGGCCGTTCCGGCAAGAAGGTCAAGAGCCGCAAACAGGCTATCGCGATCGGCCTGTCGCAGGCCCGGCGCGAAGGCGGCAAGGTCCCGCCGAAGAAATCGTCATCGCGGAACAAATAGCGTTCAGGTACCCGAAATCCGGCGGGGCGTCCGCTCGAGCGTCAGAATAGGCCGGGCGTTCTTACGGGCGAGCTTTTCGAGCAGGGTCTTGAGGCGGCTGCTGTTGGAGCCCGCCTGTCCAGAAGCCAGTCATAATCAGCGTCGGCCCCGGCTTGATTTCGGAGCCGGGATCTGCTACAATGAGAATATGAGAGTCGTCACAGGAAAAGTAGTTGCCGGCCGGATTGTGGTGGAAGGTGAGCCTCTGGAAGAGGGGTGCACCGTGATGGTGCTTGCGCCGGAGTTGGAGGAGGCCTTTGTGCTGGATTCAGAGTCTGAGGAAGCCCTGCTTGCCGCGATGGCTGAGGCTGACCGCGGCGAAGTGATCGCCGGCGAAGAATTGATGAACAAACTGCGAGATTGAGCTTGAGCGAGAAGCTCCCCATCCGAGTCGCACGGAGTGCGGCCGACCAGATGGCTACAGCGTCTGCATGGTGGGACGCCAACCGTCCCAAGGCGCCCGGCGCATTTCGAGAAGAAATCCAGCGGGCCCTGGAACTCGTTTCAACGCAGCCGCAGATCGGAACGAAGGCTGGAAACGTCAGACTCGCAGGCGTACGACGTATCCACCTCAGCCGCATCCACTACCACCTTTACTATCGCGTGAGGGAGTCACCCAGAATTGTCGAAGTGCTCGCCCTGTGGCACTCGAGTCGTGGCTCAGGACCCAAATTGTGAGGCTCATCGTCAGAGTGGCTGGGGTGCTTCAGTTGATGGACCGACGAGTCTCAGATGCGATGGATCGCGGGCTGCGGTCGATTGTCAGGTGTTGACCTTCTTGAGCAGCCAGGCCATGTTCTGGCCGAGGATTCGCATGGTCCGCAGGCCCTCCTCGTCCTGCTCGACCTCGCCTTTGGCCCGGCCAATGCCCATGTTCCAGTAGATCGAGCCGGGGATGATCATCTGGCTGATCAGGAAGAAGTGGTTGATGGAGTCGAAGGTGTGGACGGAGCCGGCCCGTCGTACCGCGACGACCGCAGCACCGACCTTTCGCTTAAGCATGTCGTCATTGCCCCGGGCGACGTAGCCGCTACGGTCAATCAGGGCCTTCGTCTCGGAGGTCAGGTCCGCGAAGTAGGTGGGCGAGGCCAGGATGATGCCGTCGGCGGCCACCATCTTCTCGATGCACTCGTTGACGATGTCGCCCTCGACCGCACAGCGCCGGTTCTTGTTCTTGTAGCACTGGCCGCAGGCGGTGCAGCCGCGGATCGTCTGCCCGGCCAGTTGGATCATCTCCGTCTCGATCCCCTCTTTCTCCAACTCGGAGAAGACCTGCCGGACCAGGATGGCCGTATTGCCGTCCTTGCGGGCACTGCCGTTGAACGCGACAACCTTCACGATACGTTCCCCTTCTACACAGCTACGCCATGCGACTATATCGCTGCCTTATACCCGCGGGTCCGCGTATCTGCCAGGGAAAAGACATCGGACAACAGAATTCGCCGATAGCGTCTTGTTGCCTATACTGTCAACCTTAAGTCTCAGAGGGTCCTGCGACGCCTGAGCCAGCCGACCATACCTGCGCCGATGCCGCCCAGTAGAATGGCTGCGGGGGCTGGAATGGCGGTGGTCCCGAAGTCGAAGACCACATCCAGTCGCCCCAACTCCTGTGGGACAAAGACGGTCAGTCCGCTGGTGTCCGTCATGGTTGGCCATGAGGCAATGCTGAGTGAACCCAGCCCGTCTGCCTGAGCATACCACCCCGCGCCCGGGCCAAGCGGAGAACCGGTGGGGTCCCCGGCAGGCTTTATCTTCACCGTAGTGTGAGCTACCACGGTCTCTCCCAGACCGGCATAACCAGTGAGCCAGTTGATGATTGGAGTGTAACTGATCCTTGAGCCAACCTCCACCGACTCGCCAAGTGGACCCAGGTTCGCCGGGGCAATGTACATGGAGAAACTGCCCAGGTAACCGCCAGCGTTGGCAATAGAGCCGCTCAACCTTGCCGCAAAATTCGTCCTGATAATGCCTTCTACAGAGCCCTGCACGTATGATCCCGATATGTCGTCCAGAACAATCGTAGAAAACGCGAAGGCAGGCGCGTTTGCCGCCACGATCAGACCCAACACCAATAACACTCTTTTCCGTTCCATACTCCCACTCCTTTGGTTCACAAAACGTGTCCCATGAAAATCGGTCGAGCCGGCACGCGCGTGCCATGGCTTCACAATGCCCATTGCGGATACGTCTCATGAGGCAACTCCATTCGCCATCGCCTCACTGTCCCTCTTAGCAAGTGGAGGGACAAATGTCAACTGAAAAGGTTGATACATGCGATTTTATCGGGCCAGGGAGTGTCGCAGGGGGGAAGGCGAGTGCCATGAGCAGGAGACATCCCAGCGACTCCGTGGGGCTGGTCCATTCCTGCGCTGGCGGATGAAAAGAGCCGGGCGGACGACTGTGCAATCATCCGCCCGAATCATCGATCAGCAATCGCAAATCATCAATCTTTCAAGAGCATCCCATCGAGTTGCCGCAATTGAAGCACTTGTAGCAGGTGCCGTTGCGGACGGTGATCGAGCCGCAGATGTCACAGGCGGGGGCGTCGTCGCCGAAATGCTCGAATTGGGCGTTGAACTGCTGCATGAGGGTCGCTTCCATCTGGGTCTCGTCGTCGGTCGCATTCGCGGTGACCGGCGCGAACACCCCGATCCGGCTGGGCCTGCCGCCGATACGATCCAGGGGGGAGACATGCGCCGGTTTGGCCTGGGTGCCGGTTTCCTGTGGTTTGGCCTCGACGGTCTTGTGCTTCTTGCCGTTGCCACCGTTGTTGCCGTTGCCGCCGTTACTGCCGGCGGCCTTGGCCTCGGCGATCTTGTGGGCCAGGTCCTTGGTCTTCTCCACCAGCTCGCGGGCGGTCGTGGCGGTCTTGTTGCCCGTGACCGCTCCCGTCCGGTTGGGCAGGTTCTTGTCCGCGTAGCCGGGGATGAACTGGCAGCCCAGCCAGCAGAAAATGTAGTCGATCAGGCTCTTGGCGAACGGGATGTCCCGGTTGCTGGTCATGCCGGAGGGCTCGAATCGGGCATGCCGGAACTTGTCTACCAGCGTAATCAGCGGCACGCCGTACTGCAGGGCCATTGACGTGCACGTCCCGATGACATCCATGAGGCCCCCGACGGTGCTGCCCTCCTTGGCCATAGTGATGAACAACTCACCAGGCTGACCATCCTCGTATAGCCCCACCGTCAGGTAGCCTTCATGTCCTGCGACAGAAAACTTATGCGTGATGCTGTGCCGCGTGTCCGGCAGCCGGCGCCGGAATGGCCGGCCTGCGGGAGTGGCCTCGGCGCCCGCCTTGCCCTTCCCGTCCTTGTGTTTGTCCGTCGAGACGGGCTGGAGCCGCTTGGAGCCGTCCCGGTAGATCGCGACGGCTTTGAGGCCCAGCTTCCATCCCTCCATATAAGCGGTCTGGATCTCCTCGGTCGTACTCTCCTTGGGCATGTTGATCGTCTTGCTGATCGCCCCGGAGATGAACGGCTGGACCGCCGCCATCATCTTCAGATGCGCCATGTAGTGGATGAATCGCTTGCCGTTCCTGGGCTTGAAGGCGCAGTCGAAAATCGCCAGATGATCCGGAGAAAGCCTGGCGGCCCCCTCGATGGTCTCCTGCTCGTCGATGAAGTCGCAGATGGCCTTGATGTCTTCCGGGGTGTACCCCAAGCGTTCGAGGGCCATGGGGACCGTTTTGTTGACGAGCTTGAGCATGCCGCCGCCGGCGAGGAGCTTGTACTTGATCAGCGCGATGTCCGGCTCGACACCGGTCGTATCGCAGTCCATCATGAAGCCGATGGTGCCCGTCGGCGCCAGCACCGTGACCTGGGCATTGCGAAAACCGATCTTTGTCCCGGCGTCCACCGCTTCATCCCAGGCATCCTTGGCGGCGTCCCGCAGATAATCCGGGCAGTGCGCCTCCGGCAGATCGTGGGCGTGCTGGCGGTGCATGTTGATGACTTTGAGCATGGGCTCCTTGTTTTTCTCGAACTCCTCGAAGGGGCCCTTCAGTTGCGCGATTTCCGCGCTGGCGGCGTAGGCGGCGCCTGTCATGATCGCGCTGACGGCCGACGCGAGCGACCGTGCCTGGTCGGAATCGTAGGGCAGCGCCAAGCTCATGATCAGCGAGCCCAGATTGGCGAATCCCAGTCCCAGGGGCCGGAAACGATGGCTGTTGATCGTGATGGGTTTGTCCGGATAGCTGCCGTTGTCGACCAGGATTTCCTGGGCGATGATGAACAGGCGAACCGCTTTCTTGAACGCCACCACGTCGAAAGACCCGTCCTCCTTGCGGAATTTCATCAGGTTCAGCGAGGCCAGGTTGCAGGCCGAGTCATCGACGAACATGTACTCGCTGCACGGATTGGAGGCGTTGATCGGCCCGGAGTTTGGGCAGGTGTGCCAGCGATTGACCGTACTGTGGTACTGGACACCCGGGTCGCCGCAGATCCGCGTGCCCTCGGCGATCAGTTGCATCAGCTCACGGGCAGAGTGCTGGCCCATCTTCTTGCCGGTGGTGACCGCGTAGGTGGTCCAGCTATCGTCCTTCTCCACCGCCTGCATGAACTCGTCGGTGATCCGGACCGAGAGGTTGGAGTTCTGGAACATCACGCTTTCATAGGCTTCGCTGTTGTGTTCGCCGGTGTAGCCGGCTTCGATGAGGGTCCAGGCCTTCTTCTCTTCGATGGTCTTGCAGGTAATGAATTCCTTGATGTCAGGGTGATCGATCTTGAGCGACTGCATCTTGGCGGCCCGGCGGGTCTTTCCCCCCGATTTGATGACCGCCGCGATCTGGTCGTACACTCGCATGAAACTCAGTGGCCCCGAGGGCTTGCCGCCGCCAGCGAGCTTTTCCCGGCTGCTTCTCAGCGTTGACAGGTCGGTTCCGGTGCCCGATCCGTGCTTGAACAGCATGGCCTCGGAGGTCGCCAGACGCATGATGTCCTCCATCGAGTCCTTCACGGACTGGATGAAGCAGGCCGAGGCCTGGGGGTACTCGTAGCTGTTCTCGCAGGCCACCGCCGTCCGTTCCTGCGTATCCCAGCGGTAGTTGTGCTTGCTGCCGGCGATGCCGTAGACATCATAAAGGCCGACATTGAACCAAACGGGGGAGTTGAACGACCCAAACTGATTCACGCACAGCCAAGTCAATTCGCTGTAGAACGTGTCTGCCTGCTCGGGAGTGGCGAAATAGCCGTCCTTCAGGCCGCGGTCGGCGATCGTCCGGCAGACCCGGTGGACGAGCTGCTTGACGGAATGCTCCCGTTGGCCGCCCTCGAGATCGCCGTAGAAGTACTTGCTCGCCACCACCTTCGTGGCCAACTGGCTCCAGCCGGCCGGGACTTCGATGTTGTCCTGCTCGAAAATGGCCTCGCCGCTGTCGCTCGAGATCTTTGCACAGCGGGTTTCCCATTCGATCTGCTCGAACGGGTGTACGCCAGCCTTGGTGAAGAAGTGTTCTATGCTCAACCCCTTTCCGTTTTCGGCCTGCAGAGCCTTCTTGGCCCGTGTTCGCTCGCCCTTGAACGGGTTTTCAGGGTCAAACCTATAAGACATTTCGCGCCTCCATGCTGGGAAATCAAGACCACTACATATAGTTAAGGAAGACTGGGCTCAGCCCAGATATAGTTGCAAGTTCCTTTGCACAAGTATCGGCAGCCTAATGAGAATCGCGTGAGGTGTAAAGGCCCAAAAGAGAGAATTTTGATGATTCGCCGGTGCGTCTTTTGCTTAACCCTTGAAATTGCTGAATCTACGGCGCGGAAAAATTTTTCGACGGGCTGACAATCCCTCACATGCCTATGGCCAGGAGCCATTGCTGTGCGATCCAGGCGTGCGCCCAGAGACAGGGATGGACCATGTCCGAGGACCATTTCTCCGGCGAGACCTTGCGGCTGAGGAGGTCGATCTCTGTTTGCAGATCAACCAGTACGGCTTCGTATTTCGAGGCCAGCCTGCGGACGACCTCCACATAGGACCTGAGCGTCTGCAGCACTTCATTGTGGCAATCGCGGCAGAAAAGAAAGGGCTCCATCAGCACGAGCCGGCAAGCGCATCGCTCGGTTGCCTCGGCAAGTAACTGGCCGTATGTTAGTTCGTATTCTTGCGGAGTTGAAGCTGTCTGCGCCGCGTCCGGCTCCCTCATCAGTTGCCAGACATCGTTGATTCCGATCAGGACGCTGAGGATGTTGGGCCGATGGGCAAGGCAATCCCTTTGCCAGCGGTGCTTCAGGTTGACGACCGTATCTCCGCTGATTCCAGTATTGATAATGCGGAGATTGAGTTCCGGATGCCTTGCCCACAGGAGGTTGCCGGCGAAGTGAACGTAACCGAATCCCAGGGGAGCGTACGCCTGGCGGTGCCGGTCGGCACTGGTGATGCTGTCGCCGATGAAGACGATCCTGTCGTTGGTCTTCAACTGAATTGGCTGTGCCATATACCTGTGCGTCCCTAACGATCCCGAGGGGGGCAGGAGCAGCCCATATTAACCCCAAGACGCCTGCGATGGAATCCACTGCGCTGATGCGACACAGCCTCTTGAGGGGACGCCGATCACGACGGGGGGGGCTCCCCTGTAGTACGTCCGACTATGGTGATTTGTGACAGTCTGTACAACAACTCCGTGGCTGTGGAGACGGTCTGATGGCACGGGTCTTCCCTGCGGATCGATGTCCGCGCGTTGTGTCCTGCTGGCTGTCCGCGCCGGTCGAAGGAAACCGGCGGGTGCGGGGAGGGGGCTGTTTCGACCGATAATTCGCCAGTCTCCGGTTGCACAAGACCCCCGTTCCGTGTAGAATATAGAAGTCTGTCAGGGAACATCTGACCGAACGGGGTCATCTTGCACGGTGACGTTGGCGATGTTCCAGCAGAAGGGAGGATCTCGGCCATGCGTGGACAGAAAGCCTTTACGCTCATCGAACTCCTCGTGGTCATTGCGATCATCGCCATCCTGATGGCGGTCCTCATGCCGGCCCTGCACCGGGCCCGGGAGGGGGGCAAGCGAACCCAATGCCTGGGTAACCTCAAGCAGATGACCCTCGCCTGGAATATGTACGCCGACGAGAACGATGACAAGATCGTCAACGGCGCCACCGGCTTCAGCTATAGCAACCAATCGTGGGGCGACCACAGCAAAGAGCTGGCCTGGGTCAACACGTTCGACAACTCCAACTGGGACGTGCAGATCCAAGGGATCCGCGAGGGCGCCCTGTGGCCATACCTGAAGAATGAAAAGATGTACCGCTGCCCCACGGGCCGCCGTGGCCAGGCGATCACCTACTCCGTCATGTTCTCCATGAACGCCGTCAATCACCCGTGGAGCCAGGGGGTCAAAGGTGCCCATGTGAAGAAGAGATCCGAAATCCTCCCGAACCAGGCGCAGAGGCTTGTCTTCATCGACGAGGGCTACATGACCTCGGACGCCTACGCGGTCTACTATCATCTGGAGCAGTGGTTTGACAACGCGCCTGTCCGCCACGGGGATGGCGCGACTCTCTCCTTTGCCGATGGGCACGTGGACTACTGGAAGTGGAAGGGCATCGAGACGATCAAGCACGCTCGGGACTATGAGAACATGGGTCCGCAGGTCGGCTGGGTGCCGACGTCGGACGACGGATACGAGGACTTGTACGGCGTGCAAAGAGGCTGCTGGGGCAAGCTGGGGTACAAGCCCACGCACTGAGGAAGCCTCCGCTTGGAGCATATCGGCACGTAGGGCATCTGCAGGCGAACACTTGACCGGACGCGTGGATCTTGATATCGACGTCCGGAGTACTCATTGAAAGGGAGGACCTTGGTCATGCGTGAACAGAAAGCCTTTACCCTCATCGAGCTCCTCGTGGTCATCGCGATCATCGCCATCCTGATGGCGGTGCTGATGCCGGCGCTGCATCGGGCC
>Ga0209163_1002985_pt1 | contig 13138 bp, 10 predicted proteins | sample MTBAKSrepl2MetaG_FD_187457 | JGI IMG/M metagenome (GOLD analysis project Ga0209163, IMG submission 187457) | Enrichment culture microbial communities om Arthur Kill intertidal strait, New Jersey, USA, that are MTBE-degrading - MTBE-AKS2 (Arthur... | ecosystem: Environmental > Aquatic > Marine >...
TTCCACTTCTTGAATGGTCGCGCCCAAGCCCCTGTCAACTAGCTCCAAGTCCGGATTCGCTTCCCCCTTGAGGAGTTCAAGGAGAACCTCTCTAATCGAGGACTCTAAAGCGTCCAGGCTGTATCCTCCCTCGAGAGCGAACACCAGCTTTCCGCCGCAACACGTATGGGCGATATTCTTGAGGATTTTGGTCATTTGACGGTAGCCGTTTTCCGTCAACTTGATTCCGCCGAGAGGATCGGCGTGATGAGCGTCAAATCCGGCTGACACCAGCACGAAATCGGGCTTGTACTGCAAGGCGATCGGCGCAAGCACACGAGTAAAGGCCTGCGCGTAGACTTTATCGTCGGCGCCGTAACTAACCGGCACATTCACCGTATAGCCCTCGCCATCCCCCTTACCAACCTCATCGTGGCGGCCCGTTCCCGGATAATGAGGAAATTGATGGATGGAAAAATACAGGACATCCTTACTCCTCCAAAACGAATGTTGGGTCCCGTTTCCATGATGAAGATCCCAGTCCACGATCAAAACTCTCCGGCCTTCCAGCTTATCAGTTATATAACGAGCGGCCACGGCGACGTTGTTAAAAATGCAGAACCCCATGGCGCGGTCGGCCTCGGCGTGGTGGCCGGGAGGACGAACAAACGCAAGCCCTTGCGCTTGTGATCCGTTCCAGGCGCGATCGACCAGTTCTATGACGCCGCCGGCGGCGAGAAGCGCCGTTTCGTATGACTGCGCCGATGTTTGAGTGTCAGGATCGAGATACGTGTATTCCCGCCCCGCCGTGGCGGCTACTTGCCGGACATAACTTGACGTATGCACACGTTGAAGCTCCTCATCAGTCGCCGGGCGCGGTTCTACCCGCACTATGAGGTCTTCAAATTCCGGCTCCCGCAGGACTTTATACAGAGCGTCGAGACGTTCGGGCCTTTCAGGATGGCCGGCTCCCATGAAGTGATTTTTAAAACGCTCATCCGCCACCACCGCGCATACTCGGTTCCCTGCCATGAGGAAGCCCCCTTATGGTATGAGCATTAGGTCGATCCGCGGCGCCGCTCTGCATAACGGCGTATGAGGCCGATGTGACTGGTCGCGCATGAAGGAAATAGATACAGGCCGCTCACCCGCGCAGAGACGCGGCGGAACCGGCGCGGCCGTATGCATGGCCGCGCCCTCTATGCGCTGTTTTTTTAAAACGTCCGCGGACTATATTTTTTCGAAAACTTGTATGTTTGCTTTTTCTTTTACGGATTCCAGCCACTTGGAGAAAACAACCGCTTGCTTCTGAGAGAGCAGCCGTTCCATATAGGAATCTTTCTCTTTTTCGAACTCTTCCTTCGAGGCCGGAATAATCTCATTGAGGCGGATTATATAATAGGTGTCCTGATACAGGATCGGTTCATCGGCGTATGGCTTTTCCTCGGTCAGCTTAAACGCCGCTTCGGTTATCATGGGCGCGTAGCCGATTTCGGGGATCGGAGCGTTCCGCATGAAGGCTTTGCTCTGTTTGATTTCGTATTTTTGCTGCTGGGCTTCTTCCGGCAGCTTCTTCCAGTTCTTCAATATTTCCAAGAACTTGCTCGCCTCATCACGAGCCAGTTCCTCAGCCTTATGCAGTTTTGCCCCTTCTTCGACTTTGGCTTTGACCTCGTCCAACTCCGCGGCCCGCGGTTCCTGTTTGTCAACCGCCTTGATGATAACATAGCCTCTGCCGTTTTCCTGAACAGGCGCTACTTCTTCAACCCCCAATGAAAAGGCGACTCCGGCCAACTGGGGATTGGCTTCCAGCCCTTTGATTTGCTCGTTCTTTGCGAAGTATTCGGATTCATTGACTTTTATACCCAGCGTATTAGCGACGGACTCGAGTTTTTCACCGCTCATGATCTGATCGTACGCGTCCTCGGCGGCCGCGACTGCCAAATCGCCCGCCTGGGTTTCCTTGAGCTGTTTTTCGATATCCGCTTTCACTTCCTCGAAGGGCTTGGTGCGCGCTTCCTTGATTTCTTCAACCTTTATAATATGATAGCCGAACTGAGTTTCAACGATATCGCTGATCTCGCCGGGCTGCATGCTGAAGGCCACTTCTTCAAAAGGCTGAACCATTCTTCCCTTGCCAAAGAATCCCAGGTCCCCGCCATTGGGGCCCGTGGGGCCTTCGGAGTACTTTTTGGCCAGTTCCGCGAAGTCTTCCCCACCCTTGGCCAACTGCAAAACTTCTTCCGCTTTTTTCCGCTTTTCTTCCCGAACCTGCTGGCTATCATCCGGATTTGTCTTGAACAGGATATGGCGGGCGTGAACCTCTTTTTGCTGTTTGTATTTTTCTATATTGTTCTGGTACTCATCCTTGATCTCTTCTTCTGAAATCGTGACTTTGCCGGTAAAGTCCGAAATGGGGAAGGAAAGGTACGCTATCTTGACTTTGGCGGGTATTTCAAAGTTCTTAATATTATCTTCAAAATACTTTTTTATGTCCTCCTCAGTAAGGGTCACTTTGGGAAGCTGTTCCTGGGCCGAAAATGTCAGAAAGTCGACTTTTACCTTGTCGCGTTCATACAGGAACTGTTCAAACGCTTCCTGTTCGCTGACGACCACGTTGGACGTTACAAACTCCTGCACCTTGCCCGACAGGAGGGACCGTTTCTGGCTGTCTTCGAATTCCGCGGGTTCCAGCCGGTTCGCTCTCAACATACGGAAATAGAGATCCCGGTTGAATTGTCCGTTCTCCTGGAAATACGGCATGGAGCCGATATTTTCGGCGAGTTCTTCGGGCGTCACGGTGAAATGCAGCCGTTGCGCCTCCTGCAACAGCAGCCGCTCGTTGATGATCTGATCCAGCGCACGCTGTTTCAAGTTCAGCGCTTCAAGGATCTGATTGTTGAGCATGTCGCCGTATTGCGCCTGCACACGCCTCAGCAGATTGGTATAGACGCTCCGGAACGCTTCAGCGCTTATGGGTTCGCCGTTGACCTCGGCCATTTTGGCCGATTGCTGCCCCATTCTGCCCGCTCCAAAATAAAACACAAAAACAATCACGATAATTGCCAGAGCGACTTTAATTAGCCACGACTGGGCGTGTTTTCGCATAATATTCAGCATGAATTGACATCCTCCCAAAAGTATGCGGTATTACGCGCTCGAAAAGGTTTAAGTCATAGCACGAGGCCGCGACACAGTCAAACCACACGCGCTCTTATTCACGATGAAAAACGGCTTTTTCCGGCCCGCGCTTTTCATCCGCGCAAACGTTATTATGTTTAATTCCGGGACCGGGCGCCGCTGGATACCTGTTCGAAAGACCATCACGCCGCCTTCCGGGTTTAAGAGGAGTCAGCGCCATGAAGGTTATTGCCGTCGCCACCAGTAAGAAAAAAGGCACGCGAAAAACCGTGATTGACCGGGTGCGGGTCAAGACCAATTGGGGTCTGGAGAATGACGCCCACGCCGGCGACTGGCACCGCCAGGTGAGTCTTCTGGCCCTGGAAAGCATTCAGAAGGCGCGGTCCATGGGAGCCAAGGTGGATTTCGGCGATTACGGGGAAAATATCGTCACCGAAGGGGTCGATCTGCCCCGGCTGCCCATCGGCGCGCGGTTGAAAATCGGCGAGACCGAAATGGAGATAACCCAGATCGGCAAGGAATGCCACACCAAGTGCGCGATTTTCTATCAGGTGGGCGACTGCATCATGCCGCGGGAAGGCGTTTTCGCCAAGGTCCTCAAGGGCGGAGAACTGGAACCCGGCGACCCCATAGAAATTATCTCTCCCAGCTGACTGCTCAGGAAAACCGGCTGAGCGGTCCAATGCATGCCCGCTCGGCACGCTCGCCTCCCTACGCGTTAAAAATAAAGGGAAATGATTTCTGAAATCTGAGGTTTAAAAAAGATTATTTTTATGGAAATAGTTATTATTTTTATATTTAAATAACTTTGATTGACATTATTTAGTTATATTATTATAATTTTATTGTTTATCTCTATATATTTTTTTCAAACCTGTTCTTCATGGAATACACCCTGTATTTTGAATTAGGACTCTTTAACCACTTCCATTACTTTCGCGCCGCCCGTTACCTTCTACTCCAGTCCTCACAAGCTCCCGGTTCACGAAAGCCCTCGTCCGCATGGTTTGATTTTTCAGACTACTGATTCCCGAGCTTCACCTGGAGCGAGCAATCCGCGGCGATTCGGCGGGCGCCTGAGGTGAACTCCTTAATTGGCTGAGAAAGGAGGGATGCGTATACTCACAGTCACAGGAGTTCATGTCCCGAGAATAACCAGTATAAAACGGGAGGAATCCATGAGATCGATGGCATGTCAAAAGAGGTATGTTGTCGGTTCCGCAGCGCTGGTACTCTTCTTCTTTTTACTGAACACGACTTTGCAGGCAAGTAAGAAACCCGGCGAGGACACCGCCGGAAACAACCTTTCATACCCGGTTATCTGGGCCGAGGGGGTCGCCAAAGCACTTCCCGGCGCGCCGGAAGCTTGTACTCTCGACGGTGAGTATTGGTATCAATGGGGCTTTTATGGCGTGGATCCGGATCTTATTCCGGCCAGTTGTCCGGTCGATCCTGACGAAAACGATTCGGAACTTAACCCTTTTGGAAAGCATTATTGCGATGACGGAGTACCGGTATCCTTGCAGCGCGAAGCGGGCGATCCACCGGCTGACAATCCCTTGCCGCTGGCAAAAGCGTACCTTCAGAAGGATCCTTATAATATTTGGCAGGCCGGCAGCGCGGACTGGAGCGGCGCGCTGGACGTGCACTGGATCGACTGGGGCGACAACCTCGAATCCGTGGACTGGTATACCCGCTCTCAAGTGCGTACCGAAGTGGTGTTGTTTCAGGATCTGAGCGCTCCCATGGTAGAATATGAAATGCGGCATGTGTACGGTTGGGGTATCAATGAAGTACACGGCATCGCTGTGGACGCTCAAAACGGCGTTGTGAACTTAGGTCCGGGAGACAGAGCCACCGTCTATTCGCACTGCGCCCGCCTGACCATCCAGAGGCTGCTGAAGGAGCGAGACAATCAACTGCTTGGCGACCTCATCTGGGTCCCGGGAGAAGGATGGACGGAGCCTGATGAAGACCCTGAGAATCCCGGCAATCCCTATCCCGACGACCTCGTTAACGAGCCCATCTTCAATATGGCCGTCCATGAGGCCGGCGATGGTCCCAATTCCTACAGCGCCGAGATAAACGTCAAGGGACGGATTATCTACGGTTACACCTGGAACGTGCGGCAAAACAACGAAGGGCCGGGAGATTATCGGATAACCTTCAGTTTCGACGAAATTTGTGGAACGGTCGTCCTCAACACAAACTTTGTGGACGGCGTAACTGAAATCCTGCTGCCCAGCGTAGAAGATCTGCTTGCCGCGCTCATGGCTGCGGAATCGGAAAGCACGGAGGGCGGGGGGACCGCTGTATTGGATTACGCCAATAACCTGACCTATATCGATGTGCGAATCCTTGAGCGTAACGGCGGCGGCGGTGGCAAAAGAGAAAGATAACCTATACGCCTAACGCGGAAGCTTAAGCCGGCACAACTCAACCCAATAATGATATGGCGCGCCCGGTTTTCCGGGCGCGTGAGCGCCGCGCACCCGATCCTTATCAATGGATATCTGATACCTGGCGCCGCGCGGGAACGCGCGTACGGTCGAGACTGCTCGGGCTGGCGGACGCGGTAGTGGCGAGTGGCCCGCTTCAAACCGGGAAGATCGAAGATTGCGCTTAATGGGTCGGACCCCGGCCCCGTGCGCGGAAACCTCCGGGGCCGAGGCGCCGGGTTTTGCTTTACCAATTGCCGAGGCCGGCGTGATCGGGACTCAGATATAGTAGGCCGTGCTCGCCTGCGCACGAATCGTTTGATACCTCTTGTATGACGGCGAACTCGCCCCAGATCTCCGGACCTATTTCAACGCCGTCCGCGGCGTACCAGACCCCGTTGTCCAAGGTGGCGTCGGCGGGAGCGGCTACGATTTTCACGAAATAATTCCATCCGCTATGCTGTTTCACCAGTGACGGAGACGATCTCGCGGCAAAACTGAGACCCGGCAATGTCCATTCAGCCAACGGAACGCTTGATCTCATCAAATCTATCGTCTCGAGGTACAGGAAGAAGTTCAAACTGTTCTGGCTCCGTGGGGATTCGGCTTTTGCGGACCCGGACATGTACGCTTTCTGCGAAGGCAAGTGGGTTACCTATTTCATTCGGTTGCGAGAAAACGCGGCGCTCACGAAGTTGATCGGGCCCTGCCTAAAAAGACCGGTCGGCCGCCCACCGCAAAACGGAGTGCAGGTCAAGTATATGGACCTGGAGTACCAGGCAAAAAGTTGGGACAAGTCCCGGCGGGTGGTCGCCAAAATCGAATGGCATTTGGGTGAACTGTTCCCCCGGTACTATTTCATCGTGACCAATTCCAGGCTTGCCGCTGGAAAAGTGGTCAAGGTGTATAATGGGCGAGGTGACGTTGAAAACCGGATCAAGGAAGGCAAGAACACGCTCCGCTGGGACAAAACGAGTTGCAATCGGTTTGCGGCGAACGAAGCCAGGCTGAAAATGGGTTTCTTGCCTGCAATCTGCCCCATCCGATCCGCCGTTTCTATTTGTGGGGCGAAGACAGGCGCCGGTCCATCGAATGGATCATCATGCGATTGATCAAAGCCGGAGCACGGATTGCCTACCATGCTAGGTATTGGCCAGGCGCACATTGCCTCAGCTTTTCCTTTGCGGCGCCACTATCGGGCGGTAATTGGTTTGCGGCATTGAGGGCGCATGACCTGAAAAATGGATTGCGAAGTTCGGATAGGAGGGGTATTTCTGAAATACACGGGAAACGGGCTCCAAACAGGTTTGGAGAATGCATCAGCGGTGTCTTGAGCGGCTTCACACCCTTTTCATGCTTTCGAACCATGAGAAGGACTTCAAAACAGGGAAAAAGCCGTGCGGAATCTCTTTCCTAAGGAGATTCCGTATGGCCTGGGATTAATTCACCTCAGCTCCCATACTTTCAGTGACTTCATGTTTACACGAAGGTCACACAAACCATTTATTCGGCGCACATTAAGACGCGATATTTAACATCGGTGCTCTATAATTAGCTTGATTGCTTCCTTCGAACAACCCTTCTTCCCTCGAATAGCACTAATCCAACCAGCCCACAGCCAAGAAGGAGCACGGTTGCGGGTTCCGGTACGGGCGCGGCCTCATTACCACCGTTATCATCACCGGGGATAATGACGACTGGCGGATTGCTGGCGTTCTCATCGTCGCCACCGCCGCTGAAGCCGAAGCTGCCGAAGTCGGAGCGTCCGCTATCGAAGTCTTCCTCGGTGTTATTGTTGGAGATAGTGTTGGTATCCATCGTCACCGCACCATTGAGGGCGATGGCTCTACCGCATACAATCCCTGCGCTATTATTCAGGGTGATGCTTTGGTCCGCGATAATATTTCCTGCGAACACCGTGGAGGTACCAAGGGTCGCGGAACTGCCGACCTGCCAATACACGCCGCTAAGTGAACTCCCATTGATCACCTCAACAGTAGAGTTACTTGCGGTCGTGAGCGCACTCCCTATCTGGAAAACGAATATTGAATCGGGGTTTGACGTGAAATCGAGAGTGAGCGCTCCTGTCAACTGAGCCGCCGAGGTAAACTCATAGACCCCTGGTGTAAGTGTGAGTCCACCCAGATCCTGTCCAGACAAGTCCATGTCGGCAGCAAGGGCCGCCAGAGTATCGTACGCAATGAGCGCATCACTCTGGGCCTGGGAGGCGACCCCATCAGTCTCATGCACAGTCCCGGTGATCGTGATGCTCCCAGAGCCCGTGATCGACGTGCCTGGATCGACACCCAGATTTCCGTACAAGGTGGTCGAGCCGGTATTGGTCACCGTCGAGGCGCCCAGAACCGAAAAGCTCTGAGCCGAACCGATTAGGGTCGCCGATACCAAGGCGGGGCAAAAAAGCGAAACCGCTACTGCAAGTAAAATCAAAACCTTGCACGTTCCAATAGAAAACCTTTTCATTGATGTCTCCCTTTTTGGAATGGTTTGGTTTTGGCCGCTAACTTCTATGAACCTGCTGCGCTGCCAAAACGATTACCTGCAACATCTCATGCCGTCCTGGGACGGAGAGCCCACTTGATTTTAAACTAACATCAAGATTATATCGCTAAACCAAAATGATAAATAAGGTAAATACACTATTTTAATCTAAATAAAGCATTATAAACTGTTTTCGAGTTATTAATATCCCTAAACAAATTCAAAAGGGCTGCTTGAGGATGGCCCAGATCCTGATTGCATCGGGACTGTCTGTGTCTGAAGGGCAAGAGGGCTCCGGGGAAATCATGGAGAAGCAGGCGATAGTACCAACGGCCTCCTGCGCGATGAGGTGAAGCCGACTTCGCCTACGTTGTCTGCGCTCTCATCCATTTGGCCTCAGAAGCCCCCTTGTCATTTCGAGCACAGCGGGAAATTGCTCATGGGGGCACGGGGGAAGCGATTCCCCCACACTATCTATTACTCTTTTTCGGAGCCAGCGACGTAACCACGCCCGCAAAAAAAGTTGCCATGCCGCTTATTTGCGTGTAAGATCGTCTACACTTTATTTATTGCAGGGTTACACGGTGAATCGATCCAGCCAGCCACATAGCCTGACCTCCGCTCCTAAAGAGGGATGGGAACGCTTATGGATAATGCCAGGGCTCCTTCGGGAGCCGTATCCGTACGTTCACGGAACGTGTGTTCCATCATCCTTTTTTACGCAGGAGGTTATGCCGTGCCAAAAACCATTGAAGAGATAAACGCCAAGATCAAATCCGGCAAAGTCGTCGTCTTTACCGCAGAAGAAATCATAGACATAGTCAAGGAAGAAGGGATTAAGAAAGCCGCGGAGCGCGTGGACGTGGTCACCACCGGCACGTTCAGCCCCATGTGTTCGTCCGGTCTGTTCATTAATATAAAGCAGCCCAGGATCAAGATGAAACTGGGCGGAGGAACGGCCAAGCTGAACGGGGTCCCGGCCTACGCGGGACTGGCCGCCGCCGATCTCTACCTGGGGGCCAACGCGCTTCCGGACGGCGATCCCCGTAACAACCATCATCCGGGAGCGTTCCGCTATGGCGGCGCTCACGTCATCGAGGAACTGGTTGCGGGCAAAAAGGCGCTGCTCACCGCCACCGCCTATGGCACCGACTGTTACCCGGCCAAGAAACGGGAGCAGAAAATCGGCCTGGACGATCTCAACAACGCCTTTCTGTTCAACCCGCGTAACTGCTACCAGAACTACAACGTGGCGGTAAATCTGTCCGATAAACCGATCTACACCTACATGGGCAAGCTCCAGGCCAACCTGGGGAACGCCAATTACTGCAGCGCCGGGCAATTGTCGCCGTTGTTCAACGATCCCTATTACCGCACCATCGGCATGGGAACGCGCGTTTTCGTGGGAGGCGCGCAAGGATACGTGGCCTGGAACGGGACCCAGCACAATCCCGACGCCCCCCGTCTGGAGAACGGGACGCCGTGCGCGGGCGCGGGCACGCTGGCCATTGTGGGGGACTTGAAGCAGATGAGCCCCCGATGGCTCCGGGCCGTTTCCTTTACCGGCTACGGGGTGAGTCTATCCCTGGCCGTGGGCGTGCCCATCCCCATACTCGATGAGGAGATGATGAAATTCGTGTCCGTTACGGACGCGGACCTGAAAGCGCCCATCGTCGATTACAGCGTGTTCTACCCCACCGGGGAAGGACAAGCCAAACTGGGAGACGTCACCTACGCCGAGCTGAAGAGCGGCGCCATCCGGATCAATGGAAAATCAGTGCCCACGGGCTGTTTTTCCAGCTACGCCAAGGCGCGTGAGGTGGCGACGTTTCTCAAGAACTGGATTGAAGACGGCGATTTTCAGCTTACCCAGCCGGTGGCGCCGTTACCGGGCCCCTCAGCCGGAAAGGAGGCGCAGGCATGAAAATGAAGGTAGTGTTTACGTTCCCGGCGACCAATGTCGAAGAACCGATTACCTATCATTTGATCAAGGATTACGATCTTATGGTCAACATTCTCCGCGCCACCATAGACCCGCGGAAACAGGGGCGCATGGTGGTGGAATTGAGCGGGGAGGACAGCCAGATTTCCCGTGGGCTCAACTACCTGGAACGGGTGGGCGTCACCATGGAGCCGCTCGCCGAGGAAGTGCGGCACCTGCAGGAACGGTGCGTCAGTTGCACCGCCTGCGTGCCCATCTGCCCCACCAACGCGCTCGACGTGGACCGGGAAACCTGGACCGTGTCGTATGACGCCGAAAAGTGCGTGGTGTGTCTTTCCTGCGTGGAAGTGTGTCCGTACAAAGCGGTGGAGATATTCCTGGAATAGGTTTTCCGGGCGCCGTTTATCAAGGGGTATCCCGGATTCGGGACGCCCCTTTTTTACTTGCAATCAGGGGCCCCGTTTCAGGCGCGGCCCCGCGCAGGAGAGATTTCCCGCCGCGCCCGCGGTCCCGCCCGAACGATTTCGGCCCTTCAGTCGTTCCACACGTCGATGGGCCTCCCCTTGTCCATCAACCCGACCATCCCGCCGGTACGCGATGTTGACCCCACAAAAAGGCGTCCTCCCGAAAATCCGCTTTAAAAAGGCGGCTATAAGTGAATAAGGAGCATGGTGGACAGCGATCGCCTGTCGCGAATCGAAATCGCCTTATTTCATCGCATTGTTATATATATTTTAATTTATTGTATTTTTCTTTATTTTAGGTTATTTTTGTTAATTTATTTCTTTTTTATTACGCTATAAACAATTATATCTATATCTATAGTCTATCTTCTCTTTTTTTCCACGGGTGTTTCGTCAGTCATAGCCATTTAACACAACAACAGTGGAGGGTGTGATGAAGAGAGCTATTTGGATCAGACTTGTCGTCTTGGCGTTGGGACTGTCGCTTTTCGCTTTCCCGGCGGCGGCGCAGCAGATGGTGCACGTCAAAGCCGCGCCCAGCGGGCCGGACGTAACCACCACCAGCTCGGCGTTTGAGGATATTCCCGGCCTGCGCGCGTTTTTCGTGGCGGGCCAGGATGGGAACGCGTGTATCAGCGTCTCCGGCGAGTTCTCGGTGACTTCCGGCCAGCGCATGTTTCTGCGGGCGCTCATCGATGGCGTCGCGACGTCGCCTTCGGATGTCACCCTGTCAAGCGACGCGTATGGAACAACCACGTTTCATTTTGCCGCAAATGTGACCGCCGGCCTGCACGCCGTGCGGATTCAATGGCTTGTCGACCCCGGCGGAACCGCTTCGGTCGGCGATCGAACGGTATGGCTTACCACGGCGCCCAATGTGGTCAATACCATCGCGGCGCCCAGTGGGCCGGATGTGACCACCACCAGCTCATCATTCGCGGACATCCCCAATTTGCCGACTAACATAACCTTGCCGGGGCCCGGCGACGCCATTATCACTCTCACCGCCGAGACAGGAATCACGGGTGGCGGGCGCCTGTTCGTACGAGCGTTGATAGACGGGGCGCCCGCCAATCCTTCCGATGTGGTGTTCACGGTTGAAAACAACCTGCCCATAAACGCGTTTACCTTTGTCGCGCCGGGATTATCGGCGGGCAGCCATACGTTGAACGTGCAGTGGCTTGTTGACGCCGGAAGCACCGGGTTTATGGGTGACCGCACGGTAACCATAGCGTACAGCAATCCGGCCGATCTCGCGGCGGGAAATGGAGGGATTATTGGAGTAGCGGCCCCCAGCGGCGCCGCATTGACCACCACGTCATCATCGTTTGTCGATGTTCCCGATATGAGCGCCACCATTACAACTCCTGAAAACGCCAGTATCGTCATCGGCATGCAAGCCGAAATTTACAGCACCGCCACGCACCGTATATTCCTTCAAGCCACCGTGGACGGTCAACCGGCAAGTCCCAGCGACGTTTTATATCACTATGAGGGTTTTATCGGAACGCGGAGTTTCTATTTCGTGGCCAAGAACCTGCGCGCGGGAACACACTCCGTGAAAATGAGGTGGCTCGTGGACAGTGGCGGCACGGCGAGCGTCGGCGACCGGACCATGACGGTGTTGGCGCTGCCCACCCAGAACCACACGGCGAACTGCTGGTGGTTCAACAGCGCGGAACAGGGAACCGGCGTCTCGATCGAGGTACAGGCCGATCGCCTCTTCCTGGCCTGGTACAGCTACGATCAAACGACCGGTCGGCCCATCTGGAATACGGCGGGCGGCCCCATGACCGATCCCTTTACCTTCAGCGGGAGCTTGATGCAGTTTTCGGGATGGGAACTGGGAACATCGTATGTCGCCCCGTCGTCGGCGGTGGTCGGAAATGTGACCGTGGAATTCGACCATTCGGATTATGATCTGGGGTCCATTTCATGGACTGTCGCGGGCAGTAGCGGATCCAAGACCATTGAAAAGTTCATGCCCTTTTTTGTGGGCGGCGACCAGGACGAACGGAATATAAACGGCTGGTGGTGGGACCCTGCCTTTGACGGCATGGGCGTGTATGTGGAGGCCCGAGGCGGCCAGATCTTTATCGCCTGGTATCAGTATCGCGCGGACGGCTCGCCCCGTTGGTGGTCGGTGGGCGGCGCTTTTGCCCCAGGCGCCACCAGCTTTACCGGCGTCCTACAGGAACGGGCCAACGGTCAGTGGATCGGTGGACCCTATCAGGCGCCCGACGCGGCCATGGACGTAGACCCTGTCAGCTTCACCTTTAACGCGGACGGATCGGCCACCCTGGCCTGGTCGGGGACCACCTTTAATCTGGAGAGGTTCCCCTTCGCCGATTAACAGGACCGCGCCTCGCAAACCGAACCAACAAAAGCGCCGGAGGCAATCACGCCTCCGGCGTTTTTACGTTCAGCCGGCGGGCAATCCGCGCTTCCTTCAGTTCCCGGACGGTACTCGACGCGTCCTCCCAGGCTCCCGGAACTATCGAGATTTTGTCAAATATCTTCGATTAGTCAGTATCGGGACCTAACCGTCCGGACCTATAAACAAAGTTAAGGTGCATTGTCCTGATCTGACAAAGCAGTCTGTTATCTTCTTCATAAAGCCCAAGGCAAGGAGAAGATATCATGAACTTAGATCAACTTCGCGAGTGCTTTCCCGA
>Ga0209163_1002989_pt1 | contig 13122 bp, 7 predicted proteins | sample MTBAKSrepl2MetaG_FD_187457 | JGI IMG/M metagenome (GOLD analysis project Ga0209163, IMG submission 187457) | Enrichment culture microbial communities om Arthur Kill intertidal strait, New Jersey, USA, that are MTBE-degrading - MTBE-AKS2 (Arthur... | ecosystem: Environmental > Aquatic > Marine >...
CAGGGAAGCCTGTGGGGGCTTCTCGGGGGGACCGGTTCCTTTGCCGTCGAAGGCGGCGCACCCTTGATCGGCATCGGAGAATACGACAAGGACAACAATGGTCCGCTTTTCGGGGCCTCCATCGACGGCACGTACGGCGCAGACGGGAGCTTCGTGGGGTTTGCGGGCGGTCGTCACTGGGCGTCCGGGTATTCGCTACCGTTGTCCGTCGTGCCGGACGGCATCGGCGAACTCTCGGGCAGAATGCTTGCCCTTTACGGTGAGCCCGGCGCGGAAATCGGCTTCCTCACCGGAGATCTTGTCGGTACCTCCCATACCGCTTTGGGCATGTGGCATTTGTCGGACCAGGGGAGCTCTGTCTCGGCCTCCCCGGATTTGAACGGCCGGCCGGTGGACGGACGGATCGGGGGAGATGTCGCCGGAACGATCACCGGCCTGCGAAGTGAGCACTTCATGGAGGACGGGGCCGGCTTCCTCTGGGGATTGGAACTCGTGGGGTTCGAAGGCTCGTTTGCGAGCAATCCTGCGGCAGACTGGCGCGGGGTCTTTGGAGGTGTGGAACAAGACGAGGGGGGGCCCACCTACTTTCTGGGGGATATCCGGGGAACGGGCGTATCGCCCGAGGGGCGGTTCCGGGCCACTCTTACGGAGACGATGTTCCTGGACCGCTGGTTCTTGGGGCATTTTTCCGGGGAGATGGCGGGGGCCCTCTCGGGCAGCGGCTGGAAGGCCGTGGCCTTGCAGCAGGGAACCGTGACCCCCCTTGCCTTGAGCGGGACCATCGGGAACGGTTCCTTTTACCGCTTTGTGGGCGGCGTGGAGCAGCAGGGGACCCTCGAAGGGCTTATGGGCGCCACAAGCCCCTTTGACTACGGCACCGGGCCGATGGCGGCCCTGGGCACCTACCAGGGGGGGGAGACCGGGCTTCAGTTTGGCGCGAAGGTCGACGGCGCCTTCCGGGAGGGGGGCAAGTTCTTGGGTTTTGTCGGCGGACAGTGGGGTCCTGATTTGGTGCAGGGAACCTACCAGGACGTGCCGGACCCCGTACCGGGCCATAACATGACCGTGACCGCCCACATAGGCAGCACCCAAGGGATCACCGCACTGGGAGTGGAGGTGCAGCTTCCCGAGGGATGGACCCTGGCCACTGTGGAAAACCCCTCGGCCTCGGTGGGAGGGAGCACCCCGCCCGACAACGTGAAGGTGCTTGACAACGGAAGACTCGAGTTCGTCTGGTTCAACCTACCCTCTGGGCCCATCGATTTCAGTTACAGCGTCAGCGTGCCCCAAGACGCGGGCCCGGACGACTGGATCGCCGCACAGGTGCGGTACCGTCGTCTCGGGGAGGAAATCGTCGAGCAGATGCATTCGGTGGATTCTTTCCAGGGGGAGGTGGCCGGTGTGTTCCGGGACGCCGAGGGGAACATGGGATTTGTCTCCGGAGAGCTTTACGGCGCCATCGAGTCTTCCATCGGGATGTTCCAGTCGGAAGGGGGAAGCTTTCTCACTTCTTCCGAGAGCCTGTACGGTGCGGGCATCTACGGGAGGATGACCGGGGGCCTGGAGGGGGCCTGCCACTTTATGAAGGGAAGTGTCCTTTCTCCCGCGGGCAATCCCAACGCGGGCCTGTGGCTGGGGCTTCTCGAGGGAGACCTGGGGTCTGCCCCCACAGCAGGCTGGTCGGCCAAGGTGGGAGGGACCCTTTGGGAAGAGGCCGTTCTCAACGGAGAAAGGGTGCCTCTGGAAGCCTTCGGCCTGAGCGGCGAAGCATACGACGCGAGCTACCCGTCGACCGTCTTTTTCCTTGGTGACATGAAGGGGGAGGCCTTTTCCGCAGACACCTTTGCCGCGCAGGTTGATGCCGTCCGTTTCATGGACGCCCGGTACATGGGTTCTTTCAGCGGCGAGCTTTTGGGGGTGTACAGCGACGGTTGGTGGAAAGGCGCGAGTCTTGGAAGTTTCACACGGGATCCTCTCGGCTTCGCCGCTGGGTTCTCGGCCGGCGATTTTTATGGCCGGCTGGGAGGCACGGCCTCCTTGTGGGAAGGAAGCGGCGTGGCGGCTACGGCGTTGGGCGCGTACTGGGGTTACGAAACCAGGGCCACCTGGCTCGGCCCGGTCCACAGCCAAAATGCCGTCACCGGTCTTGCCACCACCTATGAGGAGAAGCCCGGTGCCTTTTTCGGGTACCTGGGCGGGGTGCAGGGCCCCCAGCAAGTCCTGTCGGGCACGGGGAGCTACCACGTGGTGCCGGCCTACCAGGCCGGGGGCGATGCGAGGGTCCACGCACGGATAGGCAACCCGGGCGACTTGACGGCCCTGGGGATGGAAGTGAACCTGCCGGAGGGCTGGACCCTTTCCTACAGCTCCCAGCCGGCGGATGCCTTTGCAGGTCCCCATCCTCCGGACAACGTGAAGGTGCTCGCAAACGGCGATCTGGAGCTTGTCTGGTACAACATACCGGAAGGGGCCATCGATTTCGATTATCGGCTCAAGGTATCCGAGGGGGCCGGTTCGGAGGCACCTCTAACGGCGCAGATCCGGTACCGGACACTCGACGGTGAGATGGTAGAGGTCCTGGGTGCCCCGGATATGGAGGGAGGACTGGTGGCCCTCTACGTGGACCCGGACGGCGGGGTGGGCTATTTGAAGAGCGAGCAGTGGAACGGCAGCCTCTACGGGCAATTGGGGATGTTCGAAATGGACGGGATCCTCAAGAGGGCCCCCATGGGGCAGACGGGGCAGGACCCCGCGAGCCTGGCCGACGCCCTGATCTACCCGGATTACCCGCTGCCTGTTTTCGGCACCGTTGAAGCGGGCGGTTCCATGGGACCGGGCGATTCGTACAGCACCATGCTTGCGGCCCTAAAAACCGACGATGGCAAGAGGGTCCTGGGGGTTTGGGGTGTCGAGACGCAGTACGGAAGCTACACGAACCCCGGCAATCGCACTTCCTGGTCCCAGGTGTACGGACAGAGCGGCTGGGGTATGACCCCTGACGGTCTGAGCACACCCGTGTACCAGTTGGGGGATGTGTGGGGGACCGATGACCTGCAGGGAAGGACCCGTATGGTCGGCACGCTCACATCCCTCGACCTATCCTATCTGGGCACCATGGACCTTTCGTACGGGGGCACCTACGACGCCTCGGGGGTTTATGGGAGCGTGGGGCAAGGGACCTACACCCTGGATCGGCTGGCCTTTTCGGCCATGCTCACCGATGGGGCCTTTTTCGGATACTCCGAGGGCATACAACCCTACGGGAGCCTCGATGGGATCCTCGGAGGAACGGCTCCCCTCCTGGTGGGAACCCCGTCTTTCTTGGCTCTTGGCTCCTTTTCCGGGGGCGATGGGGGTGCTTTTTTCGGCGGGCGCCTGGAGGGAACCTTCGACAAGGACGGCGTCTTCAAGGGATTTACGGCCGGCGCATGGGGGGCGGGAGCCCCCAACGACGTGGACGGGAAAGTGGTGGCGGTCTATCGGCAGGCCGACGGTTCGGTAGGATTCCTGAGCGGGGGATACGAGGGGAGGTACCACGCGGGACTTTCCCTTTGGGAGCTGCTGCGGGACCGGAGCACCCTGGAGTCTTCGGTCGGTCTTCCCACCGGAACGATCGATGCACGCATCGGCGGGGGTCTGAAGGGGAGTCTTACCGGCATGACCGGTTGGACCACTGCGATGGCGAAGGGCGGGGAGCCCCACTGGGGTGAGCGGATCGGGCTGGTGGAAGGTTCATGGGAGAGCAATCCCCAGTCCGAGTGGTGGGGAATGATCGGGGGGGTGGAAACGGACGGTCAGGCCCCCGCGTATTTCTTGGGCGAGATTTACGGGTCGGCCGTTTCCGATGACGGGGAGTTTTCGGCCCATCTGTGTAACGTGACGTACCTCAACCCCTTTGTCATGGGGAGATTCCGGGGAGACTGGGTGGGGTATTCCACCGGGCAGGGCGCCAAGATGGCGGGCTTCGGCCTGTGGGAACAGGAAGCCCTTGCCCACGTGAGCGGCCTGAGCGCGTACATTTCGGATTACCATGGGGTTTCCGGCGCGCTGGCCGGGTATGTGGGCGGTACGCAATCTGTCTGGTCCCAGGGGTATGGAGAGGTCTACGCCCTGGGCAAGATCACCCACCAAGGCAGCGGCAGCATCTGGCAGAGCGAGCTGCGCAGCGAGAACCTGGATACGGGCAAGGACACCACCCGGGAGTCTGTGCCGGGAGCTTACAGGGGATGGACCTTCGGCACACACAATCAGCCCGACGGGGTCACCGCCTATCACGAGGTCGCCCAGGGTCAAAGCGCCACCCAGGGGACGGTGACGGCCCAGATAGAAGGGACCACCGGAGTCACGGCCGTGGCGGTTACCGTGGAGCTTCCCGCCGGGTGGACCCTGTCCTTCTCGATCCATCCTTCCGAGGCAGTGGGAGGGACCAACCCCCCGGACAACGTGAAGATCACTGCGGATGGGAAGGTGGAGTTTGTCTGGTTGAACGTTCCTCAAGGTAAAATGGATTTCACTTACGCCGTACAGGCCGAAGGCGGAGTCTTCGGCGGCATGCCCGCTGCTTTTGTCCAGTACCGCCGTGCGGGTGGGGAGATGGTCGCGACCATGGTTCCGTTCGGTACGCCGGAAAGAAAGGCCTTGCTGGAAGGGCAGATGGTGGCGCTGTACGTGGACCCCGATCGGAAGGCAGGTTTCCTGCTCAGCGACGATCTGGCCGCAGAGGTGGATGGGGATGTGGAGATGTTCCAGATGGAAGGAACCATCCGCCTGGAAGAAATGGCCGAGAGTGTCGAGGTGGCCCCCGAGGCCCTTGCCACGAGCCTCGTGTACCAGAGCACGGTCACGGGATCGGGAACGGGGCGGTTCGAAGGCGGGGGCGACATACGGGTCGAAACGCAGCAAGACGAATCCCTTTCCATCGCCGGCCAGGATTGGGGGATATGGAGATCCACCCAAACCGGGACCTACACCGGTCCTTCCTCCGACAATTGGAGCGCGGTGCTCACGCGGCAGGGTCAGTCTTTGAGCCGGTGGTCCCTGGCGGAAGGCTCCCGCTGGTCTGTGGAGGAAAGGACCCTGGAGGCGAAGGTGGCGGGGGCGTGGGTGAGCTGGCAGGACGCGGTGACCGGTGTGGCGGGAGGCAAACTCAAAGGGACCTTTGACGCGGACCGGTTCACCTGGGAGGCCGTGGCAGGGGGCGGGTGGCTCGAAACCCGCAGGTTCCTCGAGATGGCGGGGAAGATCCCGGGTACTGCCAACCTGAAGGCCCTGGAAGCCCTCGACATTCCGTGCGTCGAGATTGGGCGGGCCAGCCTTGCCGGCAGCAGCGAGGTGATGCAGGTCCGGATGAACGACGTGACGTTTTTCGCTTACTCCACGGGCGCCCGTGGACAGATCTGGGCCACCCCCGACGTTTCCGGCACGTTCAGCGCCACGCCGAACATCGGCCACACTGTGGGGCTCAGCGGAGGGGGCCTCAATGCCGACTTTGCCGTCCAGAGGTGGGACAGCAATGTGTGGGGCGCCGGTGTGGACGGCTCGGGTGTCCTCAACCGCACCGACGTGGGCGGCACGACGAACGTCCAATTCCAGGGGGCCGCTGCGGGGCAGTACATGGGCACCGATTCGGGGAGCTTTTCGGGGACCGGTTCCGGAGTGGTGACGACGAGTAGCGGTCAATAGTAGCGAGTCTGTTGAAAGGGGGAGGCACGGGGTTCCTTGGCGGGGGCTTTGGGTGCCTCCCTCTTTTTTTTGAGCCCATGGTTTTCCATGTTCATCGGCAAGGGCACTGAGGCGTTATGGACAAGACACCAACCGGAGAACACACACCGCACGGGAGGAGAGGCCCCATGAAGAGATCCGCTGTTTTGTGCGCACTGTACCTTGGCACCATGGTCCTTCTGGCCATGGGGACCGCATGCGGCGCCAATGTCAAGATCGGAGTCGTGGACACCAAGAAGATCATGAACGAGTCCAAGGCGGTCCAGGAGGCGAGGAACATCCTGATGATGGACCTGAAGGCCAAGAGGGGGGTGCTCAAGGCCCGTGAGGATCAGATCCGGGCCATGGCTGAAGAGATCAAGAGCGCCTACAAGGACATGTCGGACGCGGAAAAGAAGGAAAAGGAGGGACAGCTTGCCAAGGAGATCAAGGAGCTCCAGAGACTGCGTACCGACTCGGATGAGGAGTTGAGGAAAAAGGACCTGGACCTGGGACAGAAAGTGCTGACCGAGGTCCGGGCCATCGTCGAGGAATACCTTGTGAAGAACAAGTACACGGTCATCGTGGAAAAAAGCGTGGTGGTGGCCTTTGACCAGGTGATCGATATCACCGACGACATCATCAAGCTCTACGACTCGAAGAAAAAATAGGCGTCGCCCCGGCTGTGCGACCACCCCCGTTCACGGGTCTTTCAGCAGAGCGCGAATAGCCGAGAGTTGGAGGTAGATCTCTTCGAGAAGGTCCGAACGGTTCACCGTCGTGTCGTCGGTCTTACGGGCCCTGTCCTGTTTCAAGTACTCCCTGGCGCCGGGGATGGTGTATTTGCGCTCGTAGAGAAGCTCGCGGATCTTGAGGATCGTCTCGACGTCCTGCCGGCGGTACAGCCTTTGTCCTGAGCGGGTGCGTAGCGGGCTGATCTGGTGAAACTCGGTCTCCCAGAAGCGCAGGACGTAAGCCCTCAGGCCTGTGAGGGAGCTGACTTCCCCTATCTTGAAATAGCGTTTATCCGGAATGACGACCTTTGGGGGCTCATGCATCGGTCTCGCGTGCCCTCCATGGGCTTGGGCAAACCCTGCCACCCGGCAAGGCCGGGGGGAGAGAACCGCCGAGCCTGGAGTCAGCCCTGGGGGAGGGTGGCGTGGAAAGTGCGCACCAGTTCCCCTGTGATCCTCTCGTGGAGCCGGTTCACCTCTAAATCTTCAAGGGTCTCTTCCTGGGATTGGTAAACGATCCGGAAAGAGACGCTTTTTTTCCCCGACGGGATGGGGTCTCCCTGGTACACGTCGAAAATGTGAAGCGATTGGAGCCACCTCTCTTCCAGGCCCTTGACATGGCGCAGCACCGCATCGGTTGCGAACGATGCGTCCAGGATGAGGGTGACGTCCCTGGTCGTTGCGGGAAAGCGGGGCAACGGTTTGTAGTCCACAGTCTCAGGAACTGCGGCCAGGAGCCTTTCCAGATCCAGTTCCAGCAGGAATGGGGGCTGATTGCATTCGAAACGCTCGAAAACCTCCCGGCGTACCTCACCGAGCCATCCGATCTCTTCACCGCCTTTCCGAATGCCGGCGCCGTAACCGGGACGCAGGTACCGGGAGGGGCCGGCGGAGGGTTGGGTGAAGAAGACCTCCTCTATCTTGAGGGTCTCCAAGAGGGAATCCGCAACCCCTTTGATGTCGTAAAAATCGCACGGCGTCTCCTTCCAATGCCATGACGACTCGTCCCTGCTTCCTGTCCAGAGGGCACAGAGCATCTCCCTTTCTTCGGGGAGCTCTTCGACCTGCCTGGCGATGAAGACCTTCCCTATTTCGAATAGCCGCAGGTTCCGGTTCTGCTGCCGCAGGTTCCGGGACATGGCTTCGAGCAGGCACGGGGTGAGCGATGTGCGCATCACGGCCTGGTCTTCGGTAAGGGGGTTGAGGATGGCCAGGGCCTTTGTACGAGGGTCCTCGGGGGGTAGCATGAGACGATCCGGAGCGTCTGCCCGGGTGAAGCTGTAATTGACGGCTTCCATGAACCCCAAACCGACCATGTGGCGGGAGAGACTCCTTCTGAAAACCATGAGCCGGCTGGGCGGTGTCGACTCCGCGGGAAACAGGGGCGAGGTGGTGGGAATGCGGTCGTAGCCCCACAAACGGGCCACTTCCTCCACCAGGTCGATGGGCTTGTCAACATCCACACGAAAGGTGGGAGGAAAGACGCGTACCCTGTCCTGATCCAGGATCTCGGTCTCCATGGCAATGGCTCGAAGGAGCTGCACCATTTGGTCTCTGCCAAGGCAGGTGCCCAGGATCCGGTTGGTTTTTGCTGCGCTCAGCACGATTTCCTTCTTGGAAAGGGGCAGGGGGTTAGCGTCGATGGCTCCTTGGGCGAGGGTGCCCCCGGCCACCTGGAGCATGATCTGGGCGGTCCGGTCCGCGGCGCGGATCACGCCGTCGGGATCCACCCCCCTCTCGAAACGATGGGACGCCTGGGTGTTGTAGCCCAGGGCCTTGGCCGTTCTGCGGATGCACCGGGGGTTGAAGTGAGCGCTTTCGATCAGTACGTTGCGGGTGGCGTCGGAAATCTCGGAGTTCAAACCGCCCATCACACCGGCAAGGGCCACCGGCTTTCGGCCGTCGCAGATCAGGAGGGCCTGCGCGGAAAGTCGCTTTTCCTGGCCGTCCAGGGTGACGAAAACCTCTCCTTCCCTGGCCGAGCGCACGACGATCCGGTGCTCCTCCAGCCGGTCGAAGTCAAAGGCGTGCAGGGGTTGCCCGGTTTCCATCATGACGAAATTGGTCACGTCCACCACGTTGTTGATGGGTCGCAGACCCACGGAAAGCAGTCGGTCCTGGAGCCAGAAGGGAGAGGGACCCACCCGCAATCCCTGGAGGACCCTGGCGGCATAACGGGGGCAATCGTGGGGCGCCTGGATGGTGACGGAGGTGAGCTGCTCGATGGGAGGACCGCTGCGGGGAAGCTCCACGTTCGCAGGCGTCACTGCGGCTCCTGTTATGGCCGCCACCTCCCTGGCCACTCCCAGGATGCTGAGGCAATCGGCCCGGTTGGGGGTGAGGCCTATTTCAAAAACCGGGTCGGAAAGTCCCATGGCCGTGGAGAGCGCCTCGCCCACCCGGTAAGAAGTCGGAAGCTCCATTATCCCCGCCGTGTCCGCGCCGAGGCCCAATTCGGCCTCACTGCAAAGCATGGCCTCGGAGGTCACCCCGCGGATCACCCCGGCCCGCACCGTGGCTCCACCCGGAAGACGCGTGCCGTCCAAGGCAACGGGTGCGCGCAGTCCCACGCGCACGTTTGGGGCCCCGCAGACGACGGAGAGCGACCGGTCGCCCGCCTCCACGCGGCAGATACACAGGTGATGGGCCTGGGGATGGGGCGCCGTGCTCCCTATCTTGCCAACGCGCACGGTCCGCAGGTACCTGTAACGGTCCTCCATGGCCTCCACTTCCAGTCCGACCATGGTCAGGGCGTCTGATAGTGCCGAAGGGTCCATTTCCACGGCCACGTATTCACGCAGCCAGCTCAGACTCACGTTCATCTCACAACCGATGCCTTCAAGGTGCCCCAGGCCTCGGCGGCCGTGGAGCTTAAGGGCAGGGCCGGTCTCGGTTCTCTACTTTGCCGTTTGCTCAAAGCTACGGGACACCGTGGGTCGCCCTGCAGATAGAGAAAAAAGCACTCGTGAAATTCTCCGGTTGACGAAAGGAGATCCTTCGGGATGGGTCAAAACTGCCTCAGGAACCGAACGTCGTTGTCGTAAAAGCGCCGGATGTCGTCGATCCCGTACTTGAGCATGGCGATGCGTTCGATGCCCAGACCGAAGGCAAAACCGGTGTAACGGGAAGCGTCGTAGCCCACGTTTTCGAACAGGGCCGGGTGGACCATACCGGAGCCCAGCACCTCGAGCCAGCCGGTGAAAGAACAGACCCGACAACCCTTTCCGCGGCAAATGACGCACGCTATGTCCACCTCGGCACTGGGTTCCGTGAAAGGAAAAAAGCTGGGGCGAAAGCGCAGGCTTGTGGCCTCGTCGAACATCTGGTGGACAAAGGTGGTCAGGATGCCCTTGAGGTGCGCGAACGATATCCCCTCATCCACGACGAGTCCCTCAACCTGGTGAAACATGGGTGTGTGTGTCAGGTCCGAGTCGCAGCGAAATGCCTTCCCCGGGGCGATGATGCGTACCGGCGGCCTCCTCTTTTCCATGGTGCGGATCTGTAGCGGCGACGTATGGGTTCTAAGGACAACCGACTCCGAAACGTAAAAGGTATCCTGCATGTCCCTGGCCGGATGATCCTTGGGAAAATTGAGGGCTTCGAAATTGTAGTAATCGGATTCCACCTCAGGCCCTTCCACCACGTCGAATCCGAGTCTTACGAAGATATCGCACATCTGCTCGGTGATCTGGGTGATGGGATGCCGCCTGCCGATGGGAAGGACCCTGCCGGGAAGGGTGACGTCCACCCCCCCGTGCTGTTTCCGTGCCCGTGCCTCGGCCTGGAGACGCCCCCTCGCTTCCCGGAAGGACTCTTCCAGGGACTGCTTCAGAGCGTTGGCCTTTCGACCCGCTTCGGGCCTCTTGTCAGGGGGAAGCGCGACGATGCTTCTCAGAAATCGCGTGAGTTCGCCCTTGCGGCCCAGATATCGTACCGTCAGGGACTCGATGGCCTCTTCGTTTGATGCCTCGGCCAACTGCCGCAATGCGGCATCTCGAATGGTTTCGATCTTCTCTTTCACCCTGCTTTGTCTCTTGTTAGTCCGGGTGCGGCTCAGTGGCAACAAGACGCGTCAAAGGTCTTCACAGCCACAGAACCGGCAACGGGGGCGGGTTTTGTTCCAGGCTTTTCCATGGCCCCGGACCCTGAACTCGCCGGAAAAAGGGGAGCGGATTTCGATGAGCCCCCCTAGGAAACGGCCACGCTCACCAGTTGCGAAAACGCACCGGGGTCGGATACCGCCAGCTCGGCCAGGACCTTACGATCCAAGGCTATGTTCTCCTTCTTGAGCCCGTGCATGAACTTGCTGTAAGAGACCCCGTTCATGCGTGCCGCCGCATTTATGCGCGCAATCCAAAGCCTTCTGAAATCCCGCTTGCGCACCCTGCGGTCCCGGTAGGCATACATCAGTGCCTTGTCCACCGAGTCCGCGGCTGTGCGAAACAGCTTGCTTCTCCCTCCCCGGAAGCTTTTGGCCAGCTTGAGGACCTTTTTCCGCCTCCTTCTGGCCTTGAATCCTCTCTTGATACGCATGGTTCAACTCCTGCCTCTCGAAAGCAACCCCCTTTTACGGGGCTCGATCACAATTTCAGCCACCGAGTCCGTCCTGCCTTCGGCCGGCCGGTCGGAGCCGTCTGCCTCCCCTGAGCACCGAGGAGATAAAAATACCATCGTGCGTCCATGGGCCGGAGCTCATATATACGGAAGCAGCCTGGCTATACTCCTGCCGTTTATGGGATCCAGGATGTGGCTTTGACGAAGCCTCCTTTTTCTTTTCCTGGTTTTCTTTGTCAATATATGGTTCGCGTGCGATTTGGAATACACGACCTTACCGGTGCCCGTGGTCTTGAATCGCTTGGCCGCGGCCCGGTTTGTCTTTATTTTCGGCATTGTTCATTCCTCCCTAACCGTGCCCTCTCACCCGGCTGCGAGCGCCTTGCAGAGGAAACGACGACCCCGGTGGCCGAATTCGTGATTACGACTGCGCCTTTGCACCTGCAAGAAGCAGGGCATTGTCTCCTGCCCTCCCCGCGCAGTCTGGTCAAATGGGCGAACAATATCAGACCCTTAACGGTCTTCAGAGAAAAACTCCCCACCCAGGGCAAAGCGGAAAACAGGTCGTTAGGTACGGGCACGGCCCTCGCCCTTTCAAGCCTTACCGGGCAGGGAGGACTACCGGGACCCGTCAGACAGTGCAGACCTGAAGACCTCTTCGCAAACCCGGAGAGACACTCATGGATTGAAGGACGGCGAAAAGCGCGCCTCAGGGGGCGGGAATCGTCAGGTGGAACGGCATCTTCCACCCGGAGCATCACGACACCCTCGGCCCACACCATCCATCAAACCGCCCGTCCCTTCCTCTCTCGCCGTGCAGTGCCGGACCGCCCCCCGAGACACATCCCTTCGCGCACGATCCTACGCGGCCTTTGAAGGAGTGCCTCCCGGCCAAACGCAGCGAGTCCCGAACGCCGCTATTCCGCGTCTATCGGAAGCTTACCTTCTCTTCATAACGGGTGGTTCTGGGCCGTTGCCCCGAGCCGGCTGCAGATGGACTCCCCGTCTTGCCTTGTCGGTCCATCACGCTTGGAAGTGCTGCTGGTGGGGCGAGCACCTATGGATCTTTTCCCCCCGTTCCTTGCCATCGGCGCTCCTCCACCCTCTCGAGACGTGAGCTCATCCTCGCGCCACCCCTAGCCGGCCGTTGCCGCCCACAGGATGTCTGGGGCCCGCCACTACTTGGGAGCAAGGATCATGATCATGGTTCGCCCCTCGAACTTGGGCCTTTGCTCCACCACGGCAAATTCGGAGGTCGCTTCCTCGATCTTGTTGAGTATGTCAGACCCTCGATCCTTGTAAGCAATCTCTCGTCCCCGGAAAAGGACTGTGATCTTGACTTTGTCGCGATTTTCTATGAAGCGCTTCACGTGGCCGAGCTTGACGCCCAGATCATGGTCGCCGGTCTTGGGACGGACCTTTATCTCCTTGACCTGAAAGGAACTCTGCCTTTTTTTTGCCTCCTGCTGTTTCTTGGTCTGCTCGTACTTGTATCTCCCGTAATCCATGATCTTATAGACCGGCGGCGTTGCGGTGGGAGACACCTCCACCAGGTCCAAACCTGCCGCTTCGGCGGTGGCCAATGCCTGGTGGTAGGCGATGATTCCCACCTGCGTGCCATTTTGGTCAATAAGACGGACTTCTTTTACTTTTGTCTTTTTGTTTTCGATTACTTTCTTGGCTATACCCTCCACCTCCTGCCCCTGTTTGATGGCTCCTCCAAAAAAAACCACGCACCGGCAATCGGTGCGGCTACACCGCCATGAGAGAGCCCTCTGCGAGGCGGCTACCGGCGAATCCGATCATGATCCGCCTTGTTTTGCGTCGGCAGGCTGTACCGTGGTGCGCGACACCACCCTGCGACAGTCCCGTCTGCGAGAGGCCCCGAAGTGCAACAGTTCGGCGAAAAATTATCTTACGGCACGGAGAAAAGCAAGAAAAAAATGGAGGGAGTCCCTGTGATCTCGGCGGCGAAGCGCCCCCCGCCGGCTCCAAACAGCCCCGGCATCCGTATAAGGAATTGTCCGACACGTGCTAAGGGCTCGTGCAAAAATAACTTCCCATTTTGATGCGCCGATCCATCACGCCTGGCGGCGTTGCTCGTCGGTTAAATGGCCAGCCATTCGCCCTCCTC
>Ga0209163_1002992_pt1 | contig 13106 bp, 13 predicted proteins | sample MTBAKSrepl2MetaG_FD_187457 | JGI IMG/M metagenome (GOLD analysis project Ga0209163, IMG submission 187457) | Enrichment culture microbial communities om Arthur Kill intertidal strait, New Jersey, USA, that are MTBE-degrading - MTBE-AKS2 (Arthur... | ecosystem: Environmental > Aquatic > Marine >...
TGATCAGCTCGACCATCGGCAGGAGAAACTGCCCCTCCTGACACAAGAATTCCGTCAGCTTCTTCCTGTCCGTCTTGTCGGCGATCTGGTACGTTGTCTGGTCCATGGCTACTCCTTCAAATCGTGAATAATGGTCTGGCCTGATGGTACCTGCCATCAGGCCGGAGTAGCCATCGCCTTTTCAACCTTCAACTACTGCTGGGACAACCTCTTCTGCGCATCTAGAAACAAGAAGATGTTTTCGACATGATGACTTAGCATTGCTCCCTCCCGACGGTGTGATTCTGTAGTCCCATTGGCTTTCAGAGCTTGCTCAAGGACGTCTATGACCTGCTCCACCGATGGTTTCGGGCTGATGCTGGCCGATCGTCGTTCATCAATAACGGTAGCGAGAAGTTCCAGGGCAGACCACGGTCTTCCTACGATCTTCCACTTCTCTAGAACCTCTGCCCAGTGCTGTCGAAGCTTGCCATGGATCTCAACGTTTTCCCAATATAGCCTGTCTGCCTGCTCACTCCACTGCGGTATCTGTCGCCACAGTTCTGGTGTGGCAGGAAGAGCCAAGGCTAGATTGGCATGCGCGTTGGGTGTCCATGTGATGCTTGGCTGTGCCAAGACGCCACTAAGCCACGGGTCTCCTTGCCGTCTATACTGGGCCCAGATGTAGGCCTTAGCAGCTCTCATCAGAGGGGTGCGGGCATGGTCGGCCGGTGCAGGAGAAAGACCATTTTGCAGTAGACTCGTCACTTCAGCCTCTTGGAGCGGAAGCGACGAGCACGCTCCACCAACGGATTCGGGAACGTGTGCTTTATCGGCAAGACGATAAAGCCCCTCCACCCCTTGTTGATCATACACTGCTTTGGCGGCTTTTGCCTGTCTCTCAGAGAGCCACTCGTCCCATCCGTCCTCATATGGCTTCATCGGTGCATCGGCGATTTCCGGATCCCAGGAGAAGAGATGGGCATATTGCAGGACTGTATCTTCTGGTTTGAAATGTTCTTGGATAGTCTCCAAGAGATCGAGATCGGCCATAGGCAAAGCCCATGGGGTGTCCAGATGCTGGCGATGCCGCGATATCAGAGTCCTCAGTGTCTCATGAACCACAGCCTTCTGCTCGTTTGGCAAGTTTTTGGTGTCAACCAGAGATAGAGCGTCAGTGATCAATTCTCCTGCTTCAGGATAGCCATGTCGGAGTTCTGGGTATTTCTCGATGAAGGAGGCCCAGCGGTCTACGTTGCTCCCCGCCCACTCGATCATTGATTCAACTATGGTACGCATGAACTCCCAGTAATCTCGCCAAGTCAATGTCTGTTCGGCGGAATGCTCGCGATAGCGTGGTCTCGGTGTCGCCATAGTGCTGGCGTGTGAATTCGGCAATAGTGCAATTGCCACATCCCATGTCACCGCCGGGCATGCAGAATACAGCATTTTCATTGCCTGCGCCGCGTCATTCATTGCCACGGCGTGCTGGGGTCTCCAGGGAAGCAGAATGGTGATAAGACTGTTTTGGGGAGTATTACATGTCCGGCACCCAGGCTCGACCTCAGCGAGTCTAGCCAGAATGCTCAGGACGCGGGAGAAGTACTGTCTCAGCCACACTAGACGTTCAAGGGCCCAAAGCAAATATACGTGCGCGCTCGTGGAGCCCAGTATCAAATCGTGTTTCTCGCTTTGTTGGAAGAACTGACTTGCCCGTCCGGTTCGGAGCATATCGTCAAGGGAGTCGAGGAACATGTCAGGAGACGCTTCTGCAAGTTCCGCGTATACATCCGTAAGTGATAGCCACCGGTCGACCGGGTCAGTGTCCTTGGGATTGAGTAGATCCCCAATGATCCGATCTGCCCAGCCCTGACCTCCAGATTTGAAGGTAGCGAGGCGAGCAACTGAGTCCGCCAAGCCTTGGCGTAATGAACTAGAATACTTCCGCACCTTGCCGCGGATAGCCGCCATATGGCGTTCAGACAGTTTCAACTCAAGTGAGGGATCTTTCTCACCAAGCACGTCGCTGACAATATGACGGAAATCGTCGAGCATGGTCTCGGTCACCTTCCCCGCTAATGTTCTCCAGACGAAATCTCTCGATACACATGTCCATTCTATTCCTCGATGCATCCATGGGCCTTCAGGTACAGGGCTTCTCTGCACGAGAGCCTCAACATCGCGATAGTCCTTTCTGGAAATCTGTTCAATGATTCGAATATCATCCTCGTTATTACCTGTCCATGAACCGGCTAACATGAGCGACGCATGTGCCGTCGAATCTACCTGAGTAGCCCACTGAGGGGCTCCCATAGACCCCGAGCCTACGAGCCAAAGTAAGGCAATCAGCGAACCTCTACATTCCCGGGCGATCTGGCTCGCCCTATGCTCATCAAATCGCATCCCTTCAGTCAGCTGTCCTTCTATTGCAGGCCGTTTGCATCGCCCAAGGGTCAGATGTCCGTTTATATCGCCCGACGAGGTGGTTGACTCCATCTCCGGGACTATCATCTGCCATGCGTTATTCTGAAACATCTTGCGTCGCTTGAGGGTCTCGGAATCTAACGGCACCAAGATCAGGTCGGCGCCACATGTGGCCAGCAGGTTGAGGTCGGCTCGTGAATCAGCAAACATCAGTGGGGCCTTGGAGTTATAAATATCAGCATTCTTAAGCGAAGCCGCTGCCAAGAACGCGGCCGCTTCTTCGATTGACTCTGCATGGATATGGGTTTCGGTCCTACCCTCCATGATGAGAGCAGACAAGCGATCAAGTTCTTCATCTCGCCCAGCGATCACGAGATCAGGTGACAGAGGGGAGATGCCGAAGCCGATACCGAACTTCCGTATGTACTGCTCAGCATCGTAAAGCCCTTCCGCCGGAAGACCACAGACGTCCGCAAACCAAAGCATCACTGTGGAGTATTGTTCGATCCACTTCTCCAAATCGACTGCATCTATGACTCTGATAGACCTCCAAGTCGAGTTGGCACGCTTCTCCCTGACCCATCCCCCAGATTCCCATGGCTTGGCTGTCACGAAAACAAACGTTGCTTTGTCTGGCGTGACCGGAGGTACGGCATCTGGAAAGGCATTGGCTAGTTTCCGCTCTGCTTTCGCAAAATCATCATCCGCCTTCGTCTTGGGCTCGACTGTGGTACCCATCTCCCACACGGAAATCCCCGCGGGTACATGGAGGTCAGCAATAGCATCGTCGACTGCAAGGATACCGTCTTCACCAGGCAGGTAGATCTGATCTCCGGCCGGGAAACGGAATGCACGAATCGCCTCCTTAGGAATACTGGATGTAATGAGCTTGGCTACGAGTTGCGGAAGCAACTCTTGGCCATCCCTGCTGGGTGAACAAAGCCGCTGTGCGATCATGGTAGCCGTTACGAATGATCTCATCCGCGCACCTCCATGGAAGAACAGACAATTCCCCGCTTCTCGCGAATTCTGCTATGTTGTACTATCCTTCTCGCCATTTGGAAGCTCTCATGGGCCTTTCGCAACGCCTCGCCTTCCTCGTGGGGTCGCTGCGGGCCAGCCAAACCGGAGTTAATTATCGCGAATTAGGGACCGGGTGTCAAGCGCGGCGGAGTCGCGTGGAAGCGTAGATGCGTGGAAGCGGGGAAGCGGGGGGCCGGGGCGAGGACGTGGCCCGTGACCCGTGGCTCGTCGCGGCAGGGTGCGCCGGGGCGTGAAGAAGTGTATCTCGGATCTCGTCGCCTGTATCCCACAACAGGAACGGTGGGCACAGCCCACCCTACCGCTGCCGCCCGTTCTTTGTCCCAACTCCCATTCTCATGGCTCTCAGGCCGTATCTCGCCGGATTTGACATTTCGTGTGCTTCGTACCCTTCGTGGTGGAAGAAAGAGAGATTGCTTCGCTCCGCTCGCAATGACATTGCGGGTCACGGGCCACCGGTCACGCTTCTACGCTTACACGCTTCCACGCTTCTGCTTCTTTCGGCGTTCAATCGTCAGTCGTGCCTTGATCGTCACGTGGAGATGGATCGTGCCCTTGAGGTAGACGATGTGGAGGTCGTCGGGGAAGTTGAGGAAGGCGAACTCGCCGAAGAGCTGGAAGGCCAGGCGGTCGCGGGCACGGGCCGCTTCGGCGGGCTCGAGGAAAGTCCCGGCGTAATGCTGCCTGCCCTGGTGCGCGACTACGCCGTACCATTTGTCGCCCTGCGGATAAACGCCGAGAAGACCCGACTTGCTGCCGCGCGAGCGGCTGTTCTGGCGGTTTTGGGCCTGCGTGCAGGTTCGCAGGTACTTCCGGCGGTTGTCGAGCGTGTTGAACTTGCGGTGGTCCACGACCATGCCCGGCGGGGCCTGCATGATCTGGCGGTGCATGAGGATGGTGCGGCCCTTCTCCTGGCGGCAGGCGTAGAAGCGCCGACCGATCCTCGCGGCGTACCATTTGTATTGGCTGAGCCCTTCGAGGTCCGCCCGGTCCACGAGGGCGGCCTTGTTCTGGGTCAAGGGGATCAGGGCGGTCTGCTCGTCGGGCGGCGGCGGCAACTCGGCGGGCCGGTCGCCCGGCGCAGGCTTGGGCTCGAAACGTGGGCAGCAGTCACACAGGGCCACCTGCGTGGGCTCGCCCAGGGCCTCCGGGCGGCTGACGCAGACCAGCGTCCCCGGGGCGGCGTTACGCAGCACCAGGGCAAAGATGCAGTGGGCACAACATCGCTCGTCCATTCTCGCATCTCCAAAGAACGTCGCTCGTCGCTCGTATCTCGTCGCTCGTGACCGGTGACCCGTGGCTCGAGGGCGGCCGGGGAGCGCGGATGCGTGACGGGGCATCCGTCGCTCATTGGTCTCAGAATAAACACACAGCTTTGTATTGTCAATCGAAAAATCTGCTGCGTATGGTGAAATGTTCAGCAATGCGGGGGCGGCGGGGACTTCAGGCGCCGGTGGAAAGCTCGCGGCTGCGCTCGGCGGCGCGGTGGAGGGCCTTCGAGACCAGGCCGGCAAAATCACCGGCTTCGAAGACTTTGATCGCGGCTTCCGTCGTGCCGTGGGGGGAGGTGACCTTGCGACGCAGAATGGCGGGGGTTTCGCCGTTTGTGTCCCTCTCGGCGGCGAGGAGGCCGGCGCCTTTGGCGGTTTGCAGGACGAGGTCCTTGGCTACGTCCGGCGGCAGGCCCAATGCGACCGCGGCGTCGATCATGGCCTCCATGAGGAGGAAGAAGTAGGCGGGTCCACTGCCGCTGACGGCGGTGACGGAGTCGATCAGGTTCTCATCCTGGACGACGACCGCCTGGCCGACCGCGGTGCAGATCGTCAGGGCGCGGTCGAGCAGGGGACGGGCAGGTTCGTTGGCGAATACGCCGGCGGCGCCCGCGCCGATCAGGGCGGGCGTGTTGGGCATGACGCGGATGATGGGGACGGCGCCGAGGACGGCGGCGATCTTCGCGACGCGGATGCCGGCGGCGATGGAGATGAAGAGCGTGCCGGGGCGGACGGCGTTGCGGATGCTCTGCAGGGCGTCGGCCATTACCTGCGGTTTGACGCTCAGGACGACCGTGTCGGATTGGGCGACGACCTGGGCGTTGGTGTCGCAGGGGAGGACGCCGTAACGGTCGGCCAGTTCGGCCAGACGCTCTGCGCGGACATCGCTGATGCGGATATCCTGCGGGGCGCAGGTCTTGGAGGTGACCAGGCCCCGGAGGAGAGCCTCGGCCATGTTGCCGCTGCCGATGAAGCCGATCGTGTCCACGGTTTCTCCTTGTCAGAGTTTGCGAGAGAGCGACGCTGGGGCGTCGTTCGAGCAGCAGGGTATCGTGCGGACGGGAGAAACGCAATGCCCAAGCCGGTCATCCGGTCAACATCTCGAACTGCTCCCGGCTGAGACACTGCCGCAGTTTCTGCAGGGCCGAGAGTTCGATCTGCCGGATACGCTCCTTGGTCAGTTGGAGTTCGTCGCCGATCTGTTTGAGGGTCTTGGTGTTCTTGCGGATGGAGGCGCCGGTCAGGCCGAAGTGGTGCAGGATGACGTACTGTTCCCGCTCGTCGAGCTCCTGGCGGATGACTTCCGCGAGGTCGTTGTGGGTCCGCTCGATGGCGACCACGTCGGCGGTGGTGTCGCGCAGGTCCCGCTGGATGCTGGCGAGCGACGCCGCCCGCTTGGGGGTCAACTCGGTGCTGCGGCCGGAGACCTTGGCGTACTCCTTGGCGATATCCAGCGACGCCCGGCGGCTGAAGCGGAAGCCCTTGGTGTAGTCGAACTGCTCGACCGCCTCGATCAGCGCGAAGTTGCCCTTGCTGACCAGCTCGAGGAAGCCGGCGTCATGGCTGGTGTGCCGGCCGGCGATGCTGACCACGAGGCGGAGGTTCGCTTCGACGAGGAGCTTGCGGATTTCCTCGGCCTCGTCCAGACAGCTTTCCAGCCGTGCCAGTGACTTCGCGCAGACCTTGGACAGCTTGATCTGATGCCGTTCCTGGGAGACGAGGTACTTGAGGTAGTTGTAGCGCCGGAACAGCTCGATCTCCTGGTCGCGGCTGAGCACCGGCGTGATCTTGAGAACCTGCATGTACTCGGGCAACAGGCTGGGTTCGGGCCCGCCGGCGCCATCCCAGTTGTGTCCGAGGGTGTGGGGAGTCCCATCCTCATCCAGGAATTCGAGCGGCTCGAGCTTCTTCTCGGGCTGCGGGCGGTCCAGGGCCAACGGCTTGCCGAGGATCTGCTCCCGCGCCGACTCGTGCAGGAACTCATCGCTCGGGACATACTCGATCTTGCGGGCCAGCAGGGTCGCGGCCCGTCGCTGATTGATGATCCGGTGAACCGTGGCTCGGCTGCGGTCGAAGCGCTGCATGAGCTGGGGAATGCCCACCCCTTGTTTGTGGAGTCGGAACAGTTCGTTCGCCTCCGTCGGCTGGATGCGTCCCAGCGGCCGGCGGAAGACCGGTTTGTCCGGGTGCTTCTTCTCATACTGCTGTAAGAGACTCCGCACGGTTTCCCGCGCGATGTCGAGCTTCTCCGCGATTTGCCCGGCGATCTGATGGCGGGACAGACCGGTCTTGGCCGCCAGACTGCGGGCCATTCGAATGATCTGCTGGTGCTGGGCATCCGTGAGCCGTCGGAACTGGCCGGCCTCCGCGACCAGTTCGGGATTCTCGCGGGCAAACCGCTCGACCGCGGATTCCGAGAAGCCCAACCGATGCGTTGGGGATCCCTCGCTCCCGTCGAAAATGAACTTGCGGGCCAGCAGGCCGCGATTTCGCCAGCGGTTGATGGTCTTCGTGGAGACCTTGAACCGTTCGGCCAGGTCCTCCACGGTCCAGACCCGCTCGCCGACCTCGGAGACCGGCAGCGCCAGCTTGCCGCTGAGTTTCGTGATGAAGATCTGCAGGTCGTCCCGCAGGTCGGCCCCGGCCATGACCTCCTGCTCCTGCCCACCCCTGGGCTGGTATCCGGTGATCTGGAAGCAGACGAAGTCGTAGGGATACTCCTTGGCCTTGTCGATCAGGCCGTAGAGTTTCTCGGCCGCCTCCAGTTGCGCGCGGCGTTTGGCCTCCGGTGTGAACCGGAGCTGCATCAACAGCTGCGCCAGGTTGGGACTCTTGATCTTTCTCATTCGCCAAGTGTCCATTCTATCATAGGGCACACCCGAGCGGAAGCTCGTTCGTCAGCTTTCCGTCAAGGGGTGCGCGGCGAGGAGCTTTCTCTGCCAACGAAAGCAGATAATGCCTCCGGCGGATCGAGCTGTGCGCGCACGCAATCATCCGTCCCGCACGACGGACTCTGCGGCGAGACCTGCAAAGTGGCCGCGAAGTTGCTCCCGCATGTCGAGAACAGACTGCACGGCGGATGAGGCTATTGCCCTGTCATATCGATCCCATAGAGCCGACCGGTGCGCGAGATGCGTCCGCACATGCTTTGCCCCGACGCATTCCTCAACGGGCGGGTCCCAGTCAACTCCGCCCACAGGGGGCGCAATGCCCGGCAAACGGGCGGCCAACTCGCGTCCTTTCGCTCTCGTTTGTGTTCGGAGCCCCTCCTTTACTCCGGTCTTCCTGGCTTGTCTGCGTCATTGTGTCTATCACCGTATTGACGGTTGAAACTTGCGTATGCCTCGGCGGCCCGGTGGAGATTGCCCCGGTAGGAGAGATTGCCCGCCAGGCTGATCCAGGGCTTGCGCCGGCGCCAGAAACTACCGACGACCCTGCGGAAGATGCCCGGCACGGAATAGAACGTCTCGTTGCAGAAGACCATCTCCTGGATGATGCCGTCCAGGGACAGGTGCTTGTATTGTGCCACGGGGTATGTGAGCGTGTAGTACTTCCAGTCTTGTGGGAGCGTATCGAGGGGAATGCGACCCTGGGATTTCATCTGGTCCCACAGACGCGTGCCGGGCAACGGCGTCAGGAAGAGCACGTTGAGATTGTCCACCCCATACTGACGGGCCGCCTCGGCGATCCGACGGCCGATCCCTGGTTCGTCCACGTCCAATCCGATGATGAAGGAACCCGCCACCAGAATATTGTGGCGCTGGATGTGCCGCACGGAGGCGCGGAAGTCTCGGTCCTGCAAGAGGGAGAACTTCCCGCCGAGCCCGCGGAGTCCTTCCGGCGAGGGGGACTCAAAGCCGATGAAGACGCCGCTGCACCCCGCCTTCGCCGCCAGCGCCAGGAGTTCCTCGTCATCGGCGAAGTTGATCGTGGCCTGGGCGATCCATTCCTTCCGCAGGTTTACCCTCGCCAGGGCTCGAAACAGGTCTTTGGCGCGCGCGACGTGGTCGGGTCGAACGCCGATGAGGTTGTCGTCCACCACGAGAACGCGTTTCTCCCGAATCGACTGAAACTCTCGCACGACGTCCGGGATGGGCCGCTGGCGGTAGTGGGCCCCGTTGAACGCCGTCACGCTGCAGAAGCTACAATTGAACGGACAGCCGCGCGTGGTCTGTATGGCTCCGAAGGCATATCCCTTGGGCAGCAGATCATGACGGGCAGGCGGCACATCGGCGATTTCGGCGAATCCCCCATCATACCGGCGTTTCAGGCGACCCTGCCGGACGTCCTCCAGTACCTGCGGCCAAACCCCGTCGGCTTCCCTGGTAACGACCGCGTCCACCCTCTCGAGGACCTCGTCCATGCACATGGTGGCGTGAATCCCACCCATAACAACGGGGACGCCCAGGCGGCGAAAGCAAGCGGCCACTTCATAGGCCCGGCTTGCCTGTGAGGTGAATGCCGTGATGCCGACGAGGTCCGGCCGAGGCATGCGCGCATAGTCCGGCACACCGAGGTTCTCATCTATGATGGAGGTTTCCCACTCCGCCGGTGTCTGGCCCGCCAGGACCATCAAGCTCAGCGGCTTCCAGACGCGGTAGCGGTTCCAGCGGCTCTCCTTGATGTTGACGATGCTGACCAGCGGGTTGGATGGATTGATCAGATAGAGCCGCATGTCACTCCATTTCCGCGGAGCCCCTGCTTCTCACCATAGACGCCTTGACCTCCCCCAGATACTCCAGAGCGTAGTCGATCATCCGCTCGGCTATGCTCGACACGGATTTCGTGTCTACGCGCCTGTGGCTATACCTGTGAGATATTCGTAGCGTCTCGGAACCATCGTCGTACACGAAATCGTACCGCCCGTGGGACCATACGATACCGGCATTCCCGATTTCATCCCCTCCACCGGGCTGGAGGATATGCAGCCTTCTCCGCATGCTCTCCATGACTCCCTTGAGGTCGAAGTCCACGTCAAGGGGGATGCTGAGCGTTATGGCAGGACTTCCGACATCGCTGTACTCGAATAGCTCATCCAGGCTGCGATTCTCGGCACAGTCAACGTACAGGTCGTTCAAGCCGGCAATCAGAGCGTCAGGGCTGGTGGTTCTCTGTGGAGCCCAACGACCGATCGACTGTCGAATCTTGACGAGCGTCTGAATGGTATCGTCAATTTCCATGACTAGGCTTCTCCGAATCTTTTCAGATAATCTGTGGTCGCATGATAACCGCTCTCTTGATCCTACCTGACTGTCGGCACAACGGCAATCCCAAAACCGCCATCGTCAGCCTGGGTCTTGTGGTATAAAGAAGGGACGCTAAATTAAATATTTTGGATAAAAAAATAAAAATACTGTTGCGTGTGCCGCTCGGGCTCGTATAATGTAAAGTGGTTTAGTATGGCTACGAGCATAGGATGATCGCCTGATGAAGCCTTGAAGATTGTATGGCGTAGATAGCATCGCCGGCCTCAAGACCCGTCTCCCGGATCCTCTCTCCCGGTTTACTCGGTCCTCGAAACACGATTTGTCGAGGCAGATGAAAGAGGCATAGATATGGATATCCATGTAGGGAACCTGCCGAGTGATATCACGAACAGCGATCTTCGGGAGATATTTGAGCTGTACGGCCGCGTGGAGACAGCGAATGTGGCGCGAGGCCGGCACGGCGATGAATCCAGGAGGGTAGGGTTCGTGGGCATGCCGGCCAGAAGCGAGGGCGTCTGTGCCGTTCTCGGGGTTCATGGCAGAAATGTGAAAGGGCAGGCCATCACCGCCAGCGAGGTCTGTCCGATCGATCCCGTTTCGGGGGCTTGTCAGGCGCGTTGCCGTTGCCGGAGTGGAAGGTAGGCGACTGGAAATGCTCACCCCATCACGGCGACATATGGGAAAGAGGGGAACGGTCCCGGTCCGGGCGGAGATGGATTGGAACAAAATCATCGGCGTGCGCAGCCTGATCCTATCCGGCTTCTATAGTGACCCGGGGATCTGTTCCGTGATCCTTGATCGGTGCCTGATCGCCATCTGGCGCGACGCGATCGAGTCGTTCCCGGAAGAGTCGCCGGGTTCGCAAGATGAGCACGCAGGTGCATGTCCACTGGCGCGATGAAGTTGTGAGCTATCGCGCGGCGTGGCGTGGCCGGAAGTCTCTACTCAACGTACATGGATGCAACAGGGCGGCGAAAGAGCGTTCCCACGGAGGACTGCGCCGCCCGTTTTCGAGGTGCAGGATGTCGAATATGACGAATGATGCCTATCGCAAATCGCGAGGCACGAACAAGCCGTTCAGCGGCTCCGAGGAACAAACCAAGGCGATCTGGAACGAGCAGATTCGCAAAGAGAAGTACTCGTACCGAAAGCCGGATGCTTCGTCCGGCGCCGCGCCGAAGGGATGAGACAGTCTGGGCATCCGGCACGGAGTGTGCAGGCCGCGTGATGCGCGTTCTACTCTGGCGTGGGCGCTGTCGGCGGGTCGCCAGCCTTCTATCGAACCGGGTGGCCCATCAATCCTCCCGTCTCCTGTTGATCCTGATCGATCTCTGTCGAGGGAATTACTGCGGAGACTCTGTTCTTCGCATGGAAGGGGTTCTGAACGTGGGTATTCAAGATTGGCCGCAAGACATTGTCCTTGTGAATCTCGCGGGGAGACCGCAAGAGGACGACGATTTGCAGAGAGTCCTGGCCAGGGTCCAGGAGAGGGGGGATTGCAGCGTGGTCGTTGATTTCTCATGCGTTGGCGTTGCCGGGTGCACAATGCTCACGCGGCTCCTGGAACTGCGCCGGTTGTTGCTGGATCGTGGACAGCAGTTGGTCCTTTGCGGCGTCGCTCCGGCTACGAAGGGCATCTTCGCGCTCACTCGGCTTGACGAAGTGTTCGACTTCGTCAGCGACCGGTTCGCAGCCCGGGCCTATCTTCAGCGAGGCGAGGGCCAGAGCCCTCTCTGTTCCCGCCGCAGATTGCCGCAGGAGCTTGGTTCCCCTGTGGGACCTGTGCAGAGTTGACCGTCACCGTCGGGAGGACTACAGGCCGGACTGTGAGAGTCTGCGTGCCGCTCTGGAGGGGCGCAACAGGGCCCGAATGGCGATTGGTTGCGTAATCCGTCCCCTGGGGGGTCTTCCCGCAAGTTTCTGCTTGCAGAGTGGCCCGAGAACAGGCATATAGGTCACATCGAGACCGCCGACCGACCGCGATGGGTATTCTCCCTGCGTGGGGATTGGAGCGACGGTTGTGGGCGGGAATCGTGTGGGTGTGCGATGAGAGGAGATCGACCTTGGCCGAGAACGTTCGCGCGGTGCCGCCGCCGGTGCTGCTGACTGCGTTGATCTGCGATACGGTCGTCTTGGATGCCGTGACGGGGAAGGGGTCCGTCATGGGCATCTTCGACGTGATCAACGCGCCGTCGTACCCGGTGCGCCATGACAAGCTCTTCGTGTTCTGTCAATTGACCAATGGCCGGGGTCGTGTGAAGATCCACGCGAACCTCGTCGATCCGGAGGAAGACGACAAGGTGATCTGCGCGAACACGGCGCAGGCCGAGTTCGTGGATGTTCGACAGGTGGCGAACGTCGTGTTTCAGTACGTGGGCCTGGTGTTCCCGCACCCGGGGGAGTACCGGGTGCAGGTATCTGCCGGCAACGATTTCCTGGGCGAGCGCCGAGTGCTGTGCCGACAGATCGGCGTCCCGCCGGACGCGGGCGCCGACGAACCGTCCTGAGAGAGTGTGCGAGACGCCTGCCCATTGTGGCACGGACATCCTGCCCGCGGAAGTCGGGCGCCAGGCGAGGGACGCGGCTGGAGGGATGCAGGTCTCTCACTCGCTCTCTGATTTTTTCGTTTTTTTTGCTTGCCGCGCCTCCTTTCCCCCGCCACAATATCGGCCAGAGACATCCCTGATGAAGCTGCGATGGACTGACTCCGGCCCTCAACAGGCCGGACCCGGATGCCCAGGTCATCGTTTCGAGAGGTCGAAATGAGCAGGGTCGGGATGGAATCCGGATGGGCAAGAAGCGTGCGGCGCGCCAAGGACAGAGCAGGGCAGGTGCCGGGCGGGGGGCTCTTTCCGTCATTTTTCACATTCCCAACCTCTATTCCCAACTTAGACGGCTGCATCCATACAGGCCGTCCGGGCTTGGTTTCCGCCGGCGCATGCGGCAGAAAGGAGGAACCGACGACCACGCGGTGGCCGGCGTGAGACGCACCCACCGGCCTGGGACAGATGAGGGCGCCCGGTGCACAGTGCACGGTGCCGGCACTCACACAGTTCTGCGGAGGGAGAAGGAGGTGAGTACCATGACTGTGAGCAGACGATATGCCCATGGGCTTGCTGTCCTTGCTGGGACAGCCTTGATGTCTTTCCTGCCCGGCGTCATCGAGGCCGCGGAATGGAAATAT
>Ga0209163_1003003_pt1 | contig 13068 bp, 9 predicted proteins | sample MTBAKSrepl2MetaG_FD_187457 | JGI IMG/M metagenome (GOLD analysis project Ga0209163, IMG submission 187457) | Enrichment culture microbial communities om Arthur Kill intertidal strait, New Jersey, USA, that are MTBE-degrading - MTBE-AKS2 (Arthur... | ecosystem: Environmental > Aquatic > Marine >...
GCCGCCGGAAGGGACGGTGTTGAGCCGTGTCAACTGTCCGTCGGCGCGATTGATGGCGAAGGCGCTGACCGTGCCTTCCTTGCTCTCGCCCACGCGATCCGTTTCGTTGGCGGAATACAGGCGGGTCCCGGCAGCATTTAGTGCCAGGCAACTCGGACTCGTCCCCAACTCATAGACGCCGCAGGGCGTCAAGGCCCCGGTGGTGCGATCCACCTCAAAAAGGTGAATGCCACGTCCATTGCCGGGAGGCAAATCCACCTGTGTCGGTAGCACATCACGGAGCGGCGCGCTGAACGTGCCCACGTAAGCCATAAGCGGCCCCTTGGCTTCGGCCGCCTTGGTCCTGCGCAGAGTCGCCGTCAACAGCGCGCCGCCCGTGAGTGCGGAAGATCTCAGAAACGAGCGTCTGGAGATTGCCATCAGACAAATTGCGTTCGCCCCGGTATGGCCATGGGCTTGATGGGCAACTTCATGTCCCAGGTCAGGTTGTCGGGCACGAGTTGTTCCTGGGAATTCATCGCTTCGTCCCAGGTGACCTCTTTTCCAGTATAGGCCGCCATGCGTCCCATGAGGGCCATGAGCGTGCTGTGAGCCATCCAGACGCCATCGTTGATGGGTCGGCCCTTGCGGATCGAGGCAAACAACTCGTCGTGCTCGATCTGGTACATATCGCCTTTGGGGCCGCGATAACGCCAGGAGTTCTTGCCGGTGACGACAGGATCGTTCCAGCCCTTGATGGTGCCGACCCCATCGCTGCCCATGAGGTAGTCCGAGTTGTCACTGTAGCAGCCGGTGATCTGCCGCTGGGCCATGAACGCCCGGACGCCATCCGGGAATTCGTAGAAGACGTCGATGTGGTCGAAAATGTTGCCTTCGCCGTTGGGGAACTGGCGACCGCCGGTGGCCACCGCCTTGAGAGGCAGGACCCCATTCATCGCCCAGGCGATCTTGTCGATGCTGTGACAGGCCTGTTCCACCAGTCCGTCCCCGGACAACCAGGCGAAGTTATACCAGTTGTGGAGTTGCCATTCCACGTCGCTCATGCCGGCGGGGCGCCGGTCGGCCGGAGGCATGGGTTTCACCGGTCCGGTCAGATAGGTGGCGTAGACGGCGCGAATGGCGCCAATGGCACCCTCATGTACCTGCTGGTAGAAGGCGCGACGCGCCGGATGATACCGCCAGCAGAAGCCGGACACCAGGGCCAAGTCCTTGTCCTTGGCTTTGGCGGCGGACTGCAGGACGGACCGCACGCCCGGAGCGTCGGTGGCCACTGGCTTCTCGCAGAAGACGTGCTTGCCGGCCTCGACGGCGGCTTTCAGATGCTGGGGTCGGAAACCCGGGGGAGTGGCCAGGAGAACGACGTCCACGCCGCTATCGATTACCTTCTGATACCCGTCCAGGCCCACGAAGCACGCGCTGTCGGGAACCTGGACGCGTTTGCCGAATTGTTCGTTGCTCGCCAGGCTCTTGCGACTTCTCTGCAGGGCACCCTCAAAGACGTCGGCCATAGCGGTCAAAACCACCCCCTCCCCGGTCGACAGGGCCTGTGCGGCGGCGCCGGAGCCGCGTCCTCCGCAGCCGACGAGGCCGACTTTCAGTGTGTCGCTCGAAGAGCGGCCCGCGGCTCTTCGAGGCAAGATCAGGGGACTTGCCAGAGCACCGCCGAGAGCGACACCGGAGGTCTTGAGGAATTGACGACGGGACGGACGATTGATCGGTTGAGATTGTGATTTTTCCATAGCCATACTTGTACCTCCGAGTGAAATAGGGATCAAGGGAAAAACCGGATGGGAATTCTGATTCGACGCTCTCTCACACATAGGGGATGTTCTGGGCTCTCATGAGGCCCATCATATAGCCGAAGGCGAGGACCTTGCCGACGACGCCGTAGCCGCCGGTCTGACCGGGGGTATCACCTTCCATCATGGGGGCGTGGTCCGGCCGGATCGGCAGATCGTAGCCGCATTCGCTGTAGATTTTCAACAGCCGCGCCATGTCCGTCGGGCCGTTGTCGTGGAAGGTCTCGCGGAAGTGCTCCTTCGTGCCTTCGACGTCGCGCAGGTGCACGAAGAAGACCTTCTTCTGATCGCACCATTCCTTCGCCAAGGCGTAGATGTCCTCGCCCATCAGCTTGAAGTTTGCCTGGCAGAAGGTGATCCCGTTCATCGGGCTCGGCACGATGTTCATCACTCTGCGGTAGTTCTCCGCGCTGGTCAGGATGCGTCCAATGCCGCGCAGGGGAGAGATCGGCGGATCGTCCGGGTGCAGGGCCATCCGGACGCTAAACTTCTCGGCGACGGGGATCACCGCCTTCTGGAAGTACACGAGGTTGTCCCAGATCTTCTCCTCGCTTACTTGGCCGTGCCTGGTCGGGCCCATCTGTTCGGCCGTCGCGAGGTCGAATTCGCTGGTAATGGCACCGCCCCGATCGGGGACGCGTTGATCTGTGCGGGTCCAACCCAGGCCGGCCATCCAATTGTAGCAGATCATCCGGATCCCCGCCTGGCTCAAGGCCTCGATCGCGTTGATGAAATTCTGGATCTCTTCATCCCGCCCGTCCAGCCCCAGCTTGATCCTCTCGAACCGCACGGGGGCGCCCTCGACCCCGACGATCTTCAGCCCGGCCGCTTCATATCTCTCCTTGGTTCTGGCAACCTGTTCCGCCTGTTGCTCCACCGTGCCGCGCAGGCCCATGCCGGCAATGACGTGCGTCAATCCCATCTGGAGCATGGTCGTAGCCAAACGGCCCGGTCCGGTCAACTCACAGAGCACGATTCTCCCCCGGCTGGCGGCGGGGGGCCTTGGGGGTTGCTCGCCCGCTGCGGCAGCGAGACTCTGTGAGACCGGCACAGCAGCCCCGGCCACTGTCGCCAGCGCGCCTCTGACGCAGTCGCGACGTGTGATCTGTGCCATGGGTGGTCCTCTCTACAGTCCTTTCAATGACTTGCCGGAGGGGCAACGTTCTCTGATCGCAGCACATCAGCACGATGCCCGGCATCATATCACACCGTAAGCTACTGCATCAACTGCCCATCAGCGAAATGCTGGTGTTGCGCCGAGATGTGGCGTATGATAAGCCGTCAGAGTGGACAAGGACACCGGTGGCGGTGTCCCGAGGGGAAGGACCGGGTGGAGAATTGAGGAGCACGACCATGAGAGACCAGGAACGAATGACAGAACGACAAATCATGTCCCGACGGGATCTGCTCGGCGGTGCGGCAGCCTTCGCGGCCTTGGCTCTGGCGCCCGAAGGTGCGCGGAGAGGCAGCGCCGGCCAGCCGGCGGGCAAACCCGACTCCAACTTCGACGGCGTGCAGATCGGGACGATCACCTACAGCTACCGCGGTCTGCCCGGCACCGCTGAAGACATCCTCAAGTACGTTGTCCAGTCCGGGATCAACTCGATCGAACTGATGGGCGAGCCCGTCGAGCAGTTCGCGGGCGTCCCAGCCGGCCCGCGCGGCGGCGGCCGGCGGGGACAGATGACCGACGAGCAGCGAAAGGCCATGGAGAAGAGCCGGGAGGAGCAGCTCCAGTGGCGTCTGTCGGCTTCGATGGACAAGTTCCAGGCCCTCCGCAAGCTCTACAACGACGCGGGCGTCAACATCCACATCGTCAAGTTCGGCAACATCGGCGACGGCAACATGACCGACGGCGAGATCGACTACTACTTCAATATCGCCAAGGCGCTCGGCGCGCGGGGCATCACGCGCGAGCTCTCGGAGGATGCCGCCAGACGGCTCGGACCCATCGCCGACAAGCACAAGATCATGATCGGCTTCCACAACCACACGCAGATGACGCCTGCGACCTACGAAGGGCCGATTCTGTCCTACGGAAAGTACCTCGGGATCAACTTCGACATCGGCCACTACGTCGCCGGCACGAATCGCTCGCCGATCCCGATCATCGAGAGATACCACGACCGGATTCTCAGCCTGCACCTGAAGGACCGCAAGATCAACAACGGCGCCAACCTGCCGTTCGGCCAGGGCGACACGCCGGTGGCACTGGTCCTCCAGATGCTCAGGCGGGAGAAGTGGACTTTCCCGGCCGACATCGAGCTGGAGTACCGGGTCCCCGAGGACTCCGACCCTGTGAAGGAGACGGCCAAGTGCGTCCAGTTCTGCAAAGAGGCACTGGCCTGACCGAGTATCACGAACAGGGCCGCCCGGCCGGTATAAGCTGATAGCCTTCGGGTTTCATTGAAGCGTGAAAGGAGCTGCCTGTGGAATCACAGCGTGGATTGCGATGGGTGTACGTCCTTGCTCTCGCGTGGGTTGGGACCTTGGCAGCGGCAGACACACCCTCCTCCTCTAGAATCTACGTGGACTTGGACGCAGATTGGTGCTTCAGCCGGGGCGACTTCGCCGCCGTTGCGGTGGCAGCCTTCGACGACTCCAACTGGCGCAAGGTCAACCTACCCCACGATTGGAGCATTGAAGGACCCTTCGGCCCCGAATACGGCAGCGGCAATGGCTATGCCCCGGGCGGCATCGGCTGGTACCGCAAGCACTTCACGCTCGACGCCGCCCACAAGGACAAGCTCGTGGCCATCGAATTTGACGGCGTGTACGATCACGCCCAGGTCTGGGCCAACGGGCATTTCGTGGGCGGTCGGCCCTATGGGTATTCGAGCTTCCAGTTCGATCTGACGCCGGTGCTGAAATTCGGCGGTGATGAAAACGTGGTGGCGGTGCGCGTGGACCATTCGCGTTTCGCCGATTCCCGCTGGTACACCGGGTCCGGGATCTATCGCCACGTCCGCCTGCGGATCACGGACCGGCTCCACATCGGCCACTGGGGCACCTACGTGACGACTCCCGAGGTGACAAGGGATTCTGCTATGGCCCGTGTGGAGACGGTGGTGGAGAACGGCTCGGACCAGCCCCGGACCCTCTCGCTTCAATTGGAAGTGGTCGGCTCGGACGGTCGGGTAAGGGGCGTTGCGGCCCAGGGCGCGACCATCAATGCCGGCGAGAACTCGAATATCGTCCAGCAGATTCCCCTCGCTCAAGCGCGGTTGTGGTCGCCCCAATCCCCGAACCTCTACACGTTGAAGAGCCGCCTGCTCGTGGATTCGACGGTCGTGGACGAGACCGCCACGCCGTTCGGCGTTCGCAGCCTGCGGTTCGACCCGGATCGGGGTTTCTTCCTCAATAATGAGCCCATGAAGATCAAGGGCGTGTGCATCCATCACGATGCCGGGTGTCTGGGGGCCGTCGTTCCCGACAAGGTCCTCGAGCGACGCTTGCGTCTCCTGAAAGAACTGGGCGTCAACGCCATCCGGACCAGCCACAACCCGCCGGCGCCGGAACTGCTCGATCTCTGCGACCGGCTGGGACTGCTGGTCAAGGATGAAGCCTTCGACGAGTTCACGCCGGCGAAGAACAAGTGGGTCAGCGGCCGTAACGTGGGTCAGCCCAGTCGGTTCGGCTATGCGGAGCTGTTCGCCGAATGGTCCGTGCTCGACGTGCAGGACATGGTGCGTCGGGATCGGAACCATCCCTGCGTGATCATGTGGAGCATCGGCAACGAGATCGACTACCCCAACGATCCGTTCTCCCACCCTGTGCTGGGCAACCAGTATCGGCCGGCGAATCCGCCCGCCCGGGACCTCGTCCGCCATGCCAAGCCGCTGATCGAGGCCGTCAAGAAGCTGGACATGACCCGGCCGGTGACTGCGGGTCTGGCCAGTGTAGCCATGTCCGACGCGGTCGGACTGGGCCAATTGCTGGACGTCGTGGGCTACAACTACCAGGAGATGCGCTATCCGGCCGACCACCAGAAGTATCCTGGCCGGTTTCTGTTCGGCAGCGAGACCAGCCACCAGTTCAGCAACTGGATCATTGTGCGGGACAACGACTACGTAGCGGGCCAGTTCCTTTGGACCGGTATCGACTACCTGGGTGAGGCGAACCGCTGGCCCAATCGCGGCAGCAGCGCCGGTCTGCTGGATGTGTGCGGATTCAAGAAGCCCGGCGCGTGGTTCCGCCAGAGTCTGTGGAGCGAGCAGCCCATGGTTTACCTGTGTGTCGCCGGTGGCCGAGGCGGAGGGGGCATGAGGTTCCGCGGTATGAGGGGTGAGGAACACTGGAACTGGCCCGCCGATGCGAACGTGACCGTCATGTGCTATACCAATGTGCCCGAGGTCCGTCTGACGCTCAACGATCGCGAAATCGGGACCCGCCCCCTGACAGAGTCTGCGAATGGAGCCCTGAGCTGGCAAGTGCCCTTCGAGGCGGGTGTCCTCAAGGCGACCGGTCTCGAGGATGGCAAGGTTCTATGCGAATTCGCACTGACCACGGCAGGTCCCGCGACCCGGATCAAGCTTGTGTCGGATGTGACCGGGCTCCACGCGGACGGCAAGGACATCTGCCACGTGGAGTTTCGCATCGTGGACGAGCAGGGCGTTCTGGTTCCCGATGCGGATCAGGAGGTGACCTTCGAGATCGACGGTCCGGCCGTGATCCTGGGGATCGGCAACGCGGACTTGAACAACCCCGACGGTTACCAGGACTCTGTGCACAGGGTCTATCGCGGCAGAGGCCTGGCGATTCTTCAGTCCACCAAGGTTCCTGGATCGATCACTTTGAGGGCGGCAGCACCCGGTCTGGAATCCGGGACCGTGATGCTGACCAGCCGCTGACGTTTCTTGTCGCAGAGTACGTCGGCTCATCCGTGGAGAGCATGGGCTGCCTCAGGTGCGACGCACGGACCCTTGACACGACCGGTCACTACGCCCCCTCCCGTAATCCGGTTGTGCTGGAGGAGAGCGAATCGTCCCAATTCCGGCACGATCTCCACTGGGTCGACGCACAGAGGCGAGTCGGTCCGGATGGAGACTTCGGCGATCTGGGAGTCGTCCAGATGGGTTGCATCGGCTTCCATCGTCTCCAGGGACGCCGGATCGATCACCGCGGTGATTTTCTCCACGCGGCCCCGGCGGCCCTGGGTTCCACAGAGAATCTCAACGGCATCGTTCACACCGAGGGATTGCGGACTGATCCAGAACACGCGGGCGCCGACGTGGTCCGTGATCACCGGGGCATGGTCACCGACGAAACCCACGGATCCTCTTTCCACGCCGGAGGCGTCCTGAAGGAAAGCCCCTATGCACTGCCCAGCCGTGGCGGCGTGAGTCTCCTGCTCGCCAATCCTCACCGAGATTGCGATGGTCTCAAAGGCAGCGGGACCGAAGACAAGGGGCTGACCCGGCCGGAGCGTGCCCGAAATCACTTTCCCCAGAATTGCCCGGCGGCCATCCATCGGGAAGGGGCATTGGACGAGAAACCGCAGGGGCTGATCTCCGTCTCTCTCCATGGGAATCAGATCGTCCAACGCCTCGGCGAGTGTGGGCGTCCGGCACCAAGGCATCCTGTCGCTGCGCGTGACCACGTTGTCTCCCTGCTGCGCGGAGAGGGGAATCACCGTCGTGGGCGTGATGCCGGTCTTCTCCAGGTAGGTGGAAAGCTGCTGCGCGAGAAAGGCAAACCGTTTGTGGTTATAGGAGACCGAATCCATCTTGTTGATGACGACGATCACCTGCCGGATTCCGAGCATGGAGATCAGATAGGCGTGCAGGTAAGTTTGTGGGAGCGGGCCTTCGGCGGCATCGACCACCAGGACGGCCGCCTCGGCCCGCGTGGTTCCCGTCACCATGTTCTTGAGGAACTCACGATGTCCCGGGGTGTCGATGAGCGTGTAGACTCTCTCCGCCGTGCGCAGGTGCGCCTGGGCGGTATCCAGCGTGAAACTGCCTTCCTGCTCCTCGGACAACTGGTCCGTGATGAAGGCAAAGGCCGCGGCCTCGGGAGAGCCGTCTGCCCCGTCGAACCGATCGGCCACTTGTTGGGGCAGCGACCCGGTTTCGTACAGGAGCCTGCCGATGAGCGTGCTCTTGCCGTGATCCACATGGCCTGCCACGACCACTCGCAAATCGTTCATGCGCCGGACTCCTTACATATACCCGAGAGCTCTCAATTGCTGCATTGCGTGGGCGGCCTCCTTGTCCTGGGCTCGACCCTGGCGTTCTCCGATCCGCGTGGTCTCCAATTCATGGAGGATGTCGTCCAGGGTCGCCGCCTCGGACTCGATGGGCTCGCAGCACGGCTCGCATCCAATGCTCCGATACCGTCTTCCTCCGTGGGAGAAGTACAAGTCCACGACGGGGAGGCCCTCCTGCTTGATGTAGCGCCAGACATCCAGTTCAGTCCAGTCGAGCAGGGGGTGGACCCGGAAATGGGCGTTGTCATCAGCCTGGGCTCCGAAGAGATCCCACAGCTCCGGGGGCTGGTCGTGATAATCCCAGCGGAAACTCATGTCCCGCGGGGAGAAGTGCCGCTCCTTGGCGCGGACTCCATGTTCATCGCGCCGGATAGCCAGCATGATGGCATCGAATCCCCGGTCATGGATCAACTGCTTCAGAGCTTCGGTCTTCAGGGCGGTGCAGCAAGCCAGCTTGTCGGAGTAATCTCCACCTCCGGGCGGGCTTGTGCGGTTCCGCGCCACCACGAGACGGAGTCCCCAGGTCTTGACCCATCGGTCACGGAAGGCGTACATAGCGGGGAACTTCCTTCCGGTATCGATGTGGATGACCGGAAACGGAACGGTTCCCAGGAAGGCCTTGCGGCACAGGGCGATCAGGACGGTCGAGTCCTTGCCCATCGACCACAACACGCCGGGTTTGCGGAAACTGGCGTAGGCCTCGCGAATGATGTATACGCTTCGATGCTCCAGTTCTTCAAGTCTCTCCATAGCAACCTCCCTATGTCACGCTCCTCACACTATACTCATTTCGAGACGAAGAGAAAAAGTCTTTTTTTCGCGGGATCTGCGGATTTGGCGTGTGGCTGCGTGGATCGCATCTTCCGGAACCGTGAGGGTGAACCGGCGTCCGCAGGGAGGGATGGCGATGTTCCCAGCAGGTTACATCCGGTTCGCGAGTCTTATCCCTTTTGCGTCCGGAGGAAAGGGAATCTTCTGGGGCGACGCCACTACTTCTTTTTCTGCAACTTTTTCGCTTAGGGGCTTGACATGGGTTCTCGCTCACCTACAATGAGGAGCGGGAGTGTATGTGGTGGACATCCTGCGATACATGGACCGGGACGTAATGATGAGGACGTGAGCCATTTGCATGGAAGCAGGACAGAGGCGAAGAACCTGTCAGTGAGCAGGGAAGTCCTTCTGATGGTTTCGATGGGATATCCCGCGTAGGTCGATGGGTTGTCGCTCTGATTCCGGGCGGGTGTAGCAGCCAGGAAGGCAGAAAGGAGGCGAGAAGTCGAGACGGCAGATCGTGCTCGCACAAAGTGGGGCTTTCGGTCTTGATTCACTTTGAGCGAGGGACTGATCGTGCGCACGATGACAACCGGGACCGTGCAGATAGAAAAGCGGCGGGCCAGCCAGGAGCTAGCGCATGCAACGGCTGGTCCGCCTGATCGTGCCCAGCAGGCATGTCCATGCCTCTTGGACGACAATTCACCTTTTACCACATCCATGGTGGTTTGTCTATCGCTTTTTGGGTCTGCCGGCGGGGATGGTCTGTACACAGAGAGGTGGGAAGAGCCTGATGCCGCCCTTTTCATGGATCCGTGGGTGGCACGCTCGGCCGAGAGGAAGCGTTCCGCGGTGCGGCGGCCCGCAGGTGCGCCGGAAGCGTTCGATGATACGTGTCGGATGACGTCGTTGTGTCACCGACGAGGGCGGAGTCTGCGCGCGGGCGGAAAGAGAACGGCCCGGCGTGAGGGTTCCTGATCGACAATGACGACCTATATCTGCGTGTATCTCAGTGCGTTTGTCTTTGCGCTTGTGGCTACGCCCGTGGTGATCTGTCTGGCCGAGCGGACGGGCGCCGTGGATCGGCCCGGCGTACGCACGGTGCACGAGCGGTCGATTCCGCGGATCGGAGGGGTGGCGATTTTCGTGTCGGCGATGGGGCCGGTCATCTCCGTTGCCTTTCTGGACAACGCGATCGGTGGCGCTTTTCGCGCGGTTGGCATGCAATTGGTTTGCCTGTTGGCGTCCGCGGTCGTGATCTTCACCATCGGTCTGATCGACGATCTGAAAGGCCTGCCGGCGCGCGTCAAGTTCCTGGCGGAGTCAGTAATGGCGGCCGGCCTGTGTGTGGCGGGCATTCGGATCTCCGAGATCGCTCTGACGGACGAATACACGTTGCCTCTGGGCGCCTGGGGCACGGGGCTGACGATCCTCTGGATCGTCGGTATCACCAATGCGGTCAACCTCAGTGATGGATTGGACGGTCTGGCGGCAGGGATTTGCTCCATCGCCTGCGCCGTGATCGCTCTATTTGCCTTCCACGGCGGCAGCACGATCATGGGCGTTCTGATGCTCGCTCTGCTCGGCAGCCTCTGCGGCTTTCTGGTCTTCAACTTTCATCCAGCCAAGGTCTTCATGGGCGATTGCGGCAGTCTGTTCCTGGGCTTTGTCATCGCGGCCGCCAGCGTGATGTGCTTGACCAAGTCGGCGGCGCTGGTGGGCCTGGCCTTGCCGGCCCTGGCCTTGGGCGTTCCGATCTTCGACACGTTGTTCTCCATGCTCAGGCGCTTTCTGGAACGGCGCTCGCTCTTCGCGCCTGACCGAAGCCACCTTCACCATCGTCTGCTGGACCTGGGCTTGAATCAGCGCCGGGCCGTGCTGACAATCTACACGGTGACCCTCCTGGCCACCGGATTGGGCCTGTTCATGCTGATCAGCGACAGCATCAGTTCCCTGCTCGTATTCGCGGGGGCTCTGTTGCTGATTGTTCTGGTCTTTCGACTCGCGGGGGTGGTTCAGGGGCATGAGATTCTCACTCGTCTCCGGGAGAAGTACGCCTGCTCCCGTTACGAACGGGACGAGCGCAAGGTGTTCGAGGATCGCCAACTGCAATTCCGCGGGGTGCACGATGAGGCGCAGTGGTGGCAGGCCGTGTGCCAGACCGCCAGTCAAATGGATTTCGCCTGGGTATCGCTGATGACCACTTATAAGGACGGCCAAACTCGCGAGGAACTCTGGGGGACGCCGCGGACAGAGCCGGATCCGACGCGGATCATTACCATTGCGGTCCCTCTGAACCGCGGTCATGGCCCTGCCAGCGTATCCCGTCGGCTGCAGGTCGCCATCCGGACCGATCAATCGGTCGAATCCGCCAGCCGCCGGGCCATTCTGTTCGGCCGGCTCCTCGACGAATTCGGAGCCTGCGCGAACCTTCACGAGTAGCTACTGGAAGAGAAGGACTCACGTCCATGCGTGAGCGGGTTTCCCGGTGAGCGTGGAGTCATGTGCAAAGCCAAGTCCTTGAGTGTGAATATCACCGCCAATCTGGTCAACCAGGTCAGTGCCGTGCTGTTCCCTCTCATCACGTTTCCCTACGTCTCCCGCGTGTTGAGACCCGAGGGACTGGGGCGCGTGAATTTCGCGGAGGCGGTGGTGTCGTACTTCATCATGGCGGCCACGCTCGGCATTCCGATCTATGGAATACGGGAATCAGCGAAGCGCCGGGACGACAAGATGGAACTGTCCACGCTGGCGGCCGAACTCTTCTTGCTTCATCTGGTCATGACCGTGCTCGCACTGGGCGCATTCGGCGTATTCATGGTCTCTTCCCGCCGGGCCCATTCGGATCCTGTGCTGTTCTGGATGTGCGCCCTGCCCATCATCATGACGCCCCTCGGGTTCAATTGGCTGTTCAGTGGCCTGGAGGAGTACGTCTACATTACCCTGCGGACATTGGGCATACGGATTCTGATCGTGGCCGCGGTCTTCCTTCTCATACGGACGGAGGAGGACTATCGACTCTACGCTCTGATCGCGGCCCTGAACACGGCCGGTGCCGGTCTGGTGAATCTCTTGTTCATCCGAAAGCACATATCCATCCGAAGGGTGGACTGGAAGAGACTTGACGTATGGAAGCATCTCAAGCCGGCGGTGCTCATCTTTTCGTTGAGTGGCATCATCAGCATCTACACGTCCCTGAACAAGGTGATGCTGGGCTACCTGACCAACGACGCCGAAGTGGGCTTCTACTCCGCCGCCGACCGGGTGATCAAAGCGGTCGTCATGATCATGACCAGCATGGGAGTGGTCCTGCTGCCCCGGGCATCGTACTACATCGAGCGCGCGAAGCTGAGTGAGTATCGTCACCTCACGACGGCGGCCGTACGGTTCATCCTGTTCGTCAGTTTCCCTGCTACGGCTGGACTGATCGCCTTGGCGGGTCCCCTCATGCTCCTGTTGTCCGGGCGTGCCTTCGAACCGGCGATTCCCCTGGTGCAGATCATGGGGCTGAACGTCACGGTGATCGCCGTCGGTCACTTCCTGGGTTACCAGGTCCTCTACCCACAAGGCAAAGAGCGCCTGCTGCTTTCCTCTGTCGCGCTCGGGGCCATCGTCAACCTCCTCCTGAATTGGCTGTTGATCCCGCGGTGGCATGCCCTGGGCGCCGCCCTCTCCACCCTGGCGGCGGAGCTGTGTGTCACAAGCGTGCGGATTGTCGTGTCGAGAGCTCACTCCCAATTCCTGTGGCCTATTGGCGGCATGCTCAAGTACGGCCTCGCAACGATACTGATGGCCGTGGTCGTAGGGCTCCTGTGTTCGTCTCTGGCGGATACCGCACTTCGTCTGCTGATCCCGACCCTGGCCGGTGGGGCGGTCTATGTGGTGGTTCTGTGGCTACTCAAGGACAGCATGTTGTCGGTGTTTTGGAGACGCCTAACGGCCGGTTCTGCGATGCCCGGTAGAACGTCGGAGGCGGGGATGTGATCTCGTTGTTGCCTTACTCACCGGTGAAAGAACGTGCCGGAAGGCTTTGCTGGAAGAGAACCTCTCCACGACGGGGGATTCCATGACGTCCGGGGCACGCATCAGCGTAGTGATTCCGCTCTTCAACAAGGGCCACTGCATCGGCCGGGCGATTCGGTCGGTCCAGGATCAGACGGTCCCGTGCGAGGAGATCCTCGTGGTGGACGACGGTTCCACGGACGACGGGGCGGCCGTTGTCGAAGCCACGGGGGATCGTCGGATCAGGCTGTTTCGGCAGGCGAACCAGGGTCCGTCGTCGGCGCGGAA
>Ga0209163_1003012_pt1 | contig 13042 bp, 8 predicted proteins | sample MTBAKSrepl2MetaG_FD_187457 | JGI IMG/M metagenome (GOLD analysis project Ga0209163, IMG submission 187457) | Enrichment culture microbial communities om Arthur Kill intertidal strait, New Jersey, USA, that are MTBE-degrading - MTBE-AKS2 (Arthur... | ecosystem: Environmental > Aquatic > Marine >...
GTCAAAGAACAGCAGGCATTATCATCCCGGCGGAGGAATTGTTCACGCCGCAAGGGGCACAAGCCGGTAATTTTTTTTAAACACGGGTACAAATCGGCCAAGATCTATTACCCGTCACGGATTCAGGACGTCATTTAGAGAGCTATCTCAGTCAATGATTGAGATTTATGAGTCAATACTTGGTCAGAATCTTTTAACTGACAACAGAGAAGATAACTCTATTATTTCTTCGATAAAATTTCTTCAAGATATAAGAAATATAGACAGTTTTGTAGTTGGTAATGTTGAATACTCTGATATCTATGATTTTTTTAACTTGGTTGTCGATATTGTTGGTTTAGTTAGTGCAAGTGAAGGAAGCCTTGAACCATTGCTGAAACTCGGTGATACAAAATTAATTGGGAGAAGGAAGGAAATTAAAGGGGTGTACAAAGGAGATGACGACACCATAGCACAAAATATGTGTGCGTTACTTTTTCAAGGATGGATAAAAAATCAAAAAATATTCGAAATAAGTAAAGATTTAAAGAATATTGTAACAAGGGGAAGAAGTGCTTGTGATTTTCTGTTAGAGAACAAAGGACAAAAAAAGATCTTAGTTGAATGTAAACGAATACATTCAACTAAGGATTTTGATTCATATGACGAATTTATTAAAGCTATATCAAAAAAGTCAGTTGGTTGGGTTGAGAAATCGTTGGATCAAATTGAGAGCACAGAAAACTATTTTGATGAAGGTAGGGCTGAAAGACATGTATTGATTGATGTCTCAAGCTTTGGGAAAAAATTACATCGAGATTTTAGAGATTGCACAATAATAGGTTTATTATCTCGATACGAAATCAAGGATATTATTAAAAATATAAAGGAATTCTGTGTAGTAGATATAGATTGCGTAACTTTATGCTGGAGTGAGGTGTATGTTTTTGAAAATAAACCGCGGGCAATAGCTTATCGTTCAGAAACATTTTCAATTAATGATTTCAAGACAATGTTTGCTAACTATGGAGGCTGGACAGTAGAGTTTTACCCATTAGGAAAGCAAACTTCTGAATTCAAAGAGTTACGTATTTCAAAGGTTGCACGATCTAAAGATTGGATAAAAGCCTCATGGCTTAGTTGTACAGATAATCTTGTTTCATTTTCTGCGCCAAAATGATGTTTATAAAAACATATATAATACCCAACCATGCCTTACACACGGATGGCAATTTCTCTACGCTTCATTGCCACCGGTGAAGGCTTCGTTATCATCCTCCGAAGGGGCAATAATGGGAGAATCCCCCGTCAAATTATACTTCGAAGACTCCGGCGAGTGGTACAGTCTACCGGAGTGGGCGGAGTATTTTATAACAATCGGAAAGCTTCTCGCAGCTGCACCACAATCGGAAAGTAGGATCGTCACTGCAATAGTGGTACCTACCCGGGCATTTGGAGCGGCCTTTGTGAGCCTGGGGATGGTTGTCAGTGATGCCGCTTCACGAGATCAAGCTTCAAAAGCTGCGCATTTTGAGAGATTATTCGACTTGCCTCCAGGATCAAGTGTGATCTATCGTCCAAAGCCAGGAAAAACCTTGAAAGGAGTGCTTCAAGAGCCTGAGGAAAGTGATGGTAAATTATGGGTGCGGGTTCAGGTTCAGTCCAAGGAAGGGGGTGGCTTGACCTACTTTGTCGATGAATCCAAAGCGTTACAGGTACAACCTGCCCGCCACTCAGGCAAGTTGCCGAAGAAACAGGCAGGAGAAAACCTCCGGTTTACCAATGCGTTTGTTGACAAGCTTCTGGGCGACGCTGATCCAGTGCAACTCGGACTGCGGTCGAAACTCGTCTGTGCTCTTGTTGGCCGTAAAACTACTCTCGAGCACGAAATCCGCAAGACCCCTCTGTCAGTCCATGTCAATGGTGATCACCATGCAGATGGGGTACTGCAAGATGTCCTCAGAGTGAATCGATTTGTTACAGAGACCCAATCGCATCGCTCTGCACTCGTGCCCTCTGGAGCAAAGCCGCCATCCAGCGAGGTTCTCAAAAACGTCGAGATGGGGGTTGTATTTGATGGCGCGAACGGTTTCCTTAAGTGGGGCGAGATGTGGCACCGTCAGCACCAGGTCATTATTCTCGACCGCACGGAGGCTTATTTTGAAGATGCGATCAGTGCTATCAACTCTAGGTTCTCCCAGAATCGTGTTGATGGTGAAATTGTTCTTCCTGAGTGCGAGGCCCCACCGGGGGGAGAAGTTCTTACTTTCCGGGAGGCGGTCATCAAATGACACCTCTTACAATCAGCAGCGCGACCGAGGTTTATAGAGACGCCTCTAGATGCGAAATTATCCGCCATTGGGTAGACCATCCAGCTCTTGCGGAATTCTCGCGCTCACTGAGAGCATTCGTCCAGTTGTTAGGGGATGATGCCGACGATGAATTCTGGAGGCGCTCTCTCGGCCCTATTCGCCGGCTTGGATTTACGTTTTGCTCTGCGCCGCTCCCGTTTTCGGCGGCCGCAGCAGCAGCTGGAATCAACTGGACAAAACTCCATCGGCAAGTACGTCTTTGTGAGCACTTGTTTCCAGGTGCACACGAGGCGCTCGCGAAACTCGTCCAACAATTGGAAGGCTTAAGCTCAGAGAGTGTTTCGCCTTTTATTGTAACTCTGGAGCAAATTAACCAGCAGGGCGGAGAATTCGGTGTTGTTTTGCGGAACCCCCGTTTGAACCAGGCGGTCGACGATTTCTTCGCCCGAACCGAAAATCTCAGTAATGCCAGGATAGTAAGTCCCACACAACTCCGTGGCGGGCACCTGTGCAATATGCTTGCCGTTATCGGCCCCTGCGGCTGGTTTCCCGAACATGTGTTCTCAGCGCCAAGGGCCATCGCTGTCCATGTCATTTCGCTGCGCTGGATTCGTGACACTTGGAAGCCTGGTCCAATCTTTTTACACGAGTCCGATTCGTCCGGCAAAAGGAGCCGTAACCATCGCATTGGTGCGATGCCGAGCATCGGGGCTAAAACTCGTCTGGAGAACAACTCCTCTACCGATTTCCTCCCTGTGGATTTGCTCCCACCGATTTTATCCTTTGGCCGCAATGAGCGATCGCTTGCGGGCCAGTACAGTGCCAGCGAAGAGACTGTTCCTGCTCGCTTGTGTCATCTGAGTGGGCAGCGGGCATCCTTCGTTGCAGCCTATGATGGCTCCTCGACGCTAATAATAGACACGTCAGAAACGAGGAATTCCACTGTTAGACGGGTTCCCGCAGGAGAACTTGAACCAGGCAATTATCTCCTTCTTCGCACATCCGGGGGCGGTGATTTCATAGCCCCACTCGCTGATCAAATAATGGGGGATTTGGCAGAAAAACGTAGGTCAGAGCAAGCCGAATGGAAACAACGGCTGATCTCCACAGCAGCCAAAATGTTTGGTTCGATAAACCGGCGAGAGCTTTCCGCCCACGTCAGTGCTGAACTGCAATCGCGGAACCTTTCGCAAGCCCGTCATGCAAATGTGCATTATTGGATGTCTTCGAAATGCATTCGACCGCGTAAGATCGAAGACTTTGTCGCAATCCTAACCTTCGCTGGGATTGAAGAGCGGTCCCAGGAGTTGTGGGAGGCCATGGGGGAAATTGATCGTGCTCACAAGCGAGCAGGCTTCGCAATAAGGCGTTTACTGTTGCACAGGATCGCGACTACATCGCTTGAACCGCTGGAGCGCGATGGTGAAATGGTTTTTGAGCTCAGCGACGAGGATGGCGGAACTATCTCGGCGTTCCAGATCACCGATATAGTTGGGGAGGATTACGAGGTGCCCATCCAACGGATCGGTGTGTTGTTGGAAATGGAGGATTAGCCGTGGCGCGCATGATTCCTCCTATCATTCCAGCATCTTGCCCGAGTCCAGGTGAACAGGAAATCTTCACGCGTCTCAAAGATGAACCGGGCACAAAGAATTGGATTGTCCTCCACTCCTTGGATATTGCTCACCACCTTCGCCAGGTGGCTGGTGAAACGGATTTCGTCATCATTGTACCTGCGCTTGGCGTGCTTTGTCTCGAAGTAAAAGCGTGCCATTCGCTGCGAAGAAAAAACGGACTATGGTTCTATGGTCGCGATCTCCAGGGCGATCCGCGCGGCCCATTCAAGCAGTCATCGGAAGGCATGCACAGCCTCCGCCAGCAGGTCGTGCGGAATGATCCCTCACTCTCGCGAGTTCCGTTTTGGTCCGCTGTCGCTTTCCCCTTTATCGAGTTCACAGCAACTTCTGGCGAGTGGCATCCGTGGCAGGTGATAGATGCCCTGCGGTTCCGGCGGCAACCTGTCGCATCATTGATCTCAGGAATCTTGCGGAGTGCCAGGTCATATTTGAAATCACAGCCGTCGGCACGCTGGTTTCGCGACACCGACCGGTGCCCGGATCAGAAACAGTCTTCAGCTATCGCTCGGATACTCCGTCCAAGCTTTGAATTTGCCGAGAGAGCCCCTGCCCGGCGTGCCCGCGAGCAAGCGCAGATTTTGCGTTACACTGAAGAGCAGTTCGCAGCGCTCGATGCAATGGCCGACAATGAGCGCGTGCTATTTTCCGGGCCGGCGGGCACAGGGAAGACAGTTCTCGCTCTCGAAGCGGCTCGCCGGGCTTCCAATGCGGGCAAGAGAGTCTTGCTTCTCTGCTTTAATCGGCTTCTCGGGAGGTGGCTGTCGCAGCATCACATTGCCCAGTGCGAGGCGGTTACTGCCGGGACTTTTCACCAGTATCTCCTCAGTTTCACAGACATCGCTTTGCCCCCCGATCCTTGTGATGCCTTCTGGAAAGAAGATCTGCCTAATGCGGCAATAGCGAAGCTGCTAGATGAGCCCACCGGCGAAGCTCGGTTTGACATCCTTGTAGTTGACGAACTCCAAGATTTGTTCAATTCCTCTTACCTAGATGTTTTAGATCTGTTATTGAAAGGCGGCCTGGCGGCAGGAAACTGGATGCTTTTTGGCGATTTTGAGCGGCAGATGCTATACGGACAAGACCGCGACCTCGCAGAAGGGTTGCGCAACACGAGACTCGGGGCATTCACCAGATGCTCGCTGCGAGTCAATTGCCGAAACACTCCGCGCGTGGCGGCGCTTTCGCATCTTCTCGGAAAGCTAACGCCGAATTATTTGCGTGTATTACGCCCAGATGACCGCATTGAGCCGGTAATTATGTACTATGCAACGCCGTCTCAGCAGCGGAAGCAACTCGCCGACATTCTCGAACAGCTTCGCCGTGATTCATTTTCAGGCCAGGACATTGTGATCCTCTCGCCGAGAGCTGGAGTGCGCTCCGCAGCTGCTTCTATTGCAGCGAAGCCATGGGCTGATCGGATTGCCCAGTACGAGCAAGCTGTACCCGACCAGATTCGTTTCACGACGATCCAAAGTTTCAAAGGGCTTGAATCTGCCGCAATTATCGTTACTGACATTGAACATTTGGCTGGTGAACTTTTTTCGTCACTCTTTTATATTGCCACCACTCGCGCACTGGAAAGGTTGTGCATTCTTGTGCATGAGACAGCCAAACCTGAAATTATCAAAGCGCTGTTGGGGTCAGAACAAAAATGAAATCGGATGGTGGAAATGCCTGACCATGTCGTGAATCGTGGTGCAATTCTCCGGTCGCTCCGCGAGGAGCTTGTCGGTCCAAGCCCAAATGGGAGAGAAATTGACTGCAGTGCGGCCATTCAACTGGATGATGCCGAGGCAGCATACCGGCCGTATCGGCAGCTTGGGACTGGCGATGAGATTCTCCAGCGCGACGCACCGACGAAGCGCTACGGGGTTGGTGTCCTATACCCGATGGAAGCCCCAATAGTTCCTGGTGAAAGCGAATCCCAGCCGCTCATGCCAGATGAGGAAATTGATCCCGAATCACCGAACGGTGTTCCTGATCCTCTAACTGAGTCCGCAATCCGTGATTGTGAATCCATTGCAGCACGGGCTCAACGCCGCCTCCCAGATGCCGATTCGGATGACTTCGACCTTTCATCAGCAAATGCCTATAAACCTAGTAGTATGGCTGTAAGCCTTTTAGTGCGCCTTCCGGAAAGCGCCGAATTGGTAGTGACCGCCACTGGCGGCCGCTATGCCATGATACCGGTTATGCTAGTTGGTCGTGAACGTGAATGGTGGCTCCGTTCTCCAGTTCGCCTTTGCAGCCGATTCCGCAGGGATGATTTTCCAGTATCGCATGCCGGTTACGCCACTGCGCGCGAGCCGATCCGCGAGAACATAGACAATCTTGATGTACGGATCGAAGTCTTCACCAGACCGTACCGGTCCCAACCTAATGAATTTCTTATCACTGTTTGCTTGGTCAATCGCCAGCAAGCTGAGGGGCGACTTGATTCGCAATCCCTTTTCCAGTGCCACATCGACGTGAAGGTCGAAGGTGGAAGCACCGCTGGAGCCATGATATTGCCGTATCCAACAGCAGTGCCTCTGGACAGTGAAGAGCACTCCCAGGAATTGCTTTTCCGGGAGAAGCTCACGTTCGCTGTCGGGCACGGATGCGCTGCTGATTGGGTGCGCGGCGATACACCCACCAGCGCCAATAGCGTCTCAGCCGAATGCCTGCCTATGTTTGAGACGCCAAGCACGACGCCGGACATTCGTGCCAGTAGCGGGGAGCCGCTGGTCGCGTCCATGCGGTCTCTCGCAGGCATTGATCCTGAAATCGACGGGTTCGACCAACTCGGAGGGATTGTGCGCGAGTATGAAAACTGGATCTCCGAGCAGGAGGCGCGGATACCCGAACTCAGCGCTCGGCTCCAGGAGACTGCTCGACGCCACATGAGTGAATGCGCAAAAGCTGCTGGCCGGATGCGCGACGGTCTTTCACTATTAAAGAGGGATTCGCTGATCAGGCGGGCGTTCCAACTCGCAAATCTTGCTATGCTGATCCAGCAGGTGCGATCGAGGCGCGAAGCCCGAATCGCCTCCTTCGATCAGCCTACTACAACGCTCATTTTCGAGGAGCCATACGTTTCACTCGATCTTAATTCGCCGCGTGCGCGAGCTTGCCAGTGGCGCGCATTTCAGATTGCTTTCATGCTCGCGTCGCTTTGCTCGACCGCAGATGCCGACGATGCTGACCGCGAACGCGTCGAGCTAATCTGGTTTCCCACTGGCGGCGGCAAGACCGAGGCCTATTTCGGGCTGGCGGCTTTTAGCATATTTCTGCGCAGGCTCCGGGACCCAACCGATACTGGAGTGAATGCGTTGATGAGATACACGCTACGACTGCTAACAGCTCAGCAGTTTCAGCGCGCATCGCGCCTTATTTGTGCAATGGAGTTTGTCCGGCGGCAGCACAGCGCCGATTTGGGCGACGCGGAAATCTCTATCGGCATCTGGCTCGGAAGTTCGACGACACCGAATACGCGTGCTGAAGCTCGATCTGTGCTCAGCAGCCTAAACAGGGGTGATGGTGCAAAAGAGAACCAATTTGTACTCGATCGCTGCCCGTGGTGTGGAGCGCAAATGGGGCCGGTTAATCTCGCCGGCAGAGGACGAGGACGCAGAGGAGTTCCCCGGGTTATTGGGTATACGCGGCGCGGCAATACTGTCGTGTATTCATGCCCTGACCGCAGCTGCGAGTTTCATCAATCTCTCCCGCTCTATGTAATCGACGAGGATATTTACGAGACTCGCCCGGCACTTGTGATTGGTACTGTTGATAAATTCGCAATGCTTGCCTGGCGGCCTGAGGCGCGTGCTCTGTTTGGTATCGGAGACGATGGGGCTAGAGCGCATTCGCCACCTGGGCTTATTATCCAGGACGAGCTGCATCTCATCTCTGGCCCGCTCGGCTCAATGGTTGGCCTTTACGAGCCCATCATAGAGGAATTATGTACTGATCGTCGCGGTCCGGCCCTCGCCCGGCCCAAGATAATCAGTTCCACTGCGACGATTCGCAGTTATACAGAACAAGTGCAAGGGTTGTATGCGCGGGGGCGGACCAGCCTGTTCCCCCCACCGGGGTTAGATGCCGATGATTCCTTCTTCGCAAGGATCGCCCGCCGGCCGGACGGCACTCTGGAAAGGGGGCGAGTATACGTCGGCGTTCACGCCCCGGGGCTTGGATCGCTCCAAACAGTTCAGGTTCGAACGTTTGCGGCACTTTTGCAGGCTCCCCAGCCACTGCCGGCACCCGATCGGGACCCCTGGTGGACACTCCTCCTTTTTTTCAACAGTCTCCGAGAGCTTGGAACGACGCTCACTCTGTTCCAATCGGATATTCCAGATTTGTTGAAGGGAGCTCTAAGACAGCGACTCGGAATCGGATTCCAGGATGTTCGCCAGATCAGAAAAATGTTGGAACTCACTGGCCGCCTTCCGGGTGACGAAGTGCCAAAAGCTATATCCGCTCTCGAAGTACCAACCGACTCGCGGCAGGGTTATGCCGCAGATGTCTGCCTTGCTTCGAATATCATCGAAGTCGGAGTGGATATTGATCGGCTTTCGCTCATGGCTGTCGTCGGTCAGCCTAAAACGACCTCGCAGTATATTCAGGTAACTGGGCGCGTTGGCAGGAAAGCAGATCGGCCTGGCCTTGTGGTCACGATCTATGCCGCATCAAAGCCCCGTGACCGCTCCCATTTCGAGAAGTTCCGCAGTTATCACGAGCGGCTTTATGCCCAGGTTGAGCCTACGAGTGTAACGCCATTCTCGCGCCCAGCACTCGACCGGGCGGCACATGCTGTGATCGCGAGTTACGTCAGGCAGTCTGGAAATTCGGACCAGGCCGAAAGTCCCTACCCGTTCCCCGCGGCACTCGTTGAAGAGGCGGCCAGAATTCTGGAGGGCCGCGCAGCATTTGTTGATCCGGATGAACTCGCCGCACTACATAGAATACTCCAGAAGAGAGCCGATGAGTGGCAGCGCTGGCAGCGGCTGAGATGGTCGGGTGCACTGCACGCGGAGGACATGCCCCTCATGCGGCCAGCTGGGGCGTATGTCGCACCAGACAAGGCGCGAGTTTCGTGGGCTACCCCCCAATCCCTCCGTAATGTGGATGCGGAGTGCCAGGCTGAAATCACGCAGCTTTACATGCTGGAGGAATTGGAGGATAACGAAGATGCCTAGAGGTCCAGTACGGCGTGGCCAACTCATCTCTCCATTCGGCCCCGGGGCCATGATGATTCTACCGGACGGCGTCTCCGTGATCTGCGCCGGGCTTGACCACTGGTTCAAGCACGAATCCGGAGACGCTGAGAACATCGACCCGCGAGAGTACCAGGTAGACGAATGGAGGCTTGCGACTCGCCTCAACGTGGAACATTTTTACCTCCCTCCAGACTACCGCCGTGTGCGTAGGCATGATCCTCTGACCAACGGTTACCTGACCGTCCCATTTCTCCGCTTCCCGCAATGGCACTATTGCACTCGCTGCGGCTTGATGCGTAAGGTCCCGCTGGTCACGAAGGAGCGGATAAAGTGTGCAGAATGCGAGGCTCGGGGATGGACCCGCTACATGGTCCAGGTGCCCTTTGTCGCAATGTGCGATGCCGGTCACATCCAAGATTTCCCGTGGCTTGAATGGGTGTATCGATCTGCAACTCCACCGCAGAACTCGCCACCGATGCGGCTCCTTTCAACAGGTGGAATGACACTTGCGGGCCAAAAGGTTAAGGTCGATGGTGGACCTGAAAGAACCCTCGCGGGAATTACCAACGCAAACCCAGACGGCTCCGACACCGAATTGAGCCGGACGCTCGATAACGATAGGTCGCCTTTCTTGTGCCCCGGCCTGCGCCCGTGGCTTGGCACCGAACATGGCGAGGGATGCGGCAGGCCACTTCGTGGCACGCTTCGGAGTGCCGCCAACGTCTACTTCGCACAGGTGCATAGCTCGATCTACCTCCCCCGCAGTGACGATAGCACCGTAGCTGAAGCCATTACTCTCCTGGAACAACCACCTATTAGCACATTTGTGGAAATTCTCACCGGAGCAGGTGTTACCCCAGAACCAGTTCAGTTGCGAAAGCAGTTCGGGGAGTTGCTCGCTACGTTCACTGATCAGCAAATACAGCTGGCCATTGATACGGTGTGCAATGGTGGGGCGAGCCGGCAGCAAAGTGGCCGGATGGAAGGTGACGACGCAGAAACCGGCTTCCGGAGGCAAGAGTATGATACTCTGGTTGCTGCCGCCGACTTCGAACAACTTGTGCTTAAGCCAGCTGATCGCCTGCGATACGCTCCGCAGTTCTCCCAATACTTCGCGAATATAACGCTTGTCCACAAGCTGCGGGAGACCAGGGCGCTAACTGGCTTTACGCGAGTATTTGCGGATACTGACCGCGATATTGATTTCTTGCAGGGAATGCTGCGGCTCAATGAACCCGAAGAGAGTTGGCTGCCAGCCTTTTTGGTCTTCGGCGAGGGGGTGTTTCTCACCCTTGACGAACAGCGTTTAAGGCAATGGGAAAAACAGCCAGAAATACGGGCTCGCGTACATCCACTTGTGACCCGGCACCACGCCCTGCGCCAAGCTCGCCATCTTAGGGACCGCCAAATCGGCCCGCGGTACGTCCTGCTGCATACTCTTGCGCACCTCCTCATCAATCGACTGACGTTTGAATGCGGCTACAGTTCCGCCGCACTCCGGGAACGCCTTTACGTATCTGAAAATCCTGCCGCGCCAATGGCAGGGATACTGATCTATACGGCTGCTGGTGATGCCGAAGGCACACTCGGCGGACTCGTTCGAATGGGAAAGCCGGGTAGGCTGGAGCCACTGCTCGAACGGGCGCTCAGCGGTGCGCGGTGGTGTTCTGCTGACCCCGTTTGCATGGAAATGGGACAGAGTGGTGGGCAAGGCCCGGATTCACTGAATCTCGCAGCGTGTCATGGCTGTAGCCTAGTGCCTGAAACAGCCTGCGAAGAGTTCAATCGCCTTCTTGACCGCGGGCTAGTTATCGGGCCATTCGACAACCCAACTATTGGGTATTTTAGCGGAGCCATGGAGGGCTAAATGGCGATACCGCTTTTATCATTTTTTACCGGAGGAGGTTTTTTCGATATAGGGTTCAAGCAGGCGGGATTCTCTATCTGCTGGACCAACGAGAATTGCCCAGCATTCATCACTGGATACGAGTACGGAATGTCGTCATGGCTTTCCTCGCTTGCTATGGGAGCACAGGGAGCAAGTATCGCCAATACCGAGAGTATATGCAATCTGACCTCGCTTGCGGTACTCCGAGAAGCATTCGACGGGCCACGGCCCAAACTGTTTGGTGTTATCGGTGGTCCGCCTTGCCCCGATTTCAGTAATGGAGGCACGCACGCTGGAGGGACCGGTTCAAACGGCATACTCACCAGCGTTTTCGCCGACATGATTTGTAAACTTCACCCAACCTTTTTCGTCATTGAAAACGTATCTGGGCTTTACCGCGTTCGGAAACACCGCGCCTTTCTGGAACTCAAAATCGCCCAGTTGAGAAAGCGCGGCTATGCAATTGATTACAAGATTCTGAATGCTCTTGAGTTGGGAGTGCCACAAGATCGCGAGCGGTTGTTTGTCGTCGGAATCAAAAAGAACATCGCTCAATGCGGTGCCGGAAGAAAACTCACTGCGGCAGAGGAAGGATGGTTTTCATGGCCAACAGTTGATATATACACTGGGGCGAAATCGCTCCCCTGGCCGACAACATCGCCATTTGGCGAAAAGCCTACTAAGCCCAAAGAGATTCCCCTCGAACTCACCGTCTACCCTGCGCTGTTTGGGGAAGGTGACCCGGAAAAACTTCCCAACGGCTGCGATTTCTTTAATCCTTATTCTAGCCGTTTCAATACAGTTCCAGAAGGGGACGTTGCACGAAAGTCTTTCAAGAGGCTCCACCGTTACCGGTTCAGCCCAACCGCGTGGTACGGGAATCAGGAAGTGCATTTGCATCCATCCAAGGCAAGACGTTTGTCGGTCCGTGAAGCGCTGCGAATTCAATCAGTGCCGGATGAATTTGTGTTGCCGGAAGAAATGTCACTCTCCGCAAAATTCAAACTGGTTTGCAACGGCGTGCCCTGCGTCATGGCATTCCACCTCGCCACCGCGGTGAAATCATTCTTGAAGCGAGCAAGTGCATGAGTCGCGTAAGCCAAATTAGAAGGCGAATATTTCCAAAAGTTGAGGAAATTGCACGCATCCTTTCTAAATGCTACGGGGATCACGCGCATAACAACAAAGTGAACCCGTTGAACGAATTGCTGTTCATAATTTGTAGCGTTCAGACAAACAAGACGCTCTACCAGTCCACCTACGCGAACCTGAAAGCGAGATTTCCTACCTTTCGTCAACTCGCCAACGCGGCAGAAGATGAGATTTATTCTATTATCGCCCATGGCGGGCTAGCCCGTCAAAAGGCTCAAAACCTCCGAGCAATTCTGACCCGTGTAGAGACCGATTTCGGGAGACCGACCCTTTCACCATTGCGGAAGATGGACGATGCAGAATGTGAAAGGTATCTGGTGTCCTTGCCCGGTATCGGGAAAAAGACAGCCCGTTGCGTGATGATGTATTCCCTAGACCGCGACGTATTCCCCGTCGATTCGAACTGCTGGCGCATTTGTCGAAGGCTAGGCTGGGTACGAGCAACTCGCCCAAACAGATCATGCTCGCCGCGAGATATGGATCGTGCTCAAGCGGGGATTCCACCAATGCTTCGATTCAGCTTACATGTGAATTTTGTATCTCACGGTCGTGTATGTTGCCTGCCTTCGAAGGCACTATGCGACGAATGCTTGATTTGGCAATTCTGTAAAACGGGAAGCCGCCGGATGGCGTCTAGTAGCCATACGCAAGTGTAAAGGTCTGCAGGGGAGGAAGATCGGACAGGGAGAACGTTCATGATTTTATGCTCTTTGTAGCGCAAGGAACAAATGCAAAACAGTATCCGTAATTAGTGTCCATCCGGAAACCCCAGTTTTGAGATGACAAGGGGTGCTCGTAGCTGGAGGCGCACGTGATTTCCGCTACCCGGTAAAGTGATTTTAATGTTTTGGGCCGTTCTTTCTCAATTTTGGACGC
>Ga0209163_1003019_pt1 | contig 13031 bp, 8 predicted proteins | sample MTBAKSrepl2MetaG_FD_187457 | JGI IMG/M metagenome (GOLD analysis project Ga0209163, IMG submission 187457) | Enrichment culture microbial communities om Arthur Kill intertidal strait, New Jersey, USA, that are MTBE-degrading - MTBE-AKS2 (Arthur... | ecosystem: Environmental > Aquatic > Marine >...
GTCCTTACATTAAAAAGATCAGCGAAGGAGAACCGGAGAAGGTGCTGGGAAGGTTCGGCGATTATGCCGTGACTTTTTCGAGCCAGAATGGAGGAGCCCCTCGGGTCTATCATTGCGGGGCCATCATTGCGGCCTTGGATGGAGAAATGCTCAATCAGGGCTCGGATTTCGGCCATGACGGGGTCCGGGTGGTTTGCCACACCGAACTGGAAGAGCAAATCTGGGTCCACGGCGTTCCGGAAGGCCGGGTGGTTTTCTGGATAAACGATCTTGAGTCTGACCAGCCCTGGGCCCCGCTTTCGGCCCGCACGGCCTGGAACCTGGCCCGGTATATCCGGGAAAGAACGGTTCGGGCCAAGGTCTCTATCCTCTACAACATGAAAATGCCCCTGCCCTTGTCGGCCATGGAGAGAACTCAGGCCAGAGAGATGGAAATCGACTGGATACCCTACGACAGTAAAATCCGGCCCACCGTCCAAGCCGGATATGTCACCTACACCAGGCCCGTAGATCAGATTGAAGTGGAACTGCCCTGGGACAAACTGGTGCTGTCGCCGCGCCGCAGTCCGGGCCATGAATCGGCCCGCCTGGCCAAACTCCTGGGACTGCCGGTTGACGGTCAAGATTTCCTGGAGAAAAGTCGGGTTCTGGTCCGACCGGAGCAGGTCGGTCAGGATGAAAAGTTCCTGGCCGGTTCGGCTCGGCGGCCTTGTGACTTGCGTGACACCCTTCGTCAGGGACGGCGGGTGGCCAAAAAGGTCATGGAGCTGATCGAGGCCGCCCAAAGCGGCGGACTTTACGCCCCCAGGATGGTTTGCACCGTGGATCGTAACAAGTGCATCGGCTGCGGGCTTTGCCGGGAAATCTGCGAATGTGGAGGGATTGAACCGGTGGAGGGCCCCGGCGGCAACATCCCCCGGGAGGTGGACCCCATGGTCTGCACCGGCGGTGGAACCTGCGCGGCGGCTTGCCCGTACCATGCCTTGAGTCTCCAAAACAACACTACGGAACAACGAGAAGCCCGGGTGAGCGAACTGGCTCGCAGTCTGGCCGAGGACGAGTTCTTGGGCTTCGGCTGCAACTGGGGCGGCGGGGCCGCGGCCGACCACGCCGGCTTGAAACATTTGGGTTACAGTTCCCGGTTCTACCTGCTGCCCGTGGGCTGTATCGGACAATTGGACCCGGTGGTCATGGGCCGGGCTTTCCTGGAAGGGGCCAACGGTCTGCTGGTCATCGGCTGTCCCCCGGAACAATGCCACCATAGTTATGGTCTTGACCACGCTTGGAGCCGGGTCAACCTGGTCAAGAAACTGCTGTCCCTGTGCGGCCTTGAACGGGAGCGCATCGCTTTGGCCCACGCCGACCTGAACAACCCGGAGCAGTACGTGGTCACGGTCGAGAGCTTCATGGCCATGATGGACCGCTTGGGACCTATTGAGCGCACGGACCAGGTCAAGGAAAAGCTGCGGGGAGCCTATGACACCTTGCGCAATTCCCGGGTGCGCTGGGTTCTGGGCGCCGGTCTCCGACGTCCTTATGAACTTACCTATCCGGCTGACCAGCGCCATGCCCTGGCCTTTGATGAAACATTATCCGACGTAGTGGCGGAAGAATTCATCCGCTGTAGAGTGATGGCCTTTCTTCGTGAATCCGGGCAGGTCATGGACCTGGAGGGCATCGTTCGGGCCTTGGAGGAGCGTAACAAGCAGATAGTTCTCAATTCCTTGAAAGACTTGGCCCAGGAAGGTCTGATTTCCCGAATTTTCAAAGACCGAACGCCTTTTTACGCCATGCGGTAAAGGCATTCCTGGAAGGCGGCTTAGAAGCCGACTCTGCCGACAGGATTACCAAGCCGGATTGACCAAAGAGAAAAAGCTCGAACCCGCTCGAAAAAAGCGGGTTCGAGCAACTTATTTCAGCCGTAAATCTTGGGCCAACGGACCTGAATTCCCCAAAATCACCGCGGACCTCGATTTCGACCCAAGTCGTTTTCCATTCCTGTTGTCCGACACCGAGCCTTAAACGGACGCCCTGGGGTGTCACCAGCCTGAGACAGTTAACGAAGGCCATTCTTAGGCAATGAGATAAATTTCAAACTGTTCCAGTGAATTCGTTCCGTTTGTTGCCCGAAAAAAATGGCTGCCTGACCATTCTTCAATTGCGAATCGCTTGATCCTGGTTTATGATTTTATAAGCTCTAAGGAAGGCAGGCGCACCCCATGTTGTTCTCGGTTTCGCTTTATGCTTCCGTGGCCATCTTTTTCCTGGGCACCTTCTACCGGATTTGGACTTGGTTTACTCGAAATCTCGGCCCGCCGAAGGAAGGCCTTTCGGCGGGCCGACGTTTCGCCGCGGCCTGTCGAGGGACCTGCCGCGCGGTCTTCAGCCGTAACCTGGTCAGGTTATTAAAGTCATTACTCCTGGAAGTGCTGCTCCAGGTGCGCACCCTGCGCCGAGACCGGTTCCGCTGGGCCATGCACATGCTTATCTGGATCGGCTTCATCCTTCTCCTGCTGATGCACGCCCTGGCTTCGCTGGTCACCAAGGAAATCTTCTCCGGCTATGAGTCCACCCTCAACCCCTACCTTTTTCTGCGCAACCTGTTCGGGGCCATGGTTCTGGTCGGAGCGGTCCTGGCCTGGTACCGGCGGGCCGCCCGCAAAACGGTTCGCTCGACCACCGGGTTCATCGATCACGGGCCTCTGGTCCTGCTGGCCGTGATCATGGTCTCCGGTTTCCTTCTCGAAGGGACCAAGATCGTCTCTCACCCGATCTTCGACCAGATGGTTGAGGACTATTCCGGTGTCGAAGACGAGGAGGAACTTGAAGCCCTGAAGGTCTATTGGGCGGAAAATTACGGAGTGGTCTTTCCCCGCCTGGAAGCCAAACCCGAGCAAGAGATTTTGGCCGCCGGCCACGAACTTCATGAAATGAACTGCGCCGGGTGCCACGACCGGCCGCAGTGGGCTTTCCTGTCTTACGCGGGCGCCAAAATTATTAAACCGGCGGCCCTGTTTCTCTCCAAGGTCCGGGCCGACGTTTGGTTGTATTACCTGCATTTTTTGGCCTGTTTTATCGGTTTGGCCTGGCTGCCTTTCAGTAAATTCTTTCACATTATCAGCAGCCCTTTGAACCTGCTGGTCCGGTCGGTCCTGGACCCGGCCCGGGCCGAAGCGGCCAACACGGCCACCTGGCGGGCCATGGCCTTTGACGCCTGCACCCACTGCGGGGCCTGCAGCGAGCACTGTTCGGTCGAGGCCGTTTACACGGCCCTGCCCAACCGGACCATCCTGCCCTCCGAGAAACTGACCGCTTTAAAAAGGCTGGTCTCAAATCGGGAAATATCCGGACAGGAGCTGCGAACCCTCCAGGAAGGGGCCTTTATCTGTTCCCTTTGCCGACGGTGCACCGAGGTATGTCCGGTGGGGATCGACCTGCAGAGCTTGTGGGAGATCGTCGAGGAAGACCTAAAGGCCAGGGGTTTCCCGGAGCCCCAAGCCTGGGCCAGGCAGATGGGAGCGGTTAGATCGGCTTTGGCGGCGGCCGAGCCTCTCCAGCCCGATCACCAGGGCTTGACTGCTGTTTTATCAGGTAAATTTTCCGGTGACGGCTTCGCCGAATGTTTTAAATGCTCGACCTGCACCAACGTTTGCCCGGTGACGGCGACCTGGGAGGAGCCGGCCCGGAACCTGGACCTGGCCCCCCACCAGATAATGCAGGCCCTCAATCTGGGCCTGGTCGATCTGGCCTTGAGCGCCCGGATGCTTTGGGACTGCACCACCTGTTATCTCTGCCAGGAACATTGTCCCACGGGCGTCCCCGTAACCGAGATTTTGTTCGAGCTGAAAAACGCGGCCTATGACCGCTGGAAAAAAGTCGAGGGGCCGGGGGGCGATCAGGCCGAGGTTGGGCTCGGGGCCCAAGCCCTGCGGAGCGGGGGGGTGGCGTCATGAAGTTCGCTTTATTCCTGGGCTGTCAGATTCCCGCGGCCTGCCCGTCTTACGAAACATGGTCGCGTCGAGTGTTGGGCGCTTTCAAAGTCGAACTGATAGATATCGAATTCGGCTGTTGCGGCCAGACGGTCCGCGGCCTCAATTTCGAAGCCTTTGTTTTGGCCGCGGCCAAAAACCTGGCCCTGGCCGAACAGGCCGGCCTGGACATTTTGACCCTGTGCAAATGCGGCTTCGGCAACCTGAAGCACGCCCAGTTTTTCCTTCGGGAGAGGCCGGCTTTGCGCGACTATATCGATAAAACCTTACGGGCCGAGGGTCTGATCTATCGGGGGGAAGTCCGGGTCAAACACATTCTGTCGGTATTGGCCGAGGATATCGGGTCCGAGACCATCAGGGAGAGGGTGGTCCATCCCTGGAACGGCCTTAAGGTGGCTGTTCATTACGGCTGCCACGCCTTGCGCCCCAGCCGGGTGACCAGTTTCGACGATCCCCTGGCCCCGACCGTATTCGAGACCCTGGTTCAGGCCGTCGGGGCCGAGCCCGTGGACTGGCCGGGACGGTTGCAGTGCTGCGGCAACCCGCTCTGGGGGCAGAACAACGAGCTGTCCCTCTCGTTTACCCGGCGGTTGGAAAGTCAGGCCGATCAAGCCGGCGTGGACCTGATTTGCAATGCCTGTACCCGCTGTCAGGTCCAGTTCCACACTTGGCGCGGCCGGGAAGACAAGGGGCCGGCCCGGCCGGAGACCATGAGTGTTTTGTATTCCGAACTGTTGGGCGTAAGTCTGGGCTTTTCGGACATTGAATCCGAACTATTGGGATTGCCCGTAAAAGAAACAGCGGCCCCGGAAAGTTGATCGAAGCATCCGGAGTCTCGTTTATGAGGCCGGGCTGGTTTCAGTGAAAATATATGAATAGCTTTTTTCAAAACATCAGGTGAGGCTATGGCTGAGAAAAAAATAGGCGCGGCCCTGGTCGTCGGCGGCGGCATCAGCGGCATGCAGGCGGCCTTGGACTTGGCTAATGCGGGCATCTTCGTCTATCTGGTCGAACGGTCTCCTTCCATCGGCGGGACCATGACCCAGTTGGACAAGACCTTCCCGACCAACGACTGCGCCATGTGAATTATCTCGCCCAAACTGGTCGAGGTCGGCCGGCATATCAATATCGAGTTGTTGACCCTGGCCGAGATCGTGTCGATCTCCGGTCAGGCCGGGGATTTTCGGGTCCAGGTCAAGCAGTATCCGCGTTACGTGGATTTGGACAAATGCATTGCCTGCGGCGAGTGCGCCCGAAGATGCCCGCGCAAGGTTCCCGATGAATTCAACCGCGGCTGGGACCAGAGAAAGGCCATTTACCTTAAATATTCCCAGGCCGTGCCCCTCAAATACGTCATCGACGCCGAGCACTGTATCTTTTTTGAAAAGGGCAAGTGCCGGGCCTGCGAAAAGTTCTGTCCCGCGGGCGCGGTCAACTTCGAGGACCGGGAAAGGGACCTGGACCTGGAGGTCGGCGCCGTGATCATGGCCCTGGGCAGTGACGTCACCGACCCGGCGTCGGCCCGGGTCTTCGGCTATGAGCTTTATCCCAACGTCATGACCGCCCTGGCCTTCGAACGGATGCTCAGCGCCTCCGGGCCGTTTCAGGGGCACATCGTTCGTCCGTCGGACAAACAGCCGCCGAAAAAGATCGCCTGGATTCAGTGCGTCGGCTCCCGGGACGTTCATGAAGGCAGCAAGCCCTATTGCTCGGCCGTCTGCTGCACCTACGCGGTCAAAGAGGCCATCATGGCTAAGGAGCACGTCCGGGGACTGGACGCAGCCGTCTTTTACATGGACATGCGGACCTACGGCAAGGATTTCGACCGATACTACGAACGGGCCAAAAACAGCCTCGGCGTCCGCTTCATTCGTTCCAGGGTTCCCTCGCTGCGGCGCCTCCCGGAGACCGAAGAAATTCTGATCTCCTACCTCGACGAGTCCGGCCGGTTCAGGGAAGAGAACTTCGATCTAGTGGTCCTGTCGACAGGATTCACCACCTCGCCGGATTCGATCAGCTTGATCGACCGGCTGGGGCTGGAAAGGGACGCCCACGGTTTTCCGGTGACCGATTCCTTTCATCCCGTGGAATCGTCCCGGCCGGGTGTCCTGGTCTGTGGGGCCTTACAGGCCCCCAAGGATATTCCGGCGTCGGTGGTGGACGCCAGCGCCGCGGCCGGCCGGGCCGGGGCCGTTCTATCTGAAGTCCGCCACACCAGGACCCGCAAGGAGGAAAAGCCGGCCGAAACGGAGGTCAACGGACAGCCGCCCCGGATAGGGGTCTTTGTCTGTCGGTGCGGCACCAATATCGCAGCGGTGGTGGACGTGCCGGCCGTGGTCGAATTCGCCCAGGGACTGCCTTTTGTCGAGTACGTCGAGGAAAACCTGTTTACCTGCTCCCAGGACACCCAAGACCTGATAGCCAAGGCCATCAAGGAGCACGACCTTAATCGTATAGTGGTGGCCGCCTGCACCCCGAGGACCCATGAAGCCATCTTTCAGGACACCCTCATGGGGGCCGGCCTGAATAAATACCTCTTTGAAATGGCCAATATCCGCAACCAATGCTCCTGGGTTCATGCCGACGCCCCGGATAAGGCCACTGAAAAGGCCAAGGAACTGGTCCGCATGGCCGTGGCCAAATCATCCTTGCTCAGACCCTTGAAGGAAACCGAGTTCGAAATCGTCCAGGAAGCCCTGGTCGTCGGCGGCGGCGCGGCCGGACTGACCGCGGCCTTGACCCTGGCCGATCAGGGATTCAGGACCCACCTGGTGGAAAAGTCCGGTCAATTGGGCGGCCAGGCCCTGAAGATCGACCGGACCTGGCGAAACGAAGACGTTCAGGCCGAACTGGTTCGACTGATAGAAACCGTGCAAGGCCACGGCAAGATCAATGTTTACCTGAACTCGGAAATCACCCGGGTCGAGGGCTCGGTCGGGCGCTTTAGGACCACTGTCCGCCGGGACGGACGTGAGGATGTCATTGAACACGGGGCGGCCGTCATCGCCACCGGGGCCTCGGAATACCAACCCGACGACTACATGTACGGCCAAAGCCCCCGAGTCATGACCGGTCTGGAACTGGAAAGAAAAATCGTTGAGGACCCGAAGGCCCTCAAAACGGCCGAAACGGTGGTCTTTGTCCAGTGCGTGGGCTCGCGCATTCCGGAACGGCCTTACTGCTCCAAGGTCTGTTGCAGCCGGTCCGTCATCAACGCCATGAGGCTGCTGGACCTGAATCCGGAGGCCAAGGTCTACATTGTTTACCGGGACGTCCGGACTTACGGCTTCCGGGAAACTATATACAGCCAAGCCAGGCAGCGCGGGGTCCGGTTCATCCGCTACGACCATGAAAAAGGGTTCACGGTCGAGGCGGACGCGGAGAGCCTGAAGTTGGTCCTGACCGATGAGGTCCTGGGCCGCAAGGTCCTGTTCCGCTCCGATCTCCTGGTCCTGGCTTCGGCCATGGTGGCCCCTAAAGACAACCCGTTGGCCCAGATGTTCAAAGTGCCTATCAATGATGACGGCTTTTTCGTCGAGGCCCACGTCAAGCTCAGGCCGGTGGACTTTGCCACCGACGGCGTTTTTGTTTGCGGACTGGCCCACGCCCCCAAGCCCCTGGAAGAATCCATCGCCCAGGCCCAGGCCGCGGCGGCCAGGGCCGCCACGGTGTTGAGTTGGCCCATGACCAAGGTCGGGGGAATTGTGGCCGAGGTCAATAAGTTGCGTTGCACGGGCTGCGGTGTTTGCGTCGACGTTTGCCCCTATCAGGCCATCCGTCTGAACGATGAACTCAAGGCCGAAGTCAACGAGGCCCTCTGCAAGGGCTGCGGGACCTGCGCGGCCTCCTGCCGCTCGGGGGCGCCTTCTCTGAAGGGCTTTACCAACCAGGAGGTCTTCGCCCAAATCGCCGCTTACTGATATAACTCCAAAGCCTCCCCTCGCCGGATACCCCCAAAAGAATTATCACGCCGCCCTGAAGCTTGCTCAGGGCGGCTGACCCCAAGCCAACCCCACTAGGCACGAATCCCGATGTTCATTCGTGTCCCATGATGGACAAGGCCCGGCCGGCGTGGTAACCTTATTTTTGAGTTCTATGAAAATATTGTAAACAATTCCAATTATAAAGCCGGTTTACCCGGAAAGAACGGGGAAAATTAAATGATCACCGCGGGCATCGACGCCGGAATGAGCAACCTGAAAGCCGTGATTTTCCGGGACCAGAAATTATTGGCGGCCCAGGCCGTCCCGGCGGGAACCAACAGCATCCAAGAGACGGCCCAGATGGCCATGGACTTGGCCTGCGTCGAAGCTCAGGTGGAGTTCAGCGAGATAGCCAAAGTCTTGGCTACGGGCCTGGGGCAAGCCTACGTCCCTTTGGCCCGAGATCAGTCGGCCGAAGCCACTTGTCTGGCCAGGGGCATTTATTGGCTTCACCCTGAAGCCAAAACCGTCCTGGACGTCGGGGCTCAAAAAAGCCTGGCCGTCAGATGCGAAGAGGGCCGGCCGGTCAAAATCCGGGCCAACGCCAGATGCGCCGCGGGCAGCGGGCGTTACCTGGAAATGGCCGCCGAGGTGCTGGGTTTCCCCATAGATGAGCTGGGTGCGGTTTCTTTCCGGACCGACGACTACGTGGAGCTGGAAAACACTTGTACCGTTTTCGCCGAGTCTGATATTATCACCTTGGTGCACGCCGGCGCCAAACCTGAGGCCATCATCAAGGGCGCTCATCGGGCTTTGGCCCAGCGGGTCTATACCTTGCTGCTTCATGTGGACTGGGAAGAGGACCTCTGCCTGGCGGGCGGCGTGGCCGGGAATGTCGGTTTCCTCAAGGAGTTGGAAGCGTTGGTCGGTCGACCCCTAGTCAGGCCGGATTATTTTGAGTTCACGGCGGCCATCGGCGCGGCCCTGGTGGCCTTGACGGTTTAGGTCGGAAATGCCGGTCGCGGGCGTGGATATCGGTTCCTTAAGTGCCAAGGCCGTGATCCTGGAAGACGGGAACATCGCGGCTTCCGCCCTTATTCTGACCGGCCCGGACAGTGGGGAGGCCGCCCGGAAGGTCATGGATCAGGTCCTTAAAGCCGGGGTCTTCAATATGTCCGACTTGGAATATATCGTCTCCACCGGTTACGGACGATTGAACGTGCCGTTCGCCCATAAAAAGATCACGGAAATCTCCTGTCACGCCAAGGGCGCGGCCTGGTTTTTTCCCGAAGTGAGAACCATTCTGGACATGGGCGGTCAGGATTGCAAGGCCATCCGCTGCGGCGGACAGGGCAAAGTGACCAACTTCGTCCTTAACGATAAGTGCGCCGCCGGGACCGGCCGCTATTTGGAAAGGATCGCCCGGCTCCTGGGTTTGTCCCTAGAAGAGATCGGCCCCAGGTCATTGGCCCCGATTGACGGCCCTCTGCCGATTGACAGCGCCTGCGCCGTTTTTGCGGAAAATGACGTGCTCCACTTTTTGCGGCAGGGGAAACACGTAAGCGATATTCTGGCCGGCGCGGCCGAGGCCCTGGTCAACCGGATCGTTTCCCTTATCCAAAAAGTCGGCTTTGAGGAAGCCTTCTCCATCAGCGGCGGTGTGGCCAAGAACATCGGTATTGTCCGGCGTCTGGAGTCCAGACTGGGCGTTAGGGCCAGGATCGCGCCGGAACCCCAACTGGTCGGGGCGGTCGGGGCCGCCCTTTTGGCCCAGGAACTGGCCGGTCGCTTGAGCCGATAGGCTCTTGAGCGCATCCCTGGAGGTGAACCGTGGGAGGTTACGAAAGAAGACGGGCACCGGATTCATATCCGGCGGACAGCGACGAACCGGCCCTTGAACTGAAAAAGCTGAAACACGCTCATCTGTACGGCCTCCTGGTCGAGGCCGTCAACGACGGCCTGGCCGTGGTCGACGAGAAGGATCGTTTGAGTTTTGTCAACGGCCGATTGTGCGAAATGCTGGGTTACGCCCAGGAGGAACTCCTGGGTCGTCACATCACGGATTTTTTTGACGAAACCGGCCGGGAAATAATCCAAACCCAAGTAATCAAGCAGCAAAATAAAGGCCGGCTTTCCGCTTTCGAAATAGTCTGGACGGCCAAGAACGGGAGGAGGGTCAGCACCAGTATTTCGTCGATACCGATGCTGGATTCTGATTGCCGCCCCAAGGGGCGCCTCGAGGTGATCACCGATATATCCAAACGCAAAGAGGCTGAGGAAGCCCTGAAGAAGTCCGAAGCAAACCTGAGGGCTATTTTCAACAACAGCCTCCAGTATTTTGTTTTGTTGGACCGGGACAAAAAAATATTGGCCTATAATCGGGTGGCCAAATTCAGGGCTAAAAAATTTCTCGGCCTGGATATGCATTTAGGCGATTCCATGCTTAAATTCGTGGTCGATGAGGCCCTGGCTGATTTTAACAGTTTTTTTGCCAAGGCTCTTGAGGGCGAGGCCACCACCAAGGAGTTCAGGCTCAAAACCTCGGACGGCGAGTATTATTGGGTGGAAGCCAACCTTAATCCTGTTTTCGCCGACGATAGGGTGGTCAGCGGGGTCTGTTTCAGCCTGATAGACGTCAATGAACGGAAAAAGGCCGAAGAGGCCTTGCGCGAGTCCGAAGAACGCTACCGGCTGCTGGTCGAGCTTTCGCCCGACGCCAATTTTATTTTCAGGCAAGACCGGATCGTCTTTGTGAACAAGTCGGCCTTAAAACTGCTTGGGGCCTCGGATGAATCGCAGGTAATCGGCCAGCCGATTCTGGACTTTGTCGCCCCCGAAGAAAAAGAGACGGTCAGAAAAGGGCTGGCCGACCTCTTGGCCGATGGCAGGGCGCGGCCCTTGCTGGAGCGGAAGCTGGTCAGGGTCGACGGCGGTATTTTCTTCGCCGAAGTGGCGGCCATACCCTTTTTCTACCAGGGCCGGCCGGCGGTTCACGTCATCGCCCGGGACATCAGTGAACGCAAGCGAGCCGAGGCCGATCTGCTCAATTATCAAGCCCAGCTCCGCTCCCTGGCCGCCCGGCTGTCCTTGTCCGAGGAACAGGAAAGGCGGCGGATCGCCTCCGAATTGCACGACCGGATCGGGACCAGTCTGTCTTTGTGCAAAATCAAGTTGGAAGGTCTGCCGGAAACCGCCTTCTCCGAGCGCCTGGCCGAAGAACACGCCAAGATTCGGGATATTATCGACCAGGCCATTCAGGACGCCAGGTCATTGACCCTGGAACTGAGTCCGCCGGTGTTGTACGAACTGGGTTTGAATGCGGGCCTGGAATGGCTGGCCGACCAGGTTCGGGAACGGCACGGCTTGGTGGTGGACTTGGAGGACGACGGTCGGCCCTTGGCCCTTGACGACCACGTCCGCGGCGTCCTTTTCCGGGCGGTCCGGGAACTGCTGATCAACATAGCCAAGCACGCCCGAACCGACCGGGCCGCGGTTTCCATCCGCCGGGAAGGAAAGACGGTCGGTATTGCCGTGGCGGACCAGGGACGCGGTTTCGACGCCTCGGCTTTCGGTGACGGCTTCAGCCGGACCGGGGGATTCGGCCTGTTCAGCATCAAGGAACGCCTGGGGCATCTGGGGGGGCGCCTGCTGATCGAATCCAGTCCCGGCCGCGGCACCCGGGTCACCCTGACCGCTCCCCTCAAGAGCGGCCGGGGACAGGGCCGGAAGGGACGATCATGAGCATCAGAGTCATTTTGGCCGAAGACCAGACCATCATGCGGGAAGGTCTTCGGTCGCTTTTGGAAAAGTACCCGGACATGGAAGTGTCGGCCGAAGCGGACACCGGACGGACCACCGTGGCTTTGTGCCGGCAGTTTCGGCCCGATGTAGTGGTGATGGACATCACCATGCCGGACCTCAACGGCATTGAGGCCACCCGGCAGATCATGGCGGAGTGTCCCGGGGTCAAAGTCCTGGCCTTGTCGGTGCACTCGGAAAGACAGTTCGTCGAAGGCATGTTCGAGGCCGGGGCCTCCGGGTATCTGTTGAAAGATTGTGCGGCCCGGGACCTCGCTTCCGCCATCCGCGCGGTGGCCCAAAATCAGACTTACCTCAGCCCGAAAATCGCCGGCCTCATAGTGGAAGGGTACGTCCGTCACTTATCCAAAACTTCATCGACAGGTTATGCCGGGTTGACCGACCGGGAACGCGAGGTGCTCCAGCTTCTGGCCGAAGGGAAAAGCCGCAAGGAAATAGCCGATTTGCTTCATATCAGCCCCCGCACGGTCGAAACTCACCGCCGCCAGATCATGGACAAGCTCAACCTGCGGACCAACGCCGAACTGACCAAGTTCGCCATCCGCGAAGGTCTGACGCCCTTGGAAAGATAAAATTCCGATTCGGACGATTTTCCAGTACGTTTTTTACTTAGCTTAATTTCCGGACATGCCGGACCGTCAATACGGCGTCCCCCCGGATTGTTCTTTATTCAGAAATCCATAAAATTTATCGTAAGAGTTTCCTGACACAAAAAACGCGGACCCGATGTCGCCGTTCTTACTACTGAAGTGAAATGGTCAAATGGAAGAATTGTGGGTATACCTGTTGAATGGGGGGGAGGCCATGGAGAACGACCTGCAAAGTTTATTGAGCCTCAGCCGGGAAAATAAACGAGCCGAACGGGCTTTGGCCTGGAAAAAGGCGGGCCGAAAAGTCGTCGGCCTTCTTTGTTCTTACATTCCCGAAGAAATCGTTCATGCCGCCGGCATGCTGCCCTGGCGGATCATCGGCGCCCATGGGGCCGGCACACCCAGGGCCGATGTTTACCGTCCTCCGCACACCTGCCTGTACTGCAACCATGTTTTGGAATCCCTCCTGACCGGCGAATATGATTTTCTGGACGCCGTGGTGGCCACCAGTTGGGACCAGGACCTGATTCGGCTGTGGGATGTATGGAAGTACCTGGGCAAAACCCCGGCTATGCACATCATCCACCTGCCTCTGTCCAATTCAGCCACCCATAAAAAACAGTTCGCCAAGGAAGTCAAAAAGTTTTTCACCTTCATCGAAAACCTGGCCGGCCGGAAGATCACCGAGGAAGCCCTCTTTGATTCGATCA
>Ga0209163_1003022_pt1 | contig 13015 bp, 8 predicted proteins | sample MTBAKSrepl2MetaG_FD_187457 | JGI IMG/M metagenome (GOLD analysis project Ga0209163, IMG submission 187457) | Enrichment culture microbial communities om Arthur Kill intertidal strait, New Jersey, USA, that are MTBE-degrading - MTBE-AKS2 (Arthur... | ecosystem: Environmental > Aquatic > Marine >...
CCTTTCTCCTGCATACTGGTAGGTAACCTCAGGTAAAGTTACCGGTCGGCCCGAGATGAAGACAAAATTACCTGAGACCCTCCATCTGCGGCTTATTTGATAATTGGCCATTACCAGGAAATCATGAGGTTTATCATAAATTGACGGGTAGTATTTACCTTTATTTATCTGCTCTTCTTCAAATTGCCCGGAAGTTTTTCTCATAGTTCGTGAAAATGTATAATTCAACCAGCCTGTCAACCGGCCCGACTGTTTATTAAGAGAAACCTCTGCTCCGTATGAGTAACCATCTGAAGGGATCAGGTCTGTTTCCGGATTAGAATTCATTACTATCCTGGCTCCGTTTTTATACTCTATCAGATTTTTTAATTTTTTATAGTATATTTCTGTTGATAACTTATATTTATTGAGAAAGTTACTATTCTGCACTCCAACGGCTATCTGGTCATTTATCAGTGGTTTCAGGTGGTAATCGCTTGTTTTCCATATCTCTGCCGGTGAAATTACGGCATTATTGCTGATCTGACTGACATACTGACGTGTTCTCTGATAGCTGAATTTGAAGGAGTAACCTTTGTCTGCCTCTAAATTAAGTGCTATCCTGGGTTCAATCCCGCTATATGTTTTTATTGCGTCTCCCTCCCGGAATATAAGGGAATCAATCACACTGCCCGGATTTTTTGCTTCATTGTTGTCGTATAAATAAACAGTTCCCGGACCGTATAACGAAAACCTGCTGTATCTTACTCCTATATTGGCTGTAACTCCCTCTGAAAGATTAATTTCATCGCTTACATAGAGTGCAGACTCGAGAGCATTTTCCTTGTTTAATTTCTTTTCTGCAATAATAGTATTTGAAAATACCGGAGATATTTCTCCCGGATTATTCAGATAGGAGATGATATTAATTCCCGAATGTATGTTATGGTCATGGTTGGGATACCAGATCAGATTATATTTAAACGAGTTATATCTGATGTTGTTATCAAGATAATATGCCTCAAAGTTCTTTCCGTCAGTAAAATCAGTCAATCTGAACTGGTATTTGCTGTGTGACAGGTTCACTTCACCGGTAAGTTTTTCACTGTATTTATTGTGTGATGCAAGATTCATCAGTGTATTGCCGTATTTATTTTCCGACTGACTGCTGGTGCTGAACTCATCGCTGCTTGTATATCCCGTAAAATTTATCCAGTTATTATTATCAAATTTATATGACATTTTTTCACTGACATCATAGAAGTTTGTAACGCTTTGTGAAATATCAGCATCAGGAACTTTTTCCAGGGCCCAGTCAGTATATGACATCCTGCCACCGGTAATGAATGTAAGCTTCTTGTCTTTTGTCAGAGGCCCGTCAACTGCCAGTCTTGAGTTAATAAGTCCGAGTCCGCCGTATAATTTAATATGATCTGTATTTCCGCTCTTCATATCTACTTCCATTATCGAGGAGACTCTTTCACCATACCTGGCCGGTAATCCTCCTTTAAAAACTTTCAGATCTTCAACCATATCAGGATTTATCATGGATAAGAAACCAAAGAGGTGTGATGTGTTGAAAACAGGGGATCCGTCAAGCAGGATGAGGTTTTGATCAGAATTGCCACCACGCACGTTAAATCCGGAGGATAATTCACCAACAGACTGAATGCCGGGAAGCATTACAATACTTTTCATAACATCTCTCTCACCCATTAGCAGGGGCAGGTTTTTCATCTCCCGTGTGGTTAGTTGTACCAGGCTCATCTGCGTGCGGGAAGCGCTTAGCTCATCGGCAATGACAAGCACCTCGCCAATACTCAGGGATTCTTCAAACAGTTCAAATTCAACCTCACCCGATTCGATCAGGTTGACTTTCCTCTCATACTCAGGGAATCCCATATATGAAATCCGGAGAATATGTTCGCCTGTGGGAAGTTCCATCATGAAAGACCCGTCTTCGCTGGTATTTGCTCCTCTATTTAATTTATTATTGAAGATAACAGCTCCGGGTAAAGGATCTCCGGTTTTTCCGTCAATAACCTTTCCTGAAATTGCCGCGGTTTTATAACGTCCTTTGTTTATGGGATCACCTATAACGAGGGTTTGGTCTGATTCTTCGACACTTGCACGGGTGTCAAGCCTTCGCGGGAAGACCACAATAATGTTGTCCTGAAAAACTTCCCAGGTAAGTTCGTGATTCAGGAAAATAGCGTTCAATGCACGAATCAGAGGATTGTTGGTAAATGATGTATTGAGAGAATATGACTCAATCCATGATTTTTTATAAAAAACTTTCACTCCATACTCCTTCTCCAGAGTATCAAAGAAAGACGCAAGCGGAACATTCCGGAAATTACCCGTAATCCTGATATCCTCAAGCGGTTGACTGCCAGCAGGTGTCTGAATAAGACAGATTAATACTGCCAGAATTAGTGATGATCTGCAAAATACCTTTTTCAAGATGGTTTATAGTTAAGTGCCATACGGTAACCGGATTGATAAAATTTCTTAATTAATTCAGAAGTTTTTCAAACTGAATAATTTGATCTTTTTTATTTAAAAAAGTTTAATGACATCTTCAAAAAAATTTGCGGCTGAAACCCGGATCAGAGTATTCCTTTAAAAAATACAACTTAAACCATAAATATTTTATGGAATTAACAGGAATCTTCCTGAGAAGGAGCTTGATAAACAGGGATAGGGAAGAAAACTATTAATGATTGGATGCCCGTATGAAGCATCAGACTTCATATAGATTATTTTTTTGATAACAGACTCTGTCTGCACCCGGAAGCTATTCGTATATTTCAACCAGTTTTATATTAAAGACAAGCGCAGAATACGGAGGTATTGAACCGTTGAAATTACCATCCTTTCCATAAGCTAATTCAGAAGGTATCAGAAAAATACCTTCTGCACCTGTATTCAGATGGCTGATTGCATCATCGAATCCCTGTATTAAATCAGTTGACAAATAGATGAATTTCCATATTCCATCTTCATACCAGTATTCTGATGAATCAAAAATATTTCCGCTTTCGGGGAAGAAGCCTGTATAAATTATGCCAATTGAGTCGTCAGGTTGTACAAAATCACCCTCACCTTCCTCTGTAATGACATAATAAACACCCATACTGGTGGTATCAACATCATAATCTTCATTAATCAGTGAATTAATAAAATCTTCCGTAATTTCAGCTTCTCTTTCAGGAGTGTACCTGGTCTCTATATTATTACAACTGAAAAAAGTCATAATAACGGAAGCTAATGCAATAATCCTTAGTATATTACCTGTGGTTTTCATATGATTAAAATTAAAGATTTTCAAAGGTATCATATGTAACTCGCACATGTTTTAATCATTCTCATGGGTGATTTTACAATCATGCTCGTTTCATTTTAATTCTATTTATTAATCAGGGACTAAATAAAGTAACACTATTTTCGAATTTTAGTTCACAAAGATACCTATTCATTTTAAATAGCAGCAGACCTAAATACTGAAGAAGTATGATACTTTTAACACAATAGTTCTGTCGTTAAATGAAAAGTATCTTGAATTCAGAGGACCGGATTCATCAAAACGACTCTCGTTGTATGCCAGGTAGAGGAAACTTCCCGGTCTGTATTCCCAGCTTATCAGGCAGCTTAACAGATAATCATTATACATCTCTTTTTGATCATACCACGTAGTGCCGAACATACCCTGGGCATGGAGTCTGAAAAAGAAATCCTTAGTGAACATCCATGTTGTATTCGATGATAATTTAAAGTACCTGCCGTCATTACTCCCTGAATTATCGAAAGTTTTGGTATAACCACCCTGCAGTTTTGTAATGATCTTGTGGTGAAGCCTTCCCTCGCCGTCTATTGTCAGGTTCCTCTGGCTCCCAACATATTTTTGAGTAAAATTATAATATGTCCCGCCACTTGTGGCAAAAATACCGGCAAATTTTGTACCCAGTCGGAGCGGCCTTGTGGAGTAGCTCATTTTATAAATATTGCCGGAATAATGGCCTGTCAATTCGGTGGCGGAGAAATGCCTGTATTCGGCCAGAAAAGACATTTCATTTATCAGGTTGACAGTCACGTCACCTCCGGCTGTATAATTATTGGCACTTCTGGTTCCCCCGAAAACTGATCTTTCCCCCTGATCATTTGCTATTACATTCCCAAACTCAGTGTCAGGTGTAAACCCGGGATATAACAAAAGCCATCTGTTTATGTAGTCGGATGTGAACATATCATTGATATGTTCGTATTTAATGTTGGTAATTACTCTTCTTATGCCGTATTTATTAATTCTGGGACTCACTCTGAATGTTCCTGTACCCTTGTTCCAGCCTCTGTCCGGCTCTTTTTGTATATAGCCTATTCTGTTTATTTCAAAGGCAGGTTCTATACGTTCAAAGTTTAACTGCATCCCCATCAGATCACCGGTTCTTATATAAGCCATGTTATAGGCCATATTTTGGTCATGCTGCAATTCAGTTTGCCCTGTTGCGATCTGGCAATCGAATATATCATTTTTTGAAAGTAAAAAACTGCCGTCAACTCCCATTATTCTATTATAATTTCCCGACTCTTCTTTTGTTGCGGCAAGGATTCCGATACTGCTTGATCCCATAATATCTTTTTTTACTCTCATAACTCCAAAGAGGGCATCCTCATTTGTCCGCAGAGAATTAGAGAAAAATGCGTCTCCCGTCATGTTGCCTATTATTCCAAATTCAACTCCATGTTTTAGTTTTCCAGTCATCTTAACGCCACCCAAAATATCTCCTCTTGATCCAATTCTTCTGGAATAGAAAAGTTCAAGAGGTGTATTAAATACATTTATCCTTTCAGTAAAAAAGGGCCTTAACTCCTGAAAACGTGTAGGAAACCGGGTAAGATTGATCTCAAAAACATCGGCATCTACCTGTGCAAAATCAGGATTAAAGGTAAAATCGGCTGTTAAATTCGGCGTAGGACTATAGCGGAGGTCTCCGCCAAAGTTTATCCTTCTCCGTGGATCTATGCCTGCCATTTCTGTTGAACTTAATACACTGTATGGCCTTATTTCCAATGTTCTGCCCGAGGTTATTCCGGATATGCCCTCAATATGCCCGTTTTGTGACATACGTGTGGTATTATCCCATTCGGGGAGATGAGGTTTCCACTGTCCCCGTGACCCGTCCTTTGCAATATTTCGCATTATATTGAATCCCCATGTCTGGTTCTCCTCTTTTGAATATCTGAAATTGAAAAATGGGATTTTTATCTCTGCATACCAGCCTTTATCATCAATAGAGCCCTCAGAATACCAAACACCGTTCCAGTTACCATCTCTTTTTATATCATCATATCTGAGTTCGTCATTTTGCACCCCGGTAGGGGAAACTCCAAATTTATATCCGGTACGGTGATCATGGTAACTGTCAATAAATATCATAAGATTATCAGGTGCGGAGGTTCCTCTTGGTGAAACCTGGGGAATTATCTTTTCCGGTTCTGAATCCCAGCACCAAACGCCAATGTAAAGATTTTCACTGTCATGTAAAATCGCAAATTCCGTCTCTTCGCTCATCTTTATCAGCGGGTATGGCTCTTTTTCCAATAGATTGCCGGCATGCTCTGCTTCGTACCAGGCTTGTTCATCCAGTTTGCCGTCAATGATAATATCCTGTGCTTCAGACAAACGATAAGCTTTAATTGTATAATGCTCTTTTGCAGTATCATAAACAGTAACCCGTATGGAGTCAAAGTACGCTTCAGAAAATTGATCGTAATCAATTACTCTCTGACTCATGACTCCGGTATTAAAAAACAGAAGATTAATTAACAGGAATGTTACCGGTATTACCCTTATAAGCTGGTATTTTATTCTGTATTTATTTCCGGTAATTTTTTTCTGAGGATTAATATTCATGTTCCAAGTCATTAATATGGTATGTCAAAGAGTTTGTTAATTTAATTGCAAAATCTACTTACAGTTCATTTATTACACTATAAATTAAACAGAACTCATGACCGTAAAAATAGAATATTTATATTAATTCAAAGTGTTCCATATAGTATAAACTAAATTCTTTAATAAAATTTTGTCTTATCAGCGTGTCAATTTATGTCTAACAACTGATGACAGTTCTGATTCTAATTGAGGATATTTTTTATGACCGGCTTTATTCCTCTGCAGAGCCTGTTCGAAAAATTAACGAATCACTTTTTGTAATGGCATGCTAATTTAAAAACTTCAAAAAGTAAAATTTATTATTTATGAGGCATAATGAGTTCAGTTATTGTCTTTAACCGGGAGATGTTCATTAACTTTGAGTTGAAGAGGCTTGATCTCATCACCCCAGTATATTGTCGTATGAGGAAATGGGATTTCGATATTTTTTAAGTCGAAAGCATTCTTGAGACGTTTTCTGTACTCTCTTCCTACATTCCACTGTTTCACAGGTTTTGTTTTAATCCTTGCTTTAATTACCAGTGCGCTGTCGCCGAATTGATCAAGCCCGAATATCTCGATCGGTTCCAGTATGTCATCTTTGAAATTTTCATCTTTCTGAAGTTCATCGCCGACCTCTCTCATTACGTTCATAACTGTATCTATATCTTCCTTATAAGCAACGCCTATATCAAAAACCATGGCCGACCACTCTTTTGTCATATTTGATATTGTGTTTATCTTACCGTTTTGAAATATATGTATCACGCCGGAAAAATCACGCAATGTTGTCGTTCTCAGTTCGATCTTTTCCACTGCACCGCCGGTTCCGTTAATGATAGCTACATCCCCTTCTCTTATCTGGTTCTCAAGAAGCATGAAAAATCCTGATATAAAATCTCTTACAAGTTCCTGGGATCCGAATCCAATAGCTACGCCTACGATACCTGCACCGGCAAGAATGGGACCTATGTCAACCCCGAATTTCTTAAGAAGGATCATCAGGAAAATTCCCCACATGACAATTTTAATAATGCTGTTGAGTATGCCGGTTAGTGTATTAATCCTTTTTCCTATCTCATCAGCATCTGACTTTTCACTTTTACCAGATTTGTAAATCAATAATTTTTTAAGTTTCCTGATGAAAAAAATTATTATGTGGTAGCTGATAATGAATACTATAGATGTTATTATAAGTCCGGGTAACTCAGTAATTATCCAGTTTTGCAGATTTGTCAATAAAGTTTCCCAGAATTCGCTGGTGATAAATTTTTCCATGACTTTTTAAATTTTTAAATCCGTAGTGATTAATTCATTAAAATATTCACAATATTGTGTTTTGTCGAAAATGCCGGCAGGGAGTGTATAACTTTTCACTCTCAAATTTACTTTTTGTATTCCCGGGTATAACGACTTAAACATCAATGAACGCTTAATGTTAAAATATAAAAATTATGCAGAATACCAAAATTAAAAAGCTTAATTTCAATTTATTGTTAATATTTACATAATTTCTATTAATTTATGGTAATCAGGAATTAATAAATATTTGAATAAGGGAATTATTATATTTGTGAAAAAAGTGAAAGCATACGATCTGTCCCATAAACTTAATCATCGGACTCCGGTTTATCCGGGTACCGGAAAACCCGGTTTTGGTCCGGCAGCAAATTTGCAAAATGAAGGTTACAGGGAGACATGGATATCTGTAAATTCACATCTCGGGACACATATAGATGCCCCTTTTCATATGCTTGAAAACGGTAAATCACTTGATGAGTACCCCGTTGATTCTTTTATGGGTAAGGCTTTTATAATAAGGGTTCCGTCTTATGGCCATTTAATAACAAAGGAGCTTCTTCAACTTTATGAAGAGAAAATTAAAAAGGTTGATTTTGTACTTTTCAATACAGGGTGGTGCAAATATTGGGGTACAGATAAATATTTTGTGGATTTTCCTGTTTTCTCCGGTGATGCTGCAGATTACCTGCTTTCATTTAATCTCAAGGGCACAGGATTTGACACTATTTCGGCAGATCCGGTTGATTCAACAGATTATAAAATACATATAAACATTCTTGAAAGGGGACTTATAATAGTTGAAAATTTATTTTTCCCTGAGGAGTTAGATTGTGAAACAGGTAATTTTTTCTGTCTCCCGTTACCTTTTGAAAAGGCTGACGGTTCTCCTGTAAGGGCTGTGTTAATAGCTGATCCGGTTTAAATAATCTGAACGTTTTACTATCTTTCTGATAAAGAAGTCACGCTTTAAATTCACCATATCTGCCGGAAATTTTATTTTTATAACTGCTGACTGTAGTACCGGTATTTTTTTTAAATGCCCGGTTAAATGAGCTTAATGATCCAAATCCGGATGCTGCAGCTATTGCCTGGAGAGAATAATTTTTATCCATTCCGTCTTTTAACAATGAGATTGAGTGATCAACACGGTACTTATTGATCAAATCATTAAAGTTTAGTCTGAATTCACTGTTTATAAGATTTGATATATATGTCCTGTTCGTATTTAATTCACTGCACATATCAGTGATTTTTAATTCCGGATCGAGGTATCTTTTTTTATCTTCCAAAAGTGACAACAATTTGTTTTTTAGTTTTTCAATTTTATGGTCAACCGGTTTTTTAAATTCTGTTTCATCTTTTTGCTCATCGTCATTAAACGATTTGATAGTGAAATCCTGTTTATTCCCTAAAAGACCTATAACAAAGAAGAGTGAACTGAATAATGCGGAAGGCAGGGTAAGTAAAACAGTATTTTTCAAAAATAGCCCTCGTCCTAAGAGGTTAGCCACTGAACTTGCAACCGATGTTATCAAAAAGGATACTGTCAGTAACTTTACCCATGTAAGCTCTCTTCCTTCAGTATTTGAATAGAAATCTGCAATTCTCCTGTTGTATCTCCTCACCAGGTTATATCCTAATAACAGATAGCCCAGGGCCTGAAACCCAAAGATGATCCGGCTTAGATAAAAGATTGAGGACAGGAACATAAATCCGGTGCCGGCACCTTTAACTGACCACCTGTTCTCTATTAATACATTGCTGTAATACAATTCCCTCTCTGCGGGTGAGGCATTCATGTGAGCAATAAAAAGAGCAACTCCTAATATAATCGCCGGGATAAAATGTAAAATATATGATCTCCTTATATTTAAATCACATGTGAGGAGTCTGATATATATATAATACATGGGATAGACTGAAAGTCCCGTGATAAGATAAAGGAAATCAAGGTTGAGATAAATATTTTTCATTTTAAAGAAAAACAGAGCATGGCAAAAATACAGAACGGTATTAACCAACATAAACATACCAAGCCAGTATCTCGCTTTGTTGGCCGAAAATTTATTGAGCAAAAAAGTCAATGTCCAAAAAAAAGAAACATAAACAGGTGTTAATATTACTAAATCTCTAATTATTGCGGTCATTGATAATTGTACATTTTGACTTATAAATTTTTCTTTTTACACCCCGGGAAATATACGTCCGTATAAATTTGTAACTACAAAGATAGGACTTAGTTCCAATCAGCGGATGCTTTTGAACAGCCTTAATCACTTCTCTTCATTAAATAACTGGCTGAAAGGCGGCTGGCATACGTTATGGCAAAGGAACATTGTGGTAACGGGAATTATAGATACCAGCCGCCTTACGTTTTATTAAAAGAATATTACATATTGTTCAGAACAATTGAATAAAAAATTGTGACATAAGGTAATCAGCCGGTTACAAAAATGAGGTAATGAATCAGACATGGGAATATTCAAGGCAGGTTATGCTACCTGATAAATAAAAAAAATTGTAACTTAGTAAATCATATGCTGTCGCTTAAACTTTTGGAGTAGAAACAGGTCAAATTAATTTGGCTTTTAATTATGGGATGTTGGATTTCTATAGATTCAGTTACGAGATGGTGGAAATCTCTTGAAATGTTTTCCCGGCCGGTCAGTTTAATTCCTGGAAGATGGCAACTGTTTGAGTACTATACTGAGCCGGAAGGGGAGCTTCTTAATATTAAAGAAGATCAGTTAAAAAACAAAAACGGATTCTGGATAATTGAATTCAGGGAAAACGGAGAGTTTATGCAGACTTCCAGTCTGCCTGTCCGCTTCATGGAAGATATTCCGGTCTGCAAATGGCGCTTACAAAGAAATTTTCTTAAGATGATTCATCCCGACAATCAAAATTATTATGAAGAGTTTCAGTTTGCCGTGGAAAGAGGATTGTTGAAATTATTAAAAAAGGATATCAACGGGAGAATTAAGTTTTTCGGATTTTTTAAAAAAGAGTCGGTTTAAGAAGATAATATTATTATTTTAACGAACTATTTTTTTGTTGAACCTAAATTTTTATGTCATGTTGAAGATAAGATTGGTTATTGCTGGTTTATTAATATCTGTTTCTCTTGTTAATGCCCAGACTGATAATGGAGTAATGCGGATGGATGAATTCCGGAGACCAAGGAAACGGCAAATTATTCAGATTCCTGATGTTGGCGGGTTTAAAACCTTAAAGTGTGATTTTCATATGCATACGATGTTTTCCGACGGACTTGTATGGCCGACGGTAAGGGTACAGGAGGCATGGCAGGAGGGTCTGGATGTAATGGCAATTACAGATCATATTGAATATACGCCTCATTCTGTTGACGTTAACGTAAATCATAACAGGCCATGGGAACTGGCTAAGGATGTTGCCGCTGAGAATAATATTGTCTTTATAAAAGGGACTGAAATTACAAGACAAACTCCTCCCGGACATTTCAATGCAATATTCATAGGTGATGCCAGCGGATATATTGAAGACAGGGAAGGAAATGAAAAGGATAAAGAGGCTGTGATGAAGGCTGCCGGACAGGATGCTTTTATATTCTGGAACCATCCGGGATGGCAGGTTGACCGCATCGAAGGTTCATATGAGTGGATAGAGCTTATCGATCAGCTATATAAAGAGAAAGTTCTGGATGGTATTGAAGTAATTAACGGTTTTGGATTTCATAAGAAAGCGCTTGACTGGTGTGTGGATAATGATCTGACTGTTTTGGGAACAACCGATGTGCATAATATTATTGGATATGATTACGAATTGGGTGATTATGTGCACAGGTCAATGACTTTGGTGTTTGCAAAGGAAAGAACTGCTGAATCGGTAAGGGAAGCCCTCGAGGCAGGCCGCACTGTTGCGTGGGCGAGCAAGTATATTGCCGGTAAAGAGGAGCACGTAAGAAATCTTTTCAACGCCTGTGTTGAAACCGGATCTCGTTTTTACAGTAAGGGCGACAGGGATTATTTTGAAATTAAGAATAACAGTGATATATATTTTGAAATGATTCTGAAAGAGGGTGAAGGTACAGGAAAAGTTACTCTCTATCCTCGGTCCTCACAAATAATAACCGCACAATCCGGACAAGATGGTCTAATGTATGATGTGGTATCAGCATTTATCAGAAGTGACAAGCATCTTTATGTACAAATACCATTAAGAACTGAATAATTAATTCGGATTTATTTTACGCAATAAAAAAGCCGGCCGTCACTTGACGGCCGGCATTTGTTTGTTAATGTGTTTAAGTGTACAGCTTATCTAATTTGTTTTCGTGACTGAGGCAGTTTTGGCTTTATTAGCACAACCATCAGCTTTTGCTGCAGTGCCTGAACAATCTTCTGCTTTCGCTGCAGTTCCGGAACAACCATCTGCTTTTGCTGTGGATTTTGTACAACCTTCTGCTTTAGCTTTTCCGTCTGCACAGCTTTCAGCTTTAGCTTCTGCGGTGCTGCATCCTTCTGCTTTTGCAGCTTTTGCTTTTGTTCCCTCATCTTTTACAGCATCAGATGTCTTATTGTCATTTGAATCTTCTACTACTGTAACTTTTGCTTTTTCAATATCTTCTGCTATAACACTGGCTGTTGAAACTGACAATCCGTAAGCCAAAACGATTGCAAATACAAAAAATAGTTTTTTCATGATTAAAAATTTTAAAGTTTACAATTAAATCTGTTGTTTCTGTTTCCATTTTTCAATTCAATATTAAGAACAATTTTAAATATTTCCAAAAGAATATTAATATATTTTTATCCTAAAATATTATAATTTATCTAAATATTTAATAATCAGTTAATTATTTAACTGATAATTTTTGTAAATTTTTTTGTTGTTAAGGCATTTAGTCTTTAAAATACTCAAATCTTTTAACTAACCGGTCGAAAGTAATTGTGCTTTTTACTTTGTTTCGCTTTCCCCGGTAATTGTTTTACAAATGAGGAGGTGTAACTGAAAGCATTTTCCAACAGAATTTCAGGAATCAGAATTTTTGCGGTGCGAACGCTTTTTATTTTTAGTTTTGCATTTATTATGAAACCGATTCATTCAAGATATAATCTGATAACTATACTTGGGCCTACTGCAACAGGCAAAACCGGATTTGCTGCCAATCTTGCCGTAAAAATTAGCGGAGAGATCATTTCTGCTGATTCACGGCAGGTTTACCGGAACATGGATATTGGTACAGGAAAGGATTATGACGATTACATAGTCGAAGGTAAATCTGTACCCGTCCATTTGATAGACATGGAAGAGCCCGGTGCTCATTATAATGTCTACCGTTTTCAATCTGATTTTATTAAAACTTTTAATAACCTGCAGTCTGAAGGAAAATTCCCGTTGCTGTGCGGAGGAACCGGACTTTATCTGGAAGCTGTACTTAAGGATTATAAACTGATACATGTTCCCCCCGACCGGGAACTGAGAAAGAGCCTGGAGGGTAAGAGTCTTGAAGAGCTTGCAGCGATACTTAAAAGTATTAAATCAGATCTCCATAATATTACAGATATTGAAACTGACCGGAGGGCAATCAGAGCTATAGAAATAGAGATGTTCTATCGTAAAAATCCTTCTGCATCTTCTGATATGCCGGTGATAAAAAGTTTAAATATAGGTGTAATATTTGACAGGTATACAAGGAGGCAACGCATAAGCGAACGATTAAAGCAGAGACTCAGTGAGGGAATGATTGAAGAGGTCAGAGGATTGCTGAATAACGGTCTTACTCCCGATCAATTAATATATTATGGTCTTGAATAT
>Ga0209163_1003035_pt1 | contig 12974 bp, 10 predicted proteins | sample MTBAKSrepl2MetaG_FD_187457 | JGI IMG/M metagenome (GOLD analysis project Ga0209163, IMG submission 187457) | Enrichment culture microbial communities om Arthur Kill intertidal strait, New Jersey, USA, that are MTBE-degrading - MTBE-AKS2 (Arthur... | ecosystem: Environmental > Aquatic > Marine >...
GGTAAACACATCGCCGGTCCCCGGATAGTGGGCTGGTATATAGACGCAGGGAACGCGCCAGAATCGCCGGGTTTTGGCGGTATAGGCCACCACACTGGTATCGCTGCCGGTTCGGTTCAGCGGTGCACTGGTCATGACCACCGTTTCAGGCCCCATCTCCGCCAGCCGGATCAGCCATTCCTTAAGCTCAGCCTCCTCAAGATCCGGATGGTAGGTCTCATCCAGAAGCAGCGCGGCTTCGGTCAGGTTGGGCGTGATCACATCGGCATCCCGGATCAATCCCCGCATCCCCTCCACCATATCCATCCCCATAGTGGCATACAGGGCCCCCTCATCCGCCAGCACCGGGTCCACCACCACCAGCGGCGCGTTGACCTTCTGTGCCAAGATAAAATCCCGGACGATCTCCACCTGCCGGGAGGAGCCTAAAAACCCCGTGTAGATGGCATGAAAACGGATCTCCAGCCGTTTCCAGTGGCTGATGGTTTCTTTCATGAATTCCGTAAGGTCCACGAAGGCGTAGCCCTCGAAGCCGCCGGTATGGTCGAGAGCACCGCAGTCGGCAGGGAAACCACCTGGCATCCCATGGTGGATAGAATGGGGATCACAACAGACAGAGAATTCCGCCCGAAGCCGGATAAGTCATGGATCGCTGCCACTCTTGGTATGTAGGGCCCCATCGGCCTTCCTCCTCTATCGGATAGACTATGCGAAACGACTGTCAAAGGGTATAATGTTTTTATATTATATCACATAACCTATCGGAGGATAAACCTCATGCTTGCAATGCCCGTCAAAATTCGTGCAGCCAGCCGAAAGACGCTGCTTTGGCTGCTGCTGGCCGTCTTCTCAGCCGTGCTGTGTTGGTGGGGTATGGCCCTTAGCCCTCCCCCCCTATCCATCGCGATGATCCCTCTGGACAGCCGGCCGGTCAACACCGACCTGCCCCGGCAGCTGGCTGAGATCGGCGGTCTCCACGTTGAGCTGCCCCCAGACTCCTTGCTGGATCGATTTCTAACCCCCAGTGATTATGACGGTTTGATGGCATGGTTGAAGGACCAAGCTTCAGAATCCGATTTCCTTGTGCTTCATGTGAACGAGCTGCTGTTTGGCGGCCTGATCCATTCCCGCTCCGATGCACAATATCAGGATGCCGATGTGAAAATGGCCTGCCTGGAAGCATTGCTGTCCAGCCCGGAGTTCCTTTCAAAGAAAGTTGTTCTCGTCTATGTCCTGCCGCGTCTCCTGCCAAGTCAATATGATCCTGACATGTGGGCTTATGAAGGCGCTTTGCGGTCTTATTCCCAGCTGCGCCACCAGCTCTCCGAAAACCCGGGAAGCCCTTCCCTGGGGAAGGCTCTAGAAGCGCAGCGCTCGATTATTCCCCGGGAAATACGGCTTCGCTACGACACCCTCTTCCTTCGGGCGGATCAGGTGGGTCAACAGCTGCTGGTTTGGGCAAAGCAAGGATTGGCCGATGAGGTGGTCATCGGCTTGGATGATGCGGCGCCCTATGGCATGAATGTGCAGGTGTTTCAAGACCTGCAGGAGGCTTCCCAAGGTCAGGCTCCGATCCATTTTCTCCATGGCGCCGACGAACTGGCCCCTTTGATCATTGCTCGGCATGCTTTGGCTCCCATGGATCCCGGGACCTTGCGTCCGATTTTTCTGACACCCGCCGACGAGTCTCTGGTTCCTCCTTATGAAGCAATCTCCCTCAAGGAGACCTTCGAAGAGAAGAAGCATTTTCTTTATGCGGCACGAGAACACGAGCCAGGATCTGTTTTCATCCGGATGCTCGGTGAAATCACGGATCAGCTTCGCCGAGCCCGTCGACCCGCAGCCCAAATAAAATATGTCGCCATTCATTCCAAGGCTGATCTTAGCGCTTCCCATATCAACAAAGCCTGGGCGCAAGTGGTCCAGCTTCGCGCAACCTCACCCGCCGCGCCCTTGATCGGCCTTGCCGACACAGCCCGGGTCAATGGCGCTTCAAAAGCTTTCATCGATGCCGTGGGGCTGACCTCCGTTTACCGTTTCGTGGATGTTTATGCCGGCTGGAACACCGCCGGCAATTCCATGGGCACGGCCATCTCCCATCTGTTCTATTTAGAAAAAGGCCAGAGCCTGAAGGGGCCTGGCCGGGCAGCTGCTCAAGAAGCCCATCAGCGGCTCCAGCGGCTGCGTTTGATCGATGATTATCTGTTTCAGATCCAGGTCCGTGAAGAATTCACCCAATGGGCACTGGACAATGGCTTTGGTTACCTGGGCTTCGGCGAACGCTGGCCGGAGGCCGATGCCAAAATCCAGGCCCTGATGGAGGAGGCACTGGCTCCTTATCCCGGACTGATGCCTGAAAAAACCGTCGCCAACGGCCATGGGACATACCGTTTCACCTTTCCCTGGCCCCGTGCCTTCGAAATTCGTATTCAACCAGCTGGAAAAGACTAACCCCCCTGGATGACGGTTATCGCAGCATAGCCATGAATTGTTCCCGGAATTCCTCCCGCCGCTCCTGCAGCAGGTCCACGTTCCGCCCATCTTCGCCAATATATGCCGCCACCCATTGAATCGCATCCATCATTTTTGACAGATATTCCTGATACAGGATCTGGATCTTTCCATCCTCTGCCAGAATCTCTGCCGTGAAGTTCAGAATCTCTTCCCGGATCCGATCCGCCGTCTTCGGCGGCAATCGTCGGTAGATCGGTTCATAAAGGGCTTGGTTGGAATACGCTTTATAGAGAACATTCACAAACAATTCCAGATCTTCGATGCAGTTGCCGGCTTCCATCTCAAAAAGCATTTTGAAGAATACGTGCCATTCATAATCCGTGTTGGCCAGCTCCTGCAGCCTTTTGCCTAATATTTCGCTGAATTGGTTGTTGGCCTTGAATTCCCGTTCAAAGAGGATCTGCTCTTCAAAATCGGTTCTGTTGTCGCGGACTGCGATGAATTTATTGGATAGCCGGAAAAAGATATTCCGCATCTCTTCCGGTGTGGTGTCCAGGTTTTTTCGCGCGATATAAAATCCCAGGATCTGGCATGTTTTTCGGAAGTCGATGGTAAAGCCCAGCGAATCCGCCATTTTTTTCATATATAGATCACTGATCAGCATCGCGATAAAGTTGCCGTAGCCCAAATCCGTGAACATATGATGGTCTTCATTCTTCGGCGTCAGCCTGGACGCCAGAAGCATGAGCATGTTGTCAATCCCGTCCAGATTGGTTTTCAAGGTGTCCAGGGTGCTTCGGATGAATTCATTGTCGGGAAGATAATTGTTGTTTTTGTAGATGATTTCGTGCTCGATTTCTGACCAAAAGGAATTGACCATGGATTTGATCTGCAGCTCAAAACGGATCTTTTTGGCCTCTTTCACAAATATACCATCCACCCGAAATACCTCATACCCGTTTTTCTGCATCTGGGGCTGGGGCATATTCAGCCACAGATAAAGATTGGGGATGGCCGGATCATAGAATAGACCGTCCTCCGTCATCAAAAAGAAATTCTCTTTGAGCCGTGTGTAGACCTTGACCTCATCGGATGTGAAGCGGCATTCTGCCAGGATACCCAGCACATCCGAAATGCTCTCCAGGATCCGCTTTGGTTCTGTATATTGCTTATAGAGTTCCCGGCGGATAATTTTTTCTTTCAAGCTGTTTTTTGATTTGACCCTTGATTTAAGTCCCACGATCTGCCGGTTTTTCTCCTGCAGCAAAGGCGCTAGGAGCGCGATGATTTCCATGGCGGCTTTTTCATAAAGAGGGCGGTCGATTTCCAAAAGATCCGCCGTCTTTTCGATGATCTCGAAAAGCTCCAGGCGCTGGGCTGCCAGCCGAAGCGGTTCACGGGCTATCCTATCGTTTTTCGTGCTAAGATTCATGTTTTGAACTCCTTGTGGTTCGAGATTATGTTGTTATATATTTTTGTTGACATCGTTGTTGCCTTTTATAAATAACTGTACCATCTTATCCTTCGTTGTTATAATTGAATCGACTCGACCGGACAGCTTTCAGGTCTGTCCCGGACTGAAAAATCAACTGAGAAGAAAGGATGGATCGTTTTGAGTCAAGGCAAAGAGAAGTACGGCCTTTTTACTGCCATCGCAATGATTGTAGGGATTGTCATCGGTTCCGGTATTTTCTTTAAGAGCGACAATGTGCTGATTGGAACCGGCGGCAGCGTGCTGCTGGGCATTGCGGCCTTTATCATTGCCGCGCTGAGCATCATTTTCGGCGGTCTCAGCATCAGCGAGCTCGCCTCACGGACCAGCAAGCCCGGTGGTGCCATCACTTATATGGAGGTCTTCTCAGGCAAGAAGCTGGCTTGCAGCTTTGGCTGGTTCCAAAATTATGTCTATTATCCCGGCTTGATCGTGGTGGTTGCCTGGGTGGTCGGTATTTATGCTTGTACTTTATTTGGCCTGGAGCGCAGCCTTGGTCTGCAAATTGGCATCGGCTTCATTTTCTATACCGTTTGTTTCATCTACAATGTGCTGTCCCCAAGGTTCGGCGGCTATTTCCAAAATGTCACCATGATCCTCAAGCTGATTCCGCTGCTGGTGATCACCCTCTGCGGTTTCGTTTTCGGTGATCCAGCCGCTAATCTCTCCCATTCTGCAGCCAGTCTCGGACAAGCCACCTTGTTTGCCGCCATCGGACCGGTGATTTTTGCCTATGACGGCTGGATCATCTCTACCTCCATCGCCCATGAGGTCAAAGATTCAAAGCGGAACCTGCCCCTTTCCCTGGTGGTGGCGCCGCTGTTTGTGACCTTGGTTTATGTCTTGTATTTTGTGGGTATCACCAGTTTCCTTGGTGCCGACAAAGTCATGGAAATGGGGGATCCCCATGTCTATGACGCTGCGACCCAGCTGCTCGGCAGTGTCGGCGCCAAGGCGATCCTGATCTTTGTGATCATCTCGGTGATGGGCACGGTCAATGGTCTGGTCCTTGGCTACATTCGCATTCCCTATTCCCTGGCCTTGCGCAATATGATCCCCCTTTCCAGGATGCTATCCCGGGAGGATCCTCGTTCCGGCATGCCGGTCCAATCCGCTTGGTCCGGCTATCTTCTCTGTCTCGTTTGGACCCTTGTCCATTATCTCACCACGTCCTACAACCTGCTTCCCAATTCGGATATCTCCGAAATCTCCATTGCGGTTGGCTATGCTTTTTATATCATTATGTATTATCAGGTCTTCAAGCTTTGGCGGCGCGGAGAAATCAAAGGCTGGTTCAAGGGCGTTCTTTGTCCGGCGGCTGCGACCATGGGCTCGTTGTTTATTCTCTATAGCTGCATGCAAAGTTCTTTGTTCGTCTATTACGCGGCCTTCTGCCTTCTGGTGGCTGTCATCGCCTATGTCTATTATATCGTGAAAAAGCCGGAGGAGCTTATCTGATTTTTCAATCCTCGCCCATCCGCCCTCATCGTGGCTATTCCGGTATCAACGTCAAATACCTGCTGCAGACCTGAGTGCAGCAGGTATTCTTTATTTTCCTAATTTTTCCAGGTCGTCCCCTGTGGCGTCGGAATATATTTTTTCAGCGACCTTTTGGAAATTTCCTTTATTGACATCCGTCCCAAGGCATAACGCCCCGATGGCGGCGGTTGCTTTCCATAGATTATTCAAGGCCTCCGGATCCTTCTTGGTTTTCTCATAAACGGTCTCCAGCATGCCGTAGATTGCTTTTTCTGCACAGTCATCATAGTGCTTTGCACTGCTGAAAAAACCGAAGCCAAGCCGACCGAAACGAAAACGAACACAGCGGTCCACCATCATACTGGCACTAAAAGCATCTTTTTTGAAGCCCTTGTATTCGATGACCCGTGCTGGAAAGGAAAAGGGCCGGTCTTCCGCCCAACTGGCCGCTTTGAGCAGCCCTTTGCCCAAGGCAAATTTCGCTTGGACCGATTGAGCGGTTTTCAGCGAAACCTTCTTATCCGTCAATAAGCGCAGCGTATAAAGGCTGAGGAAAAGAATGTCCGGATAAGCTACGCTCATGGTTTCGGGGCGCATGTATAAGTGCCCGATGTAATCCGAGTCTTTCCCGTAAAATGCGGCCTCCGACTGCAGATCTTTCATGATCATTGGATACTCCTTTGCCTTGTTGAAATAAGGGGCCTTGAGGCCGCAGCCCCAAAGCCCCTTGGGTTTAATCGATGATCCGAATCAACCGAGCAGACGCTTAGTTGAAGGACAGCTCGCTGACATAGACCCGGGAGTCTTGTCTGGGTGCCCAGTTCAGGTTTTCAGAACCACCGTGCAGGTCGTTGAGGACCAGCAGATACATCGCAAAGGGATCGTCATGTAGTTTGGCGGCCAGATCTTTGTACATGCCTTCGCGTTTTGCAACGTCCATTTCTTTACGGGCAGCGGTAATGATGGCATCGTATTCAGGATTGTTCAAACCAGCCTGGGTACCGGTGCTGGCGACCAATGCGCTGTAAGTACGGTCCATATCAAAGAATTCGTTACTGGTGGAGCTGTACTGCATGTCAGGGGTTTTGGCTTTGTCAAAGAGGGTATCCAGCCATTCGTTCCAGCTCACAAATTTGGTGGTAACATTGAAGCCGGCTTCGGTCAGCTGAGCGGCGATCGCTTCGGTCAGCTCGCCGTCTTTCAGCCAGCGGCCGCGTTCGGAAAGCAGTTCGACTTCTTCGCCGTTGTATCCGGCAGCTTTCATCAGCTCGGCAGCCTTGGCAGGATCATAGCCATAGTCGGCCAGGCTGTCATTGTAGCCGAAGTAGCCTTTGCGGCCCATCTGGCCTTGGCAGGGAGCGGCATAGCCCAGGAACAGCGCATCGGACAGACCCTGGAGGTCAATCGCATAGTTGGCAGCCAGACGCATGTTCTTGTCTTTCATGACGCCGCTGAACTGATTGAAGCGGATCCAGTAGGTTTCCAGCCCGACTTCGGTAAAGATCTTAGGCATGTCCGCAGCATATTCGGGATACATGTTGACCGCGATGTTGATCTCGCCGGTCTTCAGAGCGGAAAGACGGGTAACGGGTTCTTCGATGAAGCGGAAGGTTGCTTTGGTGATGGCGGGTTTTTCGCCCCAGTAATCCGCAAAGGCTTCAACTTCGATGGATTTGCCCTGTTCCCAGGACTTGAAGACGTAGGGGCCGCAGCCCATGGCAACTTTGGTGACTTCTTCGGTCTTTTTGCCTTCATAGAAGGCTTTCTGGACCATGTCCAGCTTGGTCAGACGTTTCAGCAGGATGGGGTCGGGACCGTCGGTGGTGATGATGATGGATTTTCCATCGTCGCCCACTTTGGCGCCTTTGATGGTGCTGAAGTCGCTGAAGATCTGGGATCCGAAAGCGGGGTCGATGACACGGTTGACGGAGTAAGCAGCGTCTTCAGCGGTGAAGGCGGTACCGTCATGCCATTTTACGCCTTCGCGGATGGTGAACTGCCAGTTGGAATCGTCGACGACTTTGTAGTCGGCAGCCAGGCAGGGTGCTGCTTCCAGGGTGGTGGCATCGATCTTGAACAGGGGTTCAAAGACCTGCCAGGTGACCATACGCATGTTGCCATCGTCGGGGAATTGGGGGTCTAAGGAAGTGGGTTCGCCTTGAAGTGCGATCACGATATCGGTCTTGGCAGCCGCCGGCGTGGTGGCAGCCGGAGCCGTGGTGGTTGCTGCGGGTTCCGTTTTCTGTCCGCAACCGGCTGCGATCAAACCAAATACCAAAATACATACCAACAGAATACTTAAGTGTTTTTTCATGATTTACCCTCCCTCAATTTTTCATGACAAAATTCCTTGATGTATACCGGGTATTGCTTGGTTATGATTCCCCCCCTTTAGAAAGAAACATAGACTGAAAGTTTATATTCGTTGAATCTTTCCAATATCCTCTTTTTGGGAGAAACTTTTTAACTTGGGCTAACTGATTTCGGACTCTCCGTGGAAGTTTTCCCAGCAGGCAACCCAGTGTCCGGGTCTGCGTTCCTCCAGGATCGGGTCTTCCTTGAAGCAGCGTTCGGTGGCCAGCTTGCAGCGTGCGGCAAAGCGGCAGCCCGGAGGCGGATCCACAGGTGAGGGCACTTCGCCCAGGAGGATCTCGCGTTTAATGTCACGCTTGTTGGGGTCTTCAATCGGCACCGCGCTCAGCAGGGCTTCTGTGTAGGGATGCAGCCGGTTTTTGAACAGCTCTTCGGTTTCGGCATATTCGCAGAGCTTGCCGACGTACATAACGGCGATGTGGGAGGAGAGCCAGCGCACCACGCGGATATCGTGGGATATGAACATGTACGTCAGATTTTTACTGGCCTGCAGGTCCTTCAGCAGATTCAGCACCATGGCGCGGACGGAAACGTCAAGGGCGGAAATCGGTTCGTCACAGACGATGAAATCAGGATTCAGCGCGATGGAACGGGCGATCCCGATGCATTGCTTCTGGCCGGCTGCCAGGGTGTGGGGGTATTCATTCATCAGGTCCGCCTTCAGACCCACGTCCAGCAGAAGCTGTTCGACCCGGTCTTGCAATTCGGAGCCCTTTGCGACTTCATGAACCAGAAGGGGCTCGCCGATGATCTTGCCGATGGTATCCCGGCTGTCGAAGGAGCTGAAGGAGTCCTGGAAGATCAATTGAGCTTTGGTTCTGAATTTCTTCTCTTGCTCCTTGGTGTAAGCGTAAATATCTTCGCCCTGGAAGTAGATTTCTCCGGAGGTCTTTGGCAGCAGCTTCAATGCAAGACGACCCATGGTGGTTTTGCCGCAGCCGCTTTCGCCAACAAGACCCAGGGTTTCCCCTGCCATCACATCGAGGGTCACATCATCCACAGCATGAACAAAGGACTTCGCTTTGGTGAGCAAGCCGCCGCCGATAGGAAAGTATTTCTTGACGTTTCTTACCGATAGCAGACTTTTCTTTGCTTTTTCATCAATCACGTGTTTCCCCCCCCTTTACAGTTTTACAGCCAAGGGATCGAATTCATCCCGGATCCAGTTGCCCATCAGGTTCAGACACAGAACCGTCGTTGCAATCAGCAAACCGGGGAATATGACGATCCAAGGCGCTTGGGTCAGATATTTACGTCCTTCGCCGATCATCAAGCCCCAAGACGTATCAGGAGGCTGAACACCGAATCCCAGGAAGCTGAGGTTCGCTTCTGCGTTGATGAAGTGAGCCAGTTCCAGAATGTAGGTTGTCACCATCGGAGAAATGATGTTGGGCATAATATGTTTGTACAGGATCCGGTTGGTGCTGGCGCCGATGGCGTGTCCAGATTCCACCATGGCGGAGCTGCGGATGACCAGAACCTGGCTGCGGGCCATACGGCAGAACAGCGTCCAGCTGTTGATCAGCAGCGCCAAAATCAGGTTCTTCTGGCCGGGTCCGAGAATCATTACGAAGGTCAATGCGATCAGCAGGGTCGGAGACGATGCCCAGACGTCCACCATACGCATGATGATCATGTCGGTCCAGCCGCCGAAATAGCCGGCCAGCATGCCCAGGATGACACCGATGATGCCGCCAATGGTGGCAACCGTAAAGCCGACGTTCAGCGAGACGCGGCCGCCGTACAGCAGACGGGTGTAAATGTCGCGGCCCAATTGGTCAGTCCCCAGAATGTGGGGCTGCGTCACGCCCACGGCTTCGCCGGGGGCCATGGTCGGGGCCGTCAGCCGGTTTGCCAGGTCGCTCTTGGCCGGGCCATAATCAGTAAAGACCGGTGCCAAAATAACCATGGTAAAAATGATAAGCAGGACAATGCCGGCGATCAGGGCAGGCTTGTTGTGCCGAAAACGGCGCAAAAGGCTTGTTTTCTTTGGTTTTTTTATTGTTTCCATTCTCTTCTGCCCTCCTTAGTATCTGATTCGCGGGTCAAATGCAGCGTAAAGGATGTCTGTCAACAGGTTGATCAGACATACGATGATGGCTACAAAGAACACCTCGGCTTGAAGCAATGGAAAGTCCATGTTTTCAATGGTTTCGGAAATCAGATGTCCGAAGCCGGCAAAACCGAATACAACTTCTACCGCCGCGCTCAAGCCGCCAAGCTGTTTGCAATAGTCGTTGCCAATCATGGTCAGGGACGCGGTCATAATGTTTTTCAGGGCGTGCTTGAATAGCAGCGTCATTTCGGTGACGCCTTTGGCGCGCGCCGTCACCGCGTACAAGGCATTCAGCTGCTGGATCATCTCAAAGCGGACGATCTGCGCCAAATGGCCCATGGGGCGGAAGGAGATGGATACCGCCGGCAGGACCAGGTGCTTCCAGGTGCCCATGCCGGAGGTGGGCAGCCAGCCCAGCTTCACTGCAAAAATCAGCATCAGCATCAAGCCGATCCAGAAAGGCGGAAAGCAGATGCCAGCCGTTGAGAATATCGTCACGACACGGTCCAAAATGGACCCAGGCCTGTAGGCCGCCAGAATCCCCAGGGGGATCGCGCAGACGACGGAGATCATCGAGGCCAGCAAAATCAGCCACATACTGATGGGCAGACGGTCCATGATGACTTCCATACAGGGCCTGTTCTGCCACCAGGAGATGCCGAAATCACCTCGGCTAAAATCTCTCAGGAAGACCCACAACTGTTCCATCATCGGTTTATCCAGTCCCAGCGCCTTGGTCAGGGCTTCACGTTCAACATCCGTCGCCTGCAAAGGCAGCATGATGTCGACCGGATTGCCGACGATATGGGTTATAAAAAAGATCAAAATCGAAATGCCGAGAACCACAAAGAGCGTAAATAAGAGCCTTTGTGCTATGTATTTACCCATTCCCATTAATATCCCTCCCTGTTATTCCTGAAATGATATTGTCAATCATCTCATAGATTATTTTGTTCATTACGCCTGTCCCGCTTGACTAAGCTATGCGTCTACTTGTCTTTTCTGAGCGGGAAGTGGCAGCGTACCCAGTGCTTGCCGTCACCGTCGAGGTCTGTATAGGCAGGCACCTGGGTCTTGCAGATATCCTGGCAATATTGACAGCGAGGATGAAAATGACAGCCGGAGGGCAAGTGAAGCAGGTTCGGGGGATCGCCTTCGATGATGCTCAGCCGTCCGCCCTCTTTCATGGCCATGATCGACCCCATGATGCCCTTGGTGTAAGGGTGGGCCGGAGCATCCCATAACTTGTAGACGTCCAGGATCTCGATCAGCTGACCGGCATACATCATGGCGACACGGTCGGCCATTTCGGCAACGATGCCCAGGTCGGAGGTAATGAACAGGATCGTGGTTTCGATTTCTTTGCGCAGCTGCTGCATCAGTCTCAGAATCTGAGCCTGAATCGTCACGTCCAGGGAACAGGTCGGCTCATCAGCGATGAGCACCTTCGGACGGCAAGCCAAGGCAATCGCGATCATGATGCGTTGCTTCATACCGCCGGACAACTCGTGAGGATAGTTATAATAGCGTTTTTCAGGAGAAGGAATACGAACGACACCCAGCATGTCGATGGCTGCTTTCTTGGCAGCTTCACCCTTGAGGCCCTGGTTGATTTCGACTGCTTCCTGAATCTGCCGGCCGATCGTCTGGGAAGGATTCAAAGACGACATAGGCTCCTGCAGAATCATCGCAATCCCTTTGCCCCGGACGTTTCTCATTTCTTTCATCGGCAAACTGAAGACGTCGACGCCATCCAGATTGACCTCGCCGGAAACGATCTTACCGGGCGGCCAAACGATCAGACGGAGGATCGAAAGCGCCGTAACGGTTTTGCCGCTGCCGCTCTCGCCAACCAATGCCAGACATTCGCCTTTGTTCAAGCTGAACGAAACGTCGTCGACAGCCTTGACTTCACCTTCGCGGAGGAAGAATGATGTGCCAAGATTTTTTACTGAGAGAATTGGTTTTTGTTTAGTTTCTTCCAAAACGAACACCTCCCACAAGTTTTTGGTGAACCGAGTTCAATGCGCCCCTCCTTAAATGAAATATCCAACGAAACTTCGTTGTCCCTCCCTATTACAACCAGATGTTTGTAAATTCAAACAGTCTGAAATTGCCAAATAGAAATAAAATTACGACCATTTTGTCTATCAAATAACATTATTGTAAACATTGGCAAAACTTTCTTATTTCCGATGGGAGCAGGGTTCCAAAAACATATCGACATGATGGTCAATTTGATGGGTCAAGGCAGAGGGGCTAACCCTCTGAAGGCTCAGACATAATAAACTTCGCCAGAAAACGATCGTTTCCTGCAAAAGAGTGGCAACTAGGGTTTATTTTTCTCCTGAAAACTGAGTGCGAACATAGCATATCAATTTTTTTAAACGCGGAAAAGTATCTGCAAAGAAGTTAGCGCGAAGTAATATCATATTATGAAACGGCGTCTCGCATTGTGATACGGGTGCCTTGCCATTTTTATACATTCCCCATAATTTAGTCAATTTTGTCTATGCTAACTCATTTACTTATGATAGGTCCTTCCGGCCAATATCATCTCTGCGCGATAAATTTGCTCCAGCAGCATGACCCGCACAAGCTGGTGAGGAAAAGTCATCGGGCTGAAATTCAGGCACCACGCCGCCTGCCGAAGCACCTCCTTCGACAGGCCATGAGACCCGCCGATGATGAAGACCGTGTTCGTATGGCGCGGATTTGAGGCCGGATTAAGACAAGCTGCAAAAGCCTCTGAGTCCAGCTGCCTTCCTTGCAGCGCAAGAGGGATCACCCGGGCGTTTTCGGGGATCCGCTTAAGGATTCTGGCCCCTTCGCCCTCCAGGATCTTCTGGATCAAGGCCGGCTGGCCTTTATCCTCAATCGGCTCTTCACGGATTTCGGCAATCTCAAGCCGGACCAGAGGCCCCAAACGCTTGATATACTCTGTGCAGGCTTCCCGGAAATATTTTTCTTTGAGCGTGCCAACCGCAATGATCAGGATCTTCAAATTATAACGCCATCCATTCTCCGGGTGTGCAGCGCGGTGCCACGCTGATTCGCAAGCCTTGCCGTTCGATCCCTTTACAACCCTGCCCGCCAGCTCGGCTGAAACGGTTGGCAGCG
>Ga0209163_1003048_pt1 | contig 12918 bp, 8 predicted proteins | sample MTBAKSrepl2MetaG_FD_187457 | JGI IMG/M metagenome (GOLD analysis project Ga0209163, IMG submission 187457) | Enrichment culture microbial communities om Arthur Kill intertidal strait, New Jersey, USA, that are MTBE-degrading - MTBE-AKS2 (Arthur... | ecosystem: Environmental > Aquatic > Marine >...
GAACGCGTCGAAGTCTTGGGCGACCTTTACCGTCTGCTCAATGATCTGGCGCTTGGGCACCATGCCTCCGGTTGTATGGTGGATGCTGTCCACCGCCTCGTCGAAGGAAGAGTTGGCTACTTCCTGAGCGACCCGCCGACAAAGCTCCGAAGAGTATTTGTCCTGTGGGAGGTTCAAGTCGGCATCCAAAGGAAACAGACTTTCCTGTCCTCTGGCACTGTAACCCTTCCTCTTTACCACGACCTGGCCAAATTCAGTCATGAGGTTCTTCTCGCAGTCGTGGCGACGATGGGTACGGATGACCCCGTCGGTCCCCTGAACGGACTCCAGTGGTTGTTCCCGGTCACAACGCACGTCCAGGTGGCCTTGCAGGAGGCACCGCATCAGTTCGGTTCCCTGATCTTTGATCAGGGCCTCGACCTGATCATGTTCCATATGGGCAGTTGGTGCGCTGTGGAGTTGATGGATCATTGACTCGAAATGCTCACGAGCCATACGAAATGCTTCGACAACCGCGTCGTAGACTTGATTCATCGGGGTGTCTCCTTGGCTTATAGGTTGACGGTTTCAACCTATATTGCCTTAACGGAGACCCGATGTCCACCCCCTTGAGATTCCTTGGAAAAATAGTCCAGCGGCTTGCTCTTCAGCCGTCGTCCTAAAAGATCTGCACCCAACTCAATTGCAGAGTAACATGCAGAGAAATGCCTCTGCTGAGCTTCAAGAGACACTTAAGGGAAGTCGTTGGATACTTGTTAGAAGCAGATCAGAGCTCTCAGCACATGAGCACGAGAGACTCCAGAAGATACTTGAATCATACTCTGAGTTACGTGTGCTGTATTTGTTAAAGTAGGAATTCAGAATGATATCCGAAAGAGCCAAAAACAGAGATCAAGCGGAGAAGTTCTTAAGGGTTTGGTGACTGAAAGCTGAACTGACTGGGAATGAATACTTGATAAACTCTGTAAAGACACTAAGGAATTGGTGGCAAGAGATACTCAACTAATTCATTAATGAAAGGGTTACTATCGGAGAGCATTTGGCTACCGAAACATCGAAAACTTCAGGTATCAGGCCTTTGCTGAACAAGGCTTTTCCACCAAACCACGATAAGCCAGTGTTGACGAACACATACAGACCACACAAGTCCAGAGCAGCCACGCCAACACCCCGACATGATCACAGTGGTCCATTCCGTAAGAGCTGTGTATGTGCGGACCGCGGCCACAATTCGTTGCGTTGTCTTGTATACCGCGCACACGGCACAGAAGCTGTTGGGAACAAAACGGCCAGTCATGGTGACGGTCGGTGGCCCAAGAACGTGTGAGTCAGTACGTGCTTCCTTACGGACAGGCTGTCACCGGCAAAATGTAAGACAACGGTGAGAACCGGAGGTGGTGGTTGGCGTATTTGCGGAGACACTGGGCACCCATGACGCGTGGCTTTTCGGCATGCAAGTCCGCGTGACAGAGCCGCAGACCGCAAAACTCCTGTGTTCCGTTCTCGAACCGTGACAAGTGAAGCAGGTCTATTGGGCTTCGCCACTAATCCGCGATGAGCACGATTATTTTGTATTCTTCGAAACTTTTATTAAAATAAATCGAATCGACTTCCCTTAACAATAATACCCTGGACATCGTAACTTTTTAAAATTGCGTTCTTTGAATAGTATTTCACAAAGCAAGGCTATCGTCAAGAGCCTGAACCAAGTTGGGAACATCCCACTTTCATTTTTGTTACTCCTCATAAGTAGATGCCCGTAAGTGAGGGGCTCATTTCTGCGGAAAACAAATCCGCCATCGGAATTTTGGTTGGATAGCAGCCATGGGAACGCGCGAAAACAAGCAAACTTGACTTCGTCAATTTGACCTCGCTCAGGCTCCAATATTTGATACATTGAAATTATTCTTATACTATCCATGTCTTCACACGCACTCGAATTTTCTTGTGGCCCGAAGCCACCCAACTGATTCTGACTCCTAACTGACTGATTGAACAGTCTATCATAGTCAGGCAGCGAAACATTATCATAGAAATATATTGTTAGCAAATGGTACGCAAACTGAATCGCACGACTCAACTCTACAGGATTAGATGGCTCGTATGTTCCCCACATAGAAAGTTTTGGGTTGATTACACTCAGAAAATATTCCTGCATGAAGCTTACTGCTTCACCGGCACGCTTATCACCTAAAAAATCTCTTTCATATTGGAGAGCGGCTAATATATTCATGATTTTATTATCAATATCATTTTTATGGTCAAATTTCTGTTTCCAGTTTTGTCGGCCCAGCCAATCAAGAATAGAGCTTCTATCTTTGTACGGTTCAAGGTATTTCAGTCTGTGTTTTGGTTTAGCACCAAGCGCTGTATATGCAGGCAATATGTGCAAAATCAGATGCCGAGCACCCCACCAATCAGCGTTTTCAAACACCCCGTTCATAACGGCCAAATCGCGAAATAGACCATCCTCTGAAGACTGGTGCGCATTAAAGTAGTCAGCCCAGCCCCGTTTAAACTTTTCATCCAAAGCTTCCATCCTACCTGTCATGTGAAATATCAGGCAGGCGTAAACTGATGCGTAAAGGGTGGGCGTTTGTACTGAAGGAGAGTAGCGATATAGAAAATCACCCGAATGCAAAGACTCAACAAAGCTGTTGATCCTCCTTTTAAACACTTCAGCATCGAATTCCAGCGCGTTAGGCACACCCGTACTAAGGACCTGTTCGAAAAGCGAAATGCGGCCACTTAAAACCGGATTTGGCAATAAGCCTAACCCATTACAGTAAATCCGCACAAGGCGCCTGATAGCAGCTTTGATGTATTGTTTCATAACAGATCAGAACTCCATAATTGCCTCTACCCTTCCAAATATCCAAGAGCTTTCATGTAGCCGCTAGCGTTATCAATTATGAAAGTTTTATCACTATCGCTCAAAACTGTTTCAAACTGCTTAGCTTTTCCAGATCTAATAAACTGATAATTACCTCTTCGTCGTAGCACATCAGTCACGGTTTCGGTATCCAACTGTTTCATCCTTTGAAAAGACGACATTTCGATCGCATAATCCAAGATTGAATCGTCAGTTTGTAAACCAATATGTTTTACAAGGCTAGAGATCTCTTTCAAGGTATCTCGTTTAAGATCCTCGAATCTTACAACTCTGAACCTGGCGGTAATTCGCACGTTTTCAAGCCAACTCGCTGTGTGCTTTGTCCACCTGGCAATACCATAATTTTTATCTCTTATAAAAGTAGCTATATTATCACGATAGCCAAACCCGTCCGCCATAAAGCGGTAATATGATATCATTACGTCTCTTGGATCTCGAACCAAAAATATAACCTGCCTATAATATGGATTGAAATAGGAATGCGACTTTATAAATCTCCAATAAGGGGGCCCGAATAGATACTCAGGAACCTCGCGCGTTTCACCTATGTCTGGCACAAAGCTATGGAGATTAAATAAATTTATTTCAATAGGAAATTTGGCAATCTTAACCAATATATTCCCGATTAAAAATGAGAGCCATGTGTTCCCTGACTTCGGATAAGACACTATATATACATCATCATGTCGTCTTTTATACGGTGTCAAGAGACGAAGCTGGTAATGGTCGATTTCCTTTTTAATACGTGAAACGTATCTTAATGAACTACCTACCATGCGATTTACCAACGCCTCCATAAATGATTAGTTGTGAGGAAAACCAATATTCTTTCGAATACAGGCTGCACTAACACTGGCAGAATCACCCACATTGCTATAGTACATAGCCATTTGTTCATTCAGCACTTTGATTCTCGCAGAAAACCAGTTTTCACAAAACCCTTTTTCATTTGATAACCGGATGAGCAAATGCTCCAACTCTTTTCCCGACCAAACAACTTCGGCTAACTCACCAAATATTCTAAACCGCTCCTCTCCATCGAGGAGCGCAGCTATCGAGCAAACACCGGCAAGGGCCGCTTCCAAAATTAACGTCGAATATTTTGTAATTAGAAGGTCAACTCCGTTTATGAAATGCGCAACGGAGGCAGAGTGTGGTAGCACAACTACGTTCTGGCAGTTATATGACTTAATCAAAGGCAGAAGATGTTTGACGCTGTAGCTCGGATGCGGCTTAATTGCCACAATAAGCCCCGAGCATCTCTTGGCTGCATTCATAGATGCTATCATAAGCTCCGTTTGTTCCTGCAAACTCTGATACCCCCTGAGTGCCTTCCCAGGGTCTAAGCCGATATATAGCTTTCCGCTTACTGGAAGACTAAGAAAACGTCTACAAATCTCAGGATCATTTCTGCCTAGAATTCTATTCAAGCTTCCGAACCGATCATTACCGACAATCTCAATGTTCCCATCTGGGATATCATACTCGCTTTTAGCTAACCGTGCTTCAAATATGCTTTTTGCAAGAAAAAGATCAGGAGTATATGACCTCTGCGCATAAGGCCACTCCGGAACCACTGCTCCAACCCAATAATTGATGAATTTTGGCCTCTTAATCCTATCCCCGGGAAGCAAGTAATGAAGCCCATATTTTCCTTCAAAGAGCGAAGTACCACCCCAAGGTTTTATTGCGGCTGGCTGATCATTGAGTAAACAGAGCGACAAAGCTCTCGCATATCTAATACGTTGAGGGAGCACCGCGACAAAGAAATACATAAAGGACTCATTAAGGAGCGGCTTAAGATCAACGCCGCGATATATTAGAGGTGAGAGCAGGCCTTGCCATTTCCAAGCCTTAATGGCACATCCGAATGCTTTTGCAATACTGTGCAGCATTAATCCAGTTGAGACAAAATTCTCCACTGCAATTGACCGTATACCTGCAGCTCGTAGCTGTTCGTGACCGCTCAAACTTCCAATACGTTCACCAGCCGACCAACAGAGCGCTATGGCTTTCATACCTTGTTTGGATAGAGCAACCATTATGCTCTTGACGTTTTCAACGTGTTTATTCAAGGAGCTATTCAGTTGGAATATAACTGCACCGTTCAAATCAGCCCGCATTTTGCTACAACAAATCTTTCCACCGCCCCTTACAAATTCATGTGCCAAAAAATACCCTGCTTTGGCGAAAGGAAACAGGCTTCTCTTTAGCCAAACTCTAAAAAAAGGCATCCATGCAGTGACATGTCGGAAGAATGGCAAGCCTTTTGCTAAACAACAGGCCTTCAATACCTCGTCCTCCCACACTGCAGACGAATCTGCAATACAATGCACTTCACTTATAGTAAATTTGGAAAACAAGAAAAGATAGGAACGTATTAGCAATAATAAATCTTGCACTCTTTGGCTCGTGATCCCCCCTTCCACGTGAGTTCCCCATCTGAGAGCTTCTTTCGGTACTCGATGATCTAGGGAACAGAGCCATTCATCTATTTCCCCTATCACCTTCCTCACGTCAGCAGCAACCACCCATACTGACTGCATTTGTTCGATAAAGACGACATGGGTAATGCATGGCAATCCCCTTGCCGCTTCTTGCACCACGAGATCGTTACTTGCCAATACGACAGGCATACGGCAACGAATTTTTTTTATCGAAGAAAGTCCCGAAAGGCTTCTGCAGATTATTAATGTCTCGCTCATGAATGGAAACTGACCTATCCCAATACGATAAAAGTCAACGGCATAAAGGAGTAACCGAATTTCGGATAACACTGTCCATCACTTGATGATAAGACCTTTCACGAACTGGATCTCTTGCCTGCTAAAGCTGCGCATTGCAAGAAGCCCCAAAAAATACACAGCGATGGCAAAAACAAGTCCCAAAACCAAGAAAAGCAGCAGATGACATGTTCCCCGGTTATGGAAAAAAATGGCTACGCTTACAACCATTATGACTGATGCTGCAAAGGATTTCACTACTATGGAATATTGAAAATCCAATGGCCACGATTCCAATTTTGCTATTCGCTTGATATACAGAAATGCGAGGAAATAGCTGGCAAGAGTTGAGATGGCAGAGACCAGGATGCTTTTGAAGATAAAAAGCAAAATCCCGTTTGCAATCAGGTTGAAGACGGCTGCAAACAGGTTCATCTTGAACACTCCAGCGGTCTTCATTCGCACGAACAGGACATTGGAAAGGAGAATATTCAGCCCGTAGAAGAGTGTTCCGGCGGCCACAATCGGGGTGACCCAAAAGGCGTTCTCGGCCACTTCGCGATTGGCAAGCAGGGTTAAAATGGGTTTTCCCAAGGCCAGGCTACCGAAAATAAAGGGAATAGCCAGCTGCAGAAAAATCTTGATAGCATAATTGAGCATCCTTTGAGCTTCATATTCGTTATTGTTATCTACGGCCTTTGAAAGGAGTTGGGGAAGGACGGTGCCCATTGCCTTGGGGATAAAGACAATGAGCGAGCCAAGGACATAACCAGGCACGTAATAGCCAACATCCGTGACGGACACATAAAAGGCGATGAAGTACCGGTCGCTTCCCGCAAGAATAAAATCCACGATGAAGCCAAGAACGAGAGGAAACCCCAGCTTGATGTCCGATACCAGCTCTGCCTTTCTATAAAGCTTACCCCTCAGACCGATCTCTGAGAAGATAAGCCAGAAACAAGGGATGCCAATCAGGACGGCACAAACTACTTGGGAAGCCATGAGAACATTTACGCTTATGAAGCCATAAAACCAGTAAAAAAGTAGGATAATCCCGATGTGTAGATAGGGAAAAGACAACGTGGACACTGTCATGTAATGGACTCTTGACGTATACCTGAAATAGTCGCTCCCCTGCGAATACAGAAAATATGAAACCAAGTAGGCAGGAATGATCCATTCGGCATAAGCGATTTCATTTTTGAAAATATGAGTTCGGACCTGATTATCGAGAATAACCAATAGTGCCGATAACAGAAGAATAGAAAGCAACTGGAAATAGAACTGTGGGTAGTACAATTGCTGGCGGGTCTCCATATTGGGCGTTGCCGGCAAAAACCGCCTCGCTCTGAACCCGGCGCCAAAGGATGAAATGCCAAACGCTATCCCAAGCATCGAAGTCAGAAGTGTGAACCCGCCATAGACTGTGATTCCCACCGTTTTAATGATTACAGGCATCAGTATGATGCCCTTCATATAGACCAGGACATGTCCAATAATGACAATAGCATTATCCTTAACGAATGAGCGGTAATAGGTAGAAGTCATGGGAAATATTTTAGATGGCCCGCACTATCGTGCAACGCAGATTCCTTTTCTATTCCTACACCAGATAAAAGCAAGATAATTCCTGTCACACGCTCCAACTCATACCAATTGAGCTCCACAGATGAAGGGACACTGAAACCCCATTCAGAAATACGGCGCGTGACGGGATAGCGATTTTCCCAATCGTCCTCAAAGTACGGGGGCATGGCTGGTAGCGGGAAGAAGATAGGCCTGCAATCAACTCCTTTTTCCCGTAAGGCATGCAATAGGCTGTCCCGAGAAAGGCCATTTGCCGTGTCCTTCAGAAGGACCGTGTAAAGCCAGCAGACCGGGCGCATATCAGGCGTTGGCCGCGCGATCTCGAAGAGGTCCTGGGGGAGATTGGCATCGTACCATTCCCGAATTCTATCCTTTGCCGCAATGATTTGATCCCACCGCTCAAGCTGGGCAACGCCGATAGCAGCCTGAAGGTTTGTCATCCGATAATTATAGCCAACCACATCATGCCAGTACCGGCGCGCCGGATTCATTCCGTGATCGCGCAGAACCCGCAAGCGGCTGTTCAGATCTTCATCGTCTGTTACGACCATCCCACCTTCGCCTGTTGTAATGATCTTGTTGCCGAAAAAGCTGAAGCAACCTGCATGCCCCAATGATCCGACTCTTTTCCCAAGAAACTCCGCCCCATGCGCCTCTGCTGCATCCTCGATTACCCAAAGCTTACGCTCCTTGGCGATCTTTGTAATTACGTCCATCCGACAGGGCACGCCATAGAGATGAACAGGAATGATTGCTCTAGTGCGGGGCGTTATTGCTGCTTCTATCTTTGCTGGCTCTATGTTCCAGGTGGCAGCCTCCACATCCACGAAAACCGGCGTTGCATGGCAGTGCCGCACGGCAGCGGCCGTGGCTACGAATGTCAGAGACGGTACAATAACCTCATCTTCTGGTCCAATCCCCAGCGCCGTCAGCGCCAAGTGCAAAGCCACAGTGCCGTTAGAAACCGCAACAGCGTATTTTGTCCCGCAGAACTCAGCAAATCTCTCCTCAAATGCTGTGATATATTTTCCCTGAGAGGATATCCAGCCGCTCAGAACTGCGTCAGTCACGTACCGCAGTTCACGTTCGCCAACTGTAGGGGAGGCTATTGGTATAGTTGTTCTTTTGTCAAATGAAAGAATATCCTCGACAATACCTTCCTCATTGACTACTGGCAAGAAATAGACTCGTTCAGAAAGGAGATTCACTAGTTCTTGGCGCGACATATCCGTCCGGCCGATGACCGGGTTTGTGTTGGCTATCGGTAGAATGGGCGCAAGGAGACCATGCCCGGCCAGCAATGCCCTGCGGACATCTCCTTCTGTAGCTATCCCCCGCAGTCTACGCTTTTCGTCGCAGATTACCACCACACGCAGCGCGCTGCGATCAAACGATAACATCGCGCCGCGCAATGTCTCCGTCTCAGGAACAATTACAGATTGTAAGACACTACTGTTCATAAATGGTCCGTTCCACCTCTATGATTGCCGCCTGTAATTCACCAAACCCTGCATATCTACCTTCCAGGGTGACAAACGCAGGCTTCAAGGCACGAAGCATCTCAACCGTTTCCGTGTCTGGCGCAAACGCTAAATGCTCATCCTCCCTCAGATTGTTCGAGTGAAGATGCAGACCTACTACATACTTCTGTAACCCTGCAAATCCATCAGGCCTGAGATCAAGGGTACGGGCGGTGACCTGCCAATGCCCCCAATCGAGTAGTATACCGATCGGTAACCCAGAGGGGCAGATCTCGATAAGCCGGGCAAATTCACTGGGCGTCGATAACAACAACTTGCCGCGGTTAAGCTCTGCCATAACATTGTTTTCAACAAGCAGTTTGACGCCAAGCTGTTTGGCGTGTCCACATAAATCGAGAAGACCCTCAACATAGCGGTCTATTGATTGACCTCGCTGGGTACTATCCGCTATGGGAAACACAAAGCCATGGCCATCTCGTCCGATGGGATCAACAGCATATCCTCCATGAATACTGTAATGATTCGACCCCAATGCAGCAGACCATTCAAGCCCCCTCTTAAAGAAGGATAGTGATTCACTACGGATTCGGGGGTCCTTTGAAGCCAGATTCAGCACAAGGGTGGACGGCTCTGGTGGGAAAAAATGGTGCAGCATAACCCTTCCCGGAAATGACTCTGCCCACCGAAGAAATCGCATCTTGTCCCCAACGGGATAGCTGCTCAGTTCCACATGATGAAAGCCTGCTTCGTATAATTTAGTCAAACGATCTTCCAGTGCCTCATCCGGTCGCAGGCACTGAGTGCTGACATAGATGGGCATTGAAGATGGTGGGAGCTGCCTTTCCATTGCCAAAGGGGTCAGGCCATGCATAGATGCGCCTTCCTCAGTCACCCTGAAACCGAGATGATGGTAAAGACAGTATGCTTTAGCATTCTCCCCGTACACAGTGAGTTGAACCTTGCGGCACTTGATCTGATCCGCCCACCGAAGTGACCACTCTGTCAGCCGACGGCCAAATCCCTTCCCCTGGTGGTCTGCATCCACCAATATCCCGAAACGGGGGACATCAAAGCCTTCATCCCATCCTCTCAACATACCGAAAGCAACCAAGTGTTTCCTGTGCTCCATTCCAAAAAAGAGGTCTCGTCGCGCCTTTTCTAGTACATGCGATGCAGAATCCTGAGTTAGCGGGAAGGGATGGAAGAATCTTGTTACCTCCTCGCGATTGTTCCGCTCAAAGAGAGCCCCCAAATTAGGCGCATCCTTAGCGTGAAGTCGCCGTATTAGAGGGCACGGTTCAACTATTCGGCTCATGGTCACACAAGGTCGTCAAACTGCAACTGTTCACCAGCCGTGACATCCCGTTTGACTTTTCTCCCCAACAGCTCCGGATATCTCATTGGAGAAATCCCAGTCCCGGGACGTTGAAAGGCCAAATCTTCCTTCCGCAAGACATCACCTATGTGCAGCTCCCTGGCGGAGATGACACTCTTGCGGGACACTTGTCTCATAGGCTTTTCGCTATCCGCGATCCGCTTGACGCCATCACCCAGCGCGCTTTCGACCAACCGTACCGCCCTGACCAGGGCGGTGAGTTCCTCTGGGGTACACGACGTCCCATGGTCTGGGCCAGGCAACGACTTGTTCAGAGTAAAGTGCTTTTCGATTAACTCTGCACCCAACACAACCGCTGCCATTGCGCATTCGTTTCCCAAGGTATGGTCAGAGTAGCCTACGCGACATCGGAATGTCTTCTGCAGTGTTTTCATGGCCAACAGATTCGCATCTGCAACATTTGCGGGATAAGCAGAGGTGCATTGCAGCAGGGTTATGCACTTAGTATTTCCTCGGAGTTCATAGATGCGAACAGTCTCCTCCACTTCGTCTAGACTTGCCATCCCAGTGGCCAGGATGCACTCCCGCCGTGTCTCGGCTAGGAATTCATGAAGAGTCCTGTCCACCAAATCTGCACTGGCTACTTTGAATACCTTCACACCAAGCTCATACAGTAAAACGGCATCTTCTTTGCTATATGGTGTCGAGCAAAACTCAATACCCCCCCTGTCGCAGTACGCCTTTAGCTCACTATAGGCATCCTGGGACAGTTCCAATTTCTTGAGCATCGCTTGATGTGACTCCTGCGGGTCACTTGAGTGCATCTGATAAGGCACTTTCGGTGTCTTGATACCAGCAAGCCGATCCGCAGAAAAGGTCTGGAATTTGACCATGTCAGCGCCGCAAACCTTTGCTGCGTCAATCAACCTACGTGCTAATTGAACAGAACCATTGTGGTTTACGCCAATTTCAGCTACAATCATCACCGACATTATGAGAGCCTCTCACGAAGCTGGGGCGTCCAAATCAGCCCAGGACCGTTGACCGGTTCTTTTGGACGCCCTCATCTCCAGGCTTTGTGCCCGTCACACCTGCCTCCATGGCCTTCTTCACCGGCTCATAGACCCAGGCATGGACTCTGGGCGAGTTTGTTCCATTTTAGAGACCACCTCACCAACTCCACCATCGACACTACTTGATCCGCGATTGATCAATAGTTCGGCTAAAGCAAAATCGAAATCATTGTCAAGATCAACGCTCCGATCCGTCGGCATAATGTAACCCAAAACATAGTCTCCGAACATCACTTTCTTTTCCATCACCATGTTAGCCCAAGTAACGTCCACTGCGCCATTCAAACGATAGACTGGCGGAAGCAATTGACGTCGATAGTACTTGCCTTCATCAATCTTTTCCATAAACGACACAAGGCGGTCCCCTTCTAAGCGCTTCATCCAGTATGGATGGTGATCAACAAGACACACCGAACGTACACTATCAGCCTTAGCGTTTACCATAAGCTCAACAGCAGATTTTACGTCCTGTACAGTTCGAAGTGGAGCAGTGGGCCGGAGCCAGACTACAATATCCGGATGGTAATTCTCATGCTCGACCAACCAAGACAGAGCGTGCTCGCATACCGGCAAATCAGGAGTATCGTCCTGCGCCAGTTCACCGGGCCTTAGAAACGGCGTTTCAGCACCGTGGTAATTGGCAATCTCGGCTATCGCGTGATCGTCGGTAGAGACAACTATTCGATCAACGGAGCTACACTCTCGAGCAACCTCAATGGTCCACGCAATCAGTGGTCTTCCGGCTAAGTGACGGATGTTTTTCTTAGGCACTCCCTTCGAGCCGCCTCGTGCAGGAACAACCACTAACACCTCTTTCTTCTCTGAAGACATCACCTTTCTCTCTCAACAATCAACAATAGTGACTTTTATGTTCAATATGGTTCTCAAAACACGTGAACCATGGGGACGACGTGAACCACGGGGACGTTGTTTCCTTGTTTCCTAAGTCCACTAGAAGCTCGAACAGCTCTTGCCTCCCAGCTTTCCAGCATTTTGGCTTCCTAGCCTATAAGTGCAATGGACGCTTTGAGCTGGTCTATTGTTGAAGCGCCTTTTCGCCAGACTCACTTGATTACTGGCACAGGGGGGGGCCACGTTTGTACAGGGCGGCACTTTTTTGGACAAAGCCGCTGGAGCTACAGGAGACAGCTACGACCCTTGGGTTACATTGGGGGTTTGCTGACCCACGAGTTGAAGTGAACGCTATTTTATTCAAGCAGGCAGCCGGAGGGCTACTCGCCGCGTTCACCACAGAAGCATGAGCTTCTCGGCCGGCACCTGTTGGCACTTTTCCCGCACGGCCCGGATACCCTCGTCGGCAAAGCCGATTGCCATGTCATAATGATCCGGTTGAAAACCTTGCAGAGCCTGCCAATCGTCGCAGTGGCTCACCATACGCACCGGGGACTGTTTCTCCGAGATGATGGAAGCCAGGCACTCCTTGACTGCCTCGGGACCCACAAAAACCACCCGCAATCCTCCCCTGGCCTCCACCTCGGCCAACCGGGTCGCCAGTACACGCCGTAGAGTATTATATTCTTCAAGCTTTGCGTTGACAAACCTTGCCGCGGCTCGGGATTTGGCCTCCAGGCCCTTGCGAGTGAGCAGGTACGTGTACCCGATCTTGGCGGAATTCCTCTTGAGATTGCCCATCTTGACTAGGCCCTTGGCCAGAAGCTCCCGGAGCAGGTAATTGATCTTCCCGACGCTGATCCCCGTGTGCCCTGCCAACTGCCGCTGGCTCGAGATCTCCCAGCGGTCTATGGCGTCAAGTACCTGGAACTCCTTTTCCGAGTAGTTCATCGTAGTGAAATGGATGCCTTTT
>Ga0209163_1003063_pt1 | contig 12857 bp, 13 predicted proteins | sample MTBAKSrepl2MetaG_FD_187457 | JGI IMG/M metagenome (GOLD analysis project Ga0209163, IMG submission 187457) | Enrichment culture microbial communities om Arthur Kill intertidal strait, New Jersey, USA, that are MTBE-degrading - MTBE-AKS2 (Arthur... | ecosystem: Environmental > Aquatic > Marine >...
ACCGCACAACATAATGTGTACTGAATAGAATAGACTACAATATATGGTATTTCCGGCCAACCTGCCTTGCGACAGGGGATCGGACCCCTGGGGCCCCAGACGAACTCGCTTAAGAAATAACTTATTCCGTTCCGGGTTTTCCCGATTTACACCGCCGCCCCCCCCTTTTATGGTCCTTTTCCAGGGGAGCGATCGACAACCGTATCCGAGGGCCGAACCTGAGCGTTCAGTGCCTCGGCGCGCACACTGCGAAAAACTCGTTGGAGTCCGCGCGTGGAACACGGGAGGAAGGCAAACATGGCGAACATATTGATTGTGGACGAAAGCCCGCGCTTGATGGCGACCCTTTCCGAGGGAGAGCAGGGGCTGTGTGCCCAGGGACACGGCATAACGTGGGTGAAAGCGTACGAGTGGGCCCTGGACCAGATCCGGGAATCCCGGCCCGAGGTCGTCCTTTTCGACCTGGACTACCCACGGGATCCTGCGCGCTGGGACCTGCTCCGGCAAATCAAGCGGCTCAAAAGCCGCCCCCGAATCATTGTCCTGAGCGCTTATCAGGCACTGCTCGACGATCCGCGCGGCGCAGCGGCCGACGGGGCCGTTATCAAAGGCATGGGCATGGACTCCATCAAGGGCAAGATCCGGGAATTGTTGAGCGGCCCTTCCTGTGCGCCAAGCCTCGGGCCCCAAGCCGGAGAGAACCCATGAGCGCGAGCCCTTGGAGTGCCAGAGAGAAATTCGTCCGTGGAGGAATGACCGAACGGGGATGCCCCCAGCAAGGGAGGTGGGGATCATGTTTGGGTGCAGGGCAAGACCGCGGATTTTGATCGTGACCCCAGAGATCACCCATCTTCCCAGAGGCATGGGGAACCTCGCCAACCAGATCAAAGCCAAGGCAGGGGGACTCGCGGACGTCTCGGCGGCCTTCAACCACCATGTCACGGCCTCAAGATACGCGGAGCTTTACGAAAGGATGCTGCATCGCCCCCTCGCGCCCGGTATGGAGAAAGCGGCCAAGGGCGGCCCGTTCAGACTGGTGGAAAAAAGTCTCATCCGTACGCAGAGAAAAAGGCGGGTGCAGACGCAACGGGCGGCGGCGCCGGCATGACCCAATACATGGGAGGACACACCGTGAACACATTGGAATTTTCCGGAAACGGCTGGAACGGGTTCCCCGAAGGAGTGGACGGCCGCCGGTTGCAGGACTTGCTTTCGGCCGTTGTGTGCATCGTGGATGACCGGCTCGTGCTGCTCGATGGGGATCTGCGTATGCAGTGGGCGAACGAGGCGTTTTTCGACCTGTTTCCCGTGCATCCCGACCAGATTCAAGGCCGCAGCTTTCTCGACCTCCCAGGTCCCACGGAAAGCTCTGTCACCTTGAAGCCCTTCTTTGCAAAGGTCCTGGAAGAGAATGCCTTCCCCGATGGGTCCCCTGACGATCGTGTGGTCTTCTGGAAAACAGGAAATTCAGGGTTCAGGAAGTTCCTCATCAGGGCGACCAGGCTTGGAGACGGTGAAGGCGTCCCTCCCCTGATCCTTCTCAACATCAAGGCCGATGCGGTGAATCATCCGTCCTACGCGGAGCTGGAAAACCGGCTGGCCGTTCGGGAACAAAGGCTGAGAAAGATCAACAAGGCCTTGAAGGAGCAGGTGGTCAAAGCCAAGAAGCTGGAAAAGGAGCTCAAGGCCCATGCCGCGGAACTGGACAGGAGCAACCGTGAATTGAAGGATTTCACCCACATCGCCTCCCATGATCTCCAAGAGCCCCTGCGAAAAATAAGGATCTTCGCAGACCGGTTGGTCTCGAAGTACGCGGAGATCCTCGGCGAGGACGGCCGGGATTATCTCGAGCGCATGCACGGATCCGCACAGAGGATGAGCCGCCTTATCGAGGCACTGCTCCTCTACTCCAGGGTCACCGTGCAGGCCCGGCCTTTCGAGCGCATCCTCCTCGACGACGCCGTGACCGAGGCCTTGTCGAACCTGGAACCACTTAGGGAGCGGGTTCATGCCTGCGTGTCCCGGGAGGGGGATCTGCCGCGGATCGAGGCGGATCCTTTCCAGATGGTGCAGCTTTTCCAGAACCTGATCGGCAATGCCGTCAAATTCCATCGGGAAGAGACCGCTCCGGTCGTGCGGATTCATGCGGAAAAAGGCGATGATTGCTGGCAGATATTTGTGCAGGACAACGGCATCGGTTTCGATGAAAAGCACGCCCAGCGGATCATGTCTCCATTCGAACGGCTCCACCCCAGGGGGGAGTACGAAGGCACGGGCATGGGGCTTGCCATTTGTCGCAAGATCGTGGAGCGACACGGGGGAACGCTCACGGCGAAAAGCGTTCCCGGCGTGGGCTCGACCTTCGTGGTCTCGCTTCCCCACGCCCCTTTGGATTCCGGATAGTGCCCATTGGCCCAAACGGTTTTCAGGAATACCTAACCCCGTAAACTTGCGGAGGAACACACCATGGCACCAAAAGCAGAGGTATTCAGGATTCTCATGGCAGAAGACGACCCCGACGACGTGGTTCTGATGCGGGAAGCGCTGCGCGAAAGCGGGTGCGGGGTTCCCCACGTACTGGAGACGGTGGGCAACGGCTGCGAACTGATGGAACGTCTCAGGGTGAAGGGGAACGACCCGGAGCACGGGCAAGCACACGCACCGGACCTGATCCTTCTGGACCTGAACATGCCCCGCAAGGACGGACGCGAGGTCCTCGTGGAACTCAAGTCGGACGATCGGCTCCGGGTGATCCCGGTTCTGGTCTTGACCAACTCGGCAAACAGGGAGGACGTCGTGCACTGCTACAAGGCAGGGGCCAATTCCTACCTGGTCAAACCGTCGGCCTTCGATTCGTTGAAGGAGATGGCCGGTGCGGTCAAGAATTACTGGTGCAACATCGCGGTGAGAACCGCGTCGCCTTCAGGCACTGTGACCCCCACGCCTGGGGAAAATGCGGCGGCCGGCAGCCCCTGAAGGCCCAAAGGCGGTGGGTACGAAGGAGCGTCCAACCCGTGCGAGGCAGGAGTGCAAAATGAACGTGCAAAGGGAAAGCATCAGGATCCTCCTGGTGGAAGACGATCCGGACGAGTATGTGATTTTTCGCGACCTTCTGTCGGATATCGAGGGGCAGCCCTACGCGGTCAAATGGGTGGCGAGCCCACCGGAGGCCCTGGAGGAGCTGCGCCGGGGCGACTACGACATCTGTTTTCTCGACTACCGGCTCGGCTCCGAGGACGGCCTTGATTGGATGCCCAGACTGAAAAGCGTCCCATGCCCCGTGCCCGTGGTGGTTCTAACCGGCTGGGGAGACCGGGAAACCGATGTAAGGGCCATGCATGCCGGGGCCGCGGATTACCTGGAAAAGGACGCGTTGAGCTCCGGGCTGCTGGAACGGACCATCCGCTACAGCCTGGAGCGCACCAAGGCATTGAAGGCCCTGGAGGCCTCCGGGCAGCGCCTCAGGGAGCTCTCGGCCAAGATGATCACCATTCGCGAAGACGAGCAGAAGACCATCGCACGGGAACTGCACGACAGTGTGGGGGCCAGTCTCGCAGCCGTGAAGCTTTGCATCGAAAACGCCATGGGAGAAGCTCCGGCCGGGCGGTCACGCGACCAACTGGAAAAGGCCTCTGTCATTTTGCGCGACACCATAGGCAAGACGCGGAAGCTGTGCATGGACCTGCGGCCCGCCGTGCTCGAAGACCTGGGGCTGGTCGTGGCGCTCAAGTCCCTGTGCAGGGAGTTCGACGGCAGCCGCCAGGTGCAGTACACATCGCAAATCGAGGAAAGGGACATACCCGAGCTGTTGAAGCTCACCATTTACCGGATCGTGCAGGAAGCGCTTCACAACGTCTCCAAACACAGCGGGGCCCAGGAAGTGCGGGTCCGCCTGGAAAAGACCTCCGGGCAGCTTCGGGTCACGGTGAAGGACAACGGAAAGGGCTGGGACGCGGCGCAGCGGCAGCAAGGCGAAAGCCAGGGCAGTAATGGCGGTCAGGGGCTGGTGAACATGAAGGAGAGGGCCGAGCTGACCGGAGGTTCGTTGACGGTCTTTTCGCAGTTGGGCGCGGGAACCACCGTCTGCGGCCAGTGGTGCCTTGACGGCTGTCGGGAGCAGGATGACATGGGAGAGCCTGATGACAGAATCAACGAGTTCGGACAAATCAGAACGGGTCCTACGGAAAGGGGCGGGTATTCCGAAGTCACCCACACACATCGAAGGGCTGGATGAGATCCTTGGGATGGTGTGCCCCCCCCCGTCCGTGACCATTGTCGGTGACCTGAGCGAGACCAGGGAAGTGATCGAAGCCTTGCGATTGGCAGGTTGCGGATGAAAGGGCCGCAAGCACCCAGCTACGAAGACCTGAAGGCCAGGCTGGCCGAGGCGGAAACAGCCCTCGGAGCCATACGCAACGAGAAGGTCGATGCCCTCATAGGCGCGAAAGGGGTATATCTGCTGCGCCTCAAGGAGTTGGAGGAGGCTCTGCGGGAGAGCGAGCAGAAATTTCGCAACTCCTTTGTCGACGCAGCCGTGGGCTTTGCGTTGACCACGCCCCGGGGCGGTTTCGTGGAGGTGAATCCCGCCTATTGTCGCATCACGGGCTACGACGAGGAGGATCTGAAGAACCTGACGGAGGGACGGTTGATCCATCCCGACGATGCGCCGCGGCACTCCGCGCGGATGGAGCTTCTGCTTTCCGGCAGGAAGACCCATTTCGTCGGCGAGAACCGCTATGTTCGCAAGGACGGAAGTTCCATCTGGGTCCGGAACAGCGTTTCGCTCATCGCCGGGACAGACGGAGTTCCCGCATGGATCGTCACCCTCGTTGAAGACATCAGCCTTCGCAGGCAGGCCGAGGACAAATCGCATCGGGCCATGATGATGAGCCAGGCCCTTAACCGCATCAACGACGCCTTGCACGTGACCCTCGACTTCGACGAGGTGGCCCGGCGCGCGGTCGTCGAGGGCGCCGGCGCCCTCGGGAGCGAGAGCGCCGCTCTTTCGCTGCGCCAAGACGACGGCTGGACGGTGTGGCATGTCCATGGAATGTCGACCAGCCTCGTGGGGTCACGGATGCAGGACCGCGAAGAACAGCACGCCCCTGAGGCGCTTCGGTCCCGCCGGCCCATCGCAATAGCCGATACGCACAACGACGATCGTTTCAACGGGGAGCACCTGCGTCGCCACAACATACGAGCCGTGCTGGTCGTCCCGTTGATCGTGCATGGCCGGCCTTTCGGAGTGATCTTTTTCAACTATCATACGGAACCGCACACGTTCACGGAGACCGAAACGAGTTTCGCCCGCCAACTTGCGGCCACAGCGTCCATAGCCCTGGAAAACGCCAGGCTCTTTTCCCGCCTCCAGGATGCCCACCGGGAGCTGGGCCGTGCAAGGGACGAGCTCGAATCTCGCGTCAGGCAGCGTACCTTTGAACTGGAAGAGCGCAGCTTCCAACTTGCCCGATTGACCTCGCAGCTCGTGCTTTCCGAGCATCGGGAGCGACGCCGCTTCGTCGAGATCCTGCATGATCACCTCCAGCAGTTGCTGGTGACGGCCAAGATGGGGCAGGAATCCTTGCTCCAGCACCATGACAAGTCTTCGGAGCCCGAGGCTGCGCGAGTCCTGTCCCTTATCAACCAGTCCATCAAGGTCTCGCGGTCCCTGTGCGCCGAACTCTCCCCTGCAATCCTCGACTCCGGCGACCTTACCGCCTCCTTGGAATGGCTGGTCCGATGGATGGGCGAAAACCAGGAATTCCAGGTCGAGCTGGAAGCCGACGCGTGGGTCGTTCTCGGCCGCAAGGACCTCACGGTGCTGGTTTTCGAATCGGTCCGGGAGCTGCTTTTCAACGTGCTCAAGCACGCCGGAGTCAAGCGAGCCGCCGTAAAGATGGAGCAGACCGATGGAGAGCTTCTCATCAGCGTCAGGGACCAGGGGGTGGGGTTCGCTCCCGATTCCGCGTGGAAAAAGGGGGTTGCCGGAGAAGGGTTCGGACTCTTCGCCGTCCGGGAGCGCCTGAGGCATCTCGGAGGCCGCCTCGTGGTGGAAAGCGCGCCCCACACCGGAACGTGCGTTTCCTTGAGGGTCCCTTTGGGTGGGAGGCGGCATGAGCCCATGGAAACCGAACCTGCCCACGTTTTCGACAAAATCGCACCAAACCCCGCCCCGCAGTCCAACGAAAACGGGACGTTTGGATCCAAAAAGCGGCTTCTCCTGGTCGACGACCACCCGGTGGTGCGCCAGGGGCTGCACAAGACGCTTGGCCGGCACACCGATATCGAGATCGTGGGTCACGCATCGGACGGGATGGAGGCCGTACAACTGGTACGGAAATTGGTGCCCGATGTCATCCTGATGGATGTGAACATGCCCCGAATGAACGGCCTGGAAGCGACGCGGATTATTCATACGGAGTTTCCGCACATACGCATCGTCGCCCTGTCCATGTACACCGAGGAGGAACAGGCCGATGCGATGGTGCGTGCCGGGGCGTCGGCCTACCGTTCCAAGAGCGACAGGACGGATCTTCTGCTGGAAGCCATAAGGGAAGAGTGAACCGTCTTTCGGGACTGGTTCCGGAATCCAGGCTTCTCGATGCTCACTCGGCCACCAGGCGCGGGGTGCGGCACGTCACGGCTGCACGCGCCCGCGTTCACTTCCAGGGGTGCCGATTTGAAAAACGGGTCAACGGAAGAACTCCAGAAGCCTCACGTCGAAAACCAGCGTCTGCCCGGCCAGGGGATGGTTCGCATCGATCGTCACTTTTCCCTGGGAGACCTGGTCCACGACGACTTTCATGGAACGGCCGTCGGAAAGGGTCACCTGCAAAGCCTGGCCGACGGTCGGGTTTATTTCCTCGGGGAAATCGTCTTCACGGACCTTGAGAAACATGTCCTCCCTCTTGTCGCCGTAACCCTGCTCCGGGGGAACTGTGATCTTCTTCTCCTCCCCCGGCTGCATGCCGACGATGCCGTTTTCCAATCCCGAAATGATTTGGCCCTCGCCCAGGGTTATCTCCATGGGCTCTCGTCCTTCGGATGTGTCGAAAACGGTCCCATCTTCCAGCCTCGCCGTGTAATGGACCTTGACCCTGTCTCCACTTTTCGTCGCCATGACTTTACCTCCTTGCCGTTGGGGGTGCACTGCTTGCCTTGTGGTATTGCCATCGACCACGCTCAGGCACGGCAGCGGCTGTGAAGCCCTCAGCCTTGCACCGGACCCTACGTGAAGCGTCCCGAACGGTGAATGGGGTGTTTTGTGTATTTCCCTCGCCGCGGCAAACGGTCCTCCGGGGTTCACGCCCGTTGCGGCGCACACGGGAAGCCGAAACATTGAAAGGCCCGCCTTGCCCGCACCCGTGCGGCCGTTGTCGCGCAGGCATACCCCGATCCGGTATTGGGGGGCAGGGCGGAAAGGAATACATGCTCTACGGTATTCCAATCACCCGGTGCACGGTTTAGTTTTCCAGCGCGTTGTCCGGAGGGGGGGGACCTTACAAGGATGATATATGAGCGATAAGAAGCCCATCCTGACAGAGGGCACCAACTGCTGGCGCATCGCACAGGCCCGGAGGGTCGCGTTCCTGGTGGATGGTTCGGCCTATTTCGAAGCCTTCGCGTCCGCGGTAAAACGGGCCCGGAAAACCATTTTCATCGCCGGGTGGGACGTGGACAGCCGGCTCGAGCTGGTGCGCAACGAAAAGGGCCGGAAGCCCGGCCTTCGTCTGCGGGACTTTCTCAACGCCGCAGCGGCCCGGACTCCGGAGCTTCATGTCTACATTCTGTGCTGGGACTATCCGCCCCTGTTCGCCCTGGAACGGGAAGCGTTTCCCCTTTTCAGGTGGCAGTGGAGTTCGCATGCACGGGTGCATTTTCAGATGGACTATCAGCATCCCCTCGGCGCTTCCCACCATCAGAAGTTCGTGGTCATCGACGATGCGGTGGCCTTTTGCGGCGGATTGGACCTGACCAAGAACCGGTGGGACACACCGGAGCACAGGCGGGCCGACCCCAGCCGAACCGATCCGGACGGCAAGATCTATGGGCCCTATCACGATGTGCAGATGGCCGTGGATGGAGAGGCGGCCGCAGCCCTGGGAGGCCTGTTCAGGCATCGATGGCTCAGGGCCACCGGACAGACGATCGCCTGTGGCCCCTTGGACGGCGAAAGCCCCTGGCCCGAGGCCGTCGAAGTCGAAATCAACGACAGCCCCGTGGGGGTGGCGCGAACCTTTCCGGCGTACAAAGATCAAGCGGAAGTCCGGGAGGTGGAACGTTTGTACCAAACTGCCGTGGAGGCCGCGGACAGATCTATCTATATGGAAAACCAGTATCTCACATCGGCGTCCATGACCCAGGCATTGGCCTGTTCCCTGGAAAGGCCCCGCGGCCCCGAGATCGTTCTGGTGCTTCCGGAAAAAAGCTCCGGCTGGCTGGAACAAAGCACCATGGACGCCCTTCGCATGCGAAGTCTCAAGCACTTGAAACGGGCCGACAGGTACGATCGACTGCGTGTGTATTACCCGGTTTCACACGGTCAGCCCGTGTACGTGCACGCGAAGGTCATGGTGGTGGACGATCGTCTCGTGCGGGTCGGCTCCTCCAACCTGAGCAACCGTTCCATGGCCTTCGATTCCGAGTGCGACCTGGCCGTGGAGGCCGCCGGTGGCCTGTCGGCCCGAGGGGTGGCCAACTTTCGGAGCCGGCTCCTGGCCGAACATCTGGACCGAACGGTCAACACGGTTGCGTCGCGGCTCGCGCATACGGATTCGCTGGTGAAAACCATAGAGTCCCTGACCGGTTCGCAGCGCACGTTGAGGCCCCTGGCCCTCGAGCAGGAACCGCCCGTCGACGGCGTGTCCCTGGTCCACGATCCGTTCTTGCTGGATCCGGAGAAACCGGCCGCGTGGGACCGAATGCTGGATCCCTTCACACAGGACGAGGCGAACGCCTCTTCGAAACTGCACCTCATCAAACCGTTGTTGATCCTGACGGCACTGATGGGCCTGGCGGCCGCCTGGCGATGGACCCCCCTTTCCGAATGGATCAGTATCGAGCACATGACAGCCTGGACCCGCACGATAGCAAGTCATCCCCTGGCGCCTCTTCTGGTCATCGGCATCTATGCTCTGGGGGGGATCGTCCTGTTTCCCGTCACCTTGCTGGTGGTGACAACGGCCATCGTCTTCCCTCCCCCGGCCGCCAGCGCGTATGCGCTTGGGGGGTGTCTGGCAAGTGCGCTGGTGTGTTACGGCATCGGCGCGAGGCTCGGCAAGAAGAGCGTCTCCAGGCTTCACGGAGGCCGCTTGCAGCGGTTGAACCGGTGGCTTTCCCGGCCCGGGATGCTGTCGGTGGCCATTGCACGCAACTTGCCGGTGATCCCTTTTTCGGTCCTCAACTACATCGCCGGCGCATGGAAGATCCGGCTCAAGGACTATATGCTGGGCACCGCGGTCGGCATGGCCCCCGGGGTTCTCGCCATCACCGTTTTCACGGACCGCCTGTTGCAGGCCGTCTGCGACCCCCAGTGGGGGAACGTGGCGGTGGTGGCCGGAATCGCCGCTGCTGTGGCTCTGGCGCTTGCCTGGGTGAAGAGGCGGCTGTTCGCCTTCAGCGGCGCCGATCGCTAGGGCGCACTGCGCACAAGTGCTTTGCCCCACGTGTCGCCCCCCACCTTTTGGGAAGGCATATGCAAATCACCGTCGCCACCTACAACGTGCATGGATGGACGGGCACCGATGGGCGCAAGGACCCTGACCGCACGTTTCACGTGCTCCGGGAGCTGGGGGCCGATGTGGTGGCGCTACAGGAAGTGTCCCTGCCTGTGGACGACTCGCCAACTTCCGATCTGGCCTACTTCTCGAAAATCACCGGTATGCACGCCACCCCCGGCCCGACCCTGACCAAGGGCCATGGCGATTACGGAAATTTGCTTCTGTCCACCCGTGCGATGGAAAGGACAGAGAAGCTGGATCTGAGCGTCGACGCACGGGAGCCGCGGGGAGCGGTGATCGGGCTCTTGCGTATGGAAGGGATGTGGGTGAAGACGATCGCCACCCATTTGGGCCTGCGGTTCAAGGAACGCAAGCTCCAGTGGCGCCGGTTGCTGGAAAAGATCGACCTGGATTCCGATGAAATCAACGTGGTGCTGGGAGACCTCAACGAATGGAACCCTTTCGGACGGAACGCCCGGTGGCTGCGCTCCTTTTTTGGCGGGGCCCCGGCCCCTTGCTCTTATCCGGCATGGTATCCCGTGCTGTCCCTGGACCGGATCCTCGTTTATCCGAAGACTGCGGCGGCGCAGGTCCGTGTGCACCGAAGCCCGCTGGCCCGCGTGGCTTCGGACCACCTGCCGGTTGTGGCCGGAGTTGTCCTGTAGCCATGATGGCCGTGGACTGGATGGACCCTTTGTCTTACATCGTGCTCATGCCCGTGCTCGGGCCGCTTGCAGGCTCTGCCACAGGCATCCTGAGGCTGCCTCCATTGCGCAACACCCTCCACCGGAAATACACCCAATACCCCATGCACATCTCGAACCGGTACCCTTATCCTTCATGATATCCGGCTTTTCCGGGGGAAGAAGAACGCAAAGGAGGTAGAGCGAAATGGAACTGGTACCGTTCAGGAGATCGTGGCCCTGGGGGCCTTCGAGGACTTCGGAAGATCTCCCCGCGCGAAGAGAAATGGAAGATTTCCTTGACCGCTTCTTCGGAGGAAGGTCTCTGCCCGCCTGGGCAGGGGAAGCTTGGGCCCCGTCGGTGGATGTGTCGGAGACAGACGGCCAAATCACCGTCAAGGCCGAGCTGCCCGGCATGGATGGCAAGGACATCGATATCAACGTGTCCGGAGACCTGCTGATCCTCAAGGGCGAGAAGAAAGAAGAAAAGGAGGAAAAGGAAGGGCAGTTCTATTACAGGGAGCGGTATGCAGGCAGCTTTCAGCGATCGGTGCGTCTTCCAACAGAGGTTCTGGCAGACAGGGCGGACGCGGAATTGAAGAACGGCGTCTTGCAGATCGTTCTTCCAAAAGCCCAGGAAACGAGGAGCAGCAAGATAGAAGTCAGGGGCGGATAGACAAGCAGACCACGCTGCTGTGAAATCCTAATGAATCCCTTCCCCCGGGAAAGGCCGTTTAGGGGAAGGTTGCGTTGCGAGACCAAGGAGCCCTGTGGTTTGAAGGTGTCGATGCGATGTCCGAGCACGTGCGGGGACCCACGAACGTGATGCTGCTGGCCTGGATCGGCGAGGGCGACCCACCTTCTCATCGGAGAGTTCAACACCATCGCCCCGGGCGATGAGCTGCAAACGGCCAGGATGCCCCTATGGATCAAAGGGCTCATGGGCCTCAGTGGAGGACGGCTCGAGAGTCTTGCCGTCAGAGCGCTTCTGGAAGCCGGATATGTGGACGTCTTCCGAAAACTGAGGCCTTCGGATGCGGGCTTCACCTTCCCTTCCTTTTCCCCGCATATTCGCTACGATTATGCTTTCGCTTCGTTCCCTTTGGGCGAAAGACTGGTGGACTGCAAGGTGATCGCCGGCCCTGCCGCGGCTTCAAGGGCTTCGGACCATCTTGCCTTGTTGACCGTTCTGTCTTGTTGAACCCCATCCTTTCCCCTTGGAGGAAGACAGCCGGGAGCTGGGTGGAACGCGCGTTCGTATGCCGGGCAGGTGCCGGGAGGATACGAGCCTATCCACGACAAAGACGAGGTAACCATGGCAACCAAAAAAGAACAGGACCTTTTCAATGAACCCGGTCACGAGCTGGAATTGGAGCATGAAGACAAGGTCATTCGTATCCTCCACCGGACGATTCGCATCGCAGTGCGCGTCTTGGCCATCCTCATGGTCTTGGTCATACTGTGGGGAATAGGAGATGTTCTGTACCTTCTTTACGAACAGCTTCTGGCACCTCCCATTATGTTATTGAATATCAATGACATACTGGCGACCTTCGGTTCCTTTCTCGCCGTGCTGATCGCCATCGAAATCTTCATCAATATCACCCTCTACCTGAAGACGGATGTCATTCCCGTGCGTCTGGTCGTGGCCACGGGACTCATGGCCATCGCCCGGAAGGTGATCATCTTTGACTTCGAGAGGATCGCGCCGGACTACGTGTACGCAACGGCTGCCGTGGTGCTGGCCCTCGGAGTCACCTACTGGCTCATCTCACGGAGAGTGTGAACAAGGAGAACGGGGGTCGCTTGTGGATACGGATCTTGTCCAAAACATGGCGCTGGCCCTGGGACTCGGCCTGCTTGTCGGGTTCCAGCGTGAATGGCGCGCCCCCCACACGGCCGGGATTCGCAGCTTCGCCCTGATAGGGCCCCTGGGGACCCTTTGCGCCGAACTGGGCTTCACCTTCGGGGGCTGGCTTCCGGCCGCCGGCCTGGTCTCCCTGGCGGGCGTGCTCGTCATGGGCAGCCTGATCAAGTACCGGGCCGGCGAGGCCATACCCGGGATCACCACGAACGTGACCGCGTTGCTGATGTATGTGACGGGCGCTGTCCTGGCATTGGACTTGAAAACCACCGGGATCGTCATGAGTGGGTGCATGGCCGTCCTGCTCCACTGGAAGGAATCCATCCACACCTTTGTCAAGCAGTTGGGGGAATGGGAGATCCGGTCCATCATCCAGCTTGTTCTCTTCGCCCTGGTGATCCTGCCTATCCTTCCGAACAAGACCTATGGCCCTTACGATGTGTTCAATCCTTTCCATACCTGGTTCTCGGCTTTGGCCAAAGTACAGACGCGCTAGGTGCGTAGCGCAATACGTCGAGCAGTGACTCGAGCGGCTCACCTTCGAAATAGGTCAAGTCAGCGTCGCAGAATGAGTTGTTGTAATTTTTCGCG
>Ga0209163_1003066_pt1 | contig 12848 bp, 10 predicted proteins | sample MTBAKSrepl2MetaG_FD_187457 | JGI IMG/M metagenome (GOLD analysis project Ga0209163, IMG submission 187457) | Enrichment culture microbial communities om Arthur Kill intertidal strait, New Jersey, USA, that are MTBE-degrading - MTBE-AKS2 (Arthur... | ecosystem: Environmental > Aquatic > Marine >...
CATCATTTGCTCACCTGCCTTTCATAATATAGTTGATTATGCTATACAGGCAATCAGCAGGAATGTCCAGAACTTTTTTCGCTAATCCATCAAAAATCCATTAACAAACCGGTAATGCTCCCGTAGAAACGACTTCAGGGATCAGCCGTTTTCTGGGGGGCGGTCTGGACGAGAAGGCAATGGCCGGGGCCGTGGATGCAGGATTGCGGCGGGCGGGTCAGCGCACAGCAGTACCTGTAAGGGCGTCCGGAACAAGACGCTCCCTTAGAGAATCACCGAAGCATAGAGATGAATAAAGAGAAAGGCGATTGAAACGAATCCCAACGATATATTATACTATCTCAATAAACTGGGGAAAGGTTGTGGATCAGCCCAAAACCTGCGATAAGAGGCTGACGCCTGAACTCCCAACGAGGAATTTGTTCGGAAGGAGTTTATCCCCTAAATATTGAGATCATACGATGTATTCAGATGCACTATTCAGCAATAACATCCATCCCCCCTCATAGATGCCGCCGTTAATCGTCACGTGTCAGTCACTCCCCCACCGTCACTTCCACCGAATCCAGCCAGTCGGGCAGGGGTTGCCCGTCTATGATGCCGTCCAGAGCAAGATAGAAGGTGTAGATCCCCTCGGGCAGCCTCTGGTCAAAAATCTTCACACCCTCGCCGGACTGTTCCGGGGATACGGTGCAGGGCTCGATCCCGGGAAGCCAGCCTTCCGGCGGAAGATATGAAAACCACCCAAAGGGAGAATCACAACAGATCCAGCATTCCTTCGGAGCGGTGGCATTGTCCTGGAACCGGGCCTGTACCACCACGGATACCGCTTCCGACGGGTCGACGGTCACCGGGCCATCCGCGCCGTTCACCTGAATATTCACCATGCCCGCCCACGCAGAAACCGGACCGTGCAGAGTGGTGTTGCCGTCCGCATCCACATCCTCCAGTTTATAAAACCAGTTCTTCCCCGGCGCCGCGGCGGTGTCCTCGAAGCGGTATGCTGCGCCTTGAGTTGTGCTGCCTTCCGCCGGGATCAGGGCCTCGGTGATCCGCTCGTAACCCCATTCTTTGTTCTCACTTCGCCACAAGTGAAAACCTGCATGTTCCATCTCCGATGTGGTCTCCCACGAAAGGATTACGCCACGGACCCCTCCCTTTGCCGTAAACGAGGATAGCTCAACGAGGGTGGGATTGTCGCAGCCCGCGCCGGTTAAAAGATCAGTGTCTGCTTGGGTCTCATACCCCCAGCCTTCGATGTAACCTTCAAAGGCGGTTCCAAAGTCCGAGGTTTGGCGGAACTTAATCCAGCCTTCGTGGTTTGAGGGAGCTGTAGAGGGGTTAATTACAAACCGCACGGCGATGTAACCTGTTTGACCTCCATTCCATTCTCCACTCTGGAACCAGGCACTAGTTCTTGTACCGGCGAGTGAACCGCCTTGCGAATCCTTCACTGCGTTGATAGGGTTGGATACACCCAGTCGCTTAATATAACCATTACTCGTCTGAAATCGCGCCTGGTTATGATGTCTGTGCACATGATTGAATCTCATATTCGCTGTACTATGGCCGCCATGGAGATAAAAATCTACATATCCATCCCCATCAATGTCGAGGGATATTTCCGGGCCTTGCCCCACTTCTGATGGCGGCTTAACCTGTATGCCGCCGCCCTGGGAGTAGAGGTAGCAACGTGGCTCTGCATACGCCTGCGGTGCATACAAAATGGAAGCTCCTGCCGCCATCAGGGAATAAGACGTCAAGCTTTTTGCAAGTCCTCCTCCTGATTTCTCGGGTTTTTCTCCTTTTCTTGTTTTCATTTCCTCCCCCTTTTCCAAACGGATCGAAACGATTAAAGTGGAAAAGCACCCCCTGAGCCTCCATATGGTCCATATGGTTGAGCGGGCAGACTCGCTTCTTTGGCAACAGCCACGGCTCAATTTGGGCTCGGCCCTCTGCCTTTTGACACCTGCGCTCTGCATCCAGGACTCAAGCTATGGCCTTTACGTCGACTTTTCCCTCAAAAAAACCGACTCAGTTCGGAAACTGACTCCTGCACCGCCTTTACCTGTTTCACCGTGGTCAACCGTCATAAACCGAATCCGCGAGCCGCCCAAAAGAACCTCGGCCTGTTTTGTCACTATCGAGAGCAAGCCTGCCAGGTGATCTTCCGCCAAATTAGCCCCTTTTGTCCCCTGTCGTTCCAGCATGAGGGCTTGGGACGCAAGGACTTCTCCCCTGTTACGGCTCATATAGATCACCCGACAGATCAAGTCCGGCTAAAGGTGCCTCAGATGACAAGAAGTCGTTTTTGTAGAGGTGTAAATATGCGGGAAATGGTCTTTAGGGTCAAGAAAAATGTGACCACCCTGGATAAAATTTTCCGCGACAATCAGGATAGGACGACTTGTGTCGACCGATTGGCCTAATTTCGATGGAGACGTCCCCGAACTGCCTTGCCTGACGCCTGATGTCGACCATTTTCATCTCCTGCTCAGGAAAGGCAATCCTTCCTCTCCGGGCAGCATGCCGACGGGCTGACAGGGTACAGCGTGGTTTTCGATTGACGGTCAGAAAGATTCACCATCCGTGCAAGAAGCCTTATATGTTTTTGGGCGGTTGTCCAATTGGGAGTAACCGGCACAGTGGTGCGCAAGGAGTTGGGACTTGTGCAGCCGACGGTAAGCAAGGCAGCAGCAAGAGGCCCCAGCGTGGCGGGGCAGCATGACCTAAACATTGAAGACTGATAAAACTCATGAAATCATGGGATGTCCCTCTCTTGCACTTTGACCCGTTTTGTCGTTTTTCTGTATTTTCTCAATAAATCGGGGCGACTGATTTCTCCAGGAAATACTGGATTCCGGCTCGCGGATCGGGGTCCGGGATCCTGCCGGGGCTGGAATGACGGATGGTTGGGTTGTCCGTCATTGCGGCGCAGCTCGGAATCCAGGGGGTTTGCCCTTGATTATTGAGATGTTGTATGATCTCAATATTCAGCGGATAAAACCCTGACGGGTAAATTCCGGAGTTCAGGGGATAAAACCCTGACGGGTAAATTTCGGAGTTTAGGGGATAAAGCCCTGACGGATAAATTCCGGATTTTAGGCGTGAGCCTTTTATCTGGGGTCTTGCTCCGGCCGGCAATGCTCCCCCGGTTTATTGAGATGATACGAGATGTTGCATTTTTTTATTGACAACTGTGGCCTTTTGTGATTTAGAAATTTAGGTCTGGATTCCTCCCACGAGCGCCATCCGCGGGCCAATCCATTTTGCTCCAACGCCTTACCAATCGATGACGGATAAAAAGGCCTTTCGATGGGTGAATTTTACACACATACCCGAATCGAGCTATCTCAAACATAGTGGACTTTCTATGTTAACAGATTCGGACGTTTTTGTGGCAATGGCCCAGCGATAAATCTTCAACTGTCAAAAGCCTCTGAATGAAGTCGGCTGTGAGCGCGAAGCGCCGAGGCCCCAAAGCCCTTTTCACAAAACATTCGTATCAGGATAGTCAGTCTGAGAAGCAGTTGCGGTAAGAGGGTTTCGGCCGCGCAGCCGATCTTCCTGCTACGCTGACGCCGCATCTAACTTTGGATTTTTGTTATCACACGTTAATATTCGACTCTTTGACAAAGTAGATTTCACAGATCACATAACCATTCCAGTCATTTCTGGTAGAGGAGGTGGCATGATGAAAAGAGGAATCGAATTGTGTGTTGGCGTAGCTGTTGCGTTTCTTGCCGCTGTCTCTTTTTTCTCCCTTTCATGGGCCGAAGTTCCTGGCCATCCAGCACGGGAGAAAATCCTCAAAAGCTATGGGCAGCTACCCCTCTATTTCATCGAAAACAAGGGGCAACTCAATCCCAAGGTCCGCTTCTATGTCAAGACAGCTGGCCAGGCCCTTTATTTTACTGATGGAGGGGTTGTTTTCGATCTTTTCAGAAACACGGGGGCCAACAAGAAGACAGACGAAAACCTACTGTCGGAACGGGGGAACTATCATCAGGCTCCCAATAAAATGGAGCGTCTTGTCTTCACCCTCGGATTTGACACCTCTGCCAGAAAGATTGTGCCAAAGGGGTTGGACCGCCAGAGCGCCGTTATCAACCATTTTGTCGGCAACGACAAGAGCAAATGGAAAACAGATATCCCCACGTACAAAGGAATCATGTACAAAGGGGTCTATAAAGGGATCGACCTGCGGGTATACGGAACCGGGAAGCATCTCGAATACGAATTTATCGTCCATCCAGGAGGAAATCCTCAAGACATCCTTCTGACCTATCACGGAATAGAGGGACTTGGCACGAGCCCTGACGGCGAGCTTCTGATAGCGACCGCATTCGGGCAGCTTAAAGAGACGAAGCCGTATATATACCAGGAAATCAACGGAAAAAAGGTGGTGGCCGGAAGCTTTCACATCAAGAGCCCCACCGCGAAATCCCAGACGCAGAAATATTCATACGGCTTCACAGTCGCGTCCTACGACCCTTCTTACCCCCTCATCATCGATCCTACCCTGATCTATTCCACCTATTTGGGAAAAAGCGGGTTGGATTTTGGCCAGGACGTCGCGGTCGACGATTCCGGATACGCCTATGTCGCAGGAGGGACAGACTCCACCAACTTTTCCATGGCGGGAACGCCTTATAAAGGCACGTATGGCGGTGGGACTTATGACGGTTTTGTGACCAAATTCAACGCATCGGGAAGCGACCTTGTATATTCCACCTTTCTGGGGGGAGCCGGCAAAGATTGGGTGCAGGAAATTGCCATCGATGGGTCGGGAAACGCTTATCTCACGGGGTATACCGACTCCAACGACTTTCCCGCGCCGGGAGCGGCCTATCAAGGCACGTATGGCGGTGGGACTTATGACGGTTTTGTGACCAAGCTCAACGCATCGGGGAGCGGCCTTGTCTATTCCACCTACCTGGGCGGAAGCAGTGAGGATTACGGAACTGGCATTGCCGTGGACGGGTCGGGATACGCCTACGTCACGGGAAGCACCTATTCGAACAACTTTCCCACGGAAAACGCCTACGACGCAAGCTATAACGGTGAGACGGACGCCTTCGTCACCAAGGTCGGTACAGATGGGAGCTCCCTGTCTTATTCCACGTACCTGGGTGGGGGCTATTACGACTGGGGCAATGAAATTGCCATCGATGGTGACGGAAACGCTTACGTCACGGGATATTCTGCCCATCTTTCCGGCGGGTCCTTCCCTATCACACCAGGGGCGTATCAGACAACGTGCAAAGGGTCCTATGATGCCTTTATCACCAAATTCAACTTCTCGGGGAGCACCCTTACCCTTGTCTACTCCACCTATTTGGGCGGAGAGCTTTGGGACGAAGGAACCGGCATTGCCGTGGACAGTTCGGGAAACGCTTATGTCACGGGGTATACCGCTTCCTTTGACTTTCCCACGGCGGGAACGCCCTATCAGGGTTTGTATGGGGACGGCCCCTATGATGTCTTTGTTGCCAAATTGAACACGGATGGGACCGATCTTGTGTACTCCACCTATCTGGGGGGAACCGGTGATGATCGCTCACGGGCCTTGGCCATAGATGGCTCAGGATACGCCTATGTCACTGGATGGATCACTTCCGCAGACTTTCCCACGAAAAATCCATATCAGGGAGGCTTTGGCGGCGGCGACTGTGACGCCTTTGTCACCAAATTGAACACGGATGGGACCGATCTTGTGTACTCCACCTATCTGGGGGGAACCGGTGACGACGAGGCGCGGGGAATCGCTGTTGACGGGTCGGGAAACGCGTATGTCGCTGGTTTGACTGGCTCAACAGACTTTCCCACGGCTGATCCGTATCAGGGAACATATGGCGACGGAACCCGCGACGCGTTTCTTCTCAAATATAACGGCGAAAGCGGGACCCTGGTGCAAATGGTCTCATTTGCGGCCCAGGGTCTGTCCGATTCTGTCCGACTCTCCTGGGAGACTGCCTCTGAAAAGGATAATGCCGGATTTCATGTATGGCGGAGCAGTGGGCCAGATGAGGAATATACGCGCATGACAGACACCCTCATCCCTGCCCAGGGCGGCTTCACCTGGGGAGCCCGGTACGAATACGTAGACCAAACCGCCGTACCGGGCATCACCTATTCTTATAAACTTGAAGATGCGGACACATCGGGAAACGGTTCGTTCCACGGGCCGGTCTCCGCCTGGGTCGGGGTGGTCAATATCCAGGCCGGGGATTGCGATGAGCCGGCAACAGCCGCTGAAGACCAGCCGGTATCCGTGAAGGTCGCGGTCCAGGCCGGGGATTATGTTGGCACGCCGGTGGAATACTGGGTCGCGGCCCATACGCCCTTTGGCTGGTATTCCTATGGGGCGCAGGGGTGGAGCATAGGTATGGCCCCAGCCGCTGTAGGGCCGCTTGCCGACGTGGCCCCCTTGGAAGTGGTCGATTTCCCACTGGTTCCCGGATGGTATACCTTTTATCTGGCGGTGGATGATCGGGTCAACGGTCAGCCGGACGTGACGTGGATCAATGCGGTCGAAGTGGAGGTCAAATAATCCACTGCCGGGATGCCGGAATGAAAAAAGGGATGATTGGCACGGAGAGCGGGATCTCTCACAGAGCACTCAGAGAGCGCAGAGATGCTCTGCTGAAGTAGAATGGTTCTTGATGGTTGCGGCTATGGTGTGTTACTGCGAGATTGTGGCTTTTGCGGATGCGAGCTGTTTTTAATAGATTGAAAGCGGAGGTGGATAATGGAACCTGAAAAGAACAGCATATCCAGTACGGCGGGGCTGGCTGAGGATAGGCGGCCGAACTACGAACCCCCCAGGATCATCACCTATACCAGTGAACAAATTCTGGAACAGATTGGCCCGGCCATGGCGTGCAGCCCGAGTCCGTGTGCGACACCATGACAAGATGGGTGGAAAGCATCCAAAGCCCACCCTTACAAAAACAGCATGGAAAGGCCGACGCATCCTTGCAGAACATGTTGGAGGTGAGGCCGGCAATCCGCTTTTGTATGGGAAAGGCAAGAACCGCGTTCTGCTCCACCCGTTTCGGCCAGCGTGGTTCGTGATCAACGAAACCGGGCATTGCATCGCCTCTCAACTCTTCAGCGGACTACCCTTGCATCAGGTGGCCCAGGATCTTTCAGATAGATACGGCATTCCTCAACAGAAGGCTGCTGAAGATATTCTTGCATTTGAAGCCGGTCTCCACAATGAGGGTTTTCTGGGGAACACCGCAGGGCGGCCTGCACAAAGATCCCCCGCCCCCCGTTCCCTCTTCATTCACCTGACAGACCGCTGCAATCTCTCCTGTCTCCATTGCTACACTCACAAAATTGGTCGCCTTACCTCAGATCTGCCTGCACAGGTGGTCTTCCGCCTTCTGGATGAGCTAATGGCACTCGGCGGAACAGTGGTAACCCTGAGCGGCGGCGAACCCTTCCTCCATACCGCCCTTCGTGACATCATATCCCATGCCAGACCGGAACTGGACGTTCGGCTCCTCACGAACGGCACCTTGCTGGACGCATCCTGGGCGACCTTTCTGGCTGAAAAAGGGGTGTCGGTCCAGGTGAGCGTGGACGGATCCTGCCCAGAGGTTCACGATGCAATCCGCGGCAGAGGGACATTTAAAAAGGCCGTCCGGGCTGTTGAAATGCTGCAGAAGGCGGGCCTTTCAGACCAGGTGAACCTGTCCGCCACGGTCATGCGGCAGAACCGCGACGACCTCCCCAGCATTCTCGAACTGGCCCATCGCATGGGGGTCCCGCTGGCCCGGTTTCTTCCCCTTCGAAGAAAGGGGACGGCGCAGGCGCGATGGCAAGACATCGGCGAGGGGTGGTCGCGCGAGGAAGAAGAGGCCTTCTACGCTTATAGCATGCGCTTCGGCCGCGACAACGGGAGGCATCTCGAAGTGAGCTGCGGCCTGAGCGGCTTCATGCTGTTTATGCCCGAGGGGACAACGGATGGCATATGGTGTCCGGTGGGTCGGCAGTTGGCGGTGGACGTCAATGGAGACGCCTATCCATGCGTGGCCATGATGATCCCAGAATTCCTCCTGGGAAATGTGCGTCAGCAGCATCTGAATGATCTTTTTCAGTCCCGGGGGATGAAGGCCATCTGCCGCGCGCTGGTCGATCGTCGCCAAAGGATTGATAAATGCGCCCGCTGCACATGGCGGAATCTGTGCCAGGCCGGGTGCATGGGCCTGGCCCTGGAACATAAAGGCACGATCTGGGATACGGACGATTTCTGTGAATACCGGGAAAAACTGTACAGGGAGGCGTTCGACCGGATACTGGCGACCGAGGATGGGGATGGGGAAACTGTTTGATCTCTACGGCGCTGCAATCTATTGTTTTTCAGAAATTAAATTTCGCAAATGTTCCATTGAGGTTGATGGCGTAGGTTGGGTAGAGCGTAGTGAAACGCAACGAACGGGCGACCATGGCTTGCTGCCAAAAATGTTGGCTTACGCTTAATGTCCTGGATTCAAATACATTCCAGTTATCACTGTCTGATTGACGGAGACATGGTTGCAACCTTTCCCGACGCTAACCCAACCTACCCGGCGAAGACCCTGTAACGGACATCTCCGGATTGAGGCTTCAGCCTCAACACAGAGCTCTTTTATCTTAAAAAGTAACATCTCGATAATTGGGAATACCCTTCTGGATTCCCGCCTGCGCCGGAATGACGAACAAGCCAACTGCCTGTCATGCCCGGGAGGGGCTACAATCACGAACGAGCCAAGTACCCGTCATGCCGGAGAAGGTTGGAATGACGAACAAGCTAAGTTCGCGCCATGTTGGCGAGGGTTGGAATCCAGTCCCGCTACAGCGGGATTCGGGAGGAGGCAGGCCCGGGCCGGCGCCTAATTCCTGGAAGGGACAGAGTAGGGGTTGTCTGTTCGAGAGGCGTTTTGGATATCAGGGGGACCAGTGAAACGGTGCGCCCGGTACAGCGTCGCAGTTTCAAAGAAATGACCCCGGAGCGCAGGCTGGAGATCGCCGAGATGCTTTACTATTCGGCAAGGGAGCTGAAGGCGGCTGCCTTTCGGGCCCGGCATCCTGAATGGACGGAAGAGGAAATCGAAGCGAAGGTGAAAGAGGTCTTCCTCTATGGCAGAACATGAGGTGTCTGTATGATTGCAGGTTTTTGGAATTGAGAGGATGTTCCCATAGACAATCTACCGGGGACAACCGTAACCAATCCCGATAGGGCGGGAAGCACAGAACGCCACGAAGCCGCGAAGAGTTCTGTTGTGGGGCCTAATTTCGTAAGATTTTTGAATCTTTTGGTAAGATGGTCTCATTTCAATAAATCGGGACAGTGTTGCGAATCGGTCCTAATTCCCAGATAAAAGGCTGACGCCTAAACTTCTGAATGATAAAAGGCTGACGCCTAAACTCCCAATGATGAACCTATCCAGGCCCAGGCTTAACCCCCCCGGATATTGAGAGGATACGTAAGATGGAGACCGCGCACTACTATATTCTCAACCTCAATGTCTCCATCGAGTCCGATTCAAAAGAATTGATAGACAGATTCGATCAGGACTACGGGTGGTTCAGGGTGGGCCCCTCCAATGGCCATCATCTTCTGGGCTTCTCCGTGCACGTACACAGCCGGAACACCCCCGCCGCCATTACAACCACGTTTTTCAATCGTCAATCGTCGATCATCAATCGTCAATCCCTGAAGGGTCACCCGAGTCCCGTATCCTACGCCCTTCAGCAGATGGTCCGGACCCTCTTTTCAGAGGAGACCGACTATCTGGTGCTCCATGCCGGGGTGCTGGAAAAAGGCGGCCAGGCCCTCATTCTGTCCGGCCCCCCGGGGGTCGGGAAGTCCACCCTCACTATGGCGCTGTTGGAACATGGGTTTGGGTTTCTGTCCGACGACTTCTGTCCCATCGAGCGACGCACCGGCCGGGTTCATCCGTTTCCAAGGAGCGTCTGGGTGGTGGATGCGGCGGACAAGGGCTCATCGTTCGGGGGACGGCCGGGGAAACGGTGCATTAAGATGGATGAGCTTCCCGGGGCGGTGTGCCCATCTCCATGCTCCCCGAGATGGCTCGTCTGCCTCGATCCGGGACAGGAGAGTAGCGTGATTCACCTGAAAGCGGGTCTCAAAGAAGAAGGGGCCGAGGCGTTTATGAGGGATCTGGGCCGGATCGAGGGCGTGACCGTGGCACGATCTCGGCCGAACCTCCCCGAGTGTCATATTCATTATCCCACAGGGAAGGGGCTGTCCATCCGGGTGCGAGAGGTGATTGACCGGCGCAGGGATGCGATCTGGAACCTGTATCGCTCTGATCGCGCATACCCCGATTTTGAAAGCATGTCGAAGCTGCGCCCCCTCTCCGCGCATGAGGCGGCAGTGGGTCTCCTCGCAGAGATGAAACAGGACCCAACTGTCCTGGCAGGCGATGTGGATAAAAAGGCAAGACCGGGCGCTTTCCTTATGGAACTGGCCGAGCTGCTCAAAGGCGTTGCCTGCTTCCGCCTGACCGCGGGGAGACTGGAGGAAATGGTCAAGACGATTCTCCACGAGATCTCTGGGGCGCCCTGATGACCTCAATTTGCCTGCTTCAGCTCAAAACCTATTTTCACCAATGCGAATGAACAGGGTACTGCCGAATGCGCTCGTCCGGCGTCAACACACAGAATCCGCCGACAATGGCCTGACAAATGAGGATCCGGTCAAAGGGGTCCTGGTGAAGATCGGGCAGCTTGGGGAGATACAAAGTCGCCTCCTCGTTCAGCGAAAGCGTCTCGATATCGTGCATCTCTCTTTGTTGGGGAATATATTTTTCGGGGGATTGCGGCAGTGGCAATTTGCCCAGTTTGTACTTTACGGCGATTTCCCAGGTCGAGGCCACGCTCAGATAGACGTCATTTTCGGGGTCGACAAAAAGGCCCTTTGCCTTGGGTGAAAGGCTGGTATCATCTGTAACGATCCAGAGAAATGTGCAGGTATCCAGAAGGATTTTCAAAGGGATTCCCCAGTGAAGCCCTCAAGCGCATCATCCGGCAACGGATCGAAAAACGCTTCGGGAACCTTAAACTCGCCCCGGGCAAGGCCTGTGGGACGCGGCCGTTTGCCTTCCCGGGACGTGATGCCCCGAATCTCGGCAACCGGGACATTCCGCTTGCACAGGATGATGACTTCACCATTGGCCAGGTCTTCCAGATATCCCGACAGATGCGTCTTTGCCTCATGTATGTTGAGCTTTTTCATGACTCACCCATAAACCATGTAATGAACTAAGTCAAGCATTTTCTGCCAGCAATTCTCATTATGAGGCAGATCGGGTGTTATAAACCGTCTCATAATTTTCCTTACGCCGTCATTCCAGCGAAAGCTGGAATCCGTGCGCTATAGCGCGATTTCTGGATGCCGGCTCGAGTCCGGCATGACGAAAATGTCAATTCTATTACGAGACAGTTAATGATATCCTGTTAGAGTGGCATCTTGCCACAACGTTTCGCGGCTTGGAAGCCGCTCCCACAGAATTATTTTGCCAAAATGAGAATTGCTGTGCAGGCGCTAAATAGGTTGAACCACAAAGAGATTTATTGTAGTGTAACAGACCGCGCGAGGGCGTGTCATCTCGATATTCAGGGGATGACCCCTTAAGATCCGGCCCGGGCAGCCGATGTCGCTGTCATGGGCATTGCGTTTCGGTCTTTATTTCGCTTTGGGAGATGCGACACGAACACATATCCGAAAACAGCGTCATGGGCCATGCTGGGAATCGGCATTTGGCTGCTGGTTTTTGGGTGGCCGGCGTTATCCCCTGCCGCGAGGAACGACCCTGATTTGAGGGTCATCGCGATGGACCCGGCCGGGCTCACGCTGGAACTGACCTTGCCAACATACCAGGTCGAGGAGACACAGGGTCCGGACGGCCTGTATCAACGCATTCAGGTCCCCGGGTGGGCCAGGACTTCCCGGCCAGGCTACCCGGAACTCCCTTTCAAACGGGTCTTCCTTGAGATCCCGAATCTGGGGAGCTCGGAAGCATCGATCATCCAGGATCAATGCGAGACCAAGCGCCTTTCTCTTGTCTATCCGGTCCCTCAGCAGTCCCTTTCGGACGATGGCGAACCCATCACGGTCTTTTGCAAAGATTCCGATGCCTACGCCTCTTCCGGTTTCTATCCGGAGGCGCCTGCAGCACTGGGCCGGCCCTCCATTTTCAGGGGGACCCGCGTGGCGCCGCTCGACATCTGCCCGTTTCAATGGAACCCCTCCACAGGCGAGCTCAAATATCACACCCGCATCCGGGTGAGGGCGGCATTGGGGCATGCAGCGCCCCCTTCTCCAGAAAATACCCGGCTGAGGTCTCTAGACAGTTGTTTTGAAAAACTGAAAGAGCGGGTGCTCATCAATGCTCAGGGCACATTCGTCCCCCCTTCGCCGTCGCCGGTACAGGAGCGCAAAAGGGCCGTACTGGGGGAGGCCCTGAGGATGGAAATCCTTCGGGACGCAATCTATTGTCTGACATATGAGGAAATGGCCGCGGCCGGTGTTCCTTCCGGCATCGACTCCCGGACCTTTCAGCTCTTCAATCGGGGAAACGAGACGGCTATTTTTGTATGTGCCGGAGACGGCGACTTTGGTCCGGGAGACAGCATCTATTTCTACGGCCAGGCCATTGACACCCCCTACACCGAGGCCAATGTCTATTTTCTTCGCTGGGGCCGGGAGACCGGCCTGCGCATGGGCGAGATCGACGGCGCCGTGACCGGTTCCGGGACCCCTGTAATGGCCTTTCATGACGTTCTGCGGGTGGAAGAGAACCACACCCTTTGGGAAGGCATGCCAGGCGCCC
>Ga0209163_1003078_pt1 | contig 12820 bp, 9 predicted proteins | sample MTBAKSrepl2MetaG_FD_187457 | JGI IMG/M metagenome (GOLD analysis project Ga0209163, IMG submission 187457) | Enrichment culture microbial communities om Arthur Kill intertidal strait, New Jersey, USA, that are MTBE-degrading - MTBE-AKS2 (Arthur... | ecosystem: Environmental > Aquatic > Marine >...
TGGGGCCCGATACGCACTTTGCTGTTGACGGTGGTTCCGAGGGCCGGTAGAGTGACCGTCGAGATTCATACGTATACGTATGGTGTACGAGGCGTGCGATGACGTCTGGGCATGAGATCGCGATGGGCCTGCGGGCCGCCTATTGGGCGATGCATCGGCAAACGCAGGCCAGCCTGGCGCCGTGCGGCGTGACGGCGGATCAGTTTGTGCTCTTGTCTCTACTGGCGGACGAGGACGGGATCACCCAACAGGAGTTGGTCCGCCGGGCCTCCTCCGACGCCAATACGATCCGCGCCATGCTTGTGCTGCTGGAGAGCCGGGGCCTTCTGAAACGCGAGCAACATCCTACCGACCGCCGCGCACGCCACGTCACATTGACCCGCAAGGGCCGACAGATCTACGACAGACTCTGGGCCCGGAGCGAACCACTGCGGGAGCGGCTGCTCACCGCCTTTCGTGCGGAAGAAGTCGACACATTGGTGGAGTTCCTGGCTCGCCTCGTTCAGGCGTGTGAGATACCGTGAACGTGGCTGCCGCGTGGCAGCTCACGGCGAAACTTCAGGCGATTGAAAGGAGGATTCCCATGGGTCGCACATCCACAATCCTATCGACAGTTGGGGTCTTGCTCCTGTGCCTTGCGTGGGCCGCGGCGCCGAGATCGGAGGCCCAGGTCTCCGCACGCGGGCCGCAGATCGTGTCGCCGGAGGTGCTCTCCGACCACCGCGTTGTCTTCCGCATCCAGGCTCCGAAGGCGCAGGAGGTCACGCTGCGCGGCGACTGGATGGAGGGGGCAACCGTCGAGAAGCTGTCGAAGGATGAACAGGGCGTCTGGTCCGTGACGGCCGGCCCCCTGGTGCCTGATCTGTACTGCTATTCGTTCGCCGTGGACGGCGTGAAGGTCGTCGATCCGCGGAACCCCTCGATCAAGCAGGGCATCAGCAGCTCGGATAGCATGTTCTTCCTCCCCGGCGACGAGGCCGCGTTCGAGGACAACAAGCCCGTCCCGCACGGCCGGATCCACCAGGTCTGGTACTTCTCCGGGACGCTGGACGCCCAGCGTCGCATGCACGTCTACACGCCGCCGGGATACGACGGCGGGAGCGACCGCTACCCGGTTTTCTACCTGCTTCACGGCGGCGGGGACGAGGATTCCGGCTGGAGCACGATCGGCCGGGCCGGGTTCATCCTCGACAACCTGCTGGCCGCGGGCAAAGCCAGGCCGATGATCGTCGTCATGCCCAACGGCAGCCTCCCGCGACCGGCGAATCTGCCTGCCACGACGCCGGGCACACCGCCATCCGCCGAGGCCGTTGCCGCGCTGGCCGCCGCGCGCAATCGCTTCACGAGCGAGCTGATGAACGAAATCCTCCCGTGTGTGGAGAAGGGCTTCCGCGCGCGGACCGGCCGGGAGAACCGGGCGATTGCGGGCCTGTCCATGGGCGGGGGCCAGACGCTCCAGGTCATCGTAACTCATCCCGATCAGTTTGCCTACGTCGGCGTCTGGAGCGCCGGCGTTGGTCAGAATGCGACGGAGTGGGAGAGCCGCAACGCCGCGTTCTTGAGCAATCCGAAGATCAACGAGTGGGTGCGCCGATTCTCGATTTGCGTGGGCGACACAGACTTCGCTCTCAATGGTTCCAAGGCCCTCGACGAGGCGCTGACCAAGCACGGGATCAAGCACGATCTGCACATCAGCGGCGGCGGTCACACCTGGATCAACTGGCGGCAGTATCTGCGCCAGACCGCTGAGACCCTGTTTGTCGATTCTGGCGCGAAGTAGTCGTTCGTGCGACCATCGACACAACAATTTGACATGTCGGCGCGACCACCCGCAGGCGTGGCGGACCGATCGGCCGACCGAAGGAGAAGAGCCATGCACACACGAAAGGCAGTTGTCTCGGCAGTTGTGGTCACCGTATGGGCGGGAGTGGTCCTGACCGTTGCCGCGGCTGAACGGCCGGCGGCCGAGACGCCGCGTTTCCGCGGCCCGCAGGGACCCCAGGTGGTGTCTCCTCAAGTGGCCTCGGACCGGCAGGTCACGTTTCGCATCCTGGCGCCGAAGGCCCAAGCGGTGCGGCTCGCCGGCGGCGATATTCCCGGAAGTGGCCAGGGCACGGAGATGACGAAGAACAGCGAAGGGGTCTGGGAAGCGACGCTCGGCCCGATCCCGGCGGGCGCCTACCGGTACAATTTCAACGTCGACGGCGTATCGGTGATCGACCCGCGCAATCCCACGACGAGCGAGTCGAACAGCAACACCTGGAGCCTGGTGTACGTCCCCGGCTCGGATTTCATGGACACCAAGGACGTGCCGCACGGAGCGGTCGCGGAGGTCACATACTATTCGAAATCGCTCCAGCGGTTCCGCCGGATGCACGTGTATACGCCGCCGGGGTACGAGCTGGGCGCGGGCAAGTACCCGGTGTTCTACCTGCTGCACGGGGCCTTCGATTGCGACGACTCCTGGTCGTCCGTCGGGCGCGCGGGGTTCATCCTGGACAATCTGATCGCGGCGAAGAAAGCCAAGCCGATGGTGGTGGTGATGCCCGCGGGCCATACGGGCCCCTTCACGTTCGGTGGAGCCCGGCTGCCGATGGATGAGTTCGTGCAGGACTTCAACGGGGACATCCTCCCCTACGTGGAGAAGAACTATCGCGTGCTGGCGGAGCGCCAATATCGCGCGATCGCGGGCCTGTCCATGGGCGGCGCCCACACGTTGAGCATCGCGATTCCGCAGTTGGAGAAGTTCGCCTACATCGGCGTCTACAGTTCCGGCGTCTTCGAGCTGGGCGGACGCGGTCGGGGCGGCGCCGCAGCGCCCGCCGGGCCGACCTGGGAGGAACAGCACAAGAACGCGCTGGATGACGCCGGCCTGAAGAAGGGACTCAAGCTCTTCTGGTTCGCCACCGGCACGGACGATTTCCTGATCGGCACCTCGCGCGCCACCGTGGAGATGTTCAAAAAGCACGGATTCGATGTGGTGTTCAAGGAGACAGAGGGCGCCCACACCTGGATCAACTGGCGCGACTATTTGAACGAGTTCGCGCCGCAACTGTTTAGTCCATGATTCGATTGTAGCTGAACAGAGCGGTGTAGGTCGGGCACCACGCTCAAGCGAAACGTGAGCGCGTCCTCCGTCGCCAGGAGATACACGAAGCCCAGCGTAGCCGGACATGTTGGCAGTGCCCTGCTACGACGCGCCGCACTTGAGCTGGCTGACCTTGTCGGAGGTGCCGATCACGATCAGATGATCGCCCGGCTGAAGCGATTCGTTCGGGCCGGGCGAGGTGATCCGCGTCTGGCCCCGGCGGATGCCCACGACCGTGACGCCGCAGCGTTGCCGGAACTGCAGTTCCGCCAGCGTTTTGCCCGACCACTTCGAATCGTCGAAGACCTCCAGCTCGGCAATCACGAACCGCTCCAGCCGGTCGGTCGATTCACGGTCCTCCGCCTGGTTGATCAGGTTCTCGGCCTTCTTCAGCGACTGCGTGGGTCCCATCAGGACCATGCGGTCGCCCGGGTAGACCTGGAAATCGGGCTGCGGATCATAGTGGACCCGTCCGGCCCGACTGACCGCCAGGACGGAGACCCCTGCCGCCGACCGCAGAGGGATGTTCCGCAGGCTCTGGCCGGCGAAGACCGAGCCGGACCTCACGCGAATCTCCTGGAAGGTCACCGGCCAATCGACCCTTTCCGGCAGGATGTCCGTCGCGTAGGTCAGCGCGTCGGCCCCCTGCTCGGCGGCGTCGGTGAACGGCCGCAGCACGACGTGAGCCCCGGCCTGGCGGTAGAGCGAAGCCTCCTCTTCGTTGGCGGCGGTCAGCGCCACTTTCACGTCATACCCGCGATACCGCAGCAGATGGAGCAGGACCAGGTTCACGTCCTTCGACCGGACCGTGCTGACCACCCAGCGGACCCGGTTCACCGGCAATTGCTCGTAGAGGTCCGGGTCGGCCATGTCGCCGTACAGGACCGGGACGCCCCGGGCCCGCCATCGTTCGAGCGCCTGGGGATCGAAGTCCACGCCGATGATCTTCATCTTGCGATCGAGCAGCCGCTCGGCCAGTCCGCTGCCGTAGTTGCCCAAGCCCACGAGGATCGCATCGGCGGCGGTCGTGCCAGCCGAGGTGTCGCTGCTGGCCTCGCGGTAAGGGTTCTTTCGCTCGAAAATCTTCAGCGGCGTGGCGAGAAGCTGATAGAGATTCTGCGAGTAGAGGATCATGTATGTGGACACGAAGATCGTCACGACGCCCACGAGGGTAATCAATCCCATCGTCTGCGGCGCGATGTGCCCCAGACTGACGCCGAGGGTCCCCACGATCAGAGAGAACTCGCTGATCTGGGCGACCGTCAGTCCCGCCAGGAACCCCGTGCGCCGGCGATATCCCATGTAGCCCATGATGGCGATCACGATCAGGGGATTGCCGATCAGCACGAACAGCGACAGCACGACCGCCGCGCCGACCTCCGAGCCGACGGTGGACCATTCCAGTCGGGCCCCCAGACCGATGAAGAAGAACAACAGCAGGAAATCCCGGATGCTCGTCAGCTTGGAGCTGATCGAGTCGCGATACTCGCTGGAGGCCAGCGATACCCCCGCCAGGAACGCACCGACCTCCTTGCTGAAGCCCAACCACTCGCTCGCGGCGGCCAGCAGCACCGCCCAGGCGACTGCGAACAGGATCAGCATCTCGTGCGAGTGGGCCAAACGGGTCATCAAGCGGGGCAACACATAGCGCATGAGGAAACCGACGGCCAGCAACAGCCCGATCCCCTTGCTGGCCATCAGTATGGACACGGTGAATGCCGACTGCCCCTGCGCCAGCGCCGATCCGAAGGTCGTCAAGGCCACGAGGGCCAGGATGGCCGCGATGTCCTGGACGATCAGGAACCCGACCGCGATCCGGCCGTGCAGCGCGTCGATCTCCTTCTTGTCCGACAGCAGCTTGACGATGATGATCGTGCTGGAGAACGTTAGCGTCACAGAGACATAGGCGGCACTGATGACGGTCATGCCCAGACCCAGGGCAATCACGAATCCGATGACGGCGGTGAAAACAATCTGACCGAGGCCGGTAGCCAGAGCGACGGACCCCGTCGTCCGAATGAGACTCAGGTCCAGGCGCAACCCGACGATGAACAGCAGCAGGGAGATCCCGATGTGGGCCAGCAATTCGATCTGCTCGTAGCTGTGGATGAGCCCGAGGACGGAAGGCCCCGCGAGGATCCCGGTGGCCAGGAACATGATGATCAGCGGCTGGCGGAGCTTCTGGCCGATCACACCCAGCACGGCGGCCAGGCTCAAAATAGCCGCGGTTTCGTAGAAGGTATTCCCTTGAGCGATCGAGAGCATCCTGCACCTGCGTATCTACAGGCAGGCCCTCAGGGGCCGCATCGGACTCGGAACCATGCACGGTCGGTCGTCCAACCGTGCCGGGCCCATCGTAAACACTTGCAGTCCTCCTGTTAAGTCCAAACCCGCGGAGGATGGATCGCGCAACAAGATGGCCTGCGGCGAACACATCTGGCGGAATTTGCCGCGTGACAACGGGCGATCGAGCGGATCGTACGAGTCTGCTGTCCGGATCCTCTCCTCTTCGATTCTCATGGTTCCGCAGTTCCGGCCGGAAGCTGAAGTCGGGGGTCGGACAAGTCCAGCCGGTACATGATCTGATTGTACTCGTAGTACGGCGTCGGATGCGGATTGCCGCTGAAGGTGTTGACGTACGAGCCTTCCAGATAGATCACCCGACCGCCTTCGCGGTCGAACCAGGAATGCTGGGTCGGGTTGTAGAAATCGTGGGCGTCGCCCGGCTTGTTGGCGTGCGTGATAATCTTGCGGGCGTACACCCAGGGCCCCTCGGGCCGGTCGGCCTCGCTGTACCACACTTCGCCCAGCACCGTCGCCCCCAGGACCTCCGATGCGATCATGAGGTACTTCTTGCGGTAGTCGTTCCAGAAGCAGGAAGAGCTGTTCAGCACGATCGGCTTGCCACCCTCGGCGTCCTGCAATCGCAGGGGTGACTGCTCGCGTTTGATCTTCCCGGCCTCGACGAGTTCCGCCTGCTCCCTGGCGCTCAGCGGCGGCGTGCCCTTCTTCCATCCCCAGACGAGCTTGCCCTCGCGGCGGTCGAGCCGAACGCTCTTTTTGTCGAGGTAGCGCGTGCCGGGCTCGAGGCAGGTGTAGCCCTCGTAGGCGCTGAGGTCCAGATAGGACTTCCAGTCGGCCTTGACGCGGAGGGCCGGATACGGCGTGGTGAAGTAGATGTACTCAACGCCGTCGTCGCCCCGGACGAGCAGGGGATAACCCATGGGAGTGAGCGCCGGGTCGAGCGGGACATCCACGATCTTCTCGAACACGTCCTTGTCGTCGGTGTAGGCAACGAAGCCATTTTCGAGCACCTCGCCGAGCCCGCGCCGGCGCTGGAAGAAGGCAAGCATGCGCTCCCCTCCGGACTCATCGGGCAAGACGACCAGGCCGGCAAGCCAGACCACGCCCTCGCCCTTCATCGGGGCCATCGGCCGGGAGAACCCGTCCTGGCCAACGAAGTACTCCAGATCGAATCCGACGGACGGATCGATCTGGTCCGGCAGTTCAGAGGTCGCGCCGGACATGGCGAAGTTGCCCAGGGCGTACGACAGCCTGTTGGTGTCGCCATAGAACCAGTAGAGTTTGCCGCGATAAATCGCGGTCAGAATGCTGTCCTGGCCTGTCACTTGCCCGTTGAGCAGCGGCTCGGCGATGGGAGACTTGCGCCCGAGCAGCACGCTGTCGCGATAAATGCCGTAGCCGGTGACACGATAGAGCCGCTCAGCGATGTTGATACGCTTGACCTTGAGGCGGGCGCTGCCGCCGGGCTTGGTCTGCAGCGCGACGCCGCGAATTCCGAATCCGTCGGGCGCGAACTCATACCCGTGGGCCGAAACAGCGAAGAAGACTCGCTTATTCATCAGTCCCGGCTCATAGAATGCAATCAGCCCGGCCGAATCGGTGTAGTAGCGCGCCCCCGCCGTCGTCTGCAGTTCGACCAGAGGCACCCCGCGTCCCGTCTGCTCGTCCGTCACTTCAATGGCAAAATACCGGCTCGCCTGCGACACAGCCGATTCCGCACCGCGCACCGCCGGCCCCGAAGCCCCCGCCCAGGCAAGGCAAACCAGCAGGACAACCGCCCGAGCTGCCCCGGAGCTGCACATCTTGCGTCGTTCCATTCGAAGACTCCTCTCAGAGTGCTGCATGCCTGACGCGAACACCTCATGCCGGCATTTCCATCGTCGTTTCAAATGTCGAAAATGATAGTGTAGAGTCACGGTCGCCGCAACCGAATCAGCGGGGTCTCTGTGGGATCACGCTCGATGGAGAAGGACAGGCGCCGTCTTCGGCATCGACTGACCCCGGCCCCTCCTGTTTGTGGTGTGCCCGCAAGGGCATATTCCTCGTTCCTGATATGTCCGAGAAGTCATCGAAGACATCCCCTTGGAGCCACCGGCAGCAAGCGCGCTGTGCACACCCATCGTCCATCGCCACCCTCCCAAGCGAGCGTCTCGCTCGCGTATCCAGCCAGAGGGTGTAACGCGAGGAACTCCCCTCGCACGACCGCCTCGACCGTGCCGACCCAGCAGACGATCCGCCGCGAAACCGGTGACTCTTCCCTAGTCACCCGTTTGTCCCCCCGTTAGCGTACGTGGATATTCCTTTCTGCACCAGTCTCTGAATACGCCTCCGCGCCTCGGGATACTCATCATATTCACTGTCAGAGTACCAAAGGCCCGGGATGAGTCGTATATCGCCCGCTTTGCCCTCGGCCGATACACCGCTCGGGAACGCGGTCACACCAAACATGTGAAAGCCGCCACCCAACACCAGTTGCACCGGCCCTCGCTCTGAGAAGATGTACACGGTGATGGGTTCAAGGTCAAGAATAACTCTTGGAAAGGAAGCGACTTCGCTATCCGGGTTCGGGCGAACAAAGTGCCTCCGAGACTCAAGTTCCCCCTTCTCAGCGCGCGCCATCAGCTCTCGACAAGCCTCCAGGAGAACCCCGTAGTCCGTCTCAACCAGTAAATGGACCTGCCGCTTTGAAGCAGCCCTCTCAACTCTCATCACGGGCAGGAAAAGGTACAGGAATACGGCGATAAGGATACAAAGCAGACCAACAGAGAGCACGCCAACGGCTCTTGGGACGCAGATAGCGTCCCGGCAGTGCTTCACCTTAGTCTGATCGCTCAAGAGTCACCTCTCATCTATACAGAACTGAGCAGTCGCTCATGTCACAGACCTCTGTGGTTCATCTGGGGTACCCAGTAATAGAACGCCACTACTTGCCCCTTGATTTGGCACAAGCATAATCGTCCCGCGAAATCTCATAGTCAGACCTACACACCTGATTCCGCTGAAAGAGTACCATCTTGACCCTTTCTGCCCTCGTTTGCGGTGGCGAAAATGGGGGTAGTTTGGCTGTTTTCAGGCTTTTTTCAGCGGAATCCACATTTCACACTCTCCCACGTACGCCGTCGCTTCTTCTGCCGAGTTCTCCGTCTCCTGCAACCGTCGAACTCCCTTCGATGTCTCCGCGTCCATACAACGCGCCTCGGGCTCGGATGCATTCCTCGCGGGTTCGTCGCGGGCGTCTTCCTGATAGTATTATGACGAGAGACCGAGCAAGGGACAAGAGGAATCTGCGGCGGGGCGCCGTGGGGAAGCATAAGAACCTCCGAGCACGGAAGCGTGGCGCCCGGCGGACACGTGCGCGCAACGAGAGGCAAGCGAAGCGAGGCAATCTCCCACCCTGGAGACTGAGAGGGCTCCACACGCAATATGCTGTGTTTGGGAACCCAGATGGCTTTGTCGCCGCGCTCCTCGCAATGAGATATAGGGGCTCCGTCTGTCAGAGGCCCTCAGTCTTCCGGCGGCGTGTAGACCCTCCTGGCCAACCTCAGAACCGCGGATCGAATGCGGAGTTCGGCCTTCTTGGCAGCCACGAGGTTGATCTCGAAATGGACCCGCTTCTCCTCCGTCAGCAGATTGATGACGCCGCCCGCCTCGAGGAAACCTGGCGTGTCCGCCACCGTCAGAACATGGTGCCCCTCCACGGACCGGAGGATCTCCTGGGTATGCTGCCTCTCGGACGGACACACGAACAACAGGTGGGATGCTCTGAGGCCCTGGAGGTGGGGATACGGCGTCGAGGGCTCCCTCTCCCCCGCCTTCTTCAACGCCGACATGCCCGGGAAGCGTTTCACCACGACCCGTCGATTACCGACGGTCTTCCGCTCCAGGGCATCGAGGGCATTCTGAAACACATCGTCGCCGATGACGCCGATGATCATCGGCTCATTGCTGTCCGCCGTCTTGGTCTTGGGCCAGTCCACGAACTTGAGGAAGTTGTAGAGGAACGCCGCTTTGACCTCGTATTCCGAGGCTGGCGTGTCTTCTGCGCGGGCCAGCGGCACCACCGTCAACAGTAGCAGGCAAGCCGTCACGGCACCCACTTTGAAGGTCGCGTTCCCCACAGCCCGTCCCTTGTCTGGATATGTCGTATACTGTCGGTCCATCTGGGCGATCAGAACCTCAGGAGCAGACTGAAGAAGAACGTTCGGCCGGGGAACTCATGCCCGGTGAATGCCAGACTCTCTCGGACCGGGTCCTGAGTCTTCGTGAGAAGGTCGCTCACACCGAGCACGACTTCTCCTCGGTCCTTCGCGAGGGTCTTCGACACGGTCAGATCCAGGCGGTGGGATACGTCCAGATCGTTGTCGCCGGTCATGCCATTGCCTCGGGTCGTATCGACATAGGCGTAGTTCACGTTGAAGCTGAAGTCTGAGGCGAAGCGACGTCGGAACCGTAGTCCCATCTTGTGTTCGGGCGGCAGGAACGCCAGAAGGACCTGGCCGGATTGATCCGGCTCGAAATCGTTGTAGGAGTACCAGACGGCCGCTTTGCCCCAGGCCGTGTCCAGCGCCAACTCCAAATCGCCGCCCCAGGCTCGGGCCCCGTCGATGTTGTCCGCCGTGGCGGCAAGCTGGCCCAACTGGTTCGTCGTGCCGCGATATCCGATGAGGTCTTCGAACCGTTGATAGAACACGTCACATTGCAGACGAAGCGTCCTGGATAGCCTGGCGGTGTAACCGGACTCCAAACTGAAGATCTGCTCATTATCCAGGTCGTCTGGCGGCGTCAAGTTGATGACATAGAGCCCGCCGCCGATGGGGATACGCGTCATGGAGGCCTCTCGCAACTGGGCGAGCGGCGCCCGGAACGCCTTGGCGGCACTGAACCGCAGTACATGATGGTGATTGGGATCCAGGCCCGTGAGAGTGGTCAACCGTCCCGACCAATCCGCCCCGGTGCCAGTGTAGTAATCGCCACGAAGCTGTCCCTCCAGGGTCCAGCGTTCGCTCAGCTTCCACCGATCGATGGCAAACAACCCCGTGTTGTATTCGTTCAGGGGTGCGTCAAAATAGCGCGCTAGTTCCGGGCGGCTCGCCGACGGATCGGAGTCGATGTGGTCCCAGCGAAAACTCGCCCCCACGTTGGTCTCATGGTCTTCGTGATGCGTGAAGCGGTACTGACTCTCCAGTTCGTGCTGTTGCGTGGTCAACTGGGTTACTGTGGGCCAGTTCGTATCCCAGTACTTGCCCATCCATTGCAGGGAGACCGAACGTTGGTTCTCGAGATGCCGGTCGAGTCTCGCGTACGAACGAAGGTGGTCCTCCCGATCGTTCTCGCGAGGGTAGTAGCCGCCGAGTTCATGGTCGCCTGATTCCAGGTGGCTGTGACCGAGACCGACGGACAGCTTCGTGACGTCGGAAAGGTCAAAGAAGGCCTCGCTGTCGATGCGGAGGTTCCGGGAGAAATCCCTGGCAACGTATGTGTCAAACCCCATCAGGGGGTTCAAGGCGGGAACCCCGGATTGATAGTCGGCCGTCCCGTCGAGAGCGTCCTCGGAGTTCTTGACGTCCTCATACCCCGCGGAAAGCCGGTAGCTTGACGTCGGACGGACCTCGGCCCACCGCAGATGCGTGTAGCTGTCGCCGAATTCGGTCACCGTCGTCTTGGCCATACCTCCCGGGATGTCCGCGGGCTTTTTGGTGACGACATTGATCACCCCGGTCAGCGCATTGGCGCCCCAGGAGGCACTGCCCGGACTTCGCACCACCTCGATTCTGGCAATGTCTTCGACGAGCAAAGGCAATCCCTGGAAGTCAGGCCCCCCATACACAGGATTGTCCGCCGGACGGCCGTCGATCAAGAGCGTGGTTCGGTCCGAGAATGCCTCGTGCAGGCCGTGAACGCCCATGCCGTACCGCCTTCGCTCGACTTGAACGACATCGGCGCCGCAGGCAAATCGGAGGATATCAGGAATCGTGGTGAGCCCGCTGGCGCGAATATCCTCGGCCGTGATAATCGTGACCGGGCTCGACGACGTGTCGCTCGCTTGGGGCAGCCTCGAGACCCCCGTGACAATGGGGATCTCCATCAGTTCCTCCAACGACAGATCGAACAAATCGCGCGACGGTGCCGAGAGCGCACTCCCCGTGTTGGCAGACACAGAGAACAGCATCCAGATGATTACCCACTGCGGCGCCCAAGTCCCGCCGAATACCGATCGTTGCATCAGAACGCCACCCCATTACGGCACCCAGCGGCCAGCATGCCGGTCCATGGCATTGCAGATCCATATAACATCGGCACAGCGTCTTCGAGAGCCGGGGCGCCCGATAGCCTTCATCGTCATTCCGGCCACACAACTTCACGACTCTTCTGGTGTACACCCGATCCGCGATGTGCAGAATCCGCATCCGATCTCATCGGGATGCACGGCCGGCGGTTCTCGCCGGTTCCGCCTTGCCCCCCCTTTGAACGGTGGATCTGACGCTTTGCGCGGGATTCGTTGAAGAAAAACTCCTCCGGAGAGTCTATACTGGCAGAAGCCGAAATGGCGATCCAGTCTGAACCCAGGGGGGTTCAGGAGAATGAAGTTGAACGGCATATGCCAGGACAACACGGCGGCCTTATGGGATTCCCAAGCGGGCCCGAAGGAGGCGTTTGAGCTGATCGTCAAACGCCATATGAAAGATGCGTACCTGATCGCCCTCGGTCTGGTCGGCAACCGCGAGGACGCGTTGGAGCTGTCGCAGGAGGCCTTTTACCGGGCCTACAAGCACTATGACACGCTCCAATCGAAGGGCAAGTTCTTCCCGTGGTTCTACCAGATCTTGCGGAACTTGTGTTTCAGCCACCTGCGGAAGAAACGGGTCCGCCGAGCCAGTTCGCTGGACGATACGCAATTCGGCGGCCCGGAGCCCCAGGAGGCGGGCTGTTTCGAGCCCGACGCGATCGCCGAGCGGAACGAGGCCAAGGACCGCATCTGGAAGGCCATGAGCCGGCTCGACGACAAACACCGCGAGGTGATCCTCCTGCGACACTTCCGGAATATGTCCTACGACGAAATGGCGAAGGTGCTTTTCTGCAACAGGGGGACGGTGACCAGCCGCCTGTTCTACGCCCGCCAGCAACTGAAAGAGATTTTGGACAAGTAAAGGGGTGCCCCGGACGTGGAAGACGATCTTGGGGAGCCCGAGAAAGGAGGTCAGATGTAATGACCTGCCAGGATCACAAAGAACTCATGATGGCCTATCTGGACAACGAGCTGGACGAGCAGCAGAAACGCACCTTCGAGGAGCATCTGGCCGGCTGTCCCGAGTGTACGCGGGACCTGGCGGAGTTCCGCAAGCTCAAGAAGATGACTGATTGCGTGGCCTTCGTCGAGCCGGAAGACCGCGTCTGGGACCAATACTGGGGCAACGTCTACAACCGATT